>Ga0182033_10001814_pt1 | contig 10750 bp, 11 predicted proteins | sample tim00Cox0000000H_FD_125968 | JGI IMG/M metagenome (GOLD analysis project Ga0182033, IMG submission 125968) | Lab enrichment of tropical soil microbial communities from Luquillo Experimental Forest, Puerto Rico - timezero.00C.oxic.00.000.00H | ecosystem: Environmental > Terrestrial > Soil >...
ATCAGCCGCAGCGTCACCTTGAGCGGCGCGGCATAGGTCATGCCGCGCTGGCGGCACTCGTCGACGTCGTATTTCGGCGGCTCGAATTCGTACTTCACGAACTCGAGCTGCGAGGTGTTGGAGAAATCGGAGATCGGGAACACCGACTTGAAGACGGCCTGCAGGCCCTCGTTGGGCCGGCCGCCGTGCGGCTCGACCACCAGCAGGAATTGGTCGTAGGACGCCTTCTGAACCTCGATGAGGTTCGGCATCTCCGCGACTTCTTCGATTTTTCCGAAAAACTTCCGTACGCGCTTCCGACCGATAAACGTCTGCGCCATCATGTCCTCTTGCTCAATCGATCCTTCGGGCCGGAGCCTCAGGGCTCTAGCCATAACGCTCGAACCCGCTGGACCGGCATCCAGGAGTTCGAGACTTAAAGGCGATCAAGGCGACTCTCCGAAAGGCCGCAATCCATCGCGACCGTCCGGACAGGCGTCGTACGCCCTAATTTGCGGCGATTCGGCCGAATGTCCGAATCGCCAAGCCACTTCCGCCGCTACGCGACGACTTTCGCTGATTCCAGGTCCGGTGCACTGAAATCACAGGTATTTTTGGGGCCCCGGCCCTGCGCGCTCCGGGCAGCCCCTCATAAGTAAGTATTCCTTACTTAAGCTCAACCTTGGCGCCGACCTTTTCGAGGGTAGCCTTGATCTTGGCGGCCTCGTCCTTGTTGACGCCTTCCTTGACGTTCTTCGGCGCGCCCTCGACCAGATCCTTGGCCTCCTTGAGGCCGAGGCCGGTGAGCGCACGGACTTCCTTGATGACCTCGATCTTCTTCTCGCCGGCGGCCGCGAGCACCACGGTGAACTCGGTCTTCTCCTCGGCGGCAGCCGCTGCGGCACCGCCACCGGCGCCCGGCGCGGCAGCTACCGCAACCGCGGCGGCAGCGGACACGCCCCACTTCTCTTCGAGGAGCTTGGCGAGCTCGGCGGCCTCGAGCACCGTGAGGCCGGAGAGGTCGTCGACGATTTTCTGCAGATCAGCCATGAAACATTGTCCTTCGGTTCGAACCTTGTGAGGTGCGGAAATTAGGCGGCAGCCGCCTCTTCCCCGCTCTTTGCGGCATAAGCCTGGACGACGCGCGCGACGTTGGCGGCAGGGGCGTTGAGCACCTGCGCGATCTTGGTCGCCGGCGCCTGAACCAGGCCGACGATCTTGGCCCGGAGCTCATCGAGCGACGGCAAGGCGGCCAGCGCCTTGACCCCGTTCGGATCGAGCGTGGTCTTGCCCATCGCTCCGCCGAGGATGACGAACTTCTCGTTCGTCTTGGCGAAATCGACCGCCGCCTTCGGCGCCGCCACCGGATCGCCCGAGTAGGCGATCAGGGCCGGCCCCTTGAGCAGCGAGGCGATCGAAGCGACATCAGACCCTTCGAGAGCGATTTTCGCGAGACGATTTTTCGCGACCTTCACGGTGGCGCCAGCCCGCCTCATCTGCCTGCGCAGAGTTTGCATCTGGGCAACCGTAAGCCCGGAATAATGAGCAACGACGACGACCTTGGTGGTCTTGAAGACCTCGCCAAGGCTCGCGATCTGGTCGCTCTTTGCCGCGCGATCCACCAGCTCTCTCCGGTTGGCGGGTTCCGATACCGGAACCGCCGGGTTGATGCCTTGCACCCTGCCCCCCGGCCAAGCTTGCGCCCGGTCGGGCCGTCGAGGTCAGAACCGAAGGGCAACCTGCCCTTTTGTCTTCACCCGTCTATGCTGGCTCTTACGATTAAGCCGTCGCCGGCGCCTGCAGTCTCGGACAGGACGACTTCGCGAATGCCTTAAGCGCGTCCCGCCTCTTAGGAAATCCAGCTGGGATTGGCTAAGAGAGGGATCCGCTCTGCGGTTTTCGTGAAGCGCACAAAGGCGCGCCGACAAACCGGGCCGGCACGCCCATGACCCCTATTTAGCCGCTAAATCCCGCCTTGCCAAGCCTATTTTGCCGACAGTCCCTCGTACCAGGACCGGCTCCGCCTACGGCCGGACGCCCTTAGCTTCGCACGAAGCGCAGGTGGCCGATGATTTCATAGCCGCGGCCGCGGTCGGACGGGTGGTTGACGCCGTCGATCACCGGCACATCCTCGAAGTCGAACGGGCTGACACCCTTCAGGCAGGCGACGTTGACACCGTACTGGTTCGGATTGGAGCGGCGGCGATGGTGGGTGTAGATGCCGCATTTCGAACAGAAGTAGTGCTGCGCCGTGCCGGTATTGAAGCGGTAGCCTGTCAGCGCGTCCTCGCCGGCATCGATTGTAATGCCGCCGATGTCGGCCGATACCGTGACCGCGCCGCGGGCCCGGCAATAGGAGCAGGTACAGCGGCGCACGGTGTTGAAGCCGTCGGTCAATTTCACGCGAAACCGAACCGTGCCGCAGTGGCAAGCCGCTTCGACTTCTCCGGTTTGTGGTGCCTGCATCGCATTGCTCCCGCGCTTTGCCGACGCCCCGTTAAGGGCATACCATCGCAACAAAGATGAGGGAGGCGCACTATGCCACAGAACGTCGATCGCATCCGCACCACCCATGTCGGCAGCCTGATCCGGCCGCCGAAGCTGATCGAATTCTGGCGATCGATCGAGGACGGCAAGCCCTACGACGAAGCTGCCTTCGAGGCCTGCCTCACCGAATCCATCGCTGAGGTGGTGCGCCAGCAGGCCGAGGCCGGCATCGACATCGTCAGCGACGGTGAATTCTCCAAAGGGCTGAACTGGGCCTTCTACATTTTCAAACGCCTGAGCGGCATCACCGTGCGTCCGGCGACACCTGAGGAAATGGCCGATCCGATGGCGTCCATGGGTGGCGGCCGCGATCACAAGGCGTTCGCCGAATTCTACGCCGAGTACGACGTCGCTACCGGACTCGGCAAGCGCTTGGGCAACCGCGTCGTCGTCAACGGCCCGATCAAATATGCGAACGGCCAAGTCTTGCGCGATATTCGCAACCTGCAGGCCGGCGTCGCCAAGGCGAAGCCGCAGCACTCGGGCCTTGCCGGGTTTCTGCCGGTGGTGGCGCCGGCAAGCGCGCTGCCCGGCGCCAAGATCGAGCACTACAAGGACGAAGAGTCTTATCTCTTCGCGCTCGCCGACGCACTGCATGAGGAATACCGCGCTGTCGTCGACGCCGGGCTCTTTGTGCAGATCGACGACGCGTTCCTGCCGTATATGCACGAGCGCATGGTGCCGCCGATGTCGAACGCCGCCTATAAGCGCTGGGCGCAGCTGCGCATCGATGCGCTCAATCACGCGCTCAAAGGCATCCCGGAAGAACGCTCGCGCTATCACATCTGCTGGGGCAGCTGGAACGGACCGCATGCCTTCGACGTGCCGCTGAAGGACATCATCGACCTGCTCTTGCAGGTCCGCGTCGGCCATTATTCCTTCGAGGCCGCCAATCCGCGCCACGCTCACGAATGGCGGGTGTGGGAGACGGTGAAGCTTCGACCCGGGCAAGTGCTGATCCCGGGCGTGATCAGCCACGCCACCAACATCGTCGAGCATCCGGAGCTGGTCGCCGAACGCATCGTGCGGCTCGCGAAAATCGTCGGCCGCGAAAACGTCATGGGCGGCACCGATTGCGGCTTTGCGCAAAGCCCATTCGCACGCCGCGTTCACCCGACCATCATGTGGGCGAAGCTCAAATCGCTAGCCGAAGGCGCGCGCATCGCCACCCAGACGCTGTGGGGTAGGCAGGCGGCGGCTTGATGAAAGTCCTTCCCCACCTGGGAAGGGACAAAGCGGTCAGTGCGCCTGCTGCGGGAACAGGCTCGTCGGCTCGACTTTGACGCCCGGGCCCATGGTCGAGGAGATCGCCACGCGGCTGATGAATTGCCCCTTGGCGCCTTGCGGCCGCGCCTTTTGCACCGCATCGGCGAAGGCGCGGATGTTCTCCACCAGCTTGTCCTCGGTGAAAGAGGCTTTGCCGACGCCGGCCTGCACGATGCCGGCCTTCTCGACGCGAAACTCGACCGAGCCGCCCTTGGCGCCTTTGACGGCGTTAGTAACGTCCATGGTCACGGTGCCGACCTTAGGATTGGGCATCAGGCCCCGCGGGCCCAAGACCTTACCGAGACGGCCGACCAGCGGCATCAAATCAGGCGTCGCGACCACGCGATCGAAATCGATGGCGCCGCCCTGAACCTTCTCGACCAAATCCTCGGCGCCCACCACGTCGGCGCCGGCGGCCTTGGCTTCGTCGGCCTTGGCGCCACGGGCGAACACCGCGACCCGCACTGAGCGGCCGGTGCCGTTCGGCAGATTGACGACGCCGCGCACCTGCTGGTCGGCGTGCCGCGGATCGACGCCGAGATTCATCGCCACTTCGATAGTCTCGTCGAACTTCGCCTTGGCGCGCTCCTTGACCATCTTCACCGCGTCGGTGAGCGGATAGAGCTTCTCGCGATTAATGCCTTCGCGTGCCTTCGTCGTGCGTTTGCCAATCCCGCTCATCACTTCACCTCCAGCCCCATCGAGCGCGCCGAGCCTTCGATCATGCGCATGGCCGCTTCGATCGTGTCGCAGTTCAAGTCCTTCATCTTCTGTTCGGCGATCTCGCGCACCTGCGCCTTGGTCACCGAGCCGGCCACGTCGCGGCCGGGCGTCTTCGAGCCGCTCTCAAGCTTCGCCGCCTTCTTCAGGAAGTGCGACACTGGCGGAGAGCGCATCTCGAAGGTGAACGAGCGGTCGGCATAGACCGTGATGGTGACGGGGATCGGCGCGCCCTTCTCCAACTTCTGGGTCTGTGCGTTGAACGCCTTGCAGAACTCCATGATGTTGAGGCCGCGCTGGCCGAGCGCGGGCCCGATCGGCGGCGACGGATTGGCCGCCCCCGCCGGCACCTGTAGTTTGACGTAGCCGGTTATCTTTTTTGCCATCTCTTGCTCCTCTTAGTGGTGCGGCCGTCGGCGGCTGGCGACCGCCTCGCCTCCCACGACGTCTGCACTTAAAGCTTTTCGACCTGTCCGAATTCCAGCTCCACCGGCGTGGCGCGGCCGAAGATCGAGACCGCGACCTTGAGCCGCGAGCGGCCTTCGTCGACCTCTTCCACCGTGCCGTTGAAGGAGGCGAACGGGCCGTCGGACACGCGGACCTGCTCGCCGACTTCGAACGATACCGAAGGCTTTGGTCGTTCGATACCTTCCTGCACCTGGTGCAAAATGCGCTGGGCTTCGGCTTCCGACAGCGGCATCGGCTTGTTGTCGGAGCCGAGGAAGCCGGTCACCTTCGGCGTGTTCTTGATCAGGTGATAGGCCTCGTCAGTCAATTCCATCTTCACCAGCACGTAGCCGGGGAAGAACTTGCGCTCGGCATCGACCTTGCGGCCGCGCCGGACCTCGATGACCTTTTCCTTCGGGACCAGAACCTCCTCGAACAGATGGGCAAGGCCGCGTTGCTTGGCCTGCTCGCGGATCGATTCCGCCACCTTGTTCTCGAAGTTCGAGTAGGCGTGGACGGCGTACCACCGGTTGGTCATGTGATGAATTCCGGGTCGTGATCTGGGTTCTAATGCTGTCGTCACTCAACTGCTCATACTGAGAATGTAACTCACGACGATACGCATGAGCTGGTCGGCCCCCAGGAAGAAGATCGACGCGACGAACACCATGACGAACACCATAATGGTGGTCACGGTCGTCTCCTTGCGCGTCGGCCACGTGACCTTCTGCGCCTCGGCACGCACTTCCTGCAGAAACTTGAAAGGGTCGATCCTTGCCATTGCCACATTCAAATAGGAGTTGACCGCCCAACCTTGAAGGATGAGACCGGCGAGCGGCGGTTCCTTTTGGGGAAAGTTCGCCGCGGAAATCCGCTACCGGGCCGCTGGCGATGGCGTTTACCTACCGCCGGACGGTCACAGCGTCAAGCAAGACCGCGCGGCTGGGCAAAGTCCGTTTGTCGTCTCAAGGTCTTAAACGATGGCAGCCTGGCGGGAGTGAAGGGACTGCGGTCAGCGAGCAAAATCAATCGCTTGCCGAAAAGCGGGACATTGGAGGCCCGTATTTACGGGTAAAGACCCGATCATGTGTCCCACTGCCACTTAACCGCCTCCGAGCGTGGAGGCCGGATCCTTACTTATGCTGCCACCGCAGGCAATCAGGGTACGCTGGGTGGCCTCGTGGAGGTAACGGCTCCCGGCGTGCGTGTCGTGGGCCGTGGGTCGTTTATTAGAGAGTGCTGATTTGTCTTTCAACGCACCGCTAAGTGTTTTGGCCTGTGGTTCGGAAGGATTGGCAGGGGCGGCGCGAACTACAAATGGGATATCGAATTTTAGAGCGTCCGCTTTTTCCGCCCCGGCACGCCACCGCCCCCCTTGTCGGCCAAAATGCCGGCATTCCCGGACGCAGGTTTCGCCACGCATCGCGCGGGCGCGCGTTTAGTATTTTCTCTGCTGACTACCTAGAACCATCCGGGCGCGTAAACTTGGCGGCCAACTCGGTAATTCGTGCCGATGTGGCTGGATCGCAACGAGCTGCCAAAAAAATCGCGCCAGCAAAGCTGCATTAACCCATGGGTCGATGGACTCAATTAGCATCGCCGCCATGTTGGCGTATTGGTCGAGTGAAGTGATTACAGCCGCAATAGCGAGCGCGGCCACCTTGGCGCTTTGGTGGATCGGCTTCTACGCAATGGCGATGCTTTGACCGGTCAGACGTATCATAGGCGCGATTGGCGCGAATTATTGGTAATCGCCGGACTGGTGTTGGCGGCAGCGGTAGTGATTTGGTTGACGGGCCTTTGATAGCCGCCGGTGGGGGTTTCGTGGCGCCGCAGTAGGTGATGACCGAAAACGCTCAAAGCAGCGAGGCTGGGCGAGATATTGGCGCTACGGTGGTCGGACTTCGACGACGCCGGCAAGGCGTTAAAGGTTGAGCGGGCTTTAGAGCAGACCAAGGTGGGCATCACGTATAAGCTGCCCAAGGCCAAGCGCGGTCGGCGCACTGTGCAGATCGACGACAAGCTCGCTGCCCTGCTGTGTACCGAGCGGGAGAAGATGCAGCAGCTGGTCGCCGTTGTGCCTGACAGGGCCGCCGTCGATCTTTCGCTGGTCAGGCTGCCGGCCGATGCGCAAGCTGGGCGACCCCCACGCAGTGACGCGGACCTTCACCTACCGCGCCCGCAAGCTGGGTTTGCTCGTTTGGCCTGGCGTTCGTTCCAGTCGGCAATTAGCCGCACGGCGTATTCGAGGATCTGCGGGCGAAGCTCGCACCGCGTCGCGGCCTCCTCGTCGGCCTCGGTCTTCCGAGCGTCTTCCATCTTGCGCTTGTTGAGCCCATGCCGGATTATATTCCGCGGCCGGACGGGCCTTGCAATCGCCATGTTCCCCCCAGACGCTCGGAACCGTCGGGGATTTCAGCAGGGGACCTTTCCAAGAAAAGCAAGAATGAAGTGGCGGCGCGGTGCGGCGCCGTGAAATGGGTGCGGCCGGCTCTCGTCGGGGGACAAAGGGCCGGCCGCGGTGCGGCTAACCCGTTCGGGGTAGTCGGGGGATGAGATCGGGTTAGCCAGCACCCCTATTTTAGACCTTGTCCATGACGCTGTCTTTTGTTGAAGCGACGCGCAGCGATTAAATTTGCGTAATCGTTACCGGCCGACCGCCACGGCTCGATGAGGCGCGCATCGCGGCCGACATCGCCAAGCTGCTGCTCCAGAGGCATAGCGATCGCTCTCGGCGGGTCTTACACTTTAGCCCTTCGACGGGGCGGTGGATCACATGGACCGCGGAATGTGGGAGCAGCATTTGGCGATCGCTGAACGCCATCTGGCCGAAGCCCGGCAGCATGTAGTGCGCCAACGTCAGGTCATTTTTGAATTTAGAAGGGACGCCCACAACACGACAAGGGCGCAAGCTCTGTTAGCGACGTTCAAGGCTACGCTAAAACTGCACGTAGAGGATCGGGACCGGTTGAAAGCCGAGCTGTCGCGATAGCCAAAATCGGCGGCTTCCCGCCCCGTATTGCCGGCAATATCGATGTGGAAGAAAATGATACCGGGCGCGGCTGGGCTATGTAGCGTACCCAACCCGCGCCCGGTGGCCCCGGTCAGTTGCCCCTTCCCAGGGTCCGGGGCCACCTTTACCTGTCCGGCCTCCTGAGCGATGTGACTGCCATCACAAGATGAGGCGCGGCCGAATACGGTCAATATCGCCAAGCTGCCGGAGCTGCTGCGGAAGCCGTAAGGAGGGAGGGAAAGGCTCATGGCAGACGAGCCTAGGTTCGAGCTGATCAGCAAGGTTATGGATGCGAGCGCTACAATCAGGTTCAAGTACGGTTCAGGGCCGCTCGACCCGAGGCCGTTCGTGCTGACGCTGCTGCCTCAATACGTGGCGCGCGAGCTCGGCAAGACGCTGCCGCTGCGGATCGGCGACATCACCAAGTATGCCCAAGACTATGCTGACGCGCTGAAGGCCATGGCGAGGTTTGAGCGGGATCGGGGCCGCACGAGCCACAGACTCGATTAAGTCCCTTCAACACCGCCGAGGGCTGGGTCCGCGATGTGTCCGATGACGTCGCCCGCGAGCTCGCGAAGGGCCACGCCGAGCGCGGGACGGGCCTCGACCGCACGGCACGGTCGGCTTCATCGAGCCCTGCCTGCCAGCATCCTGCCCAAGGACGTTAGCTCAGAATTTGGGAATAGGACTAGAGCCAGTGAAGCCATCATTAGTCGTGTAGTTATCTTGATAGGTAGTAATTGAAGCGTTTGACATAGCAGCAATGTTTCCAGGACCGCTGAGATTAAATGGCAAGTCGCTCTGCCCAACGTCGAACGTTGACGAGGTGTCAGCAAAGGCACCAGATCCACCATTATGAAATGCAGCCGACCTGAACAGATGAAAGAGACTGAATATAGAACCCCCTAGAGCATAAAACCCATTCCCGCTATTATTTGCAGACACGCTGTCAACTGCGCTCGCAATGAGGGGGGTAGGAGGCGAGCCGGTCATGGAATTGGAGAAAACCGCGATGCCCTGCTGCGCATTGTTGTACGCTTGTACGCGATTGAACATAGCGCTCACGGTCAAGTTGCTGCCGCTTGGTTGAACGTAGATGCCGTCCCCGCCATTGTCACTGACGATGGTGTCCGAGATAAAAATTTTGGCCGAAGTAGTCGGCGCGTTGGCGATGCCGCTGTTGAGCACATTCCGAACTACGCAATTAGTGATTGTGAGCGCCGCGCCTGAGGTGAATACGATGCCGCTACCCCCTACGCCCGTTCCATCCAACGTCAGTCCACGGAGCGACACCTTGTCGTTCGAACCGGCATTGATAGTGATGCCAGCGACGCCGGCAGGAATTGCGATGCTGGCCTGGACGCCAATAGCCACGATGCTGATTGCCTTGCTGATGATTAGAGTTCCGTAGCCGCCAGTATCGAGGACGCTGATTTCGCCGCCCGCGAGCACAGCGTCGTGTGCGCGCTGAAAGGTCTTACAGGGCGATAACGCAGTGCACGGATTGGCATCGTTGCCATTTACGGAGACAAAGACCCGCGCTCGCTGTTGCGCCTGCGCGGGCAGGCTGACAGCGATGCAGATGGCGATGGTCGAAAGCCGGGTAAAGCAGAATGCACGCGATTTCATTAGTCGCCCCTCCGAGCTTGTGGTCACGCCCCATGCGTGACACGCAATTATTGCTCAGAAGGACGTACGCGCGCCAATAGCTAAGCAGCCATCAGCGACGCTTTGTCCGCTGCAAAAACGGCTGGCCGTGGTCTGATATAGCTTCGTCCTAGAGCTGCGAGCGGGAAGTGCCGAAATCCCGGGGGCGAACCGCAGCCTCCCTAGCCATCGGCGGGCGACCAATCCAATTCGACAAGCGTCTTCACGATCGGCCGTCGCTAAGGGCCGGCGCGATGTTTCGACGTTGTCGGCGGCCCCGCGTTAGCAGACTGAACCCATCACGACTTGTGCTACTGCTTAGTGGCGGTACTCAAGGTTCCGCTGTTGCTCCCGTTGGCATCCTGAAGGTAGTTGTCACCATAGGTCTTGATGACCCCGCCAGTACTTACATCAAAGCCAGTTTGGTTCCCAGTTACTGTCGATTGAGCAAGCCAGATTGCAACCAATGGCTTTCTCGCCGACGGGTCGGGACATTTCATCTTTGCCCAAGTGCTTTCGGCCTCCAATGGCAATGAAACCGCTGGGGTCCTGTTCACTGGGAGTGGCGGGGGGTCAGTTACGTCGATAACTACATAATGGACGGCGTCAGCGGATACTTACCCACCTACACATTTCGCTGAGTGGGTGTGTAGCTGGGTCTACGAAGGCGCACCCGAACCGGTCGCCATTTGACGATGAGGCCAGCATTCGCGCCGGCCTTTGAGAAAAGAAGGGCCTCGGCAAAGGGCCCTTAGTTTGACCGACACCAAGATGGCGAACAGAGCCATGTCATGGTTTGGCTGCTCGCCAGATTTGGAACACGGCCATGGGCGGTTCGGTCCCGACTGGCAGCATTCGCGCCGGCCCCGTGCTGTTCAAGTCCCCAGGCGAGAGGTTCTTAATGCAGTCCTGCCGTCAACATTAACATCCACGTGCCCGCCACATTGAGGACCGCGCCGGCAGTGGGGGCGACGAAACGACGTCCGAACGATGACGTGACCTTCTCCAAGGAAATAAATAGCGCGAGGAGGACGATCCAAAGCAAATTCATCACGCCTCCGACGAACAACAGCGCCATCAGTAGCCAGCAGCAGCCGACGCAATAGGCACCGTGGCGAAGTCCGAGCACTA
>Ga0182033_10001816_pt1 | contig 10747 bp, 8 predicted proteins | sample tim00Cox0000000H_FD_125968 | JGI IMG/M metagenome (GOLD analysis project Ga0182033, IMG submission 125968) | Lab enrichment of tropical soil microbial communities from Luquillo Experimental Forest, Puerto Rico - timezero.00C.oxic.00.000.00H | ecosystem: Environmental > Terrestrial > Soil >...
CAATCCGTTCGATCTGGACGCGTACCTTGCCCAGTTCACGACGCTCAACGCCGATTGCGTCCTCCTGCCGGGATCGATCGCCGGGCAGCTCGCGGAAGGGAGCCGGCCTCGCATGGGCACCGTTTCGCCCGATATCATCGCCGTGTGGCGGGCGCCCGAACGGCTGACCCAAGCGTTGCCCTGGCGCGATGCCGGGGCCCGGATGACGGACATTCTCGCGTTCGGCGAAGTCGGACTGGTCGCCGCACGGCGTGGGCGAAGCGGCAAGCCCGCTATTATTCCGTTCGGGATGGTGCCGGCTCCCCGTGCTGCCGCCAGCAACAACATCATCGTCGCCGAGATCAGGCCGACCGCCAAGGGTACGGTGGCAATGCGCGGACCCATGGTGCCCCAGGCTCCCTTCCCCTCCGGCGCCGAACGCGGTCGCGCTCCCTACCTGCGGATATCAGCGAACGGCTATGTCGATACCGGATCCCCTTGTCGTCCCAACACCGCAGCCATGGTCGTTACCGGTCCGCCGCCCGGCATGGCCACGGTCGGCGACTATCCGTCTGCTTTCGAACAGCCGGTCATGAGCGTTGACGGGCCGTTAACAGCGATCGCCTAGGATAATGCGTTTCGCACGCTTCAACTGGTATCGTCATCATGGCGCTCATCGGTCCGATGGTGGTGGTCGCCGAGAGCTCGGCCGCTGATCTCATCGATGTGCTCGCCGCCGCCGGCGCATTCCCCGTCGTCGAAACTCCCTGGTCGCATGCGCCGGCTGCAATTGTCGAGATCCAGCCGGTTGCGCTTGCCATCGCCGATCCGGACGGAAAGCCCTCGGCCCGGCATACCCGGGCGGTTGCGCAATGCATCGAAGCACGCGGCGGTCCGATCATGCCGGTCGTCGCGCTCGTCGAAAGAGACGGCAAATCTGCGTTTCCGGGTGCACTGCCGATTACCCTCGATGATTCGACGGAGCGGCTCGTTGCACGGCTGCGCTCGGCACTGCGCATCCGCACCATGCATGCAACGGTATTGCGCCGCGCCCGCGCGATCGACCCAACCCGGCAGATAACCGTTCCGGCCAATCTGCTTGCCGATGCGACCGTGCTGTGCGTCGGCCGGGGTGCCTCTTACCCCGCGCTTTCAGTGGCAATTGGCGAGCGCGTAGGCCTCATTGGCGCCTTCAGCGTCGAGACTGGCGCGCGTTATCTCAACGTTCGCGATATCGACGGGGTGGTCATCGGCGACGGATTGGGCGCGCGTTCCGTCGATGCGTTCCTTACGCTGCTCGCCGAGGACGCGCGCTTTCGCGACCTGCCGGTCGCAGTACTCAACAATAGCGCCTGCGACGACGAGAGATTGCCGAATTTGATCCGGGTCGAAGGCGACCACGCGCAGCTGGTCGAGCGCATCCTCGCGTTCGTTCGCATGCAGGCGTTCGAGAACCACCTCAAGCGCATGCTCAAATCGCTCGACAGCTCAGGCGGGATCGATCCCCATACCGGGCTGCTGCAGGTTTCCGCCTTCTGGCGCGATCTCGGGCGCGCCGTCGAGGAGGCCGGCGAGGCCGGCTCCGCGCTTTCGGTTGCACGCTTCTCCCTCGAGGGCGTGGGCGAAGAGCGCGCCCATATCGATGCTGCTCGCTTGTTCAGCCGGCTGGTGCGCAACGTTGATTTTGCCTGCCGGGAGCAAGACGGCTCCATTCTCGCCGCCTTCACCGGGACCGATCTGCGCAGTGCGCATCTTGTTGCCCGCCGGATCGCAAGCGTGCTGCGGCAAACCATGATCTCGCCCGGCCACGACCGCCACGCCATCAGGCCCACGATCACGCTGGCAAGTCTCAAGCCGACCGACAATATGAGCTCGCTGGTCGCCCGCGTCGGCGCCTATCCCAAGATCGCTGCCGCGCATTGACAGGCGGCTTGCCCGGGATTCGGTTTCCGATTTCAAATCGATGCAATCCGGTCTACTCTCCCGCCGTACCGAGCAGGAGCCGGCCATGACGCTTGCCATCGATATGGTTTCTGACGTCGTCTGTCCCTGGTGCTACATCGGCAAGCACCGGCTGGAAAAGGCAATTGCGCTGCGGCCCGACGTTGCGACCGAGGTGCGTTTTCGTCCCTATTTTCTCAATCCGTGGGTGCCGCGCGAAGGAATGAGCCGGGACGAATATCTCACCAGCAAATTCGGCTCGCCGGAGCGCTATCGCACCATCGCTCAACGTGTCGCCGGGGCAGCCGCGGGCGAGGGACTGCGCTATGCACCCGATAAGATCGTTCGGCAGCCCAATACGCTCGATTGCCATCGGCTGATCTTATGGGCCGCAGAGGTCGGCAACGCCGCCAGAATGAAACAGCGGCTGATGGAGCTCTATTTCGCCGAGGGCGCAGATCTATCCGATCGCGATGTCCTCTCGGAGGCGGCTGCCAGCTGCGGACTCGATGCCGAAGGCGTGCGCGACCGGCTTGCTGGCAATGCAGACATCGCGCGGATCGAGCAGGAGGCCAACTCCGCCAAGGAGGCAGGCATCGACGGCGTACCCTGCTTCATCCTCGGCGGCGCGATCTCCGTGCAGGGCGCGCAGTCGCCGGAGCATCTGGCGCAGGCAATCGATCACGCCGTGCGGGAATACGCCAAGCGCGAAGCCGCCGAATAAGCCGATCCCTTCAGGCCGCCTTGGCTGGTTGGGCGAGCGCCACCAGGTTGCGCAGGATCGCCAAAGTCCCGCGCAGGCGCGGCTCGGGCTCCTCCCAATCGTCGAAGAACACGACCTTCATGTCGGGCCGCACCCGTGCGGCGCCGCCCTGATCGCGAATGAAGGCCACCAGGCGATCGGGATTGGCAAAGGTACTATCGCGGAACGAGATCACCGCGCCTTTGGGACCGGCCTCGATCCGTTCGACGTTGGCCTGCCGGCAGAGCGCCTTGATGCCGACGATCTGCAGAAGGTGCTGGACTTCTGCCGGAAGCGGCCCGAAACGATCGACCAGCTCGGCCCCGAATGCTTCGATCTCGCGTTCATCATCGATCTCGGCGAGCCGCCGGTAGAGCGAGAGCCGCACGGGGAGGTCGGCGACATAGTCGTCGGGGATCATGACCGGGGCGCCGATGGTGATCTGCGGCGACCACTTGTCGGAGACAGGCGCAGCAATGCCGGCCTTGAGGCTTGCAACCGCCTCCTCCAGCATCTGCTGGTAGAGCTCGAAGCCCACTTCCTTGATGTGGCCTGACTGCTCCTCGCCCAGGAGATTTCCGGCGCCGCGGATGTCGAGATCGTGGGAGGCAAGCGAAAATCCTGCTCCCAGCGTGTCAAGCGATTGCAGCACCTGGAGCCGCCGCTCGGCCTGCGCCGTGATCTTGCGCATCTGCGGCAGCGTGAACAGCGAATAGGCCCGCAGCTTCGAGCGTCCGACCCGTCCGCGCAGCTGATAGAGCTGGGAGAGCCCGAAACGGTCGGCACGGTGAACGATGAGCGTGTTCGCGTTCGGGATGTCGAGACCGGATTCGATGATCGTGGTCGACAGCAGCAGATCGTATTTGCCGTCGTAGAAGGCGGACATGATGTCGTCGAGCACGGTCGAGGGCATCTGCCCGTGCGCGACCGCAACGCGCAGCTCCGGCACGTCCTTGTCCAAAAACTCCTTGACGCCCGCGAGATCCTCGATGCGCGGGCAGACGTAAAAAGCCTGTCCGCCGCGATAGCGCTCGCGCAACAGCGCCTCCCGCACGATCAGGGGGTCGAACGGGGAAACGAACGTGCGCACCGCCAGCCGGTCGATCGGCGGCGAGGCGATGAGCGAAAGCTCCCGCACGCCCGAGAGCGCGAGCTGCAACGTGCGCGGGATCGGCGTCGCCGTGAGGGTGAGCACATGGACCTCGGCGCGGATCTGCTTGAGCCGTTCCTTGTGCGCGACGCCGAAATGCTGCTCCTCGTCGATGATGAGAAGGCCGAGGTCGCGGAACTTGATGGATTTGCTCAGCAGCGCGTGCGTGCCCACGACAATGTCGATGTCGCCGCCGGCGACCCCTTGCTTCACCCGTGCAAGCTCCTTGCCCGAGACCAGGCGCGAGGCATGGCCGATCTTCACGGGAAAGCCGCGAAAACGCTGCATAAAGGTGCTCGTGTGCTGTCGGGCAAGCAGCGTCGTCGGCACCACGAGCGCGACCTGCTTGCCCTGCATGGCGGTGACGAAGGCGGCGCGCAGCGCGACCTCGGTTTTCCCGAACCCGACGTCTCCGCAGATCAGACGGTCCATCGGCCGGCCGGATGCGAGCTCGGCAACGACGACATCGATGGCAGCCTGCTGGTCGTCGGTTTCCTCGTAGGGAAAGCCGGCGCAGAATTCGTCATAGGGGCCGGGCTCGACGGTGAGGCGGGCCGCCTCGCGTAATTGCCGCTCCGCCGCGATCTTGATCAGCTCGCCGGCGATCTCGCGAATGCGGTTCTTCATGCGCGCCTTGCGCGCCTGCCAGGCACCGCCGCCAAGCCGATCGAGGTCGACCTCGGTCTCTTCCGAGCCGTAGCGCGAGAGCAGCTCGATGTTCTCTACCGGCAGAAACAGCCTGTCCCCCCGGGATAGTGCAACTCGAGGCAATCATGCGGCGCACCGGCCCTCGATCGCGCGCAGCTGCACGAAGCGGCCGATGCCGTGATCGACGTGAACAACGAGATCCCCGGCGGACAGGCTCGTCGCCTCGGCAATGAAGTTCTCGGCGCGGCGCGTAGTCCGACGCGGCCGCACCAGACGGTCGCCCAGGATATCCTGCTCGCTGATGACTGCGGCGTCGGCGGTCTCGAAGCCGCTTTCGAGCCCGAGCACGGCGAGCGCGACTTGCGATTTGGGCAGGCGCGCGGCGTCCTGCCAGGAAGCAACGGGCGAAAGGTTGGCGAGCCCGTGATCGCCAAGCACGTGCGACATGCGCTCGCGCGAGCCTTCGCTCCATAGCGCGACGATCACGCGCTTGCCCGCCGCCTGCAGCGTGGCGACGTGACTCGTCACCGCTGCGAACACGTTGCCGCCGGGCTGCGCGCGCTCGGCGGCAAAGTTGCGGCCCTGCCGGGCAGCGATGTCGATCGCCTGACCCTGCCCCGCGGGCAACGAAAATGGCGTAAGCCGTGCAAGCGGGGAATGCTCGAGCCGTTCGCGCCACGCGGCCTCCGCCAGATAGAGCGCTCCGGGCGGCAGCGGCTTGTACGGGGGCCCCGAGCCGCGCTGCGCGAGCGCCTGCTGGCGGGCGTCGTAATAATCCTTGATCTGCGCCAGGCGCTCGTGCGCCGCATCCTCCACAAGCGGCTCCAACGCGATGGGCGAGCCGGGCACGTAATCGAACAGCGTCTCGAGCCGCTGATGGAAAAGCGGGAGCCAATGCTCCATCCCGGGATGGCGGCGACCCTCGCTGACGGCATGGTAGAGCAGATCATCGGGGGCAGGCGCTCCGAACGCCTCCACATAGCCTAGCCGAAAGCGCTTGATCGTTTCCGTGGTGAGCTGAAACTCCGCGACCGGAACGAGATCGAGGCGTCGCAGCTGTCCGGTGGTACGCTGGCTTTCCGGGTCGAAGCTGCGGATCGTTTCCAGCGCGTCCCCGAAGAAATCGAGCCGCACAGGCTCGATGCTGCCGGGAGCATAGAGGTCAATGATGCCGCCGCGCACGGCGTAGTCTCCCGCCTCGCGCACGGTCGATGCGCGCACGAATCCATTAAGCTCGAGCCAGCCGGTGATGCGTTCCATGGCGAGCACGTTGCCAGGCGCAACGGAGAGCGACTGGCGCGCGACGAATTCGCGTTCCGGCACGCGCTGAAGCGCGGCGTTTATGCTGGTGAGGAGAACCGACGGCCGATCGTGGCCCTTGACATGGGCCAGGCGCGAAAGGACGGCCATGCGCTGGGCGACGAAGCCCGCGTGCGGCGACACCCGATCATAGGGCAGGCAATCCCAGGCGGGGTATTCGAGGACCGCGAGATCCGGCGCGAAGAACTCGAGTGCGCGGCGAAGCGCCGCCATTCTGGCGCCGTCGCGGCAGACGACAGCAAGGCTTATCGCAGGCGCGTCGAGACGTGCCGCGAGCGTGCGGGCAAGATCGGCAATCACCAGTCCTTGCGCGCCGTCGGCCACGCCGGTCAGGGCGAGCGGGCGGCCGGCAACGAGCGTACCGGCCAAATTGGGCGCGACGTTCATCGGGCGCCTTCACCCCGTCGATTGAAATCGCGCAGCCTGCGAAACAATGCGGTGTCGAAATCCGCCTTCACATCCGTCTCGCCGGTGACCCACCCAAGGATTTCGCGGTCCGGCACCTCCATCAGGTTCTCGAAATCGATGAGCTCGCCGGCCGTCAATTGCCCGATCGCGCTCTCCGCAAAGCGCCCCATGATCAGATCCATCTCCCGCATGCCGCGATGCCAGGCGCGGAACATGAGCCTGCGGCGACGGGCATCCAGTCCGTCGTTCGGGCGACCCGTCATCTCGATGCCTCTTTGCGCGAGCGAAAAACGCCGAATGCCCGGACGTGCCGGGCAGGTTATTCATATAGTGATTGCCGCTCCAGTCGCGAGAGAGCAACGGGGACGGCGCCCGGCTCCCGGGACGCTCCCACGCTATTGGGAGAAGGGAACCAACGAGCCTTCGATGCGCCCAGGTCTGCTCAATCCGTTGTTCGCTGCCGTCAGCACGCTGACGGGCATCGGGCCGAGGCTGGAAAAGCTCTACGCGCGCCTGCTCGATCGCAAGGACGGTGCCCGCGTCATCGATCTCCTGTTCCATCTGCCCAGTGGAGCAATCGACCGCCGCGCCCGACCGAAACTGCGCGACGTGGTGCTCGACACCGTGGTGATCGTTGCTGTCACCGTCGATCGTCATCGCCCACCGCCACCGCACCGGCCCAGGGCGCCTTATCAGGTTTACACCAGCGACGAGACCGGCGATCTCATTCTTACGTTTTTCAATGCGCGCAACGATTACCTGCAGAAGATCCTTCCTGTCGGTGAGCGGCGCTACGTGTCGGGCACCGTCGCGCTCTACGACGGGATGCGGCAGATGGTGCATCCCGACCGCATCGTCGCCGAGTCGGATCTCGCAAAATTGCCGCTGATCGAACCGGTCTATCCGCTGACCGAAGGACTGAGTCTCAATGCGCTCGGCAAGGCAGTCAATGCGGCACTCGCGCGGGTGCCCGACTTGCCGGAATGGCAGGACGCGAGCTGGGTCGCGCGCGAGCGATTCCCTTCATTTGTTGAGGCGCTCAACGCGCTGCACCATCCGGCACACCCCCATGACGTGTTGCCGGAGCAATTGTCATGGTCGCGCCTCGCTTACGACGAGTTCCTGGCGGGCCAGCTTGCGCTCGCTCTGGTGCGGGCGCATATCCGCCGCCCGGCCGGACGGGCCACCGTGGGTAGCGGGCAAGTTCGTAAAAAGCTCGCCGCGGCGCTGCCCTACTCGCTCACTCCTTCGCAGGCACACGCGGTCGCCGACATCACTGCCGACCTGGCCAGGCCCGAACGCATGCTGCGCCTGCTGCAAGGCGACGTGGGGTCGGGCAAAACCGTGGTCGCGCTGATCGCTGCCGCCGCCGTGATCGAGGGCGGCCGGCAAGCCGCGTTGATGGCGCCCACCGAGATTCTGGCTCGTCAGCATTTCAACACCATTGCGCCGCTCGCCGCCGCCGCGGGGGTCAGTGTCGCCATTCTGACCGGCCGCGAGCGTGGCCGCGAGCGCGCCGCCATTCTCGAGCAGATCGCTCTCGGCGATACCCACATGCTCGTTGGGACCCATGCCCTGTTTCAGGAAGAGGTGGAGTTTCGCGACCTCGCACTCGCAATTGTCGACGAGCAGCATCGCTTCGGCGTGCACCAGCGTCTTGCGCTTGCAAGGAAGGGCGAGGCCGTCGACGTGCTGGTGATGACCGCCACCCCTATTCCGCGCACGCTGGTGCTGACCTATTTCGGCGACATGGACGTCTCCGAGCTGCGCGAGAAGCCCGCCGGCCGGCGACCCATCGATACCCGGACCATCCCCCTCAACCGGATCGATGAGGTTGTGGAAGCAGTAGGCCGCGCGCTCGTCGCCGGCCATCGTGTCTACTGGGTATGCCCGCTGGTGGAGGAGTCCGAGAACGTCGATCTGGCGGCGGCGCAGAACCGCTACCTCGAGCTGCAACAGCGCTTCGGCGCGATGGTCGACCTGGTTCATGGTCGCCTGAAAGGGACCGAGAAGGATATTGTCATGACACGTTTCGCGGCCGGCGAAACGCGCCTCCTGGTCGCTACGACGGTGATCGAAGTCGGAGTCGATGTGCCGGAGGCGACAGTTATGGTGATCGAGCACGCCGAGCGCTTCGGGCTTGCGCAGCTGCATCAATTGCGCGGTCGCATCGGTCGCGGCACCGAGCCCTCGACCTGCCTCCTGCTCTACAAGCCGCCGTTGGGTGAGAACGCCAAGGCGCGCCTTGCCATCATGCGAGAAACCGAGGACGGCTTTCGCATCGCCGAGGAGGACCTCAAGCTGCGTGGAGAGGGGGATGTTCTTGGAACGAGGCAGTCGGGAATGCCCGGTTTCCGCGTTGCGCGCATCGAGGCGCACGCCAAGCTTGTCGGACCGGCACGCGACGACGCCGCTCTGCTGCTGGCGCGCGATCCGACGCTTGCTTCGGCGCGCGGACAGGCGCTGCGCCACCTGCTGTATTTGTTCGAACGCGATGACGCGGTGAGGCTGCTGCGCGCCGGCTGAAGCGGACCTGGTCTTAGAGCATCTCCCGCAAAAGTGGAAACCGGTTTTGCGAAAAAGGACATGCTCAAACAAAGAGTTAGAGCAGGATGACGATTCGAAGAAAAGTCATCCTGCTCTAACGACCCGCGGCACCCAGCGGATCCGGCCCGAACCGGTTGGGTCCGACGGTCCCTCGCATGCAGAACCACACAAGAAGCCAGATCCCGCCGATGAGCGGAATGAAGATGAGCAGGAACCACCAGCCGCTGCGGTCGAGATCATGCAGTCGCCGAATCGAGACGGCCAAGGTAGGCAAAAAAAGGACCAGCTCGGCAATGGCATTGACCGGCCGCATGTACGACTGCGAAAACAATGCGGCATCAATCACGACCGAGCCGATGCCCACCAGAATGCAGAACAGCGCCCAGTACCAGTATTGCGAGCGCACCGCTCGGCTGGAGAAGGTTACGTAATTCTGGAAGCCCGACTTGACCGCGTCGGCGAAATTCATTGATTGCCCTCCGTCCGTGCCGTGCGACGGCAGCATTTCGATTTGATGCTACTTCACTGGTGCGGTACGCGGAGCCGAAATGACACGCGCGGCGCGCGCGGTTTCGGCAAGCGCGGCGAGCTTCTGCGGGTCGGAACCGCCGGGCTGCACCATGCCGGCCGACATGATCAGCGTCATCGCCGCCTCCACCGAGAGGTCAAGATCGATGATGTCGCGGCGCGGCACATAGAAGAAGAAGCCGGTCGTCGGGTTGGGCGTGCACGGCATGAATGCCGCGACGTGCTCGCCGTCCGGCAGCCGAGCGGCGATATCGGCACTTGCGGGATTTGCCAGAAAGATCAGTGACCACATGCCGGGCGAAGGAAACTCCACCAGACCGACCCGCCGGAAGCTTGATCCGCCCTTGGCGAACAAGGTCTCGAAGATCTGCTTGAGGCTCTTGTAGAGCGGCCGCACCACCGGCATTCGGTTGAGAATGTTCTCGCTCGCCTCCACCAGCTTGCGGCCGACCAGGTTGGCGGTGAGGAAGCCGAGCAGGGTCAATGTCACCAGCGCAACGATGAGGCCGGTGCCCGGAATGCGCAGCGGCAGATAGGTCTCCGGCCGATAGGTGATCGGAATGAACGGGCGCACCAGATCATCAACCCAGTTGATGAACCACCAGGTGAGCCCGACGGTGATGTAGAGCGGACCGACCAGAACGAGGCCGGTGAGGAAGTAATTGCGCAACCGGCTCACCATCCCATGGTGGGGCTTGTCCGGGTCATGCACCACCTCACCGGTTGCGATGCGCCGCGGTTGCTGCGGATTTGGATCAGGCTCGCTCATGTCAGCAAGGAAACAAGTTCACTCCACAGTGACCGACTTGGCAAGGTTGCGCGGCTGGTCCACATCGGTGCCCATCACGACCGCCGTATGATACGCGATGAGCTGGACCGGAATCGCGTAAACCAGCGGTGTCACTGTGGCCGGCATAGCCGGAAGCGTAAGCGTAGGCAATGCGTCTGCACGCACTTCGTGCGCGCCCTGCGGGTCGGTGAGCAGGATGATCTTGCCGCGGCGCGCCGCGACCTCCTGCATATTGGAGAGGGTCTTCTCGAATATGCGATCGAACGGAGCAATGACGATCACAGGCATGTTCTCGTCAATGAGCGCGATGGGTCCGTGCTTGAGCTCGCCCGCGGCATAGCCCTCGGCATGGATATAGGAGATCTCCTTGAGCTTGAGCGCGCCTTCGAGCGCAAGCGGAAAGCTGGTGCCGCGGCCGAGATAGAGCACGTTGCGGCTTTTCGCGAGATCGACGGCGAGCCGCTCGATCTGCGCCTCGAGCGCAAGCGCTTCGGTCATCAGCCGCGGCACCTCGGTCAGCGCGCGCACCAGCTTGCGCTCGTCCGCCTCCGACAGGAACCCGCGCGCGCGGCCGGCCGCAACCGCGAGGCAGGCCAGCACCGCGAGCTGGCAGGTGAACGCCTTGCTGGAGGCGACGCAGATTTCCGGCCCGGCGAGCGTCGGCATCACAACGTCACTCTCGCGCGCGATTGTC
>Ga0182033_10001817_pt1 | contig 10744 bp, 9 predicted proteins | sample tim00Cox0000000H_FD_125968 | JGI IMG/M metagenome (GOLD analysis project Ga0182033, IMG submission 125968) | Lab enrichment of tropical soil microbial communities from Luquillo Experimental Forest, Puerto Rico - timezero.00C.oxic.00.000.00H | ecosystem: Environmental > Terrestrial > Soil >...
AGCTGCGGAAAATTCATCACGAACAGCTTTTCCGGCGCATTGCGGACGCTCGCCGGATCGTTGACGACCAGCACTTGAGGCTGCAGAAATTCGAGGAGATGGGTCGAGGTAATATAGGCAAGATCGAAAGGCGGATCCTGGCGCAAGAGCACCACATCGAACCCGGCAAGGTCGATTTCCTTGGCTTCGCCGAGGGTGAAATGATCGCCTTCAATGTCGCGCACCGCGATCGGCGCCGCCTCGGCCACGACGCGTCCGCCGGAGAGCGACAGCCGGTCCGGCGTATAATAGAAGAGCCGGTGTCCGCGCGCCATGGCCTCCAGCATGAGGGCAAAGGTCGTATCACCCGCGATCTTGATTTTTTCGACCGGGTCCATCTGGACGGCGACGGTCAGCGACATGGAAAGCACCCCTTTTTGTCCCATCGGACACTCGCATGGCGCACGGGAAAGGGCGTCCCGTCAAGCCTGACAGCGGCTTAAGCCAAGATTCGGATCAAGTTTCGGACGTTTTTGCAAAAAAATGGGGCAGATTTGTCGGCCATCAGGATTTGAAAGCAAGGGCCGGAGTGCGGGCCCGAGTCTCAATCGCTACATAGGCGTTGAGATGAACACGAGGATGCACGTCATGTTCGCCAGATCCGGGCGCGCCGAGGCTTTGCCTGAACAGGACGCGAGATGGCAGGCTGTCGTCGCGCGCGATCGCAGTTTCGATGGTCAGTTCTATTATGCGGTCAAGACAACCGGCGTCTATTGCCGGCCGTCCTGCACTGCCCGTCTCGCAAATCCTGAAAATGTGCAGTTCTACCTGACTTGCGAAGATGCGGAGCGGGCGGGTTTTCGCCCCTGCAAACGATGCAAACCGGATCAGCCTGCGCTCTTTGAACGCCACGCCGCGAAAATCGCCGAGATCTGCCGGACCATCGCGGCAGCCGAAGAGGTCCAAAATCTCGATGAACTGGCGCGCGCGGCGGGCTTGAGCCCGTTTCATTTCCATCGGCTGTTCAAGTCTGTCACCGGCCTCACACCGAAGGCCTATGCGCGCGCCGATCGCGCGCGGCGCGTGCGCGACGGATTAGCCCAAGGAGACATCACCGTGACACAGGCGATTTATAAAGCCGGTTTCAACTCCGCCGGGCGGTTTTACGAAACCTCGGATCACATGCTGGGCATGACCCCCACCGAATACAAGGCTGGCGGCGCGAACACCAGGATCCGTTTCGCGGTCGGCGAATGCTCGCTTGGCTCCATTCTCGTGGCAGTCAGCGGCCGGGGCGTTTGCGCCATACTGATGGGCGACGACCCCGATGCGCTCGCCCAAAACCTGCAGGACCGTTTCCCGCACGCCCATTTGATTGGCGGCGACGCGGGGTTCGAGGAATTGGTCGCCAAGGTGGTTGGTTTTGTGGAAGCACCGGCGCTGGGTCTCGATCTCCCACTCGACGTGCGCGGCACCGCATTCCAGCAGCGCGTCTGGCAAGCCTTGCGGGAAATCCCTGCCGGTTCGACGGCGAGCTATAGCGAAATCGCGACACGGATCGGCGCGCCCAAGGCGGTTCGCGCCGTGGCCGGGGCCTGCGCCGCCAACAAAATCGCGGTGGCTATACCCTGCCACCGCGTGGTGCGGAACGATGGCGCACTCTCGGGCTATCGTTGGGGCGTCGAGCGCAAGCGCGCATTGCTCGCGCGAGAGAATGCGAAATGAACGGACAAGCCGGGCCCGGCGGCCAGATGTTCGCCAACGATCATTCTTCATGACCGTTGGCCTGTCGCTCATCCTTATATACCGCCGTTCCTTCGGGGTAGGCGGTGCAACTTAGGTCAAATCGCTGACGCGATCGCGATTTACCGAACACTGAATCCTCAAGGATTCACGGTGTAAGCGCAGTCACCGGGCATTCACCGGGCCAGCAAGACGCCGGTGTGGGGACTGTTGTTCCGGAGGCAACTGGTGAGGCGGGCCCTTCTTTTCCATTGACGACGGCTGTCACACGCCAGCGGTAGGATGTCGAGGGCTGCAAGCCAGAGTCACCAAAACTGGGAAGCAGAACACCCCCTACGGGCACGAAATTGCCATCAGCTCCAGCGCGTGAAACCTGATAGGAGTTCGCCCCCGGAACAGGCGTCCACGCCAGCGCCGCGGCTGTGTCTGTCACGTCCGTGACGAGCAGTGTCGTTGGCGCAAGACCGGCCGCTGCCACTTGTTGTGGTATCGGCTTTTGTGCTGCTGTCAGCGCATCCAACATGGATTTGATAGCTGTGATTTGCCGCCCCGACTTTGTCACATAGTCATCGTTCTGGTCCACATAGCCCCACCAGTCCCAGCAGGCTTGTGGATTGATGACCTGTGATTTGAAGGCCTGCGGAGCAGCAGTTTGCGGATATAAAATGATGATGCGATTGGTATCGGCCCAAGCATTGTAGCCCGTGTCATCGACGTAAAGCGAGCCGATGTCACCGGCATCCTGCTTGCAGCCATGCAGGGCAATATGCACCCGGCACCCGGCGCCCTGTTCGCAATCCTTCGGGACATAAACATAACCTGTATCGCCCATGCTCAACTCGTTGGGGGCGTTAGGCTTTGTATAAGTCGCCTGGGCGAAGGTCATCAGCGTACCGCTCAACTCGCCTGGATTGCGCGGATTGAGCGCGCCATATATGTGCTGCAGGATTATACCGGCCTGATCATAGTTGCACTGATTGATATATGGGCTCTGATTGACAGGGCAATTGTTCAAGCCTTGCGCTTGAGGCTCTTGCAGCACCACCAGGGAATGACCCGCGCCGACCGTGTTTTGGTAAAACAAATTGCCGCTGCTTGCCTGCCCCAGATAATGGCGATAGAAATCGGCGGCAGCGTCCGTGTCGGAACTCGCCACGACTTTATCGTTGGTTCCGTGAAAGAGATAAATCTTTTGATGGCTAAGTCCGCTTGTCGGATCAATCGAACCGGCAGCGGCGTTGTCATCTGCTTTTTTAATAAAAATGTTCAGATCAGATGGTGGGCCTTGCATACATGGCCCTGTCGCCATCAACGTTGCGAGGGTGCCGCCAATATCTGCTGCCGTTGCCTGCGCGCAATAGTAAGGCCCGCCCGCAACAACTCCGACTCCTTTAATTACGGAAGACCAGGCAGTGCCAAATTGGACCGCCATGAATGCTCCAGAGGAAATGCCGGAGATCGAACTTTCGCTGATATCGGCATTGTAAGCTTTTAGCGGGCCAGGACCGTCGGCACGTGCGGGCAGTGGGGCGGTTAAAGCGCAAGCAAGTGCTGTCGCCAGAGACAGTTTGAGACCTCGATTGGACGGCATGTCAAATTCCCAGGGCACTCTGAGCAGCGGGTTTCGCCACTCGCTATATAACGCCCTATTATAGTGCTTTCACTTAGTCAATTCATGATTTATACCAAGGATCGCCGAAAAGGTGACCCTCGGTTCCTCTATCGAATTTTAGCTTTTTTCAAGGGCTTGAGCCGGGAATTCGAGTGGCACCACAGGGTATCTTTATTACTGTAATATTACATTTATGAGAACCGTGATCTTGGGAGCAGGGCTCACTTCACGGGGGACATGCAGGGGTCGAATATGCTGGACGAGGTGGCGCTATCAAATGACATCATGGCTGCGAGCCCTCCTTCATTGGAGATTGGTGCTGCCAATAGCGCGCAGATGACGCCCCGTAGCGCCTCGGGCGCAGCCGACCCGCAGTTAAAGCCAGTCACGGACCAAGCGCCCAAATCGGCAAAGCCAACGACGGATATTGTTGCCCCTCCATCAGCACCGATTGAGATGGCATCCGAATCGTCTAATGCTCTGCTTGATTTCAAGACGGGTCTTTATGAGCTCGTAAACAGCCCAAAACCACGCAGTTCAGAGGCCCTCCCACGCAAGCTAGCCATGTTCTATGGTAACCTTTTAATTCCAGGGTATAGCGATCAGAGATTTAGCTACGAGGAACTTGTCGCAAGATATGTTGGACTATGGTCAGTCCTCAAGAAGCCAGAAGCGCAGCAATATTGTGCTCAGGCTCTTATAGGATTAAAACTCTTGCTTTCTGGTCATTTCTCTTCCGCATCGAAAATCCTGTTAGAGATTGAATTCCGAACACACACTTGCGCCGCGCTCACCTACGTGATGCGTGGAGTCGGATATTTTTTAAGGTCGATGATTATTCTCACCTTCGCCGGCGGTTATTCACTCTTCGCTTTTTCTGTTATTCGAAGCGATTTTGCAGATGCGACCGTCGGCAATCCCAAATTAGTCGATGCGATTGTCGCGACCGTGGCTGGCATGCTAGGCAGTGTGGTGAGCATATTAATTCGCCTCAGCGAGTTTGAGGCGACCAAGGGACGCTCTCAAATGTTCCTGACATTGACCGGCGCGACATTACCGGTCATTGGCGGAATCTTTGGAGCATTTGTCGCAGCCCTTTTGTCATCGAAGGTCGTTAACATTGCCGTTGACGGTGGCGATGGAGGCAATGTCTGGCTGTACCTTGTCATTGGATTTTTATCTGGATTTAGCGAGCGCTTTTCAAGAGGCATTCTTCGCATAGCCGAGGATCGGCTGGGCGGTGGAGATCCGGACGTCAAGGCAAAGGCCGCTCCGGATATCAAAGCTCACTGATGTGCCTTGAATCTTTGAGGATTCAGGGTTCGTTTCCGGTAAGTCGCTGATGCGATAGCGATTTGACCCAAGTTGCACCGCCTACCCCGAAGGAACGGGCGGTATAATTGGCCCCACTCGCTCCGCAAGCCGTAGCCGGCCGAGCGGATCTCATATATGGCGGTATGAGAAAAAAGGGGGAGAAGCTCGATGAAGCGCTTGCTAACCTGCCTCGTTATTTCCGGAGGGCTTCTCGCCACGCCCGTTTGGGCGGCCTTGAAGCCGGGCGATATGGCTCCGCTTTTCACCGCTCAGGCGGCGGTGGGCGGTAAGGACTTTACCTTCTCCTTGTCCGAGGCCCTGAAGAAAGGACCAGTGGTCCTTTACTTCTACCCCAAATCATTCACCAAGGTTTGCACGCTCGAGGCCCATCAATTTGCCGAAGCGGCGGCAAGCTTCGCAAAGGCCGGGGTGACCCTGATCGGCATGTCGCGAGACACGATCGAGACGCAGCGCGAATTTTCGACCAAGGAATGCCGGGACAAGTTCCCCGTCGCCGCCGATCCCGAACTCTCCGTCATTCGCGCCTATGATGCCGTGAGTGCCCATCGCCTGCCCTCGGGCGAGGCCATGGCGGACCGGATCTCCTATGTGATCGCGCCCGACGGAAAAATTGTCTATTCCTATAGCGATCCCATGGCCGACAAACATATCGAAAATACATTGGCGTTCGTGCGGCGGTGGCACCAACAACATAAAGGTTGAGGGGGTGTGGTCCGACGCTGACGCAGCCTACTCTGCCGGGTTCGGCTGCTTGCGGCCCTTGCGGTCCGCTTCAAAAAGTTCATTGAGTTCGGCGGCGATCTGCCGGCCGTTCTGAATGAGCTGACGCTCGTCATCATAATAGGCATGGCTCTCGACGAGGAAGCGCTCATCATACTCGCGAAACAGCTCGACCGAGCGGCGTGCCTGATCCTCGGGGATACCTATCGCTTCCAGCGCCATCTCGGAAAGATGGAGGCCCGAGTGGAAGGTTTCGCGCACGATGGCCTCCACCCCAAGGTCCATCAGGAGATGCGCGTGCCGCCGGTTTCGGGCGCGCGCGATGATCTTCAGGTTCGGAAAGGTCCGGTGCGCGACTTCAACGACGCGCAATGTCTCCTCCATGTCGCTCAGCGCCACCACCAGCAGACGGGCCGTTTCCGCGCCCGCTGCGCGCAGCAGGTCCGGCCGGCCCGGGTTGCCGTAATAAACCTTCGTGCCCCACCGCCGGACAACCTCAACCTGGGCTAGGTCTTGTTCAAGCGCGGTAAAGGCGATGCCTTGCATCTTCAGGATGCGCCCGACAATCTGGCCCATGCGGCCAAAGCCGCAGATGATGACGGGTGCGCCGTCGTTGCGAATTTCGTCATAGGCGGGCTTCTCGTCGCGCGTGAGCCGCGGAACGATGAATCGTTCCGACACCGCGAAAAGGATAGGTGTCGCCACCATCGAAAGCGCAATCACCAGCGTGGCGCGATCCGAATCGGCCGGGGCTAAAGCGCCCGCCGCCACAGCCGCGCCAAACAGGACAAAGCTGAACTCGCTGCCCTGGGGAAGCGCGAGAGCGAAGCGAAGGGCGGTTCGGGTGTCCTGGCCGCGCAAACGCCCCAGCACGAAGGCGATCGTGATCTTGGCGGTCATCAACATGGCAAGACTTGCGGCGATCAATCCCGGCTCGGCCAAGGATAGAGCGAGATTTGCTGACATGCCCACCGACATGAAGAAGAAGCCGAGCAGCAAGCCTTCGAACGGCTCGATATCGGCATGTAATTCGTGCCGATATTCCGAGTCGGACAATAGGACGCCGCCGAGGAAAGCGCCAAGCGACATGGAAAGGCCCGCCGCATTGGCGAGCGCCGCCGCGCCTATCACAGTGAGAAGAGCAAGCGCCGTGAACACTTCCGGCGTTCGCGCGCCGCCTATGGCGCGAAAGGCGGGCCGGATCAAAAAACGGCCGCCGAGCAGGATAGAGGCTAGGGCGACAACCGCGCCCCCCACTTCGAGCCAGGGCGTCTCAATCGGTATGTCGTCGCCCGCAAGGAGCGGGACGACGGCGGCCAGAGGAATGAAGGAGAGATCCTGAAACAGAAGCACCGCGAATGTGTCGCGGCCTGCCACGGAACCAAGGAGGTCGCGCTCGGCCAGCATGGGCAGCACGATTGCTGTCGAGGACAGAGCGAGACCTGCTCCGAGCACGATTGAGCCGATCCACGCAATGCCCGCAAAATGGGCGAGCATGGCGAGCATCGCGCCAGTCACGGCCATTTGCGCCATTCCGAGGCCGAACACCGACTTGCGCATGACCCAGAGGCGCTGCGGCCGCAGTTCCAGTCCGATAAGGAAGAGCAGCATTGCGACGCCGAGCTCGGAGATATTGCGAATCTCGTCAACATCCGTGACAAGGTGCAACCCCGACGGACCGATGATGGCGCCGCCGACGAGATATCCCAAAACGCTCCCGAAGCCCGCCCGCCGCGATAGCGGAATCATCAGCACGATCGCGACAAGCAGGACCACAAGAGTTTGAAGCATTCAAAAAATCCTCATCCTTCCTTTCTCGAATTTCCGCTTCTTCATTAGCGTCGGCGGAAATTCGAGAGTGGCGCCAACGGTCATTCTTTATGACCGTTGGTTTTATTTGCGCGCCCCGGCGATCGACCCGGCCGATGCAAGGGTCTTCAGCTGTTCGATCAACCACCGGCCAGCCGGTCCCGGAGGAGAATCGGTCCGATAGGTCGCGGACATGGGCAGGATGAAGCCATCTTGCGGGGCATCCTCCAGGACGAACTCGACCAGCACGCCTTCCGCCAGATCGCGCTCAACCATGGCTAAGGGCATGCCACCCCAGCCGAGCCCGGCGCGCAAAAAGGCATGCTTGGCGCTTAGATCGGCAATCCGCCAGGCTCGCGGCGATACGACGCCGAATTCCTGGCCCTTCGACAGTTCTGTGCGGTCGGTGAGGACGAGCTGGACGTACCGCGCCAGTTCGAGCGCGGGAATGGGACGAATATGGCCAGCGAGGGGATGCCCCTTCGCCGCGACCAAGACCATCTTCACGCCCAGCAACCGCTCATGATTGAGCTCGGGCACATTGAGCTCAAGCGTGCCCATGACCCCCAACCCGCAGCGCCTGTCAAGCACAGCCTGTGCCACGCCTCCCAGGGCCTCGACATAAAGGCGCAGGGGAATAGTAGGAAAGCGTTCGCCGAAAGCGGCCGCGACCTCGGTGAGCACTTTCATCGGGAACATCACGTCGATCACGACGGAGAGTTCCGGTTCAAGTCCGCCGGCCATGCCCTTGGCCCGCGCCTTCATCCCATTAAGAGTGCAGGCGACGGCCTTCGCATCGGCGAGCAGGATGCGGCCTTGTGGGGTCAATTGAGCGTATCGGCCGCTCCGGTCAAAGAGCGGGACGCCAAGCAGACCTTCGAGATTGGCAATTGTCTGGCTTACCACCGATTGCGTGCGGCCAAGCTGGCGCCCTGCCGCCGAAAAGCTGCCCGCTTCCGCTGCGGCAATGAACGTCCGCAACTGATCGAACGAAACACCGTCGCGCATGTTTCAAGCCTCAGAGCCATCGACCAAACCGATGGAAAGCATCGTAACATAGTGACTATTACAGGGAAGCCCGTGCAGGCTATACAGCTGGGAGATACCCTCGATCCTTGAGGATTTGCGGGTTCCGTCCTTGAATTTGCGTTAATTTCAATGAGTTGACGAAAAATTGAGGGCGACAGAACTTCCATTGCCTGAACCTTGGATATATTCCTGAATTCAGGGTTCGAGTAAACGTCGAAAGGACCTCGACTGTGAAACTTTTGCACATTGATTCGAGCATTCTCGGCCCGCACTCGATCAGCCGGACATTGTCCGCCGAGATCGTCGAGCAGCAGCGCAAGCTCCATCCCGGGCTTGAGGTCATCTATCGCGATCTCGCCGCTGAGCCGCAGCTTCACCTTTCCTCTGACCATATTGCGGCCTGGCAAGGCACCGCGCCTCAGGATGCGGGGGTTCAGCAGGATCTCGCGAGCGGCAATGCGGCACTGGAAGAGCTTCTTGCCGCCGACATCATCGTCATTGGCGCGCCAATGTATAATTTCGCCATTCCGAGCCAGCTCAAGGCGTGGATCGACCGGCTGGTTATCGCCGGCCGCACCTTCCACTACACCGCAATGGGGCCGGAAGGCCTAGTGCCGAAGGGCAAGAAAGTCATCATCGCCTCGTCGCGCGGCGGGACCTACGCTCCGAACTCGCCTGCCGCCGCCTTTGAGCACCAGGAAAGCTACCTCAAAGGCGCGCTCGGCTTCATCGGGCTCACCGATGTGACCATCATTCGCGCGGAAGGCGTAGCGCTCGGCGACGAGGCCCGCGATGCCGCGATTGCTGCCGCTCGCAAGGAAATCTCCGCCCTCGCCGCGTGAGCGGGGGCGCTCGGCCGATGGGCTATAAGGAAGATGTCCTCGATGAGGCGACGGCCCTGCGCGGTGCGCATCATCGGCGGCACGCATCTTCTGGCTGACACGATCCTGCCTTATGGCAAGGTCGTCCACGATGATCTGGCTTAAGCGCGATGACGGCAAACAATGTGAAGACGATCAACCTCGCCCTCCAGGGCGGGGGCAGCCATGGCGCCTTCACCTGGGGCGTGCTCGACCGGCTTTTGGAAGAAGAGCGCCTTATGATCGAGGGCGTCACCGGGACCAGCGCGGGGGCGATGAATGCGGCGGTGCTGGCGCAGGGCCTGACCCGAGGCGGCCGGGCCGGCGCCCGCGCGATCTTGGACCGGTTCTGGCACCGCGTCGCGGAACTCGGCGTGTTCGGCCCGATCAAGCGCTCGCCGCTCGACCGGCTGCTTGGCCGGTGGAACCTCGACCGCTCCCCATCGACCTGGTGGGCAGACCTCCTCCAGCACGTGGTCTCGCCCTACCAGAGCAATCCCTTCGGCCTCAACCCGCTCAAGACCGTGCTCAACGAACTCGTCAACGAAAAGGACATTCAGAACTGCAGCAGTGTCAAGCTCTTCATCGCTGCAACCAATGTCGAGACCGGGCGGGTCCGGGTCTTCCATAGCCATGAAGTCACGACCGACGCCGTGCTTGCCTCCGCCTGCCTGCCCTTTACTTTCCAGGCGGTGGAGATCGACGGCGTGCCCTATTGGGATGGCGGCTATATGGGCAACCCGGTGATTTGGCCGCTGATCTATGATTGCGAGAGCCCGGATGTGGCGGTGGTCCAGATCAATCCGCTGACGCGCAAAGGTACGCCGATGACGACGATCGAGATCATCAACCGCGTCAACGAGATCAGCTTCAATGCCTCGCTGACGGCCGAGATGCGCGCGATCGCCTTCGTCCAGCGGCTCATCGACGAAAACGGGTTCCAGGGGCACGAGGTGAACCGGCTGAAGCGGATGCACATGCACATGATCGGCGCCGAGGACAAGATGAGGGGCTTGGGCGCCGCAAGCAAGATGAACGCCGAACTCGATTTCCTGCTCTACCTCAAGGAGCTCGGTCGCAAGACAGCCGAAACTTGGCTGAAGGTGCATTGGGATGCGATCGGCCAGCGATCGAGCCTTGATATCCGCAAGGCTTTCCTGGGACCCCTGCCACCGCCCGCGGTGGCAGGGGTTGGCACCGCCGGCGGGAGCCGATCAGAAGTGGATTACAGTGTCTGACTGACCGCAGTTTTGACAGTGTCACCAAGCGGGAAGGAATTTGTGATGACTTGCTTCAGCTTGCTGCGCGGGGCCTTACGGCGCGCCACGAGCTCGGCTCATCGGCGGGCGCCGGCATGATCACCTATGCCTTGGATGGCAAGCAATATGTCGCCGCCGTCGCGGGCCGGGTCTCGGCCTTCTTCCCCGGCGGCACCGGATCGACGAAACTCACCGTGCTGGCATTGCCTTGAAATACCTGAATCCTTCGAGGGTTCAGGGTTCCACTCTCAGAGCAAGATGACTTATCTTTAAATCGTCATCTTGCTCTTCGGTCTTTGTTTGTCGCGTAAGCTTTTCTCTCCATTTGTCGCCTCCACACAGCGTTGCGCGAAATTCGAGCGTAATACCAAGCAGTTAGTATTACTTAATTGCTCCGG
>Ga0182033_10001819_pt1 | contig 10744 bp, 11 predicted proteins | sample tim00Cox0000000H_FD_125968 | JGI IMG/M metagenome (GOLD analysis project Ga0182033, IMG submission 125968) | Lab enrichment of tropical soil microbial communities from Luquillo Experimental Forest, Puerto Rico - timezero.00C.oxic.00.000.00H | ecosystem: Environmental > Terrestrial > Soil >...
CGTTACTATCTCGCCGCGGGCCCTGACGATGTCCTCCGCCATGCGGCCACGCTCGGTAGCGACCAGCGCGACGGCGCCCGCGCGCGAGAGCGCCTGCGCGATCTCAATGGTCGCCAGTTCACTTCCCCCGGCGTCGAGGTGCGGCACGACCTGGAGTATGGTCACCATGAATGAGGGCTATGCTTTGCGCTGTTGCGGCCAAAGGTCATCAGCTTCTTAGGATGGACGCTACCGAACCGCAATTCCTGGAGGTCGGCGAGGGCACTAAGCGCCGGCGCATTGCCTATCGCTGCACGGAAGGTGAGAGGCCTGCACTGCTTTGGCTCCCAGGGTTCCTTTCCGATATGGCGAGCAAAAAGGCGACCGCTGTGGCTGATTGGGCGGCAGCACAGGGGCTCGCCATGATGCGCTTCGACTATTCCGGGCATGGCCTCTCAGGCGGCGATCTGCTGCACGCTTCGATCGGGGATTGGCTGGAAGAGTCGGTCGCCGTATGGGAGCTGATGGCCCGCGGCCCGCGCATCGTTATTGGTTCGTCGATGGGCGGATGGATCGCGCTTCTGCTCGCCCGGTCTCTCGCCCGGGCAAGCCAAAATCGGGAACTCGTCGGCCTCGTGCTCATCGCGCCGGCCTTCGACATGACCGAGACCCTGGTGTGGCGCGAGCTGCCACAGTCGGCGAAGGATGAAATCCAGACCAACGGCGTGACCTACGTTCCTTCAGCCTACGCCGTGCCTTACCCGATCACCAAACATCTGATCGAAGAGGGACGCTCCCATCTCCTTATGGACCACCCCTTCGATCCCGGCTGCACGGTGCGCATCCTTCAGGGCATCCGCGATCCCGACGTGCCATGGCGCCACGCGCTAGCGCTGGTCGATCTCCTAGAAAGCGCCGATATCGAGCTGACGCTGATCAAGAACGGCGACCATCGCCTATCGGAAACTGGCGACTTGCAGCGCCTCACCCGCACCATCGCCGCGTTGGTCGTCAGGACTCATGGAGAGAGCACCAGCGACTTCAGCCCCTCGCGATAGTTGGGATAGGCCAGCCGCACACCGAGCTCCAACTTGATCAGAGCATTGGAAATACGCCGGCCGTCGCCATACAAGCTCCGGGCCATTGGTGAAAGATCGGCCTCCTCAAAGGGCACTTCAGGTGGCGGCTCGATGCCGAGCAGTTCAGCGCCATAGGTGATGACGTCCGCAGACGTCGCCGGCTCGTCGTCGGCGACATTGTAGATCGCGCCAGCACGTGGTTGTGCGATGGACGCCTCGAGTACGCTCGCGATATCCTCGACGTGGATGCGGTTGAACACTCGCCCCGGTTTGACGATGCGCCGCGCAGTCCCCGCCTTGAGCTTGTCGAGCGCGCTCCGCCCTGGGCCGTAGATGCCGGCCAGACGAAACACCTGAACGGGGTAGCCTATCTCCTCGCCGAAGGTCAGCCAGCCGCTCTCGGCCGCTACCCGTGACTTCGTTCGCTCATTGTTGGGATGCGGCTCTGCCGCCTCGTCGACCACAGCGCCTTGATGATTGCCGTAAACGCCAACAGTTGACAGGTAACCAATCCAGTCGAGCGTCGTGAGGCCTGCGATCTGATCGCGGTAGTGGCGGAGTACCGGATCTCCTTCCGCGCCTGGTGGGATGGAATGGAGGAGGTGTGTGGTGCCGGCGAGCGTCGCTACAAACTCGGCATTGTCAGCCTCGCCTGCAAAGCGACAAATCTCATAGCCCTGGCTACGAAGCCGCTGCATGTTGGTGGGATCCCGCACTGTGCCGGAAATGCTCCAGCCCCTGGCGGCAAGGCGCTTGGCCAACGCTTCGGCTGAAAAGCCGAGACCGAAGCAGAACAGCTTCACGCGCCGATCCTCGCCCATTCGGCAGCCACATCAGGATCGGCCTCTATGCCGGCCTCAGATTCGCGAACTGCTGCTGCCCAATTCGGCGCGAGCCGCGACAGCGCCCAGACCGCCATCGCCCGGACCAGTGGCGAAGCATTGCCAAGGTGCTCTACCACTTGCGGCACCAGTGACTCGTCGCCAGAGTTCCCAGCGGCGATCAGCACATTGCGCATAAATCGGTCGCGCCCGGTGCGCTTTATCGGCGTGCCACGAAAGCGCGCACGGAAGCTTGCGTCATCGAGCGACAGCAGCTCGGCGAGAGGCGGATTGTCGCTCTCTTCCCTCACGGCGAGCCTCGTCTCGCGCGCGACGCTCGCGAATTTGTTCCAGGGGCATACCGCTAGACAATCGTCGCAGCCGAAGATGCGATTGCCCATAGCCTTGCGAAACTCGAAGGCGATGTGTCCCTTATGTTCTATGGTGAGGTAGGAGATGCAAGCCCGCGCATCGAGTTGGTACGGCGCCACAAATGCATTCGTCGGGCACGCATCGAGGCAGCGCCGGCAGGCGCCGCAATGATCGTCTTCCGGCCGATCGGGATCAATCTCGGCTGTGGTGAAGATCGAGCCGAGAAACAGCCAGGAGCCGAAATCGCGCGAGACGAGATTGGTGTGTTTGCCTTGCCAGCCAAGGCCGGCCTTCGCCGCGATCGGCTTCTCCATCACCGGCGCGGTATCGACGAAAATCTTGACCTCGCCGGGCGCAAACCTTTGTACCCGTGCCGCAAGCGTTTTGAGCTTCGTCTTGATCATGTCGTGGTAGTCCGCGCCTTGTGCGTAGACGGAGATGGCACCACGCGTACGCATTTCGAGAATCGCAAGCGGATCACGCTCCGGTCCGTAACTCAATCCCAGCATGATGATGGTTTTCACATCAGGCCAGATCGCGCGTGGTAATTTGCGCCGCTCGGAATTTGCGGCAAGCCACGCCATGTCGCCGTGGCGCCCTTTGGCGAGGAAGTCGTCAAGCGCGTCACCTGCGCCTTTCGGTGGATCGGCGCTGGCAAAGCGCACCGCTGCGAAGCCCAAATCTTCAGCTTCGCGCGCAATCTGTTCCTTCAGCGTGAGCGCCATGACACGGTTGCTCGAAAGTCATTTGCACCTTTAGAAATCGAGGTCGGCATAGGTACCCGATGGAATGAAGCCAGCGACGCGGTCGGCAAGCAATGGCCGGAACGACGGCCTTGACTTGAGCAGCGCATACCAGCTCTTCGCCGGCTGATAATCTTCCCAAAAGACCTCGCCGAGATAATCAAGCGCCGAGAGATGCGCCGCGGCAGCCAAATCGGCGAAGCTCGGCGCTTCCCCGGCGAGCCACGGTCGCGTCTCGGCGAGATGGCTGAGGTAAGCGAGATGATAGCGCAGATTCTCGTGACCTGCTCTGATCGCCGCGATGTTTGGAGAGCCGCCGCTCGGATCGTAACGGCGATACACCTTCTCATCGACAAGGTAGGTGGTCACCTCGTCGTGAAACTTGCGATGAAACCAGTCGACGAGACGGCGCGTCTCGGCACGGGCCAGGGCCTCACCAGGGAAAAGCTTGAAGCCTCTCGCATCGCCATCGCTTTTGGCGGTCTCGTCGAGATATTCGGATATGGCGTAGGCGCCTGAAATCGGACCATCGGCGTCGGTGACCAGCACGGGAAGGGAGCCAGCAGGATTCAGTTCGAGAAGGCCAGACCGCCATTCCCACGGCTTCTCCTCGACAAGCGTCACTTCGACGCCGCACTCTGCCAGCGCTAGGCGAATCGAGCGCGAAAATGGGCAAAGTGGGTAATGCAGAAGTGTCGCCATCGACCCGTTCGGCGGTCTTAGCGCCGCGAAAAGAATCGCGCGGAATTGCGCCTCCGTATAGAACCTGCTCGCGCGCCGAACAAGCGGCCATCGAGGGGGCCGAAGGAGTCAATGTCCTTAGAACAGATCATTGTGCTGGCCGTGGTACAGGGGATCACGGAATTCTTGCCGATTTCATCCTCAGGACACCTCATTCTCATCCCGTTCTTAACCGGTTGGCCAGACCAAGGCCAGTTCACCGACGTGATGACGCATCTCGGTACGCTTCTTGCCGTGCTTATCTATTTCTGGCGCGATGTATGGCGGTTGATTCTCGGAACGCTCATGTTGTTCCGGGGCAAGGTGACCGGCGATGGGCGGCTCGCCCTCTACATTCTTGCCGGCACCGTCCCTGCCCTATTGTTCGGTTTCGTGCTGAAAAAATTGAACGTCCCTGACCTCGAGCGAAACATCACGGTCGTCGCCTGGAACACCGTCATCTACGGTGTGCTCATGCTTATCGCCGACATGTATGGGCGCCAGGAGAAAACGATCAATGAGGTGACGCTGAAAAACGCTGTGCTGATCGGATGCGCGCTCGCGCTGGCGCTTATCCCCGGGACCAGCCGTTCCGGCGTCACCATGACTGCGATGCAGCTCGCTTCTCATTTCTCCTCGGTATCCCTGCTACGACCGCCGCTATCGTGCTCACCGTGGGCGACGCCTTGAAGAGCGGCTGCCACATCACCTCCGACGAGTTTTTAGTCGCGGGTCTCACATTCGTCGCCGGCATTCTGGCGATCGCCTTCTTGATGAACCTGCTTCGGCGGATCAGCTTCCTGCCGTTTGTGCTCTACCGCATGGCGCTCGGTGGTTTTCTGCTCGTGCTTGTTTATGGCTACGGCGCGCATTTACCGCCGGCGTCCGAGGGAAGCTGCGGCCCTGGTCAACCGGCTGGCGTGCAATCGGCTCCAGCGTCGGCGCCGGCGCAATAGCTCGACTCAGTCAGGGCCGATAGGTCGAGAACTGCCCCTTGGGCCTGTACTGATCGAGATAGTCAGGCACCACCGCCTCGATGGCGACTGGTTCAGCGATACCGAGTCCTTCGAGCGTGCGCTTCTCGCTCCTTGCCGCCTCGCTCACGACATTGTCGCTCTCCAACAGCCGCACCTGGTCGAGCGTTAGCGGAGGGTTGGGCAGAAGTTGCAGGATCGCGCCTTGCAGCTTCGCGAGCGGGAAGGGGAGCGGCACGAGCATACGCTTGCGCATAGTGTAGGTGAGTACGCGCTGCATTACCTCTTTCATGGTCAGCACCTCTGGCCCGCCGAGCTCATAGACGGCACCTGTTTGGGCTTTGCCAGTGAGGGCAGCGATAACCGCCTTGGCCACCTCGCCTGCAAATACGGGCTGGAATTTCGTTTTACCTCCCCCGATTACAGGGAGTACCGGCGCGATCCGTGCAAGCGCGGCGAAGCGGTTGAAGAACTCGTCCTCGGGCCCGAATACGACCGACGGTCGCAAGACCACCGCGTCCGGATACACCCGCTTTACCGCGGCCTCGCCTGCTGCCTTGGTGCGGGCATAAATAGAGGGCGAGTCCTTGTCGGCGGCGATTGCCGATATGTGAACCAGAGCCTTCGTACCAGCGGCACGTGCCGCCCCCGCCACGTGCCGCGCACCTTCGTCCTGTACGGCTTTGAAGGTCTGCCGCCCGCTCTGGGCAAGGATGCCGACGAGATTGATCACCGCGTCGGCGCCCTTTGCCGGGGCAAGGAGCGAGTCGGGAAAACGCACATTGGCTTGCACCGGGCTGATCTGACCGACGCCGCCGAGCGGCTGCAAATGACCAGCGAGATCCGGCCTGCGCACGGCTACGCGCATCCGCGCACCGGTCTTTGCGAGCGCGCGCACCACATGGCGGCCAATGAAGCCCGAGCCGCCATAAATCGTGATCAGGGTCGCGCTATTTAAGGAAATGCCCACGTTTCGCCCTGCATGATCTCCCGCCATGACAAGCGCATGACGTGATGCGAAGGGGAGCAGCAATACACGACCCGATCGAAGTCTGGGAAGGCTTGGCTGTGCTGGCCCGCGCTCACACAGATCGGGGCCAGCGCCGCCCTCGCCCGATTGACTTTGCTCTGGCCCAATCGTACCTCAAAGAATTTCAAGCCCAGGTGGCGGAACTGGTAGACGCGCTAGATTCAGGTTCTAGTGCCCGAAAGGGCGTGGAAGTTCGAGTCTTCTCCTGGGCACCAAATTTATCGAGATCGGCCATTATCCGTTGCCCGCCGGCGAGCCATGTCTCATGAGCCCCGCATATGACGGTCGAGCTGCATAGAGGCGATCTGCCGCCGGGGAGGAACTTCGGCAACGCCGTCGCCATCGACACCGAGACGCTTGGGCTCAACCCCTATCGCGACAGGCTTTGCCTCACGCAGCTGTCGCGCGGCGACGGTAATGCCGAGCTCGTTCAGATCGGCAGGCACTACAACGCCCCGGAGCTCACGCGTCTCCTTTCCGATGAGAGCGTTCTCAAGATCTTCCACTTTGCCCGCTTCGACATGGCCGTGCTCAAGCACGCCTTTGGCGTAATGGCGCGCCCGGTTTACTGCACTAAGATCGCCTCGCGGCTAGCCCGCACCTTCACCGACCGACATGGGCTGAAAGATCTCGCTAAGGAGCTACTCAACATCGAGATCTCCAAGCAGCAGCAATCGTCCGACTGGGGCGCCGATCAACTCACCCAGGAACAGCTCAACTATGCCGCAAGCGACGTGTTGCATCTGCACGCGCTAAGAGAGAAACTTGAGGCCATGCTTGTGCGCGAGGGCCGCCAGAACTTGGCGCGCGCCTGCTTCGCCTTTCTCCCGACCAGGGTCGAGCTCGATCTGCAGGGCTGGTCAGAGATCGACCCCTTCGCCCATTGAGGCGCTCGGGAATAGCGGTAAAGGGCCGTTCCGCCAAGCATTTGCGGTCGCAATGTCATCAAAGTCTTGCGGCTAAGTGATGAAGGGGGCGGAGGAGTCTTCAGTGACCTTTGAAGCGCAACTGGTTCCGGGCAGTGATCGGTATCGCGTGCGCACTGCCGAAGAGAATGAGCGAGCCTTTTTCCGCGCCACGCAGCACAGCCGCGTCGTGGCCATCCTGCGCAAAGCACTGCCGGTGGTCGCCGTGATCGTCACGGCGACCTATTTTATTTCGACGCGTTTGAACGTCACCGTTGGCGGCGTTACCGCGAGCGTGAGCGGCGTGGAGGTCAATGACGGCAATTTACGCATGGTCAACCCCGTGTTGAAGGGCATGGACAAGAAGAACGGCTCCTACGTCGTCAGCGCCGAATATGCCGATCAGGACATGAAGAACACAAAGATGATCAAGCTGCACGCAATCAAGGCCGAGCTTACCAATGAGCAGAAAGGCTGGTCGCGGATGCAGGCCGTGCGCGGACTGTTCAACAGTGAGACGCAGCGGCTGACCATGCATGACGACATTCGTGTTTCGACGAGTTCGGGCGTCACCGGCAAACTGACCCAAGCGAGCCTTGATATGCAGGGGCAGATCGTTCGCTCCCACCAGCCAGTTGCCTTCGACTTGCCAAACGGCACGGTGCGCGCCCGCGCCCTCACGTTGCACTCGGCTGAGAAGACAATCTTGTTCCGTAGCCACGTCCACGTCCACATCATCAAGCCGAAAACTAACCAGGCGTCGGCTAACGCCGCTCTGTCATCGTCACCTCCGCCGCAAGTCAAAGCGCCCGACACTCCGGCGCGCGTTGCACCGGATGAAGACGTGCCGGTCGCCACGGAGGCCTCGCCCCAATGATGCGCTTAAACCTATTGCCGCGCTCGAAGGCGCTCCTTGCCGCAATCGGCGCCGTCGCGCTTGGCGTGCTGTCGGCAAGCCCGGCGCACGCGCAGACCATGACCAACAACTTCGGCGGCCTATCCAAGAACTCTGGCGAGCCGATCAATATCGAGTCTGATGTGCTCGTGGTGCACGACGCGCAGAAATACGCGACCTTTAAAGGCAATGTGAAGGCGGTGCAGGGCACCACCACGCTCCGCTCTCGAGAGCTCGATGTGCACTATGTGGGAAGTGGCAGCGACAGTCTGACCAAGGGGCCTGACGCTACTGGCTCCACTTCTGCCGCCGCGACGCCGCGGAGTGATGCGCAGCAAGGTGGTGGGCAACCGGCCGGCACCAAGGTCGCGGATGCAAAACCCGGTGATGCCGATCCGGCAGGCGCATCGACCGCAGATACCAAGTCTGGCAGTGCCCAACCTGCCGGAGTGGGGCTTGGTGACAACGGGACGCAGATCAGCAAGATCGAGGCGAGGGGCGATGTGGTCATCACCAACGACCAGGATCAGACCACGACTAGTGATTGGGCGCTCTACGATGTGCCGGCCCAACTCGTAACCGTGGGCGGCAATGTGGTGTTAGTGCAGGGCAAGAATGTGCTAAAGGGTGACCGGCTCGTCATCGATCTGAAGACCGGTGAAAGCCGGTTCGAGAACCCAGGCGATACCGGCACTGGCGGCCGCATTCGCGCCTTGTTCGTGCCGAACGACGCCAAACCTGGCGATGACGGCTCATCAAAGGACAGCAAGTCTGGCGGTGACAAATCCGCAGACAAATCCACCAGCAAATCTGCGGACAAGTCTGCCGACAAATCGGCGAGCAAATCCGCGAAGGACAAAGCTGCGGCACCCAAACCCGCCGCGGCTACGGAGCCGGCTGCTGACGTGCCGATGCCGATCCTGCCGGGCGGTCCAGAATAGGGTTCAGGTGGACCTTAATCAGAGGTCGACTGGCGCGCGCCTCAAGTGAGGAGAGAAAGGTAGTGGGCAAATTGCTATCGTTCCCAGGGCGCCAGGCAGCGCCCGAGCGTGGGGTTGCCCAAGTCGAGCCGCAGAGCTACGAGTCCGACGCCGAGCCGAACCCCTATGCCGGGTGGTTGACCGTTCATTCTGTGGTCAAGGCCTTCAAGAAGCGGACCGTGGTGCGCGGAGTGAGCCTCGAAGTCTCTCGCGGCGAAGCGGTGGGGCTGCTTGGCCCGAACGGTGCCGGCAAGACCACCGTGTTCTATATGATCACCGGTCTGATATCCGCCGATGAGGGTAGTATCCGCATCGAAGGCCGTGACGTGACCAAGCTGCCGATGTATCGCCGCGCGCGACTTGGTATCGGCTATCTGCCGCAGGAGGCGTCAATCTTTCGCGGCCTCACCGTCGAGGAGAACATTCTCGCCGTGCTCGAGACGGTCGAGTCCGACAAGGCGGCGCGCCAAGTGCAGCTCGACGCACTGCTCGACGAATTCCGCATCGCGCGCTTAAGAACGTCGCCATCGATCCGGCTCTCCGGCGGTGAGCGGCGTCGCGTCGAAATCGCGCGTGCGCTTGCCACCCGCCCATCCTTTATGCTGCTCGACGAACCCTTCGCCGGCATCGACCCGATCGCGGTCAACGACATTCGCTCTCTCGTTCGCCATCTCACCCAGCGCGGCATCGGCGTCCTCATCACTGATCACAATGTGCGCGAAACTCTCGACCTGGTCGGCCGTGCCTATATTATCCATGACGGCATGGTGCTAACCCACGGCACTGCCACTGAGATCATCAACAACGAGGACGTGCGACGCGTCTATCTCGGCGACCAGTTCAGGATTTAGGGCGTCCCAAGCGGCTGCCCACCCGGGAGGGAATATGGCCTTCACGACAAAGCTTGAGCTTCGTCAAAGCCACAGCCTGGTGATGACGCCGCAATTGCAGCAGGCGATCAAGCTCTTGCAGCTCTCCAATATCGAGCTCACAGCCTTCGTCGAAGCGGAGCTTGAGCGCAATCCACTGCTCGAGCGCGAGGATAGTGACGAGAGCGGCGGCCTACAAGGCGACGCCGCCGAAGCTGCCGCGAGCCCGTTTGATGCCAAGGAAGAGATGAACGGAGAGGCTGTCGACGGCATTGAGGCGGCGGATGGGGAGGCGTCAAGCGGGGACGACGGCGAATGGCTTGATCTTCAGTCCGACGACCGCGGCGCGCGAGCTGACGATCTCGATACCGAGCCACAAGATGTATTTCCGCGAGGCGACGGCTACCGCGTCGGTGCATTGAAGGAGTCCGGCTGGGCCTCGCTTGGCCAGGGTCAACGGATGGAAGGCGATGAGGCTCCAAATCTCGAAGCCTATGTGGCGGAGGAGCGGACACTCAAGGATCATCTCTCCGACCAGCTTGCGCTTGCCTTCACCGACCCAGCGCGGCGGCTGATCGGCCAGCATCTCATCGACATGACCGACGAGGCGGGCTACATACGAGGCGATCTCGCCGCGCTTTGCGAGCTGCTCGGTGCCCCGCTCGACCTGATCGAGAAGACATTGGCGGTGATGCAGGGCTTTGAGCCTTGCGGTGTATTTGCCCGCGATCTGCGCGAATGCCTGACCTTGCAGTTGAAAGAACGCGACCGCTGCGATCCGGCCATGTCGGAGCTGATCGAAAAGCTTGACCTGCTTGCTGTGCACGACCTCGCCACGCTGAAGCGCGCCTGCCGCGTCTCGGACGAGGATCTATGCGACATGATTCAGGAGGTGAAGCGGCTGAACCCGAAGCCCGGGTTGAAATATGGATCGAGCCCATCGCAACCGATTGTTCCTGACGTGCTCGTTCGCCCGCTTCCCGATGGCAGCTGGCATCTCGAGTTGAACAGCGAAACCTTGCCGCGCGTGCTGGTGAACCAGACCTACTATGCCTGTGTCTGCAAGTCGGTGACAAGCAAGCAGGACAAGAGCTACCTGATCGATTGCTTGCAGATGGCAAATTGGCTAGTGAAGAGCCTCGACCAGCGCACGCGCACTATACTGAAAGTTGCCCAGGAGATTGTTCGGCAGCAGGATGCGTTCCTCACCTTTGGCGTGCGCCACTTGCGGCCCCTGAATCTCAAGACCGTCGCCGACGCGATCTCCATGCACGAATCAACGGTGAGCCGCGTCACCGCCAACAAATACATGGCGACCAATCGCGGTCTGTTCGAGCTCAAGTATTTCTTCACCTCGGCAATCGCGGCGGCCGGCGA
>Ga0182033_10001821_pt1 | contig 10739 bp, 11 predicted proteins | sample tim00Cox0000000H_FD_125968 | JGI IMG/M metagenome (GOLD analysis project Ga0182033, IMG submission 125968) | Lab enrichment of tropical soil microbial communities from Luquillo Experimental Forest, Puerto Rico - timezero.00C.oxic.00.000.00H | ecosystem: Environmental > Terrestrial > Soil >...
CGCGGCAATATCCGCCGGAGTGCGGTCGATGAGACCGCGCGGCAATTTCGCGCTGGCGCGCGGAGCTAGTTTCTTCTGATCGTTCATTTTTGCGAGACTATTGATCGGCGGGGCTGACATCTTCCCCTTGCTATGCGGCGTTAACGGCCCAATGTCCATCCTTCGTGGCACCGGGCGTGCGCGGCCTCCGGGTATTTGGCCTGGAACTTTACATTTTGGACATGAACCGGCCCTACCCTTGGAAGCGGTACTCGCGCCCCCATATTCTGTCCGGCGGTGGAAATCCGCCTTTCTTTCACGGGAGAATGAAATGTCACCCGAAGAACGCCAGTTGCTTGCAGGCCTGTTCGATCGTACGCGCGGCGCGGCTGGCAATCCGCGCGACGCCGAGGCCGAGACCTTTATCAGCGATGCGGTGCGCGCGCAGCCCTATGCACCTTATTTGTTGGCGCAGACCGTCCTTGTTCAGGAACAAGCGCTGCGCGCTGCCAATGACCGGTTGCAGGAACTTGAAGCGAAGGTTCATGACCTGGAGAGCCAGGCCGCGAAGCAGCCGGCTGGCAGCGGCAGCTTCCTGAGCGGGCTCGGTTCCTTGTTCGGCGGCGGCAATCCTCCACCCCCGCAACGCGATTCCGCGCCTGCGCCCAGCAACGCGCCGCAAAATCCTTGGCAACGTTCACAGCAGCCCCAGCCGGGCGCTTGGCAGCAACCCCCGCAGCAAGGCTATAATCAGCCCTATGCGGCGCCTCAGCCTGGACCTTGGGGCGGCGCACCCGCGGGCGGACAGGGCGGCGGCTTTCTGAAAGGCGCGCTTGGCGCGGCGGCGGGTGTTGCGGGCGGCGTGCTCCTTGCCGATTCGATCCGTGGGCTCTTCGGCGGCCATAATAATCCGCTTGGAATCGGGACCGGTTTCGGTGGAGGCGCGGGTGGTTTGGGCGCAGGCACCGGCGGCGAAACCATCGTCAATAATTATTATGGAACGGACGATCAGAGCCTTGCGCGCCAGGATGCGCAGCAGGATGCTGACCAGGACCAGGATGATATTCAGGACGCCGCAGACTACGACGACCAGGATTACGGCAACGATGACGACGGGAGTTATGATGTCTGATACAAAAAGGCCGGTTTGACCTCATGTATTCAGAATGCTCTCAGGCCTGCTCAAGCAAATGAAATGAGAGCGCTTATCTGCGCGAGGCGGAAAGCGCTCTCTTCTATGATTCGCTCATCACCAGCTTTTCCTTGACATTTGGCGGATAGGATTCAATGAAGCAGCATCTGCATCACTGCGGATGTCAGCGCTCTGCCTGCGTGAAGGACGCCTTTAACACCAAGGTTCGCTAAGAATGACCGTTGGTACAAGGCGATCTCTTGCTGGGCGCTTTCCTTAAAATCGATCCGCTCGACCGCCCAAGGCACGCAGGGCGTCGCCACCTCCGTCCCATGGCACTGCGGCGCCTGCCTCGCGGATGCCGATGCGGCTTATCGAAAGTTTGCTCATTGACTGATTTCAACGGCCTTGGCCTTGCCGCGCCGCTCCTGCAAACGTTGACTAAACAAGGATTTACCACACCTACTCCGATCCAGGCCCAAGCCATTCCAAATATCCTGGCGGGCCGTGATCTCATCGGCATAGCCCAGACGGGCACCGGCAAGACCGCCGCTTTCGCATTGCCGATCCTGCATCATCTGGCGAGCCGTCCCCTCCCTGCCCCGCGTGGCGGCACGCGCGTGCTGGTGCTCAGCCCGACGCGCGAACTCGCCAGTCAGATCGCAGAAACCTTTCGCGTGCTCGGCGCCGGCCTTCGGCTCTCCGTCGCAGTCATCTTTGGCGGCGTTCCGCATGGCAATCAGATCAAGGCGCTCGCACGCGGTCTCGATGTGCTCGTCGCAACTCCCGGCCGTCTCGTCGATCATATCGAAGCCCGCACGGCTTTTCTCGGGAAGACTGAATTTTTCGTCCTCGATGAGGTCGATCAAATGCTCGATCTTGGCTTCGTCAAGCCGATCCGGCGGATCGTCTCCGAGCTTCCCAGAGAGCGGCAGAACCTGTTTTTCTCCGCCACCATGCCACAGGAGATCCGTGGACTCGCGACGGAGCTTCTCATAGATCCGGTTCAAGTCGCTGTGACGCCCGTTGCAAAAACGGCCGATCGCGTACAGCAACAGGTGCTCTTTGTCGAGGCGCATCGCAAACGCGACATTCTCGTCGAGCTCTTCGGCGATGCGATGATGACCCGCACCATCGTCTTCACTAGAACGAAGCGCGGCGCCGATAAGGTCACCCAACATCTTGAGTCCGCTGGAATTGCAGCCTTCGCCATTCACGGCAACAAGAGTCAGGGACAACGTGAACGTTCGCTCCAGGCGTTCCGGTCCGGACGCGCGCGGGCGCTTGTCGCAACCGACATCGCGGCGCGCGGTATCGACATTGATGGCGTGACCCATGTCGTCAACTACGAGCTTCCGGAAGTCCCCGAAAGCTATGTCCATCGCATCGGACGCACGGCGCGCGCGGGCGCCGAAGGCATAGCCATCTCGCTTTGCGATGGCGCCGAGCGCGATCTCCTGCGCAATATCGAGAGGCTTACGCGATTGCGCCTGCCAGCGATCGACCGGAGGGCCGATCAGACCGAAGCCCTTCAGCCAGCGAGCGTTCCACGCCGGAGTCATCGGACCGAAGCCGCGGACAGACAGGCTTTCGGCAAGCGGCATGGCGAGAGCGCGCAAGATAGAGAAGGCCGTGACCACAGCGCGCGGAAGACTGCGCCTTATGCTAAACCGCTGTCTGGCGGCGACGGCGAGGCACGGCCCCACGATATGAGAGCGCCTGCGTCCCGGAACCGGCCAAAGCCCGGATCGTCACAGCATCAAAGGCCCGCCCGTTCCGGGTCCGGCGAGCGCGGAAAGCCGCAACAAATGTCGCAGCCCAACACCCCAACTCCGATACAACGCGGCTGATCATTTGGGGCCTTTGGATTGCCGTGCGGCCGGCACGGCAATACGCTATTGCGAGGAGCGCAACGACGCGGCAATCCATCAGCCTGGGACTTCTGCTTTACTTCGCCTTCGGCCGCAATGGCACGCGCTGCGGATACCAACGGTCATCCCTTGTGACCATTCATATGGGCCGCGCTTGAGCGTCACCCATTGCCGAGGGCATGACGAATTTGGCGAACGAGCTGATGGTCGAGATCGGGCTTGCGGACGAGAGGCAGGCCACCTTCGCCAGCTCGCCGGTCGATTCTTTCGTCCGGGTGACCGGTCATGAGGATGACGGGAAGATCGACACGCAATCTGCGCAAACACGCCAGAAGATCAAACCCGTTCAGATCCGGCATACAGCAATCGATAAGGAGGCATCCCTTGTCGAGCACATCCCTTTGCGCCAGTAAGTCGAGGGCAGACTCGAACGTAACCACTTCGAAACCTTCAGTTTCGAGAAGAAAGGATAGGGATGACAGTATGTGCGGATCATCATCGACGATGAAGACGCGACGGTTGAAAGGAGGCATCGGCCCCGCCCGTTGAAGGTTCCTCACCAATACCAATCGCAGGGACCTCGGAGGAGCGCACTGATGCAAATCAGTGCCCAAGTTTCGCAAATGGCCGCTCTTGGTTCCTTTCCCGAATTTTCGCTTCTTTCAAAAGGTTGGCGAAAATTCGAGAGTGGCACCAACAATCGTTTTTTATGACCGTTGGTAATCCAGGATACGGGGAAATCGTCAAAGCCTGCATCAGGCGATGTCCGCCTCCATCATGCGGAGCAGGAGCGTCCGGTCGATCCGGACGCGACGTGCGCCGCTAAGGGAGAGCGCGCCGGACGTTTTAAGCTGGGTCATCGCCCGCGACACAGTTTCGAGCGTCAAACCGAGATAATCGGCAATGTCGCGCCGCGACATAGGCAGGTCCACGAAACCGTGCCGCTGCAGCCGGTCATCCATCTCGACCAGGAAGGTCGCGACTCTCTCCAGCGCTGTCTTGCGCCCGAGGAGAAGCATCCGGCTCTCGGCCCGCCGCACATTCCCGGCGGCAGCTGTCCAGAGCTGATAGGCGACATCGACGTCGCGTGCCGCAAGCGTATCAAGGCTCGTGCGCTTCAAAAGCACGACCTTGGTGGGGACGATTGCTTCCGCGGTCAGCTGATGCCTGTCGCGATCTTCGAGCCCAAAAAGATCGCCGGGCAAGTGAAACGCGCCAATCTGACGGCGGCCATCGGAGAGGAGCTTGTAGCAACGCACCGCGCCAGAGACCACCTTGTAGACGAATTCCGCCTCTTCCTCCTCGCCATAAATCTCCTCGTCCGCACGGTAATCGAAAGAACCGCCGCAGGTCTGCGGGAGCCCGGCAAGGATATAGATAGCGGGCTGAGCCTCGGCAGGGCGGAGTTGAGCCGGACGAAAGGACTGGACGGGTGCGAGCTGATCCATCGAAATCTCCCCAAACTTGGTGTCTGGGTTTTATCGCCCCGCTTCCCGCCGGAAAATTTCGGTCTATCCCTTACGTATTTCTACGCAATGGACTTATGTACCCAGAATCCAAAGGAATTCCGGGTTCCTTTCTGACGAATCGCTTACGCAAGAGCTGTTTGCTGGAGTGGCACCGCCAGTTCCTGCGGAACGGCGGTATATTAAAGACTCGCTGCGCCAGCGCGAATTGCCATTCGCACCAAGTCGGAGACGCTCGCCGCCTGCATTTTGGTCATCAACTTTGCGCGATAAACCTCGACCGTTCTGGGACTGAGATCAAAGTGGCGGGCGATTTCCTTGTTGGTCTTGCCCTCCACCAGTCCCGCAAGCACCTGGCGCTCACGCTGGCTCAAGGATTGAAGCCGTGCGGCAAGCCCTTCATCGACGACAGCCTCCTGGGGAGCACATGACGCTAGAGCGGTGTCGATGGCCGAGATGAGATGAGAGTCTTGAAACGGCTTTTCGAGAAAATCGGCGGCTCCTAGTTTCATCGCCTTGACAGCGAGCGGAATGTCGCCTTGGCCGGTCATGACGATAACGGGCAATTTGTGCGCGCCGGTTTGAACCCGGTTGAGCAGTTCGATCCCGTCAATCCCGGCCATGCGAATATCGGTCAGGATACACCCTTCAGCTTGCGGAAGGATTTCAAGGAAAGCTTCGGCGGAGGTAAAGACCTTCACCTCGAAGCCCGCCGCGCTCAACAGGAATTCGAGCGAATCGCGCAAGGCCGCGTCATCATCGACGACATGGACAATGCCCGATCTGGTTTCGTGTTTCGGCGCATTTCCGGCAGAATTTTCCGGTCCAGAAACGGCGTCCGTTTCAGCTGCAACTGCTCTGAGCCTTTGCGACATCCCCATCCCCTGCGCGGCAGGAATCACGGCGGGCCGGCACTCTCGCCAGCGCTATTCCAGCCTAGCGGAAGGCACCGACAGATGAAAGATGGTTCCGCCCTCAGGGTTCGGCTCACACCAGAGCCGCCCGCCATGCGCCTCGACGATCGTTTTGCTGATCGACAGGCCGACGCCCATGCCGCTCGATTTTGACGTGACGAAAGGCTCGAAAAGCCGCGCCGCGACCTGGGGCAGGATTCCATGCCCGGTATCGGCAACGGCAATTTTGATCATTGCGTTAAAGGTTGGTGCCACTGAAATGACAAGCTCACGCCAGTCGACATCCTGCATCGCCTCGAGAGCATTGCGCAGGAGATTGACCAGAACCTGTTGGATCTGAATGCGATCGACCAGAACAAACTCGACCTCCGGGTCGATCTGGAGGCGCACCTTGACCCCCTGCTCCCGCGCTCCGACGAGCGCCAGCGCGCAGGCTTCCTCGATCAGATTGGCTGCGCGTTCGATCTTTTTCTCGGTTTCTCCGCGCGCCGCGAAGTCGCGCAATCGGCGAATAATATCACCTGCGCGCAGGGCCTCGCCTGCCGCCCGGTCGAGAGCCGCCGCTATAGTTCCCACTTTGGGAGCGTCCATCCCTTCCAGCAAGCGGCGACAGCCGGTCATGTAATTGCTGATCGCAGCGAGCGGCTGATTGAGTTCATGCGCGAGACTTGACGCCATTTCTCCCATTTCGCTGACCCGCGCGAGGTGCATCAATTCCGACTGGAGCTGCTGGAGCTTGGCTTGGGTTTCGTGACGCTCGGTCAGATCCCGGATGAAGCCGGTGAATTGCCGCTTATCGCCGGATTTCATTTCGCCAACAGATAAATGCATGGGAAATGTCGAGCCATCGCGCCGCAGTCCCGTGACGACGCGGCCGATCCCGATGATCCGGCGCTCGCCGCTGCGCTTGTAGCGCGCCATATAGCCATCATGCCGGCTGCGATCGGGTTCCGGCATCAACAAGCTGACATTTTGCCCGACGGCCTCGGCAGCCGAATAATTGAACAGACGCTCGGCGGCGGAACTGAAGGATTGCATGATCCCCGCTTCATCGATGACGATCATCGCATCCGGGACGGTCTCGAGAATCGAGCGCAAATGCTCCTCGCGGGCGCGCAATTCCTGCTCCGTTCGTTTTTGCTGGTCGATGTCGAGCAGGATTCCGCTCATCCGGCGGCGTCCCGCGGAAGGATCGCGGAAGACGTAACCTTGCGCGCGAACCCAATGCACGCATTCGTCGCTCCAGATGACGCGGCATTCGACGTCGAAACGGCCCCTTTCCATGGCGGCGGCGAGGGCCTGTCGCATCAAGGGCAGATCATCCGGGTGCAAGAGCGCCAGAAGCAATTCATGACTGCGCGGTTGGCCGGCGGGTGCGCCAAGCATTCGGACACTCGTGTCCGACAACATGATTTCGCCGCTGTCTATATCCCAATCCCAGGTCCCAATACCTGCCCCCGCAACGGCAAAACTCAAGTGCCGGCTTGTGTCGTCCGGCACCAGATCGATCAATGTTTCGTGTTGCTGGTCCAAGTTCTTTTGGTCCAAGTTTTGTTGGTCCAAGATTCAATGCTTATCAGCATTATTCAAGACCCTTGCAAGCCAGGGCTTTGCCAAGGACATCGAGCAAGCCAAAAACGTCACTGTACGGCGTTGATAAGGATCAAGGCGCGGCGGCAATATAGGCATCAGACTTAGCTTTAACGCCAAAGGCTTCACGGTTCCATTCCGGCAAATCGCTTGACCGGAAGCGATTTCCCGGAACGAAGCGCGGGCCGCAGTCATTGAATAACCGCCGGCGGGCAACACGATTGCTGATTTTTAAGTCCAGGAGGACGGGATGTCTTATACGACCTTGATGGTTCATTTGGATTTCGATCATCCAAATGATGCAAGATTGAAAATTACCGCTGATCTCGCGGCGCGCTTCGACGCCAGCGTGATCGGCGTGACCGCCTGCGCCGAATCCACCCCGCTCTACTTCGCCGATGGTGCCGCCCTGGATCTTATTCTGGAAAAGGAAAATGAGGAGATCGGCAAGCGCATCAAGGATCTTGAGAATCGCTTTCGTTCCTCTCTGAGCAAACGAAGCGACCGCGTGGAATGGCGATCCGCGCGCATCCAACCGACCGCTTTTCTGGAGAGCCAATGCCGGGCAGCAGATCTCATTATTATCGGCGCGGGCAGAAAGGACGAACCCATCGATTATTACCGGCAGGTCGATCCCGGCGACTTCGTCACGACCGCTGGCCGCCCCGTTTTGATGGTGCCGCAGGAAGCCGAGAGCCTGAAAGCCGAGCGCATCCTTGTCGGTTGGAAGGACACGCGCGAGTGCCGCCGTGCTGTCTATGATGCCCTCCCCCTGCTCCGCCAAAGTCAGCAGGTGATCGTCGCTGAAATTCCCGAGGACAATGATTTTGTCGCGGCGCAGGAACATGTCGAGGATGTGGTCCGATGGATGAAAGCGCATGGCATAACGGCTGAAGCTCGCGTGGCGGCTCCAACCATGGCACCTGGCCTGCAGCTCGACGCGCTTGCGGGGGAAGAGAATGTCGATCTCATCATTGCCGGCGCCTATGGGCACAGCCGCCTGCGCGAATGGGTCTTCGGCGGAGTCACGCGCGACCTCGTGACCAGCGTACCACGCTGCTCACTTCTTTCCCATTGACCCTTCGCTGGCAGGACGCGCAACAGGATGGTCCATTTCGTTGATCGTCCTTGAAACGTTGAAGCCCATGCAGCGTTTAATAAGCGTCAGCGGAAAATCGAGATTTTGTGCCAATGGTCATTCCTTGTGACCGTTGGTGCAAACGCAGATTATGAGCATTTTCAGGAAAAGTGGGCACCGGTTCTGAAATCGAAAGTCCTGCCGAAAGTGCAGCAGAGGGAATAACGCGATTTGCCAGAAAGGAACCCTGAGTCCTTGAGGCTCAGGGCATATCAGGAACGCCAACATGACCACGGCAGCCAAAAAGACAGACAGGACCGAAGCCCATCTTCCGCACGAGTTCAAGCGTGTCCGGCTCGAGCTCGCACGCGAAAAGGCACATCCCGAAGGATGCGCCACCTATGGCTATATACTCGTTCTTCCTCTCGACAAGAACGACCGGATCGACACAGAATCCTGGCGGCGTAATCGCTCGGCCTGCCGTGTGGTCCGGTTTCGGCCAGGGGAACCTGACGCTGTCGGTCACATCGTCAAGAAGCCGGGGGGCTCCTGGGCCTTTCATTACGACATCAAAGGCGGAGACGATGACGACGCCGGCTATCGGCTGAGCGATGACATATTCGTCATCGGCGGCTATGTCTCGGTCCGCGACGACGATGGGCTGCATACGTTCAGGATCGTTTCTGTCCAATCCACTTGAGTTATAGCAAGGATCGCAAAAGGCGATCCTTGGTTCCCTTCTCGAATTTTCGCTTTTTCAAATGGTAGAGCCGAAAATTCGAGAGTGGCATCATAGGTCATTCTTTATGACCTATGATATGAGTGACTTCCAATTTGCTCAAGCGCCGCGCGGGCTTAACGCTTTCCGGTTGATCCACGAACAGATCAACCGGAAACCATATCACTTCTTCATTTCTTCCTTGAGCTTGAGTAATGCTTTCGCACAACCGACGGTGAGATTGTCGGCGTTCTTCTTGAGGCATGCCTTGATCCTGCCCCCACCGGGCTCGACTCCCTTGCAGAGGGTTCGGATCTCGTGACCACAAAGGGCGCGCAATTTTTTCAGCTCAGCAAGCTCTCCTTGCGCCAAAGCGGGCACGCAAATCGCTGACAAAATGCACAAAGCCATTACGCGCAAAAGCATTTTTCCCCCCTTGTATTTGATCTAATGCCTGCCTTCCGATTTCCGGATCGCCCGAGAATGGACCATCCGGAAATCATATCAGACCTGCAACATGCGCCAAGGTTGGTATTGAAGCGAGCCCGCCGCGAATGCCTTTGTCTAAATCACACGCGGCACTCCAACCAGATGCCGCTCGATTTCGTAGGTCGGCAGCTTGGTCAGATCCTGATCGACCTCGGCACGGATCATCGACCGAAGCCCTTGCTTATAGGTCTTGCGAAGGTGGCCCAACGCACGCGGCGGCGCGACAATGATGAATCCGCGCGCCTGTCCTTGATCGACAAGATCCGCGAGATGGGCGCTGACTTCCGCAAGGAAGGCCTGCTCTCTTTCTTCCTGCCGGTTGGTTTGTTCGACCGAGCTTTTGCATATGGCCGCAGATTGATGGACACGGCCGGGCCTATCTGAATGCAAATAACGATTGGGCACTTCCTCGCGGCTAAAGGTTTCCCGAATGACCAAATTGGGGAACATCTCATCGCCATCGTTTGCCAGCAGCAAGGCCTTGTGACCGTCCGAGACGAGCACCCAATCTTCCGCCCTGATCGTGAGTTTTGGCATCATCTTATTCGTCCATGTTTCAAGATCCGTGGAGCGTGTCCAGCAAAAGTCGGAACCGGTTTTGCGTCTGGACACGCGACAAACAAAGACTTGAGAGCAAGATGACGATTCAAGGATAAATCATCTTGCTCGCGCGCGCCGTAGTGCCCGCGGACGCGCGCCGAAATCAAAGGCCAAAGCCATCTCAAGCCGTGGCCTTGACGTCGATTTTCCTCGCGACCTTGGCCGCCGGTTTGGGGACAGTGACGGTCAGAACCCCTTTTTCAATATTCGCACGAATGGAATCCGCATCCGTTCCAGCCGGAAGCCTGATGGCTCGCGAAAAGGCGCCATAGCTGCGCTCGGCGATGTAAAAGTTCTTCTCGCTCTGCTCCTTCTCCGATTTTTTCTCGCCACGGATCGTCAGAATATCGTCGGCAAAATTGATATTGACATCCTTCTCTTCCAAACCAGGAAGCTCGACCGTTATCTCGATTGCCTGATTGGTCTCACTGAGATCCATCTTGGGAACCAGCAAAGCCTCGTTCGAGCGGAGAGCAGGCAATTGCCCGAAATCCTCGAAGAGCCGATCAATCTCATTGTGCAGGGATGAAAAGGCGCCGGGCAAACGCGGCATCGTCAGCCGATCTTGTCCGAGCGGCATGAGGGATCCAAGTTTCATCACATCCTCCTCTAATGCCAATGGTCACAAGCCGTTGGTTTGCTCGACCGCCACACTAGCGACAGCCTTGCGATAGAGAGTGAACAACCGAGCAACCCGCACCACATTGACTTCAATCAATCGGCCCGCGGTCTTTCAGATTACCAACGCACGAAAGCACAGGACCGTTGATGCCGCTCTCGAATTTTCGTTCAAGCCTTAGCCGTTAGTCCGGCGCGACACTGGGTATGAAGGTGATTGTTATGCAAGCGATGATCTTGAAGCGGTTCGGCGGCCCGCTCCTCCTCGAGGAAATGCCCGATCC
>Ga0182033_10001822_pt1 | contig 10738 bp, 13 predicted proteins | sample tim00Cox0000000H_FD_125968 | JGI IMG/M metagenome (GOLD analysis project Ga0182033, IMG submission 125968) | Lab enrichment of tropical soil microbial communities from Luquillo Experimental Forest, Puerto Rico - timezero.00C.oxic.00.000.00H | ecosystem: Environmental > Terrestrial > Soil >...
CCGCCCAGCGCGCCGTGGGCAACCCAGTAACCGGCCCCGGTAAGCAGCACCGCCGCCACCGACACCAGAGTCATCAAGCCGCGCACCAGCCCCTTGCCGAGACGCGACGGTTGCCGAGCGGCGCGATGGCGATGATGTGCACCGCCAGAGCGTGCCATCAATAACCTCGTCCTATGAGCAGCGCACCACCTGCAACCGCAACAGTGGTTTGCGGTGATGTCGCTTGTAGCATGCAGTCAAGTATGCGGTAGCTTGCTGTGAAGCCTCCAATTATGCATGTCGATGTAACCAGGCTCACCCATCTGAACGGGCGGGTCTGACGGCATCGTTTTTCCCGCTACCAGCGTGTTTTCGCTAAAATCGCCGAGCTTCTCCTTCGCGAGCATATCCGGAAGGCGTCAGGAGGAACAGGTGCCCGATGGCTTGCGTCAGGCCTGGAACAGGCTCCCGCCGGGAGCGCGGTTGGTGATTCCCATCACCTTGTTGTTGGCCACCGTCATCGCCGGCTTCTACGTCTGGATGAAACCGTCGCGAGACGACTGGTCGAAACTGCCGGGCCGGCTCGTTTGCCAACTGCAGTCCGGCCCGATCCCGCCGCCTCCGCTGACCGTGGCCTCGGTCGACGTCACGCACCCGCGGGGTAACGTCCTGCAACTGGTGGTTCGATTCGTCCAGCCACTGCCGCCGTCACCAAGCTATGGACTGACCTACACCCTCGCCAACAACGGCGCCACGTTCGCCGTTCTGACCCCGCAGCAGGGCAGCGACGACCTGGCGATCCGGAACACGAAGAGGCCCGGTACCGCGGATGTTCGCACGAACAAGGAGACTCATGCCGCCAGGACCGCTGCGGACACCGTCGAGATCAGCCTCGACCTGACCAAATTCGGGATCACCCAGGGGTTGGTGAGCCCGGCGCTCACCGTTTCGGCTCGGCAGGACTCGTCGGCTCCAGCGGCCGGTTACGCGGCGCAGATCTGCCACGGGTAGCGAAGCCCATTGCGGCCGAACGCCGTTTCGTCGAGCCTGTAATTCTGCAGGCCCTCACTCGCCTCGCACTTTGTCTGCAGATTTGCAGGCTCGCCGTTCAGCAATACGGGTATTCGATGTGCCAACGGCCGTTCACGTAGTCGGCGCGGTACTGGCCGCCCAGTTGTGGGTTGGCGTCGTGGACGACACCGGTTCCCCCGACGTATGGCGCGAAGCCGGGGGGATCCCAGGTGACGGATTGAGGATTTGGTGGCAGGTCGGGTGTGCAACTCATCTGCTTCTTGACGTAGCCGTCCTTGACCTTCTGCTCGGCGGTGGCTTGATCGCCACCATCGGGTGCCGGATCGGCGGGGCACAGGGCGGTTGTGCCGCAGGCGGTTTGGCGCGCATCGACGAGCGCAACGTTGGCCGTTGCCCCCGACGTCAGCAGGACCGCCACGACCAGTGCTGCCGCCGCGACCCCGCCGGCGTATTTGGACATCGCTACCCGGCCTTTACGACGTCGTCGCCCGACGTGTAGTAGAGACGAATATTGGAGCCCGTGACGAGTTCAGCGAGGTATACGCCGAGCGGCTCGACCTCGTAGTAGTAGTGAATATTGCCCTGGTCGTCCAGCGCACTGGCGCACGAGAGGCCGGGTGCTCCGCACCGTTGCTTGATCGGCGTCGCGAGGACGGCCAGCATCAGGACGACGACAAGCCCCACCACTACCGGGGCTTTGGTCGATGCGTGCCTGGTTTGCACGGGATGCACCACCGGAGTTTAAGCGCCGTGCCTCCGTAAGGTGACGTTTGAACCTGGTGGTGTTCAACGACGGTCACTAAAATTGCGCCGCGCCAGCAGCCTGTGAGTGAAAATCCGGTACGGCGGGGAGAGGCAATGACCAGCGCAACCCACAACAAGCACGTCGAACATGATCATGCGCACGGCGACGGATGCGGCCATGTCGCCATTCCCCACGGGGATCACGTCGACTTTGTGCACGACGGCCACCTTCATCGACAGCACGAGGATCATTACGACGAATGCGAGTCATCCGGCCACGCGGTACACGAGCAACATGAGCATGTCCACGGTCAAGGGTGTGGTCATGTCGCCGTCCCGCACGGGGATCACGTCGACTACGTGCACGACGGATGCCGGCATGCGGCTCACGGCGAGCACTACGACGAACACTAACCCCTGGCGTCTAAAGTCTTGGTTTCGTTGCGCCCGTTGATTATTCGGGCATAGACGCCGGGTTTGGGCACGGCCGCGCCCAAGCGCCGAAAGTGTGTTGCGCCGCGGCGTTCCGGTGTGGCGCCGGCGCGCTGACATACTTGGACGGTGGCCACTCTGAGGACTAGGCGGCCCTGGCTGCGCGTCGGGTCGATGGAAGTGTTGGTCGGCATTCTGCTGGCCTGTGCTTTCTCCGCGACGATGCTGCGGAAGGCCGTCTCCGACAGCGCGGCGTTGTCGACGGCCGGCACCGTGTTCTGTGGCGTGTTCGTGCAGGCCCTTCCCTTCCTGGCGCTCGGGGTGGTGGTCAGCGGGTTGATCGCGGTGTTCGTGTCGCCCGAGCGGTTGGCGCGCTGGTTGCCGCGACGCCCCGCAGTGGCGGTGCTGGCGGCCGGTGTGGGTGGGGCCGCGCTGCCGGGCTGTGAGTGCGGGTCGGTTCCGGTGGCGCGGCGGCTGTTCGGTGAAGGAGGAGCGACGGGGGCCGCCGCTTTGACGTTCATGCTGGCCGCGCCGGCGATCAACCCCGTAGTGCTGGTGGCCACCGCGGTCGCGTTTCCCGGTGCGCCGAGGATGGTTCTTGCCCGGATGAGCGCGTCGCTGCTGACGGCGGTGATCATGGGCTGGGCGTGGGCGCGCTGGGGCCGCCCGGAGTGGATCACCCGCCGGCTACCCCCTTCGGGCGTTCAGACCCAATCGCGCTGGATGGTGTTCGCCGAGGCGGCCCGGCACGACTTCCTGCAGGCCGCGTCGTATCTGGTGTTGGGTGCCGCCGCGGCCGCGACGCTTCATGTGGTGGTGCCGCAGTGGGTGTTCACGCACCTGGCGGGGGACCTGATCCTCGGGGTAGTCCTGATGGCCGCCCTTGCGGTGGTGCTGGCGTTGTGTTCGGAGGCCGACGCGTTCGTGGCCGCCAGCATGACGATGGTGCCGCTGCTGCCCCGTCTGGTGTTTCTGGTCGTGGGCCCGGCCGTCGACGTGAAACTGTTCGCTATGCAGGCGGGCCTGTTCGGCCGGGCTTTCGCGGCGCGCTTCGCCCCCTGCACGTTGCTGGTTGCAACGGCGAGCGCATGTGCGATCGGGCTGCTCGTCCTCGGTGGTGGGTAAGTGAGCCGCGAAACCGAGAACGCGATTTTGCTGCTGGTGGGCCTCAGCGTCGCCATGATTGCGGTGTCGGGTGCGTTCACCCGATACGTCAAGCCCGGACTGCTGCCCTGGCTGGCCGCGTCGGCGGCGCTGCTCATCGTGCTGGCGCTGGTGGCGATCATCGGCGATATCCGCCGCGGCGGGCCGCGCACAGATGACGAGACCTGCGATCACGCCCACGCGCACTCCCATCGGGCCCGCATCGTGTGGCTGCTGATCGTTCCCGTCGTGGTCCTGATTTTTGCGACGCCACCGGCACTGCGGCCGTCGGCCGCCGCCCCCTCTGTGACGCCGGTGTCCAATGATGTTCTGAATGAGACATTTCCGCCGCTGCCGCCGGGCGAGGCCCCCGAACTGTCGCTCCCGGAGGTCCTGCTGCGCGTGCGTCACGACACTAGCGGCTCGTTGACGAATCGAACGATCACCGTGACCGGCTTTGTCCTCAACGAGGCGCAGGGCGTGGACCTCGGTCGCATCGTCATCATCTGTTGCGCGGCGGACGCCCAGCTGGCCCGCATTCACCTGCGTGGCCCGGCCGCCGCCCAGGCCGCCGGGCTGCCGGACAACACCTGGATTCGGGTCGTGGGCATAGCTGTACCGGCACAACCGAATTCAGACAGGATTCCGACGCTGCAGGCCACCATGGTCACCCGCATCGCTGCGCCAGCCAACCCCTACGACTACCCACAGTAGGGATTCTTTCGGCCGCCCCCTCGCCCAGGCCTGATGAAAACGGTTATCGTTCTCTGCGTGAGTGTGTTGCGCTTCCATTTGCTGCGCGCATCCGTCGCCGCCGCCGTCGCGCTGACACTGGCGACGGGTTGTTCGTCGAGCCAGACCAAGACCTCTGCGCCTTCCGGTGCTCCCGGCGCGCCCTCGGCCAGCGGTAGCACCGCCGCGGCGTCGTGCCCGACCGCCCCGGTCCCCGTTCTGGTCAGCGTCGATCAATGGGGCGACATCGTCTCCGAACTCGGCGGTGGCTGCGCGAACGTCAAGACGGTGCTGGCCAGCTCGTCTGTGGACCCGCACGACTACGAGCCATCGCCGGCGGATGCGGCGTCCTTCACCGGCGCCAAACTTGTCGTGGTCAACGGCGCCGGTTACGACTCGTGGGCGTCCAAGCTGGCCGCCAGTTCCGCCAGCGGCGCCGACGTGCTGAGCGCCGCGGCGATCACCAAGACTCCCGATGGCGCTAACCCGCACCTGTGGTATCTGCCCTCGGCGGTGACCGCGGTCGCCGACGCGGTGACCGCCGAGCTGAGCAAGCTCGACCCGCAGGCCGGTGACTACTTCGGCCAGCGCCGATCACAGTTCACCGCCGCGCTGGCGCCCTATAACGGCGCAATCGCCAAGATCAAGGCGGCGGCAGCCGGCAAGTCCTATGCCGCCACCGAAACGATCTTCGACTACCAGGCGCAGGCGATGAGCCTCGTCAACAAAACCCCGGTGGGATATCAGCGGGCCACGGCCAACGAGTCAGACCCGTCGCCGGCGGACCTCGACGCCTTCCGCACCGCGCTCGCTAGCCACCAGGTCGACGTCCTGATCTACAACACCCAGACCGAGGGTTCGATCCCACAGCAGATCCGTTCGGCCGCCGAGCAGGCGGGGGTGCCCGTCGTCAACGTGACCGAGACCGTGCCGCCCGGGCAGACTTCATTCGAAGGCTGGCAATACGCCCAGCTCGCTGCACTAGGTAAGGCACTCGGTGTCGCTGTCTGAACTCGCCACCACGACCGCCGCACTGGCCCTCGACGACGTCAGCGCGGTCCGCGGTGGACGGCTCATCTGGTCACACGGCACCTTCGCCGTGCCCCCCGGCGGCATCGTCGCCGTCATCGGACCCAACGGGTCCGGAAAAACCACTCTGTTGCACATGGTCCTCGGCCTCATACCCCCGGCCAGCGGCCGCCTCGAGGTGCTCGGCCGCCACCCCGGCCAGGCAAACGACCGCATCGGCTACGTGCCGCAGCACTATGCCGAGGGCTCAGGGGAAGCCATCCGCGCAGCCGACGTGGTATTGCTCGGGCTCACCGGACGCCGGTGGGCGTTTGGGCGCAGCACCGCGGCCCAGCGACGGCAAGTCGACCAGGCGTTGGCCGCCGTCGAGGCCACCGAGATCGCCGGCCGGCGGCTGTCGACGCTTTCCGGCGGGCAACGCCAACGCATCGCGCTCGCCGCGGCCCTGGTGGCACAACCGCAGTTGCTGATCCTCGACGAACCGCTGACGTCATTGGATCTCTCCAGCCAGCGCGACATCGTCGCACTGCTGGCCCGACTGCACGCTGAGCTGGCCGTAACCATCCTGGTCGTCGCCCACGACCTCAATCCATTGCTGCCCATGCTCGACAGCGCGATCTACCTGCTGGACGGGCATCCGCACTACGCGCCGATCGGCGATGTCGTTGACGAAGAGCTGCTGACCCACCTGTATGGCACTCGGATCCAGGTCGCGCACACCCCGCAGGGGGAGCTGTACATGAGGAGCACACCGTGACCGTCCATCTGGAAGCCGTTGCCTATCAACCCAATTGGTGGCCGATTCTGACATCGGCGTTCATGGGCAACGCCCTGATCGGCGGTACCATCGTCGCGCTCGCGGCGGGGTTGATCGGCTACTTCGTCGTGGTGCGACAGACCGCGTTCGCCGCGCATGCGTTGGCGCACATCGGATTTCCTGGTGCGACCGGCGCAGTCCTGCTGGGCCTGCCCGTCGCCGTCGGGCTGGGAGTGTTCTGTGTCGGCGGGGCGCTGGTGATCGGCGTGCTGGGCAAGCGCGCCGCCGAGCGTGAGGTGGTCACCGGGACGGTCCTGGCCATGGCGAGCGGTCTGGGTTTGTTCTTCAACTCGCTGGCCACCAAGAGCTCGAGCACGATAACGAACGTGTTGTTCGGAAACCTGCTTGCCATCTCCGAGGGGCAACTGGTCAGCTTCGCGATTCTGCTTGCGGTGCTTGGCCTCAGCGTCGGAATCATCTATCGGCCCCTCTTGTTCAGCTCGGTCAATGCCCTGGTGGCCGAGGCCAAAGGTGTCCCGGTGCGCGCGCTGTCCATGATCTTCATGGCGCTGCTCGGGATCACCGTCGCCATGGCCGTGCAGGCAGTCGGCACGCTGCTGTTGTTCGCGCTGGTGGTCACTCCCGCCGCAACCGCGATCATGCTGACGCCCCGCCCGGTTGTGGCCATGGTCGTCTCGGCGGCTATCAGCTTGAGCGCGGTGTGGCTCGGACTGGGCGCGTCGGCCATGTTCAACCTGCCGCCGAGTTTCCCGATCGTCACCATCGCCTGCGCCATCTGGGCGACCGTCTGGTTGATCAATCGCCGTGCAACGGTTGCCGTCCAACCGTCATCTCCAGCCGGTGAGACGCGCGGCGAGGCACGGTACGCGCCGGGGCGTTCCTAGTCGCGAACGCCCGCCGGAACCCGGGCCTTACGATCTGCTGATGACGCCCGAGCCCGGAGCACCCGAAACGTTCGTCTCACGGGGGTCAGATGGTGTCCGCGTCGTCTCCGACCGGATGGGCGACCCGCAGGCGCGAGCCGTGGTGTTTTTGCACGGCGGCGGGCAGACCCGCCGCTCATGGGGCCGGGCGGCCGCCGCTGTCGCCGAACGTGGTTGGCAGGCCGTGACGATCGATCTGCGCGGCCATGGAGAATCCGACTGGTCGAGCGACGGCGACTATCGAGTCGTCAGCTTCGCCGGCGATGTCCAGGAAGTGCTGCGCACCCTGCCTCCCAAGCCGGTGTTGGTGGGCGCTTCCCTGGGAGGGTTTGCATCGATGTTGCTGGCCGGGGAACTCGCCCCGGGCATCGCCAGCGCGGTGGTTCTCGTTGACATCGTGCCGAACATGGAGCAATCCGGGGCGAATCGGATACATGCCTTCATGGCCGATCGGGTGGAAGCGGGCTTCGGTTCACTCGAAGAGGTCGCCGACGCGATCGCCGCGTACAACCCGCATCGACCCCGCCCAACCGATCTCGACGGCCTGACCACCAACCTGCGCCGCCGCGGCGATCGTTGGTACTGGCATTGGGATCCGCAGTTCATCAGCGGCACCGCGCCGTTTCCCCCGCTTGAGGTCACCGACGCCGATCGCATGCACGCAGCCGTCGACGCGATCCTGCGTAACGGCGTGCCCATGCTTCTGATTAGGGGCCGGATGAGCGACCTGGTCAGCCAGGAGCGCGCCGACGAATTCCTCGCGCGCTTCCCGCAGGTCGAGTTCGCCGATGTGCGCGGCGCGGGGCACATGGTGGCCGGCGATCGCAACGACATTTTCGCCGAGGCCGTTCTGGATTTCCTCGCCCGCCACCTCGAAGCCGCATGACGCGCCGATGAGCCGGCGGGCCAAAGGTGCTGGCACGCAAGCGTCCACCCGCGCGGACGGCGGGACGGGTCGGGTCGGGCGATTGCCACGAATCGACGATTTTGCTGAAACCGCCCGCTTAGGATTTGGGCATGCCGCTGGCGGCTGGCGAGGAGTTTGCGGGATACACCGTCCTGCGGGTGCTCGGCGTCGGCGGGATGGGCACGGTTTACCTGGTTCAGCATCCGCGGCTGCCGCGCCAGGACGCATTGAAGGTGCTGTCCGCCGACCTGACCACCGATCCGCAGTATCGGGCCAGGTTTCTGCGCGAAGCCGACGTGGCTGCCGACCTGTCGCATCCGAATATTCTCAGCATTCACGACCGGGGCGAGTGCAGGGATCAGTTCTGGATTGCCATCGACTTCGTCCGGGGCACCGATGCGGCCAAGCTGTTGCGCGAGCGCTTTCGGCGCGGGATGCCGGTAGGCCTGGCGATGCAGATCGTCGCCCCGGTGGCGTCCGCCCTGGACTATGCACACCAGCGTGGCCTCCTGCATCGCGACGTCAAACCGGCCAACATCTTGATCGCCGATCCCGGGGCGGAGTCGCAGCGGGTGTTTTTGGCCGACTTCGGCATCGCGCGCCGGGTCGATGACACCGGTTTGACCGCGACGAACATTGCCGTCGGCACGGTTGCCTATGCTGCGCCCGAGCAGTTGATGGGTCAGTCGATCGACGGGCGCGCCGATCAGTATGCGTTGGCCTGCACCGCTTTTCATCTGCTCACGGGCTCCCAACCCTATGAGGCGCCCACCGCCATGGCGATCGCCAGCCAACATGTGATGGCCCCGCCGCCGCTGATCGGGGAGCGTCGCGCGGAACTGGCACCGCTTCAGCCGGTGTTCGCCAGGGCCATGGCGAAAAAGCCGGCCGAGCGGTTCGCCCGCTGCCAGGACTTCACGAACGCGCTGCACCGCGCGCTCGATGCGGGCCCCACCCGACTCGCAAGGGAGCCAATCCGCGTCGACGACGCCATGCCGGCACCCAACCCCGTTTACCGGGCACCTTCCCAGTTCCTCCCGACACAAGCCGCCCCGGTGGGCGACGCCGCCGACGCAGGAAGTCTCGCGGCAAACGGCGTCCGACCGAAACGGAAACGCCGGCGGCTCATCCTCGCGGGCATTGGGGCTGTCGTAGCGGCAATCGGCGTTGTCCTCGCGCTCACCCTTACGGGCAACACCTCCCACCCGCCTGCGAAGCAAACCAGCACGGCACTGCCCAATACCGGGCCGTTCACCGGGAGCTACCGCGCCGACTTCGGCCCGAGGCTCGACATTCTGGGCAAGGAGTTGCCGGGTTCGGCGCCGCCGGCCCAAGAGACTTGGAATTTGCGGTCAATGTGCGGCGCCCACGGTTGCATGGCGACCGCAGCGAAAACTGCCGGGCCCTTCACCGGTCACCCGCCGAAGTTGATATTCGACGACGTCGCAGGACGCTGGATAGCCGTGGCCCTGACAACTCAGAAGTGCCGCAACCGCGACACCGAAGAATGGCAACTCATCTCGCTACAACCACATCCGGACGGCTCGATGTCCGGCGAATGGGTGTCGGATGCCGTCGATTGTTACAGCAAGCGCAATGTGACCTTCACGCGAAGCGGCGACACCGACGTTGCCAGCCTGGCCGACCCGGGCCGCGAGCACGCTCGGATGGTGTCCTTGGCGCAAGGGCTACACGGCGTTTACCACTCGAAGGTCACATTTTCGAGTGGCTCTAAGCCGTCGCTGCAAGATTTCCGCGTGCAAACGGTCTGCCTACGCACCGGCGACCGGTGCCTGACCCGTTTCGTGCTCACCGATAACAGTGGTGGCCTGGTGTTGTTCTTCGCAAACGGAGCCTGGACACGAAACACCGAGGATGACTTCCCGTGCCCGGACGGCCGCACATCTCACCGCAAGCTCAGCGGTGTATTCCCCGCTCCGAACCCGCGCCAAGACCCAATAATGGAGCTCGCCGGGCGCGGTTATGAAGAGTCATCGGGTAGTACGTGCGTGAGCAGTGATTATGAGCAGGTCCTCAACCGCACCGGAGACTGAGCGCCCGACGGTTTGTCGAATACCGTTGTACCGCAAAGCTATTCGAGTCCGTGTGCACTGCACTCGATGCCGGAGCACCGCGTGCCCGCCGCTCTGACCAAGCGAATTGTCTGTCGCGCTGTTAACATGCTGCCCTACACAAGAAGAGAGGCGGCGTGACCATGCCTTGGTTGCGAGGGTTGGGGCTGGTCGGTGCCGTGGTCGTGGCAGCGACGGCGTTGGCGAACCCGGCGCTGGCAGACCCGGGCGTGACGCCAGGCATAAAGCTCGAGCATGAAAACAACTCGTGCACAGCGGGTTTCGCGGCCCAGGGCGACGACGGCCGCTACTACCTCATGACCAGTGGGCACTGCGACGCGCACGACGGTTCCTTATGGCGCTATGGGAACAACGTCCCGCTCGGCAAGATCACCGTCAGCGAGCATGACGGCGACCAGCGGGACGCCGCGATCATCCTCCTTGACCCGGGCCTCGGTGCGCCAAGGGGTGACGTCGGCGGCAGGTATTTGGTCCGGGATGTGTTGAGTGCTCCCGAGATTCGGGTCGGCATGCCGTTCTGCAAGATAGGCGCTGTCACCGGTGAGACCTGTGGAGCCGTCAAAGGCATCGACGGCGACATCGTCGAAGCCAGCGTGTACAGCCTCGACGGCGACAGCGGCAGTCCCGGTTTCGTGCGGAACCCGGACGGCACCGTGAGCGCGGTCGGCCTCCTGACGTCTTCGCCGGACGGTGATGACAACACGACGTACTTCGCGCTCGTGAATCCATTGCTGGACCGGTGGGGCTTGCGCATTCTCCCTTGAGGCTGATCAGCTTCAGCAAACGCGCGTCCCGCTCTACTGAAGGCGCCGCGCACGTCCTAACGCGTTACTGCGGGTTGGTCGCCAGGTAGTCTCCGACCGGAATCGGTGACGCCGCGGCGTATCCAATGGGTAGCAGCACCTCGCCGGCGGTCGTGTTGTAGTACACGTCCCACCGGTAGTAG
>Ga0182033_10001823_pt1 | contig 10736 bp, 9 predicted proteins | sample tim00Cox0000000H_FD_125968 | JGI IMG/M metagenome (GOLD analysis project Ga0182033, IMG submission 125968) | Lab enrichment of tropical soil microbial communities from Luquillo Experimental Forest, Puerto Rico - timezero.00C.oxic.00.000.00H | ecosystem: Environmental > Terrestrial > Soil >...
AAAGGCTCGCCGAGATCGTGACGATGCGGCGACAGCTGTGTGACGAGCATGTTGCGGTCGAGAACCAGGCGGCTCATGTCGAAGATGCCATGCTTAGGCGGCTGGTATTGCCGCCGCCGCCGCTGCGCCCCGTGCCTGCGCGCGCGTCAGGCGCGCTCGCCGCGCGGGCGCATGGACTTGCCGATATTAGCCTTCTGCTCGTCACTGAGCGAGTAGTAGAACGCCTGTAGCGCCGGCCCCGCGTTCATCACCGCGAACAGCATGGTGGTGAGACGGTTGCCGGCAGCAACGAGCCGGTCGACCGGGCTCAGCGGCGTCTCGGCGGGACATGAGCTCAGCACGGCCTGGGCGAGGCCGGCGAACTGCATCTGCAAAGCTTGCAGACTCGCGCGCTGCTCCGGTGTCGGCTTGATGAGCCGTTCGAGGATGCGGCTGTCGCCGGCGCCGGCGCGTTGCGCGCCACAGTTCGCGGCGGGACGCTCGTCTGCCGTTTGCGTGGGGGTAGCCGCGGCGGGGTCGGTCAAGCGCGCCTTCTGCTCGTCGCTCAGGGAATTGTAAAAATTCTCCAGCGGCACGCGAATCGTGAGCGCGGCGTCGCGCATGGCGCCGACGCGGTCCTGGATGACGTTGAGCCGTTGCAGCGGATCGGTCGGCACCTCGGTTCGGCAGACCGCCGCGATCCGCTCGCCCGCCGTGACCAGCGCGCCGCGCAACTTTTCCAGCAATGCGCGTTGCGCGTCGTTCGGCGCCACCGTTTGTTCGATCCGCTCGATCACGCCATCGGTGCCGCTCGATCCGCCGGCGCTGCCGCAGACCTCGGCAGGCGCCTCGATTGCGCGATCGTTGGTTGGCGGCGCGGATTGGATCGCCCGCGCCCGTGCGCTCCGGCCGCGCGCGCCGGTACGCGCATCGCCACCGGGAAAGACCTCGTTGAGAATGTCGCCGTAGGCCCAGAACCGCGCGCCGCCGTCGTTGGGGAAGAATGCGTAGCTGAACAAATCGTCGGCAGCGTGCGGCCAGAACACCGGACCCGCCCAAGCCGGCGCGCCGACGGCCTGCGGCGTCTCGGCGCGAGCGATCGCGCTGTGCCGCGGAACATGCGCCGGTGCGCGGGCGTAGGCGCGCGCCGCGGCGCCGCGGTGATGGTGCCGATGGCCGTGGCGAAAGCCGCCGAACAGTCCGGCGAATGCGCCGAGAATCATACCCGGACCAAACCTCGGCCGCGCGATCGCGGGGTCGGCAAGGGTGAGTGACAGGGCAAGCACGCCGAGGAGGGGAATCGTCACCACACGCATGACCGTCCTCCGGGCATTTCGCGTCCATTTAACGGACGCGGCGGGGGAAAGTTCCAGGCTGGCCGCCGCTGCGGCGCTGGAGCCGCTACGCACCGCGATGCAAACACTCAGGTCGCGTGGCGAGCAAGAACTATTTCTGCGATAGTGCCGCCTTATGCTGCAAAACTCTTAGCAATTCGGCATCGCGATACCCATGCGGCTCGCACGCGCTCGCGTTCATGCGACACTTCTGCTGTCGCTCCTCGCGCCCCCTGCCCTCGCGCAGGCGCCGCCGGCAGGCTTCGTTGATGCCGCCGCCGTGGTCGATGGGCTCGCCGTCGATATGCGCTATTTCGGCGCGCACAATTTCGTCGGCACGAAGATCGACGGCTACGAGGCGCCGCGTTGCCTGCTCACGGTGGCGGCTGCCGACGCACTTGCGACGGTGCAGCGCGAGCTCGCGGGCCGAGGGCTCGGGCTAAAGGTGTTCGACTGCTATCGGCCGCAACGCGCGGTCGCGCATTTCATGCGCTGGGCGCAAAACATCGATGACGTCAATGGGAAGACTGAGTTTTATCCGGACGTGGACAAGCTCGACTTGTTCAAGGAGGGCTACATCGCCGAGCGCTCCGGCCACTCGCGCGGATCGACGGTCGATCTCACGGTGGTCCGCCAGGCCGACGCCAGCGAGCTCGACATGGGCTCGCCGTTCGACCTGTTCAGCCCGAAATCCTGGCCGTCCGACCGCAGCGTGAGCGCGCTCGCGGAGAACAATCGCGCGCTGCTGACCGCGGCGATGACGAGCGCCGGCTTTCGCCCCTACGACAAGGAGTGGTGGCACTTCACCTTGGCCAACGAACCGTTCCCCGACACCTATTTCGATTTTCCGGTGCGGTGATCGTCCCATCAACGCGACGAACGTTGATTCGCCTCACCCTGAGGAGCGTTGCGAAGCAACGCGTCTCGAAGGGTGGGGCGGCCTCATGCTTCGAGACGCGCCCCATAGCGCGTCGAAGACGCGCGTAAACGCGCTGGTGGGGCGCTCCTCAGCATGAGGCCGATGAAGAGTGTTGACTAAAATCTTTCCACCCAGGGGCGCAGCTCGATTTCCCAGGCCCAGGCGCTGCGCGACTGGTGAATCAGATGAACGTAGGTGGCGGCGATCGCATCCGGATCGAGCAGGCTCGCCGGCTTGTCCGGCGTCTCCACCCGGCGCGCGCTCGCAATGCCGCCGTCGACCACGACGTGAGCCACGTGGATGCCTTGCGGTGCGAGCTCGCGCGCCATGCTCTGGGCGAGCCCGCGCAGCGCGAACTTGCCCATCGCGAACGGGGCGGATTGCGCGTAGCCCTTCACGCTGGCTGAGGCGCCGGTGAACAGGATAGCGCCATGCGCCTTCGGCAGCATGCGCCGCGCCGCCTGCTGCGCTACCAGGAAGCCGCCATAGGCGCTCACCGCCAGCGCCTTCTCCACGTCGGCAGGATCGAGATCGAGGAAGGCGCCGCGGGTGCGGAAGCTCGCGTTGTAGACGACGATGTCCGGCGTGCCGAAGGATGCATCGAGCTCGGCGAAAAGTTTGTCCACCTCGGTCCGGCGGCTGGCGTCGCACGCAAAGGTGCGCGCGCCGGTCTCCTTGACGAGCGATTCGAGATCGCCGGTGCTGCGCGCTGACAGCGCGACCTTGATTCCCTCCCTGGCGAGCGCGCGCGCCAGCGACGCGCTCAATCCCGATCCGGCCCCGACGATCAGCGCCCGTTCAAATTTGGCATCGGTCATGGCAACTCCTGTCGGCCTATATTAGCGGTGCTGCTCTTTGACCGTCACCCCAAGGTGCGCAGCGGCGTTCCGGGAACCTATCCGTTCGGGCTGCTAGGCAAGATTTGCCGGGTTAGTGCGCTTGCATGATGCTGTCGTCCCGGCCGAGCGGAGCGTCAGCGAGCGCGAGCCGGGACCCATGCGCCGCATCCCATCGATGGCGCACGGAGCATGGGTCCCCGCTTTCGCGGGGACGACACCGTGTAGGATGGACGAAGCCCTACTGCCGGTACTGCTGGATGCGGGTGGTGCGCAGGCCGGCGAGACCGTGCTGGTCGATGGAATATTGCCAGGACAGAAATTCCTCGACCGTGAGCGTGTAGCGGCTGCAGGCCTCTTCGAGCGAAAGCAGTCCGCCGCGCACCGCGGCCACCACTTCGGCCTTGCGGCGAATGACCCAGCGCTTGGTGCCGGGCGCCGGCAGGTCGGCGATCGTCAGCGGGCTGCCATCGGGCCCGATCACGTATTTGGCCCGCGGGCGCAGGGGCTCAGACATTCTTAACTCACGCACCTAATGGACGAAGTAAGGTGCATATCTAGCTGCCGCGACTTAAAATTTACCTAAGCGCATGGTTACAATTGGTTATTGCTTTTCGGGGGCCGCGCGAGCGGGCGAGGGCCTAACTCCGCCCGCATCCTGAGGAGCGTCACGCAGCGAGCGTCTCGAAGGATGGGGGCGGCCGGGGCACCCCAAAAATTCGCTCACGCGAATTTTTCGGGACCCCGTTCATGCTTCGAGACGGCGCCATAGCGCGTCGAAGACGCGCGTGAACGCGCTTAAGGCGCCTCCTCAGCATGAGGCCGACCGGGGGTGCGCGCGGAGGGCGGGAATATGCGGCAGCGCCCCGGCCGGTGCGATCCGTCGGCCCAGCCCCTATAATAATGTGAGCCCGAGGCCCGCCGCGGCCCCGGCACGTTGGACCAGAGCATGCGCAACAGCCTCGATATCGAAGGACGGCCGGAGCACACCCGCGTGGTCGTCGCCATGTCGGGCGGCGTCGATTCCTCGGTCACCGCGGCGCTGCTCAAGACCGAAGGCTACGACGTCGTCGGCGTCACCTTGCAGCTCTACGACCACGGCGCCGCCACCCACCGCAAGGGCGCCTGCTGCGCCGGCCAGGACATCTATGACGCGCGCGCGGTGGCGGAGCGCATCGGCATTCCCCACTACGTCCTCGACTACGAGAGCCGCTTTAAGGAAATGGTAATCGACCGCTTCGCCGAGAGCTACGTTGCGGGCGAGACGCCGGTGCCGTGCGTGGAGTGCAACCAGTCGATCAAATTCCGCGACCTGCTCGAGACCGCGCGCGAGCTCGGCGCCAAGGTGCTGGCCACGGGCCATTACGTGGCCTCGCGCGCCTTGCCGGAGGGCGGGGGTGGTGGCCGCGCGCTCTACCGCGCCCGCGACGAGGAGCGCGACCAGAGCTATTTCCTGTTCGCCACCACGCGCGAACAGCTCGAGCTGTTGCGCTTTCCGCTCGGCGACAAGACCAAGGCGCAGACGCGCGAGCTGGCGCGCCGGTTCGGCCTCTCTGTCGCGGACAAGCACGACAGCCAGGACATCTGCTTCGTGCCGACCGGCCGCTACAGCGAGGTGATCGAGCGGCTCAAGCCGGGCGCCGCCGAGCCCGGCGACATCGTCGATCTCGAGGGCCGCGTGCTCGGCCGCCATTCCGGCATCATTCATTTCACGGTAGGCCAGCGCCGCGGCATCGGTGTCGCCGCCGGCCATCCGCTCTACGTGGTGCGGCTCGACGCACCGACGCGCCGGGTGATCGTCGGGCCGCGCGAGGCGCTGCGCACGAGCCGCATGCGCCTGCGCGACGTCAATTGGCTCGGACACGGGTCGATCGAAGGCGCGCTGTGCGCCGGCTGGCACGAGGTGTTCGTCAAGGTGCGCTCGACCCGGCCGCCGCAGCCCGCCTGGCTGAGCCGCGGGGCAAACGGCATCGAGGTCGATCTTCTCGCCGGCGAGGACGGCGTCTCGCCGGGCCAGGCCTGCGTGTTCTACGACGCGCCGTCCGGCCAGGCGCGCGTGCTCGGCGGCGGTTTTATCGCCAGCGCCATGCCGGCGCAGATGCCGAAGTCAAAAATGCACGCGAGCGCTGGGGCTGATCGGTTCTAGCCGGCGCGATTGTCGTGATGCTTTCTCGCGCAATGAACTCAGCAGTAGCCACAGACTCGGTCTGCTCCCCTCCCCCTTGTGGGGAGGGGTTGGGGGTGGGGGTCGCTCGATGTCACAAGGCGATGCTCAATCGCACCACCCCCCTCCCCACCCCTCCCCCACAAGGGGGGAGGGAGCCGACCGAGTTTGTGGCGCGCAGTGTGCCATAGCCGGCGAAGTCGGGGGCAGCCACGGGCGAGATCGACAATCACACCGTCGCGCGCGCCTATGCGCGCTGGGCGCCGGTCTACGACTTCGTGTTCGGCGCGGTGTTCGATTCCGGCCGCAAGGCCTCGATTGCCGCGGCCGAGCGCATCGGCGGGCGCATTCTCGACGTGGGCATCGGCACCGGCATTTCGCTCACCGATTACGCAGCGGTGAACCGCATCGTCGGCGTCGACTACGTCGAGCCGATGCTGCGCAAGGCGCACGAACGCGTGCTCGCGCACAAGCTCGCCCATGTGGAGGCGCTCGCGGTCATGGACGCGCAGCGGCTCGGTTTTGCCGACGCGAGCTTCGATGCGGTGGTCGGGCAATACGTCATCACCACGGTGCCCGATCCCGAAGCCGCGCTCGACGAGTTCGCCCGCGTTACGCGGCCCGGCGGCGAGATCATCCTGGTCAATCATCTCGGCGCCGAGAGCGGGGCGCGCCGCGTGTTCGAGCAGGGCTTTGCCCCGCTCGCGCGCCGGCTCGGCTGGCGCCCGGAATTCCGCTGGGAGCGGCTTGCGCGCTGGGCCGAGCGCCACGGCGGCGTGCGCATGGTCGAGCGCCGGCCGATGACGCCGCTCGGGCATTTTTCCCTGATCCGGTTTGCGCGGCTGGGGGCATAGCCGTAGCCCGGGTTGAGCGCCCGCCGTCGCCAAGGCTTTGGCGGGCTTTGCACCATGCCCGCCGAAGCTTTAGCGCAGGCGGGCGAAGCGAAACCCGGGGCGGCTCTGCCGCACGGCGAGGTTGCCCCGGATGCCGCTTCGCTCCATCCGGGCTACGAGCCTGGCCCCGATCTCGCGAGCGCGCGATCAAGCCGCGCGATCGCTTCATCCGGGCCAGACGCTGTAGCTGGCGCGAGTGCCGAAGCAGCGGCCACAACTCCTTTGCCAGTTTGCCGATCGTGAGCGCTGCGTCACTCAGTGCCCTACGCCGCGCCGACGCTCTGCCGAACTTGGCCTCGAAGTCCAATAAATAAGCCGCCGCCCGCAACAGCCGGATCGGATCCTCGTCGAAGAAACCGAGACCCCGATTGCATGGTTGACACAGCAGCGCGCGCACGATTTCCCTGACGTGATCGTGATCGACGCACAGCTCCTGCTTGGATTTGCGCCCGCATATTGCGCAGCGGCCGCGTTGCTGCGCGCGCATGCGCTCGCGATCCTGCAATGAAATTCCGTAGAGAGTTTGCAGCCAGTATTTCTTTTTGCGGTGGGTCGCAACCCTACGGGCGCGAAAGTCCGGATCGGTCGCCCATTTGCGGCGAAGCTTGGCATTGATCTTCTTCTTGTGTCTGGCGCGATAAGCGCGCTGTGCCGCATTTTTTCGCTGTCTGCGCTGCTCCGCGGACAAAGGTTGTTTGCGACGGCCAGCCATGGATGTGTCCGTCGGCAAATTCCGTTGATCGGGGCGAGGTGAAGCACGCGCGCAGGCGCACGCTCGGCGCGGCCGAGCGGCTGCGCCGCAGCGACGTCAGTTCGATTGCGAGGTGGATCCGCTACGCGCTCGCTCGGGCAATCGCCTGCAAACACAAACGGCGCCCGCCTCATCGGGCGGGCGCCGTGTCCCGGCGCAATTTCGGATCGTGCGCCTTTATACCCCGAATCGCGTTACATGTCAAGTTAAACCTTCATGTCGTAGATGAGAAAATATACCCGATTTGTGGTCGAATCGACCCGCCCACACTATATCTTGTGGGGTTCGGTGCCTTGTCCTCCGATACCGGTCGGGCAAAAGTTCAACGGCCTATGCCGTCGTTCTTTGGGGGCGCAGACGGCTGACGCCAAAGGGAGCACCCCGATGGGCGCTCGCTCCGGTCGACAGTATTTGGATTCGCTTCGCGACGATCGCCAGATCTGGATCGATGGCGCGCGCGTCGCCGACGTCACCAAGGACCGTCGTTTTGCCGCCGCCGCGCGTACGATGGCGGACCTCTACGATATGCAGCACGACCCGGCGCTGCAGGAGAGGCTGACCTATGCGTCTCCGACGAGCGGCGATCGGGTCGGGCTGTCCTTCATCCAGCCGAAATCGGTCGACGATCTCGTGCGACGCCGCGACATGGTGAAAACCTGGATGGACGCCACCTGCGGCATGTTCGGTCGCAGCCCGGATTTCATGAATATCATGGTGACCGGGTTTGCCTGCGCCGCGCAGGCGTTCGGGGGCGCGGACAAGAAGTACAGCCAGAATATCTCGAACTATTACCTCTACTGCCGCGAGAACGACGTGGCGATGACGCACACGCTGGTCAATCCGCAGGTCGATCGCTCGAAGTCCGTGGAGAAGCAGGACAAGGATCTCGCGGCAAAGATCGTCAAGGAGACCGACGCCGGCATCGTGATCCGCGGTGCGCGGATGGTGTCGACCTTGTGCGCGTATTCGCACGACCTCTTGGTGATGCCGTCAACCTATCTCGCCAACAGCGAGGAGGCGCGTCCGTATGCGTTCGGGTTTGCGGTTGCGGTAAACGCGCCGGGGTTTCGCTTCATCTGCCGCCCGTCGGTGATCCACAGCGAGGCGGCATCGCCGATGGATTATCCCCTCGCCGCGCGCCTCGACGAAACCGATGCGATGGTCATCTTCGACGACGTACTGGTGCCGTGGGAACGCGTGTTCATCCATCGCGACCCGGAAATGTGCAACGGTCTTTACAATCGGACCGGCGCCATGCCGCAGATCATGCACCAGTTCACCACCAAGAACTTGGCAAAGGCCGAATTCATGATGGGGCTGGCGTTCGCGATCGCGCGTGCAACCAAAATCGACGCGCATCTCCACGTGCAAGGCATGCTCGCCGAATTGATCCAATTCACCGAGTTCGCGCGCGCCTGCCTGCGCGCCAGCGAGGCGGATGCCAAGCCCAACGCCTGGGGCTTCATGACGCCCGCCGCGATGCCGCTCTGGACGGTGCGCATGATGTTCCCGAAGATGTTCATCCGCATGTGCGAAATCATCCAGACGCTGGGCGCCGGCGGACTGGTGGCCGTGCCGTCCTACGCCGAGCTGTCGGGACCGATGCGCGCCGACGTGGAGACCTATTTCCAGGCCGCCAATGCGGATGCGCGCCAGCGAATCAAGCTGTTTCGGCTGGCGTTCGACGCGGCCGTGTCGTCATTCTCGGGGCGACAGCAGCTCTACGAGCGCTATTATTCCGGCGATCCCGTGCGCCTGGCCGGCACGCTCTACGAGATTTACGACAAAGCGCCGTACATTGATCATATAACCGATATGCTCGATCACCTCGAAGCGCGCCACGTCCAGCAGTGAACAGGCGATGCCGTCAGTGCCGCGTCATGGCCGGGCTTGTCACCGCAGGTCGGGTTTACCCGACCTGCGGCGCTTTACTATGCGCAACTCGGGCAAGCCCGAGTTGCGGTGCCATCCACGTCTTTAATCTTCTAAAAGAAAGACGTGGATGCCCGCGCTCCTTCGTGCACGAGGAGGCGGACCGCGAAATCACCGGCAAGAATTTTCAGGACCGCCGCGGGACTGGTGCGGCCCGTTTCGCCCGTCGTCCGCACCGTGACGTGGGACAGATTGCCGTGATCCGCGCGGCCCCTTCATCGGTTGTCTGCATTCAGTGCGCTCCGGCATGACGATTCGACGCGCCGCGGCGCGGAGCGGTGGCCAAAGGTCGAGCGCCAAGGCTATGTTGAGGACTATCGCCGACAACCCGTGCCAAAACAGGGAGGTGGGTATGAGCGCCAACGACATGAGCCGCCGCGCCGTGGTGGGTGGAATGACGGCGCTGAGCGCGCTGGCTACCGCTGCGAGCGAGCTCTTCGGCCAGCAGTCGACCCCACCGTCAATTGCCGCCCCGCGCTCCGCGCTTCCGCCCCGGGGCGAGTTCGTCATCCGCGGCGCGACTCTTCTGAGCATGGACCCGAACATCGGCGATTTCGCAAGCGCCGACGTGCATGTACGCGACGGCGCGATCGTCGCGGTCGGACCGCGGATCGACGCAGCGAATGCGCAAGTCATGGAAGCGGGCAACATGATCTGCATGCCGGGCTTCGTCGACACGCACTGGCACCTTTGGACGAGTCTGCTGCGGCCGTTTGTCAGAGCTGACGTCAATGAGCTCGGTTATTTCCCCGTAACCAACCGCCTGGGCCAGCACTACACGGCGGAGGAGAGCTACCGCAGCGTGATGCTCGGTATTGCCGAGGCGTTGAGCGCCGGTGTCACGACCGTGCACAACTGGGCCCACAACGTCAGGAGTCCGGACCACGCCGACGCGGAATTGTCCGCGATGCGCGATGCCGGCATCCGCGGACGGTTTGCCTATGGCCCCGCGCAGGGAATGCCGGACGATCAGCCGATGGACCTCCCCGGTCTTGCGCGCGTGAAGCGCGACTGGATGCCGGGCGAAGGCCTGCTCACGCTCGGCATCTGCTCACGCAACATCGGGGCGATGAGCATCGGCGGCGCCACGCGCGGAACGCTCACGATCGCGATGGCGAAGCAGGATTGGGGTGGCGCACGCGGCCTCGGCCTGCCGATCACGGTCCACACGTCGGGCCCAAGCCCGATCAAGCTTCTCGAGGAAGCTGGACTGCTTGGTCCCGACCTGCAGCTCGTGCACCCCGCTGCTCACCACGGCCGAGGAGCGCGCCATCCTCAAAGCGCGCGGCGTGAGCTATTCGACGGCCCCGGTCGGCGAGGCGCGGCGCCCCGCCAGCGTCGGCGTGATCCAGCTCGGCGAGCTGCTGGAGGCGGGCGTCAAGGTGAGCCTCTCGACCGACCACACCACCAACTACAACTGCGATCCGTTCGTTGCCATGCGCATCCTGTTCGCGCTGCACCAGCACCGCATCGGTGACAAGGTACCCGTTACCGTGAAACGGCTGGTTCAGCTCGCGACGATCGACGGCGCGGTCGATCTCGGCATTGCCGAGAAGACCGGCTCGCTCAGCCCCGGCAAGCGGGCCGACATTATTCTTGTGCGCACCTCGGACACGAACATGGCGCCGGTCGGCGATCCGTACGAGGCGATTGTCTCGCTGGCGCAACCGGCGAATGTCGATACGGTGGTCGTGGACGGCCGCATTCTGCGCCGAGGCGGCAAATTCACGGCGCTCGATCATGCCAAGGTCGTTCGCGAGGCGAGGGAGGCGGCCGCGGCCCTGCAAAAACGGGCAGCGTGGCCGACCTGATGGGAAGTCCCCAGGGCCGCTGTTGATGATGAGCAGCCGCTCCTCATCTAACAATTCACGGTGAACCCATATGATCCGAACGCCGGTCTGCGATTTCCTGCAAATCGATCATCCGAT
>Ga0182033_10001824_pt1 | contig 10736 bp, 11 predicted proteins | sample tim00Cox0000000H_FD_125968 | JGI IMG/M metagenome (GOLD analysis project Ga0182033, IMG submission 125968) | Lab enrichment of tropical soil microbial communities from Luquillo Experimental Forest, Puerto Rico - timezero.00C.oxic.00.000.00H | ecosystem: Environmental > Terrestrial > Soil >...
GATGGGGAGTTCGCTCGGCTGTTCGGCGACATTCGAGCCGCGTCCAAACTCGAGCGGGCACGTGAAGCCGCTGCCCGCTCCGGCGCTGTGATTTTGCTCAAAGGTTCCGACACGGTGGTCGCCGCGCCCGATGCGATTGCTTCCGTCAATGCGACCACCAGCCAATGGCTCGCCACGGCCGGCAGCGGAGACGTGCTCGGCGGTATGGTCGCTGGCCTGCTCGCCCAACGCATGACCGCTTTTCAAGCGGCAAGCGCCGCCGTCTGGCTGCACGGGTCTGCCGCAAAGGCCTTCGGTCCGGGGCTGATCGCCGAGGACATTCCCGAGATGCTGCCCGGTGTGCTGCGTGATCTCGCAAACCTTGCGCCGGCCAAGAAAACCTAGGAAATAAGCCGTTCAATCAAAGCTCGTGACCCTTTGTTGACACACTCCGACCTTATGGAAGACACGAAGGGGAAGGTTTCCGGGCAAGTGGTTCGTCCGCCGTCGATGCATCCGTCGTGGATCAGGCTTTATAGCCTCGTTCTTCTCCTCATCGCGCTCGTGCCCGGAATGGCTCGTGCCGAGGAGGACAAGACCCTTCTGCGCGCTCGAGAGGGCGCTGCCGCGCTGATGCGCGGGCAGTACGACAAGGCCATCGCCTCCTACGACGAGGCGCTCACCGCGCCCGAGATCGCCGATGACATCGAAGCGAGCATCTATAGCGATCGCGGCGTCGCCAAATGGCGTCTGAAGCAGCTCAAGGAGGCGATCGACGACTTCAACAAGTCGATCCAGCTCTCGCCCGATAACGCTACGGTCTATAACAATCGCGGTAACGCCCTGATGGACTTAGGTCACCCCGACGAGTCGGTGAAGGATTTCGATCGCGCCATCGCGCTCTCGCCGAATTATGGCGCGGCGCATAACAACCGCGGCAACGCACATGCCGCCCTTGGACAATACGACCAGGCCTTCCAGGACTATCGTAAGGCGGTGGAGCTCATGCCGCAAAGTTCCGTGCCGTTCAACGGCCGCGGCAAGGCCCATGAGGCGCTGAAGCGCTACCACGCCGCAGTGCGCGACCTGACCCGCGCCGTCACGCTGAACCCGAAATATGCTGCGGCCTACCACAACCGCGCCGACGCTTATCTCGCTATCGAGATGTATAAAGAGGCGGCCGACGACGCCACTCAGGCCATCAACTTTCAGCCGCCCGATACCCCTGACCCTGATCTCCTTCTGCTGCGCGCCCGCGCTTATTCGGGCGATAAGAAATTCAATCAGGCGGTAGACGATCTGAACAAGATGATCGAGCTCAAGCCAGACGTCGCCGACGCCTATGTCGAGCGCGGCGTGGTGTTCACTCAGGTTCGCCGCTTCGATGATGCGATCGGCGACCTCACGCGCGCCGTCGAAATCGATCCGAAGAACGTCAAGGCTTACGCCATGCGCGCTCAGGCGCGGCTTCAAGCTGAGGCCAATGACGATGCGTTGAGCGACGTCAACCAGGCGCTCGAGATCGCCAATAACGATCCACTTTCCTTGCGCGTCAGGGGACAAGTCTATGAGGCGTTGGGCCGGTCCGACGAGGCGATTGCCGACTATCGCAATGCTCTCGCCCAAGACCCGTTCCAAGCCGAGAGCCGTGACGCGCTGCAACGCCTTGGGCAGGAAGTTCCGCCCGAGGAGGGACAACCTTTAGGTCCGGACGTTGCCGGCTGGGTGATCACCGAGCCGCAGTCGGACCGCTATATCGCCAGCAACCCGAAATACCCTGGGCTCAGGATCGAGCTTGAGATGTTCGGGTCCGGCAAACCGAAGATCACCGATTGGAAGCTGATGAAGGATGCCCTCTCCGGCATCGGGTTGTTGCAGTACTACGCGGGCGACTACGGCGAAGGGCAGGACAACGGGATGGAATATGTGGCCATCGTCGATATCCGTGCCAACAAGGTGCTCTCGGTCGAGCCGCATAGCTGGGGCTCGGCGCCCGCCCAGTGGAACTGGCAGGCCGTCTCGGTAGTGGTCACCGACCCCGATGGCAATGCCAATGAGGTTCAGCTTCGCAAGGTCGTAAGACGAGCTGCGCCGGTCGACCGCGAAGGCGGTTTCTTCGACTTCGGGCAGGGCGCTGCCGACAGCGGCGCCAGTTCCGAGGGTGCGGGCGGCGCCGGCCGCCGCGCAACACGCCGCGGCGGCGGAGGTGGCGGCGGCGGAATGTTCGACTGGCTGTTCCACCATTGATTTTTCGCTGCCAGGTTCTCCCATGACGTTGTTCCTTGCGAGCGTGCGCGATGCCGCAGAGGCCGAGATGGCGCTCGCCTGCGGCGCCGACATCATCGACTTGAAGGATCCGAGCAGGGGCGCGCTCGGAGCGGTTTCCCTCGACGCGATCGCCGCCACAGTGAGAAGTGTCGGCGGGCGCGCGCCGGTCAGTGCAACGATCGGCGATCTTCCCCTACGCGATGCCGTTATTAGTAACGCTGTGCGTGCTACGGCCACAGTCGGAGTCGATTTCGTAAAGGTCGGCCTCTTTCCAGGAACAGAGGCGGAAGATTGCTTCAGCCTACTCGCAGCGGAGGCCTCTCAAGCCCGCGTGATCCTGGTGGTCTTTGCCGACGCGTTGCCTGAATTCAATGCAATTAGGGTCGCGGCGAGGATCGGCGCCGCTGGCGTGATGCTCGATACGATGGGCAAGGCCGCAGTCTCTCTGCCCGATCACCTTTCCACGGCAGAGCTTGGCGCCTTCGTGCATTCCGCTAATGCTGAAGGTCTGGTCGTCGGCCTCGCCGGGTCACTCAAGGCAAAGCATATGCCGCCGCTCCTCGCCCTTGACCCTGATCTGCTCGGTTTTCGCGGCGCGCTCTGCCGCTCCGGCGCGCGCGAAGACCCCTTCGATCCAGTCGCGGCGGCCTCGATCAGAGCTCTCATCCCCCAGATGCCATCGCGGCCGCCCGGAGCGGATTCACCCGCTCTCGCCGCGCAAGCGTTATGCTAGGACTGGCGCGGCGCACACTTGCGCCGTGATGGAGCGCCCAAATGGCGGAACAGCGACTACGCCAGTCTGCGCCGAAGAGCGCGGCCCGCGAGGCCAAGGTCGTGGACCGCGTCTTCATGCACGACCTCGTGCTCGACGTCGCGATCGGCGTCTACACCCACGAGAAGGGCGTGACCCAGCGCGTGCGCTTCTCCGTAGATGTCAATCTGATCCCTGCGGTCCACGCGCTCAACGATGACATCCGCCGGGCGTTCGACTATGACACCATCGTCAAAGGCATCAAGACGGTCATCGCGCGCGGCCACATTAATCTCGTCGAGACCTTGGCCGAGGAGGTCGCCATGCTCTGCCTCGCTCATCCTCGCGCGCAATCCGTAAGGGTCATGATCGAGAAGCTCGACAAGGAGCCGGGCGCAGTCGGAGTCGAGATCGTGCGCGGCAAGGCTAGGGCCTGACATGGCGGGCCAAGCCTTGCACGCCGGCGCTCGGCTCGCGCCTCTCGCCGAGGAGGTGCGGCCGATCGTGGTCAAGCTCGGCGGCAGCGTGATGCGCTCGGGCGAGCTCCCCGCCTGGCTCGACGCGATTGCCGCCTCGCCGCGACCGATCATTGTCGTACCTGGGGGAGGGGCTTTGGCCGATGAAGTGCGCGCCTGTCAAGCGAGCCTCGGCTTCGGCGACGCAGCGGCGCATCGCATGGCACTGCTCGCGATGGACCAGCTCGCCTGGGCCGTGGCCGGCTTGAGACCTGGCTTTGCCGTCGGCGCGACCGAGGGCGACTTGCGAGCCGCGCTCGACCGAGGCTCGGTTGCGGTTTGGGCGCCTTATGCGCTCATCGCAGGGCGCACCGACATGGTGGAATCGTGGCGGCTCACCTCTGACAGCTTGGCTCTGTGGCTTGCCATGCGCGTCGGCGCATCGCGCTACTATCTGATCAAGTCCGTTCTTCGAGAGAAGGCGCGTCTTTCAGCCGAGCAGCTCGCTCGCGACGGTATCATCGATGACGCCTTCCCCGCGATGCTGGAGGACGCTTTCGTCCCCGCCTTCCTGCTCGGCCGCGGCGATCAGGAGGCCTTTAGCGCGTCGCTTGCAAGAGCCGGGGATTGCGGCGCCAAGATCGACTAGCTCAAATCCCGCATTCAGAACTAGCCATCATAGTCTCGCACCCGGCTAGCGAAGCGGGTTAGAAGGGCGACGAGGCATGAGAAGCGCGGGCCGAAATGGCTGAAAGCATCCTGTTCCTGACCGGACATCTGGCGCGGCCGAGGCTCGAAGCCGTGCTCGAAGGCATGAACGCGGAGTTCGGCTGGAAGGTGCTGGATATCGGGGTGAAGGTCGCGGCGCTGATGACCGAGGACATCATCGTGCGCCGCCTGCCTCAGCCGGTCGAGGCCGACAAAATCATGCTGCCGGGCCGCTGCCGCGCCGATCTCGACCGGCTGACCTCCCGCTTCGGTGTGCCGTTCCTGCGCGGGCCGGACGAGCTCAAGGACATTCCCGTCTATTTCGGCCGCGCGCGCAAAGCTGCCGACCTGACCAAATACGACATCCAGATCTTTGCCGAGATCGTCGATGCCTCGGCGCTCTCCGTGGACGCCATCCTGAAGCGCGCCGAGGATTATGCCCAGAAGGGTGCCAACGTGATCGACCTTGGCGGCCTGCCAGACACGCCCTTTCCCCATCTCGGGGAGACGGTTCGCGCGCTGAGGCAGAGGGGCTACAAGGTGAGCGTCGACTCGGCCAATCCTGAGGAGCTGCTGCGCGGCGGCAAAGCCTGCGCAGACTATCTGCTCAGCCTCAACGAGGAGACGCTTCACATCGCCGACCAGGTCGCCTCGATCCCGGTGCTCATTCCCAAGGAGCATGGCGACATGACCTCACTCTATCGTGCCATGGATGCGCTCGACAAAAAGGGCCGCGCATATCTGGTCGATCCCGTGCTCGATCCGATCAATTTCGGGTTCATGGAGTCGCTCGGGCGTTACGCCGCGCTCAGGCGCAAGCGGCCTGATGCCGAGATCCTGATGGGCACGGGCAATCTCACTGAGCTCACCGACGCCGACACTACAGGCATCACCGCGGTCCTGCTCGGCATCGCGTCTGAGCTTCATATCAGGAACGTGCTCGTGGTGCAGGTGAGCCCGCATACACGCCGTACCGTGGAGGAGCATGACCTCGCCCGCCGCATCATGTTTGCCTCCCGCGCCGAGCAGGAGCTGCCCAAGGACTGTGCCGACGGTCTACTCTGCTTGCACGCGCGCAGGCCCTATCCGCAGAGGCCAGAGGAAATCGCCGAAGCCGCGCGCGAGGTGCGCGACAAGAATTTCCGCATCGAGAACGCCGAAGATGGCATCCACATCTATAATCGCGATGGCCACCACATCGCGCAGGACGCCTTCGATCTTTATCCCAAGCTCGGTGTCGACCAGGACGGCGCGCACGCCTTCTATCTCGGCGCCGAACTTGCACGCGCGGAGATTGCCTGGCGGCTTGCCAAGCGCTACGCCCAGGACGAACCGCTCGATTGGGGCGTGGCGGCAGATGCGCCGGCCGAGGACAAGACGCGGCTGAAAGAGGTCGGCCACACACTGATCGCTAAGCGAAAGCGAGAAGCGTCCTGATGGATGTTCGAGGCGCGAAGCCCATGCCCATGATCCGCGAGACCATCGTCACCACCCTCAACGAAGAGGGAAGGGTGCATATCGCGCCGCTCGGGCTTATCGCCGAGCACCTGGGTGCCGAGGGTGACGGCTGGATCATCGCGCCGTTTCGCCCATCGACCACGCTCGACAATCTTCGTACCACGCCTTACGCGGTGGCGAACTTCACCGACGATGTGCTGATCTTTGCGAGCTGTCTCGTAGGCCGCAAGGAGTGGCCGACCCGACCCTCGACCCATGTTCCTGGTGCCCTGCTGGAAGGGACGCTCGCCCACGCTGAGCTTCAGGTCGATCACGTGCAGGAGGACGAGCAGAGGCCGCGCTTCCATTGCCACGTGGTGCACGAGTCGAGCCACGTGCCGTTCAAAGGCTTCAATCGCGCGCAAGGGGCGGTGATCGAGGCGGCGATCTTGGCGAGCCGCTTGCATATGCTGCCGCGCGAGAAGGTCGAGCGCGAGCTGGGCTACCTCCAGATCGCGGTGGAGAAGACGGCAGGACCGCGCGAGCACGAGGCTTGGCGGCTTCTGGTCGAGAAGATCGAGGACCATTACAAGCACGCTCCTCCACCCGAGACGCGCTAAGCCATGCAGCCTCTATCGACCGAGCGAGATTTTGGATTCGACCATCTACGAACACTACTCGCTTTGCACGCTGACGCCTCGCTGAGCGCCGTGCGGGCGGCAGCTCGCTTCTTCTATCGCGGGCCGATGTAAGGAGTGTTGTAGCGGGCGTCGACGCAAGTCGAGCCGTTCCAATAATGGAATTCGCCGCAGCTTACGGGACGCACCGGCACGACGGCGATCACCGGCGGGCTTTGTGGGACCACAACTGGAGCGGGGACGGCGGGAACCACGGCGGGAGCAGGCGTGGGAACCACCACGACATTGGGGGTTCCGGTACAGTCCTTATAGCGGCAGTAGCGCTTCCAATAGCCGATAGTTTGGAAGACCGTTGGGGCTGGAGTACGGACTGCAACTTGAGGCAAAGCCGCGGCAAAAGCGCTTTGACACACCGCACTTGCGAGGATGCCGCAGCCGATAAAAACCGTCATGGCAAGGGTAATGTGCATTTGACGCTCCGTGGTTCGCTTCCTCTTCGAGCCTGAGGGCAATCGAAGCGTGGCTTAGGAAGCATCAAAACAGCGTTTCCGCAAGGAGCGCCACGGCGACTGCAGGAGCCGATCGCGCAGCCATTTCGCAGGCTCGCTCGTCGCAATTAATCATGTCGCCGAAATCTCGGTAGGCACGCCCTAGCCTTCGCGCTACGGCCTTCGCCATGAAGCGTCCGCAGCCCGCGCCGATCACCGGAGCGTCGGGACCGAGCTGTTCGCGCAAGATGAGCGCCAGCGCCGCCGTCTCGATATCGGCAAGCTGACGCTCAGCGAGATAGCTCGCGACTGCTACCCAATCGGCAAGTTCGGCATCACGCGCGTCGCGCCCGAGCATGCGTGCGAGCCGCACTGCGCTCTCCTCCGCGCTTTTCCCGTGCAGATCTGGAGTTGGATAAGGATCTGCATCAGGGGGAAGCTCGCCGACCAGCCGCCACACGTCGGCCATGGTGGCGAAGCGCTCGGCGGCGATCCTTTGCGCCCGCCCTTTGAATGGAACTTCACAGGCGATCGCCATCACTGGCGTGCGCACCACTGCGGCATAGATCAGCTCGCCTTCGCTGAGTCGCTCTGCGTCCGGGTAGCCTCGTGCCGCGGGCACCGCGGATTTGAGCGGGATGATGTCGGTCGTGGTGGTGCCGGCATCGATGAAGAGACCTTCACGGCACTTGGTTGCGACAAGCGCTGCGCTCGCATGCCAATTCGCCGACGCCATATCGAGATAACGCTCGAGCGCCTTCCCAGCATCGAGGAAGCCCGCGCGACCTGCATAAAAAACCGTGCCATCGCCGGTTGCTTCCCGCATCATTCCGACGAGATAGGCAACGCCTTCGCCGCGATCAACAAACACGTCGGATAGCTCGCCGGTCATAGTGACGGCATGGCAGGCGCCCCCGGGGCAAAGCTTAAGGCCTTCGCCAAGAGCCTCATCGAACTTGCTGCGTTCTTGCCTGATGGGGCAGGGGATCTGCGCCACTTGCACCACGCGTCCCTCTTCGAGACGGGCAAGCTTGAGATTGGCACCGCCCAAGTCCCACCCGATGATCGAGGTCATTTCACCCTCATGTGCTCATTCCCGCGAACGCGGGAATCCAGTAACTACGGACGCCGTTGCATTACTTGCACAGGTATTACTGGATTGCCCGCTCAAGCCGGGCAATGACAATAGGGGTGAAGACGAGGCATAAATGCCGACCCAAGACATCTAGTGCATGACCGCAATGAACAATTTTACTGTAATCCCAGCGCTCGACCTCAAGGGTGGCCTCGTGGTGCACGCCATAGGCGGCGACCGCGCTGCCTATAGTCCAATCGCGAGCCCATTCGGCGCGGCTGACGACCCTGTCGCAGTCGCCCGCAGCCTGCTTGCGACCACAGGCTCACCGGACCTCTATGTCGCCGACCTCGATGCCATCGCCGGCAACGGCAATCATTTCGAGCTGGTGCGCGGCCTCTCTTATGCGCTGCCCCATGCCACGCTATGGATCGACGCGGGCTTCTCCGACATGGCCGATTGCGCCTTCTGGCTGCCGCTCGGAGCCACGTTGGTGATCGGCAGCGAGAGCCTCCTCGCCGTCGACGATTGGCGCGATATTCACGGGGCATTCGGCGATAGCGTCGTGTTGTCGCTCGATTACGGCACCGATGGGAGCCGCGGGCCCGAGCCGCTATTCAGCGATCCCGCGCTCTGGCCGCTTCGGCTCATCGCGATGGATCTCAGGCGGGTCGGCACAGATACCGGTCCGGACGTCGAACGGCTGAAGTCAGTCCTCGATGTGGCATCCGGCCGCGCCGTCTATGCCGCCGGCGGCGTGCGCAATGCCCGCGACCTTGCGGCAATCGCCGCGCTCAACGCGCAAGGCGCGGTGATCGCGACCGCGCTCCACTCGCAGGCGATTACCCAAAATGAGATCGCCGCCCTCCAGGGAGGGCGGCGACCGCAATCCTAAAAAGGCGCCGACGCGCCCGTCCGTCAGAAACCCAGCTTTTGGAGCCACCGCCGAATCGGGCCCGGACCAGCTTGCTTGCCGGGTTGACCCCGACCTGGGGGTTCTCCCTTTCAGCCGGCCGCGAACGGGTGGTGGACCTTGTCCTTCTCCGTGGTGACGGTGGACGCCTTCGGCTCGCCCTTCACGGCGCGAGCGATCGCTTCCTTGGTGGCGCGATAGTTGAAGTCCTGGATCTTCTTGTCGTCCTTGGCTTCCCAGTGGATGAACACGCCGACCGTGATGAACAGATCATCGGCCTCGTTCGCAGGGATGACGCCTTCGGCGACTGAGTCGGCGACCGCCTTGGCCACGGCATATTGCGCCGGACCGAACATCTGCACGGCCTGGCGCGCATCCTTGATGGTCACCTTGTTGTAAAGGATCGTTGGGGGCTTGCACAAAAGGTTAGGCGCGACCACCGCAAGCAGCGTGGTGAAGCCGTCTTTGTTGTTGGTCAGCGCGTTGGTGAACGCCTGCTCTACGGCGCCTCCGCGCGGGCCAAGCAGCAGGTCGACGTGAGCAACCTCGTTGCCGTCACCGACCAGCGATTCGCCTACACAAGTACCACTGATTTTGGGCATGAAACCCCCTCCCTAATGGGCTGTTACGACAGAACAATCTAGCGGGCGCTGGCGGCGATGCCGCCGACGGCAAGACAACCAAAGCTGTTAGCCTCCGTCCGGCAACTCCTGGTTAGAGCTCCGCGCCGAGAAGATAAGCCGGGGCTGGAAGGCTGGGCAAGTCGATTGTTCGCGGCGCAGGGCCGCAAAATTTGGAAATTATCAATGCTTCTGGGGCTCTTCCAGAGCTGCCGCGAAGAGCGTTGCGACTGTAAGGTCTGCCGACGTTCCGGGGTTCAGCCCGCGCTCTTTTAGCGCAAGGTCGAACGCCTTCAGCGGCGCCGCCATGGCCTCCGGAGAGGCGGATTGAAGCAAGCCAGACTCGATGGGCCGCGCCTCTTCGCACACGCGGGCGGCAATCCTCTCGCCGTATTTCCGTTCGATCAGCGTGTCGGGCACATGGGCGAGGAAGCCGAGATAGACGCGCGCCGCAGCCCAGGACTGATCGTGCCAGCGCTCGCGAGCGTGGCTTAGCCACTTCAGGCCAAGATCGAAGACATCGGTGAAGTCGTGGGTGTAATTCCAGGCGATACGGTCCCGGATCTCTGCAGCGCGCATGGCTGCGAGCAAGGTTACGGTGGGCTCGGAGGCGACATCCTGCTCCGGCGCTTCCCCAAGTCCCCCTGGGCGGGTCTCTCGGATCGCCTGGTAGGCCTCCCGCGCGTCCTCGATGCTGAGGTTTTGCAGCACGCCGGCGAGGCGGCCCTTGAGATTGTTGCGGCCACGGGTCAGCGCCGCCTGGGCGAGCGGCGCAGCAAGCAGGATGATGCCGAGATTGGTGTTGTGGCCGACGGCGCCTCGCGTCGCTTCGACCGCAAGCTTGATGCGCGTTCCGACCGAGAGCCCGGTACGGCCGATCACCGGCGCCGCCACGTCAGCGCTCTTCTCGAAGTCGGCAACCGACATACCATGTCCGTCGCCATGGCGATGCACGTTGCCGGGCTTCAGAGCATCAAGCTCGGCAAGGCAAGCGTCGCGAAAGCTTCGCGCGATGGCGTCTTTCTTCGTACTGGTCAAGCGCCCTTTTGGCCCTCGCGGCGCGTTGGCGCAAGGGCTGCGTCGAGAAAAGCATCGACCACATAGTCGGCGATGCGAACATGGCTCACGAGTTGCAATCCGTTCCAGGCCGGCATGGAGTTGACCTCAAGCACGAGAAAGCGGCCGTCACGCGCCTGAATGATGTCAACTCCAGCATAGTTTGCGCCGACGCAGGCAGCCGCGCGAGTGGCAAGGTCGATCAGCTCATGACTTGCGATTGCGGCTCTCGCCCGCGCTCCCTGCTTGATATTGGTGATCCAGCTCGACCCATGCCTGATCATCGAGGCGATGACGCGGTTTTGGCACACGAAGAGCCGCCAATCCTGATGATGCCCTTGGGCCGGC
>Ga0182033_10001825_pt1 | contig 10733 bp, 11 predicted proteins | sample tim00Cox0000000H_FD_125968 | JGI IMG/M metagenome (GOLD analysis project Ga0182033, IMG submission 125968) | Lab enrichment of tropical soil microbial communities from Luquillo Experimental Forest, Puerto Rico - timezero.00C.oxic.00.000.00H | ecosystem: Environmental > Terrestrial > Soil >...
GAGGGGGCGCGCGCCAACGAGCTGCCCGACCCCGTCCCCTTTGCCGATGATCGAGCGCAGCGACCCTACGACGCGAAGGCCGTGACGGGTTTCTTCCATGCGCTCCTGGCCGTTGATCGGGTGCTCAAGCGCTTCCGGACGGGCTATCTCGGCAAAGTGAGCCCTGTGCACCTCTTCTGGGGCAGCTTCGACCTCGCGGTGACACGCTTCTCGGGGCGCAGGGCGCCGCGCCATCCGGGCGGCATTCCAGCGCTGCCTGATGCGGTCACGCGTGAGGCTTACAGCCACGAAGTCTCCTCGGCGGGCTTCTGGCCAGGAGGCGGGGGAACCGACTTCCCAGCCTTCTATTCCTACGCCTATCCCGCTCCTTCAGGCTTTGCCGAGGCGCGCCTACACCCCGATGCGGCCTACTTCGATAAAAATTTAGGCGAGTTCCTGCTGCCGTACGAGGCCGTGCGCCGTTCCGGCGATCCGGAAGGGACTCTCATGGCGTTCTTGCAAAGCACGTATAACGCTGCAGCCGACTTTGGCGGCTGGGATCGTGCGGCCCTCGAATGCCCAATTGGCGTGCCTCGCCGCCCGCGTCCACCGTGAGCATCCAGCTTTCGGCTATCCATCGACGCGAAGGCCGTCGTGACATCGGTCGGTCCAAGAGTTTCAGCCGCGCGTCTCTGGACGCTTCCCGATCTTGCACTCCTGTGACGCGCCCACCGGGAAAGCCCTCCGCCTAGTCTGACAGCTCTACGGAGGCGGAGTGCGGTGCGACCAGTGAGCCCCACTGCGGTTCCCGTCGAGGCTTCAAACTCCGGTCAGCAGCGGTCCAAGGTCGGGTTCGGGTTCACCCCGCCTTTACAACATGCTGGGCAGCACGCGATCTGGCGGCCTGTGCCCGTCCATGAAGGTCTTCACATTGATGATGACTTTCTCGCCCATGTCGATGCGGCCTTCGACCGTCGCCGATCCCATATGCGGCAGAAGCGTCACCCTTCCGGCATTGGCGAGTTTGATGAGCTTGTTCGAGATGGCGGGCTCATGTTCGAACACGTCGAGGCCGGCGCCGTCGATCTGCCCCGCTTCCAGCATGCGGGTCAGGGCCTGTTCGTCGATGACTTCGCCGCGCGGCGTATTGACGATGATGGCGTGCGGCCGCAGGTACGTGAGACGCCGCGCCGACAGGAGATGATAGGTTGCCGGCGTATGCGGACAATTGACCGAGACGATATCCATCCGCGCCAGCATTTGATCGAGCGATTCCCAATAGGTCGCCTCAAGCTCTTCCTCGATTATGGGGAGAACCCGGCGGCGATTATGGTAATGAATCTGCAGCCCGAAAGCTTTGGCGCGGCGGGCAAGCGCCTGACCGATGCGGCCCATGCCGAGGATGCCGAGCCTTTTGCCGGTGATGCGGCGGCCGAGCATCCATGTCGGAGACCAGCCCGCCCATTCGCCGCCCGGAATGATCTTGGCGCCCTCGACGAGCCGCCGCGCCACCGACAGGATGAGCGCCATGGTCATGTCGGCGGTATCTTCGGTGAGGACTCCCGGCGTATTCGTGACGGTAATCCCGCGCTCAACGGCGGAGCCTACGTCGATATTGTCGACACCGGTGCCGAAATTGGCGATGAGCTTCAGCTGTGGCCCGGCCAAGGCGATCAGTTCGGCATCGATCCGGTCGGTCACGGTCGGCACGATCACGTCGGCGATGCGCATGGCCTCGGCGAGCTCAGGCTTCGACATGGCTTTGTCTTCAATATTGAGCCTGGCATCGAAAAGCTCGCACATCCGAGTCTCGACAACATCCGGCAATTTGCGAGTCAAGACAACGAGCGGTTTCTTTTTGGCCATCCTTTTTTTGTCCTTACGGCTGATCTCAATGGCGATTTTGTCACAGATGGCCCGCGGTACGCTATACCGCCTTTAATACGAGGGATCGCAAAGGGCGATCCTTGGTTCCTTTCTCGAATTTCCGCTTTTTCAAATGGTTGCGGAAATTCGAGAGTGGCACCACCGGTCATAAAGAATGACCGGTGGTATAAGGCGGCATCCTTAAACAAGGGTCTTAAGCACATGACTTCGGATTAAATCGATCCAAAGTCAGTAACATGACCGATTTCTAAAACTTTGGAACAGGATGCGGGCGGAAAGCAGCGGGCTTCGAGGCCTCGCCGTCAGGCTGGTTTTTCACCTAGTTTTTCACTTGGCTTTAACGATGCCGGGTTCAATAAGAAATCTATACGCGATAAAAGCCATGTCATTTCCTCGCCTGTCCGGGGTTGCGGCGCTATGACCAATGATCATCTCGTTATGACCTCGGGTCTTAGGGTGCTTTCGTCATTCCGATCAAACTGAAACCCTGTAAGACTCGTTCAAAATCCTGCAAGCTGGCGCGGTTAGGACCTTATACCAAGTGTCGCAAAGAGCGACCTTGATTCCTTTCTCGAATTTTTGCTTTTTCAAGGGGTTGAGCCGAAAATTCGAGAGTGGCACCACAGGTCATTCTTTATGACCTGTGGTATTAGACGTAACTGTGCCACTTATATACCGCCGTTCCGGAGGAACAGGCGATGCAACTCCGGTAAATCGCTTTCGAGTTAGCGATTTACCGGAAACGAACCCTGAATCCCAGGATTCAGCGATACCAAGTTCCGCTTTTTCAACGGTCGTCCGCCGTTGATGTTCGCCGCCGGTGGAGACAAGCGGAACGATGAGGAATGGAATTTTGCGAATGCGGCGATTTGGTGTCTCTTTTCGGTCCTTTTCCCCTTCGATCCTTCGCTTGACTATTCCTTTGGCCGTCCGCTTGGTTCTGCCCCTGGTCCTGAGCTTTGTGCCGCTTTCGCTGGCGCGCGCGGAGCAGATGGGCTCCGCAAGCGGTCTGCCCGTTCCCCGCTATGTGAGCCTCAAGTCGGATCGAGTGAACCTGCGCGAAGGCCCCTCGAAGGACCATCGGACCCTCTGGGTCTTTCAGCGCGCCGGACTCCCGGTGGAAATTACCGCGGAATTTGAAACCTGGCGCAAAGTTCGCGATTCGGAAGGTTCGGAAGGCTGGGTCCTGCATTCGCTGCTTTCAGGACGGCGAACCGCCCTCGTGGCACCCTGGAAGAAGGGGGTGGATTTCACGCTCTATGCAAAGCCGAACGCGAACTCGGCCCCTATCGCGCGATTGCAGCCGAATGTGATCGGGGGCGTGCGCGCCTGCGACGGCAATTGGTGCCGCGTCGCGGGCGAGGGATTCGACGGCTATATTCAGCAGTCCAATCTTTGGGGCGTCTATCCCAATGAGAAAATCGAGTGACGCTTAGAACCTGTTTCAAAAGCTCGCCCTCATCCTGAGGAGGGCTCGCAGAGCCCGTCTCAGGATGACTTTCAGTGTGTACTGGAGACGCCCTCGTCCTTCGAGACGCGCCGTTCGGCGCTCCTCAGGATGAGGGCTTGGGATAGCGCCATGACTTTTGAAACAGGTTCTCAGCCGTCTTGCTCTTGATGCTGATCTTGATCTTGATCTTGCAAATGCACGATGACTTCGACACGAGCGATGCTTTTGCCGGGCGGCGGCTCCGGCAGATGTAAAAGATCGACCGCAACCTGTGGAATATCGATCAGGGCTTGCGTGCCCTCGACCAAAAAATGATGATGTCGCGAGATATTGGTGTCGAAATAGGTCCGTGACCCATCAATCGCGATCTCGCGCAACAAGCCAGCTTCCGTGAACTGATGCAGGCTATTGTAGATCGTGGCGAGCGAGATCGGAACCCGCGACGCCTGCGCCTCTTCATGCACTTTCTCGGCGGTCAAATGCCGGTCGCCCTTTGCGAAGAGGAGCCAGCCGAGAGACACCCGCTGACGGGTCGGTCGCAGCCCCGCCGCACGCAATTTGGTACGAAGCTCATGCACGGGACAGCCGGCAAGCCTGGCGCCGCTGCCAATCACGCGCATCTGCGCGCGCTGCACTTCAGCCTTGCGCGCCGATCGGGCCTTGCGAGTAAGCATTCCAGTTCTACCTTCGGCCAATGATCTTGCACCGCAGTTTACGGCCGTAACTTCCCTTTATAGGTCCATTGGGCCCTCTCCGCAAATATTCGTGGTGCGCCGGGACGTTTTCCAGTCCCTGTGAGATTAAAAACACACAGTTCGACGCGAATCTGTCCGGGGAACGGGGGCAAATCGCCTCGGGTTGGGCAATTTGACAGAGAAGAACCCTGAAATCCCCGGCGTGCGAGGTATATTATAGAAAAGGCCGTATGATTAGCGGAGCCACAGCGCGGCCTCGGAGCCAAACGCCATTCTTGTATAGCCTGAATCCGTGCGGTTTCAGGGTTCGTTTCCGGTAAATCGCTGACGCGAAAAGCGATTTACCGGAGGCGCACCGCCTACCCCGAAGGAATGGCGGTATAATACCAAGGGTCGCAAAGAGCGCCCTCCGCTGGCCATTCCACAGGGCTCCGCCCTGCGGAACCTTTGGCCAGCTTCGCCCTTGGTTCCTTTCTCGAATTTTCGCTTTTTCAATGGGTTAGCGAAAATTCGAGAGTGGCACCATAGGTTATTCTTTATGACCTGTGGTATAAAAGGAGTGCATCGACATGAAAACGCGCGCAGCTGTCGCTTTCGCGGCGCAAAAACCTTTGGAGATTGTCGAACTGGACCTTGAGGGGCCACGCGAGGGAGAGGTTCTGGTCGAAATCAAGGCGACCGGCATTTGTCACACCGATGACTATACTTTGTCCGGCCTCGATTCCGAGGGGATTTTCCCCAGCGTTCTAGGCCATGAGGGGGCGGGCATTGTGCTCGAAACCGGGCCTGGCGTTCATTCGGTCAAGGCAGGCGATCATGTCATTCCGCTCTACACGCCGGAATGCCGCGAATGCGAATATTGCCTCTCGCGCAAGACCAATCTCTGCCAGAAGATTCGCGTCACGCAAGGCAAGGGCCTGATGCCCGACGGCACCTCCCGATTCAGTTTCGAGGGCAAGCCGATCTACCATTACATGGGTACATCGACCTTCTCGAACTTCATCGTCCTGCCGGAAATCGCCGTCGCCAAGATTCGCGAGGACGCCCCGTTCAGCACCGTTTGCTATATAGGCTGCGGCGTCACGACCGGCGTCGGCGCGGTCATTTGGACGGCCAAGGCGGAGCCCGGCTGCCGCGCCGCGGTCTTTGGTCTCGGGGGCATCGGTCTCAATGTGATTCAGGGCCTGAAGCTCGTCGGCGCGGAGCAGATCATCGGCGTCGATGTCAATGATTCGAAGAAGCCCATGGCGGAACAATTCGGGATGACGGATTTCGTCAATCCGAAGGAGATCAAGGGCGATATCGTCGGCCATCTCGTCGAACTGACCAAGGGCGGCGCCGATTACACCTTCGATTGCACGGGCAATGTCACTGTCATGCGGCAGGCGCTCGAGGCCTGTCACAAGGGCTGGGGCCAGAGCATTATCATCGGCGTTGCGGCGGCGGGCGCCGAAATCCAGACGCGGCCCTTCCAGCTCGTGACCGGGCGGGTATGGAAAGGCTCGGCCTTCGGCGGCGCGCGCGGGCGCACCGACGTGCCGCGGATCGTCGACTGGTACATGGAAGGCAAGATCAATATCGACGATCTCATCACCCATAAATTGAAGCTGGAGCAGATCAACGAAGGATTCGATCTCATGCACCAAGGCAAGTCGATCCGCTCGGTGATCGAATACTGATGGGAACGCTGATAGAAGTCAGCCGGCAGCGCTGCTTTGGCGGCGAGGTCGGCTTCTTCCGCCACGCCTCGACAGAAATCGGCGGCGAGATGCGCTTCTCGATCTTCATCCCGGAAGGCGTGGCGGGCCGAAAGATTCCGGCCCTGCTTTATCTTGCAGGCCTCACCTGCACCGAAGAGACTTTCATGGCGAAGGCGGGAGCCCAGAGGCTTGCTGCCGAGGCGGGCTTTATTCTGGTCGCCTCAGACACCTCGCCGCGCGACAAGCGCTATCCGGGCGATGACGCCGCCTGGGACTTTGGCCAGGGTGCCGGCTTCTATCTCGATGCGATGCAGGAGTCCTGGCCCGACGGTTATCGCATGGGATCTTATGTATCGCGCGAATTGCCGTCTGCCGTGGAAGAAAATTTTCCCGCTGATCCGGCGCGCTGGGGGATTTTCGGCCATTCCATGGGCGGGCATGGGGCGCTCGTGACGGCCTTGCGCAATCCGGGCAGATTTCGCTCGGTCTCGGCTTTCGCACCGATCGTTGCGCCCTCGCAATGTCCCTGGGGGCAGAAGGCTTTCACGAACTATCTCGGAGAAGACCGCAAGGCCTGGGCCGAGTGGGACGCGACCGCGCTTGTCGAATCAGGGCATCGTTTGCCGCCGATCCTGATCGATCAGGGGTTGAAGGATCAGTTCCTTGAACGCGAATTGCACCCGCATCTTTTCGAGGCGGCTTGCGCCAAGGCTGGCCAGCCATTGAACCTGCGCCGCCAGGAAGGCTACGATCACAGCTATTATTTCATATCGACCTTCATGGCCGATCATATCGCCCATCACAAGGCGACGCTGGGGTAGGGCGCCCTCTTTCTCAATAATCGCCGTATTGATGGAGGTGAGATTATGAGCAGCCATGAACATGGTCAGCCCGATTGGCGCGAGAATGGGGTCAAGGTCATCCCCGGTGGCAATCTCGACGCCAATACTGCACAGACGCCGGGCATGGATCGCAAGGCTGCGATCAATTTTGCTCGGGTCGGCGCGCAAAAGATCTGGGCCGGAACGGTGACCATCCACCCCGATGCCAAGACCGGCGCGCATCATCATGGCCATCTTGAAAGCGTGATCTATGTCGTGAAGGGCAGGGCGCGGATGCGCTGGGGCGAACATCTCGAATTCACCGCCGAGGCTGGTCCCGGCGATTTCATCTATGTGCCGCATCAGGAAATCAATGCGAGCCGCGACGAGGCGCTCGAATGCGTTCTCGTGCGCAGCGACGGGGAAGCGATCGCGATCAATCTCGACATTGAGCCGGTCGAAAAGCCCGAAACCGTGCTCTGGATCGATCCGGTCCACAGGGGCTAATACCACCCGTCACAAGAAATGACCGGTTGTGAAACTCCGTCATTGCGAGGAGCGGAGCGACGAAGCAATCCATAAGCCCAAGCATGTCGGCTAGATTGCTTCGCTTCGCTCGCAATGATGGTCGTCCTCACGACCGCGGCTTGGACTGCCACAGACCCAGCACGGCGCTGGTCGGATCGGTAATAATGCTGAACCATCCGGCCTCGGGGACTTCGGTGACTTCTTTCAGAACCGTCGCGCCAAGGGATTTGGCTTTTTCCGTCGCCGCGGCGACGTCATCGACCCCAACATAGGCGAACCATGCCGAGGGAGCCCCCGGCATTGGGTGCGTCATCATCCCGCCGCCCGTACCTTCGCCGACATGGATCAGAGTATAGGCGCCTTGCATGACCTCTTCCAGACGCCAGTCAAACAATTCACCGTAAAAGGATTTTGCCTTGGCGAGATCGGTCGTCAAGAGTTCTACATGCACAAAAGGATTTGCCATGAACGTGCTCCGCATTCGAAAAGGACAAGGATAAGATGAACACCTAGAGCGTATCCAGCAAAAGTGGAGACCGGTTTTGCGTCCGGACACGCGACAAAACAAAAGCTTAAGAGCAAGATGACGTTTCAAAGATAAGTCATCTTGCTCTGGAACATCCTATCCCCGGAGCATGATGTTTGTGTGGATGCGACGTAATTATTTAGCGGAAGTGGCCTATGCGAGCCTGCTTGTTCTTATTCTTCAGATAGGCCCTGCGAGAGCCGATATGGCGGCTTGCCCGGTGCATTCCAAGTCCATGGCGAGACTGGAGCTGTTTTTCGGCCTTGGTTCCGGGCGCGGGCCGGTTTCGCCACGCGCTTTCGCGGATTTCATCGCACGCGAAGTCACTCCGCGTTTTCCCGATGGCTTGAGCCTTTTCGAAGGTTACGGGCAATGGCGCGATCAAAGCGGCCGGATCAGCAGGGAATCCGCGCGAATGCTGCTCATCTGGTATGAGCCAGGGGCAGACTCCGACGCAAAGATCGAGATGATCCGCGAGGCCTATAAGCGCCGGTTCAAGCAGCACTCGGTTATGGGCGTGGATGAGACGTCCTGCGGTTCCTGCTGAGGGGCTACCCCGCGGGGCCAAGCAGGGCGCGGAAATCGGCGATCAGACGGCGCAGGCAGTCCTCGTTCACATACATCATATGGCCCGCGTCATAATAGCTCATCGTGATGCGCGTGGAGTCGATCCCATTGCCGGCGATGGTGTTTTCGGCCGCGAAGAAGGGCGTTGCGAGGTCGAAGAGTCCATTCGCCATCAAAACGCGCAGGGCCGGACTTTCGCGTTGCAGCCGCCCAAGTTCGGGCGCCACATTGACATAGCCCGGCCAGCGCGACACGTCATTTTCATGCGGCAGGTGCCAGTTCCATTTCTTCAACGCCTCCAGCGAGAATGTGACATAGGGCATGATGGGATCGACGCCGAGCTCGCGTCCTAGATAATCCTGCATCGCCGATGTATAGGCGCCCTTGACCGCATAGGCGGAGGGATCGTCATCGGGAAGTTCGCCCGCCTCGTCATAATCTTCCCCCAGGTAGCGCGCGTCGAACCGGCCAATCGTGACGCCTCGTTCGCGCAGCAATTCCTTGCGGAAACGTGAAGGCTCGATGCGCAGATTCGTCCGCTCAAGCCAGCCGGGGGCAAGGCCGGTATAGAGGGCGAGTTCATCAATGACCTTTTGCCGCCGCTCGGGGGCAAGCCTGCTCCCGGCGAGGAGCGCAGGCGCATATTCGTCGAGAGCGAAGCGGCGCACCTCGTCGAGGAACAGCGAGCGGTCTGCGGGCGCGGGCTTGATGCGCCCGTGATGGAGCGCGGCGGCGGCATAGGTCGGCAAATAGCTAACATCGGGGAGCACATTGCCCTTCTCGAAACGCGCCGTGTGAAAATCGAGGATCACCGAGATCAGCACCAGGCCGTTCATCGCCACGCCGGACAGCCCGCTTTGCAGCTTGGCGGCGGTCGCGACCGCCCGCGTCGTCCCGTAGCTCTCCCCCGCGAGATAGCGGGGAGAGGCCCAGCGCCGATGATCCGAAAGGAATTGCTTGATGAAATCCGCGACCAATTGGGCGTCTTCGTCGAGACCCCAGAACTCCTCGGCCTTGGCTTCGCCGAGCGGGCGGCTAAAGCCGGTGCCTATGGGGTCGATGAACACGAGATCGGTGATGTCGAGACAGCAGAGCGGATTCTCGATGACAGGATAGGGCGCGGCGGCGGGATAGGCGCCATCGCCCGGAACCACCACGCGCTTCGGGCCAAATGCCCCCATATGCAGCCAGAGCGATGCGGAACCCGGCCCGCCATTGAACAGGAAGGTGATCGGACGTTGCGCCGGATCTATGTTGCTCTCAGCAAGATAGGCAAAGCTGAAGAGGCTCGCCCGAGGTTTGCCCGCCGCATCCTTCAGATGCGTCTCGCCCGCAATCGCCGTGTAAGTGATCTGGCGATCGTGAAACCGGCCTTCATGGCGGCTGATGAAGCGCTTGGGCTCGGCAATCGGTTCGGTTTGGGCGGTTTTCTCGCTCGCGTCAGGTCTCGGCTCGGCGGGGGGCATGGGTCTCCAGGCTTCAAGATACGCTCGGGCACTATAGCACCCTATTCTCCGGTTTCACCTGCATCGAGGATCCAGGTGCGGTCGCAGAAGGCGACATAAAGGCGCTCCTGGCCGAGCGCCGCGCCGAGTTCGACCGCCAGTTCGTTCAGCATCCCCTCGATGTCCTCATTGGGCAGATGCCCGAGATAGGCATGGACCGCCTCGCCGGTGAAGATCGCGACAGGCTCGCGGTCGGAGCCGACCGTGCCATCCGGACGTGGCCAGGCATAGGTCACTTCGGCGCGGGTGAACATGCCGGAAAGAGCGGGCAGCCCGGCCCCAACCCGGCGCCGCATCCAGGCCCGCGCGGTGCGCACGGCCTCGGACACGTCGAAGACCCGTCCCTCCGGGTCCCAGCCCTCGCGAAGGCCGACCGTAATCCTGAAATCGCGGCGCGGCCCGGTCGAACCGGGGACAATCGCATAATCCTCGGGCCGCCGTGTCGTCCCGCGCCGTGCGATATTTTCGTTCATAGTTCATTCCCTCCGGTTGGGAGGTGCTTGCTTTGCTGTTCCTTGACGTGCCGGGATATTAGTGGAGGTTGGCTTGGCGTGCTGTGTCTTCGCCGAGAGGTTCCTCGCTTTCGGATAGTGCGAGAGCTGAATAGCTGTGGTCGGCGTCCTGATAATCATCATCGATCAATTCGGAGAGCGTGGTCACAATTGTATGTGTCTTCCGATTGACGCCGCACCCGGCGCTGATGAGTTCCACAAGTTTTTCCGCCAGCTCTTTCATCATGTGGCTGCGCAACAGGCGGCGGCCTTCGTTGCTTCCGGCCAGATCGTTGATATTTTCCTGGACCTTTTGAAATTCTTCTTCAGTGTACTTGATCTTGAGAACCTTCTTTTCAATCCGCTGGATCTTTTCCTTCAACGCCTTGATATCATTGAGCGTCGTTTCCAGCTCGGAAAACAAGATCTCCTTCTCATGCGACAAAAAATCCGATTTTATTATGTATTCTATCTTGTTCTTTTCCAGCGCCTCATCATCGCTCAGGCCTGAATTTCGTTCACTTGCAATAAGTTCTTCATAGCGTTTCCTGATTTTACTCATCCATGGAGTCCCCGTTCATGCA
>Ga0182033_10001831_pt1 | contig 10707 bp, 12 predicted proteins | sample tim00Cox0000000H_FD_125968 | JGI IMG/M metagenome (GOLD analysis project Ga0182033, IMG submission 125968) | Lab enrichment of tropical soil microbial communities from Luquillo Experimental Forest, Puerto Rico - timezero.00C.oxic.00.000.00H | ecosystem: Environmental > Terrestrial > Soil >...
CGACTTGCCAGCGTGCGCCTTTGCCGCCAGCGGACCTGGAGCCAGGAGCAGCGGTGCGAACAACGCGCAGAATACAAAGAGCGATACGGTCGGGTTCGTACGTTTCATTCTCGTCGATCGGTCCGGTTTCCGCGATCCCGCCAGGATAAGCAGCGAGGATTTTCCCCCTCAGCCGGGGCTCCGCGACGAACACGCCATACTAGCCTGCCAAACTCAACAATGTCTGAAAAAATCCGGCGGAAAGATGACTTGCCAAGGTCCAGGCAGCCGCCGACGAACGACCGTTAAGTCTATGAAACCATGACCGTATGTCGCCCAACAGGAAATCGCTGCGCCTATAGGGATATGAGCTGATTTGCCGAAAGAATACAAATTCTTGAATCACACTCTCGACCGGTTTGGCTCCAGGCTCCAAAACCTATTGCCCGCGGTTATTCTTTGAGCCCATAAGCTCAGCCTCTTTACGCCAGGAGCAAAATCCCGTGCCCACGCCGCCCTTCAAAGGCTCGATCACGGCCCTCATCACGCCTTTCAAGAATCACGAGGTCGATGCCAAGGCCTTCCAACGCCTGGTCGAATGGCAGATCGACCAGGGCACGCAGGGGCTTGTGCCTGTGGGCACGACGGGAGAATCGCCGACGCTCACCCACGAGGAACACAAGCGCGTTATCGAGCTTTGCATCGAGGCAGCCAACAGGCGCGTGCCGGTGATTGCCGGTACCGGATCGAATTGTACCTCTGAAGCAGTGGCGCTGACCCGCCACGCCAAAGAAGCGGGCGCCGACGGCGTTCTGGTCGTGACGCCCTATTACAACAAGCCCACGCAGGAAGGACTCTACCTTCATTACAAGGCGATCAGCGACGCGGCCGACATCCCGATCGTCATCTACAACATTCCGGGTCGGAGCATTGTCGACATGTCGGTCGAGACCATGGCGAGGCTGCGCAAGCTTCGCAATATCGTCGGCGTCAAGGACGCGACGGCCAACATGGCGCGGGTAAGCCAGCAGCGCGCCAAGCTCGGCAACGAGTTCATTCAGCTCTCCGGCGAAGATGCGACCGCGCTCGGCTTCATGGCGCATGGTGGAAGCGGGTGCGTCTCGGTGACGGCGAATATCGCGCCGGCGCTCTGCTCAGAATTTCAGCTCGCTTGCCTCGGCGGCAATTTCAAGCGCGCGCTCGAGCTGCAAGACCAGCTGATGCCATTGCATGACGCTCTGTTCGTGGAATCGAATCCGGGACCGGTCAAATACGCGGCTGAGAAGCTTGGGCTCTGCTCCGGCGAGACACGGCTGCCGTTGGCGCCGCTCGCGGTAAGCTCAAAGGCGAAGGTCGACGCAGCGCTCGCCAAAGTCGGCCTGTTCCTCGTTTAGGACGGCAAAGGTCGAGTCGATGGTGCAAAAGCGCGAGAGCGGCAAGCTCGTCGCCGAGAATCGCAAGGCCCGCTTCAACTACACGATCGAGGACAAGCTCGAGGCGGGGCTGGTGCTCACCGGCTCCGAAGTAAAGTCGTTGCGCGCTGGCAAGGCTAACATCGCCGACGCCTACGCGTCTGATGAAGGACATGACGAACTCTATCTGATCAACGCTCACATCGCCGAATATGCGCAAAGCGGGCATGCCAATCATGAACCGACGCGGCCGCGCAAGCTGCTGCTGCACAAGCGCGAGCTCCATCGCCTAATGGGCGCGATCCAACGGCAGGGGATGACGGTTGTGCCGCTGAGGCTCTATTTCAATGCGCGCGGCCTGGCCAAGGTCGAGCTTGGTCTCGCCAAGGGAAAGAAGATTCATGACAAGCGGCAGACAGAGAAGAAGCGCGATTGGGATCGGCAGAAGGGCCGGCTGATGCGCGAGAAGGGGTAAGGGCTTGCCGAGCCTCCCCAAAGCCGGCGCGGCGCTGCCGCGCATTTTCCCTCCGGCCACGACCGGCGACGACATCTGCCTTGCTGATGTGCCGGGAACGAACGCGCTCATCGTGTATCCCTGGACCGGACGGCCGGGACCTCCGAACCCCCGAACTGGGAACGTCATCCCTGGCGCGCACGGGTCCACGCCGGAGCTTGAGGGCTTTCGCGACCTGGCCAGCGCGTTCGCGCAGCTCGAGTCGGATTGTTTGGCCTCAGTCGGCAGACAAGCGACTATCAACGCGAGATGCCCGCGCGGCTTCGACTCCCGTTGCCGATCTTGAGCGATGCCGAAGGCCGCATGGCGAGCGCTTGCATCTGCCTAGCTTCTCAACTGGTGGACAGACCTATCTGAGAAGACTCGCACTTATCGTGAGCGCGGCCATCATCGATGCCGTCTTTTTCCCAGCGCCTGAGCCGGGATCCCACGCGGGCGAGGTCCTCGCGGGGCTTAAGCGCACGGCCATGGTGAGGGCTTAGAGGTAGTCTTCCTCAGCGTCCTCCACCGAGTAGCCGAGCCGGTCCAGACCCTCCTCGAGATAGTCGGCAAGCAGCGGCATGCCGAGCAGGTACTCCTCGGTGCGATTGACATGCTGGGCGCGCGCGGTGTCGAGCGCCTCGTCGAGCTCCTCAGGCCCGAACGAACCCCTGCCGATCCAGGCGAGCGCCACGAGGCTTGCCTGCTCATCCTCGTTCAGGTCACGGATAAAGGCCTTGAGCTCCCCGCGCGTCGCGTCATCGCTGAAAGACTCCAGGATCGAATCCGCATCGTGATCCGAGGTGGCGCTGTCATCCCAGGCTGCGACCTTGGCCGCGCATTCGCGCGCCTTGACGATCACATAACCGATCTTGGTCGGCGAAATCTCCAATGCGGCCATGGGCCCCTCCTCGAAGGCGACCGCGCCTTTGGCCAGAATGCCCGAGAAGCCCCGCCCCAGCAACATTGTCAGCACTGCTTAGCGCTGCCGACCGCGGAAGCGATGTCGGCAATGACTGCCTCGAACATGGGGGTCGTTAAGCGTCCTGTGTTCGTGTTCTGGCGCGAGCAATGATAGCTGTCGAATAGGATCTGGCCCGTGGCAAGCGCATGGCGCGCGCCATGCGTGAAGGGATAGTGGCTCCGTTTGAGCGCGAGCGCATCGAGCGTGCTCTCATGGGCAATGCGGCCCAGCGCCAAAATGACGCGCAAACTCGACAGCGCCGCCATGCGCGCCTTCAGGAACCGGCGGCAATGCGTGATCTCGATTGGAGTAGGCTTATTGGCCGGCGGCACACAGCGTACGGCATTGGTGATCATGCAGTCGACAAGCGTCAACGCCTGAGGTACGGCCGGATCGTGATGACCCTGGGCTAACCCCACCTTGAGCAGCGTTCTATAGAGTAGCTCCCCGGCATAGTCGCCGAGGAAAGGTCGCCCGGTACGGTTCGCTCCCTTCAATCCTGGCGCCAGTCCCACGATGAGCAGCCGCGCCGACTCCGGTCCAAACGATGGCACCGCGCCGTTGAACCAGTCGGGATTCGCAGCTCGGTTCGTCTCGCGAAATGCAAGCAAGCGCGAACAGATTGGACAATCGCGCTTGGGGTCCGGTGCGGCCGCTTCCGTCTCGTTGGCGAAAGGCATGAGCGATTGCGACTTTCTCGCTCGTCTCAAGTCTCGATGAGATCTTCCTGGTCGAATTCATTGAGCGGCTCGGGCCTACGGCGCTGCTCGCGCTGGATACGCTCGGTCGGGTCGCGGCCGATCTCGCTTTGTAGATGCGCAAGATCGATGAACTGGTCGGCCTGGCGGCGAAGCTCATCAGCCACCATCGGCGGCGTTGTGGCAAGCGTCGAAACGACGCTGACTCGCCTGCCCTTGTGCTGCAGCGCCTCAACCAGAGAACGAAAATCGCCGTCGCCGGAGAATAGCACAATATGGTCGAGATGCTCCGACAGCTCCATGGCATCGACGGCAAGCTCGATGTCCATGTTGCCCTTGATCTTGCGCCGCCCCGCGGCGTCGGTGAATTCCTTGGTCGGCTTTGTCACCATTGTGTAGCCGTTGTAGTCGAGCCAATCGATTAACGGCCTGATCGAGGAATACTCCTGCTCCTCTGCGAGCGCTGTGTAGTAGAGCGCCCTGACGAGCTGTCCCTTGGTGCTGAACAGCGCGAGCAGTCGTTTGTAGTCGATGTCGAAGCCGAGAGACTTGGCGGTGGCGTAGAGATTGGCGCCATCAATAAAGAGTGCGACGCGCTCTGTAGGATAGAAATGCATTGGAGGTCCTATCGTTAACAATATGCATGCATTGGCAGCCCTCAGGCAATGCGACTTGGGCCGCACCAGAAACATAGGCACGCGAGCATGAATCCGCAATCGAAGAGCCGCGGCAACGTCCTGATAGGCCTTGGCGCAAATCGCCCCGGACCCTGGGGCACTCCGAGGCAAACGCTCCATCGTGCGCTGCAGGAGCTGGAGCAACGGGGAATCATGGTCACGGCCGCATCGCACCTCTATGAAACCGCCGCCCTGGGAGCGGCGCGGCAACCATCTTACCTCAATCAGGTAGCGCTCATCACGACGAGCCTCCCTGCGCCGGCGCTGTTGCGGACGTTGAAGCAGATCGAGGCGCGCGCCGGCAGACGTGGCGGGAGCCCCTGGGGCCCGAGGACGCTCGACCTCGATATCGTCGACTATAAGGGGCTTGTCATAAACTGGTCTCGGGGCCGGAATGTCATCGCACACGAGCGCGTGCGGCCGCTCGCGCTTCCCCATCCGCAGATCGAGCATCGACCCTTCGTGCTGAAGCCGCTCCTCGATGTCGCACCCTATTGGCGCCATCCGGTCCTGAAATTGAGTGCTTGCGAGCTGTTGAGCCGGTTACCAAGTAGAGGGCAGGGGAGTGTGCTGAAAATGGTTTCTTAAGGCCGCACCCTTGCTTTACCTTGCCAGGCCAAAGCGAACCGCCTAAATAAAGGAAAACTTCCACATTGACACAAAGGTTTGCTGATGGCTCGCGTTACCGTCGAAGATTGCATTGACAAGGTTCCCAATCGATTCGAGCTCGTATTGCTTGCGGGCCATCGGGCGCGCACGATCTCTGCCGGCGCCCAGATCGCGGTTGAGCGCGACAATGACAAGAACCCAGTGGTTGCGCTGCGGGAGATCGGCGACGAGAAGATCGCTTGTGACGATCTTAGGGAAGACTTCATCCACTCGATGCAGAAATATGTCGAAGTGGACGAGCCTGAAGCAGAAGCCGTGCCTATGCTCTCGGCGGATACGAGAATGCCGATCCTCGGCCAGGACGATCAGTCTACCGACAGCGCGATCGACAAGATGACCGAAGAGGAGCTGTTGCGCAGGATGGCGAGCCAGGCGCCTTCAGATGGCTCCAATGCGGGACCGCGATCGCGCTGATCTGACCCAGACCAATCGGAATGGGCGTCATGCCGGCGAAAGCCGGTATCCAGTTTTCCTGATGGTGCCTTGCGCGCAGGACTCTGGCTTGAGTCAAAGTGACGAGGCCGCGCTATGACCAGGCAATATGAGCTGGTCGAGCGGGTGAAGAGCTACGAGCCCGATGCCGACGAGGCGTTGCTCAATCGCGCCTATGTCTATGCCATGAAGGCGCATGGCAACCAGAAGCGTGCGTCTGGCGCGCCCTTCTTTTCCCATCCCGTCGAAGTTGCCGCCATCCTCGCCGAGATGCGCCTCGACGACGCCACCATCGCCACAGCGCTGCTGCACGACACCATCGAGGATACTGGCGTCACGCGAAGCGAGATCGACGCGCTGTTTGGCCCAGAGATCGGCTCGCTTGTAGATGGCCTAACCAAGATCAAGAAGCTCGACCTCGTCACCAAGAAGGCTGAGCAGGCGGAGAATTTCCGCAAGCTGCTGCTTGCCATCTCGAGCGATATCCGCGTGCTGCTGGTCAAGTTTGCCGACCGGCTGCACAACATGCGCACGCTCGGCGCCATGAAGCCCGCCAAGCGCCAGATCATCGCCGAGGAGACTATGGACATTTATGCGCCGCTTGCCGGGCGCATGGGCATGCAGTGGCTGCGCGAGGAGCTTGAGGACCATGCGTTCCGCTGGCTCAACCCTGAAGGCTACGCCGCCGTCGTCGATCGTTTGAAAATGCTGCACAACCGCAATCAGGGCCTGATCGAGGAGATTCAGAATGCGCTGCGTAAGAAGCTGGAAGAGGCAAAGGTCCCGGCCACGGTGGCATTCCGCGAGAAGAAGCCTTATGCCATATGGAGCAAGATGGAGCGGAAGCAGATTTCTCTCGAGCAACTCTCTGACATCTACGCGTTCCGCATCGTGGTTAACGAGGTCGAGGATTGCTATCGAGCGCTCGCCGTGGTGCACACCACCTGGCACGCGGTGCCTGGCCGCTTCAAGGACTACATTTCGAGCCCTAAGCAGAACGACTACCAGTCGATCCACACCACCATTGTCGGCCCGGGCCATCAGCGCGCCGAACTGCAAATCCGCACCGAGCGCATGCACTCCGTCGCCGAATATGGTGTAGCTGCGCACGCCCACTACAAGGATTCTGCCAACGGCTCCGGCCCGCAAAACGGCGTGCTGCCGACCCACGAGAGCAAGGCCTATCGCTGGCTGCGGCATCTGGTGGACATGCTGCTCGAAGGCGACAACCCCGAAGAATTCCTCGAGCACACCAAGCTTGAGCTATTCCAGGACCAGGTGTTCTGCTTCACCCCGAAGGGCCGCCTCATCGCGCTGCCGCGCGGGGCCAATCCCATCGACTTCGCTTATGCGGTACACACCGACATCGGCAATACCTGCGTCGGCTGCAAAATCAACGGCAGGCCGATGCCGCTCGTCACCGAGCTAAGGAATGGCGATGAGGTGGAGATCATAACTTCGGAGGTACAAGCGCCCCCCTCGGCATGGCAAAGCCTCGCCGTCACCGGCAAGGCTCGCTCCGCCATTCGAAGGGCGACACGCGACGCGGCGCGCGCGCAGTACGGGAAGCTCGGCCGCGAAATCCTCCAACGCGCTTTTAGCAGACGCGGCAAAACCTTCAGCGAAGAGGCCATCAGCCTGGCGATTAGGCGGCTTTCACAGAAGACCACGGAAGACGTCATTGCGGCTGTCGGCCGCGGCGAGCTCGCTTCAGCCGACGTGATCAAGGCTGCCATCCCTGAAGACGCACAAGTCGAGACGCCCAAGCGGCGCCGTAGGGTCAAGCGCGCCGAAGAGGGCTGGTTCGGTTTAGGAAAAGTCATGGGCCTCAAGTTCCGCTGGCCCGGCTCGAGCAGTGGGCGAAGTCGTCCAGTCGGAGCGAGGAGCATCCCGATCAGAGGCCTGCGCGGCGACCTCCCGGTGAGTTTTACCGAGGACGGCGCAGTCCCCGGCGACCGCATCGTCGGCATTCTCACGCCGGGACAGGGCATCACCATCTATCCCATCCACGCCGAAGCCTTGAAGGCCTTCGACGAGCAGCCAGAGCGCTGGATCGACGTGACCTGGGACATCGACGAGGACAACCCGCAGCGCTTTCCGGCCAAGATCGCTGTGACGGCGCTAAATGAGCCAGGCAGCCTCGCGCAAGTCGCCGCCGTGATCGGCGAGGCCGACGGCAATATCGACAACATCAAGATGATGAAACAGGTTCCGGACTACGCCGAGATGGTGATCGATCTTGAGGTGTGGGACTTAACCCACCTGAACGAGATCCTGGCCGGCTTGCGCGCCAAGGACGTCGTGAGCCGCGCCACACGGGTAAGCGCCTAGGCCCGGCAGGGACGCAAGCGGCGGCATGTTGACCGTGAACCCTAGTGAACCTACGAAATTCCTTGTGGGACGTTCCCGGCCCCGCGGCGGGTCCGCTCCTGGAATGCTGGGCACAAAGAGGTCTTGATGCTGTTCAAGCGTCGTCAAACCGAAAGCCTGCTTGAGCGTCTGCGCGTTCATCTTTGGCCGCGCCGGAGCTGGAGCCGGTCGAGCCGCTATGTCATCTATCGGCTGCGGCGTCTAAGCGCCACGCCTCATGCCATTGCGCTCGGCTTCGCCGCTGGCACCTTCGCCGCTGTCACGCCCTATATCGGCACGCATCTCATCATCGCGGCGCTACTTGCCTGGATCATCGGCGGCAGCATCGTCGCCTCGGTGCTCGGCACCTTTCTCGGCAATCCGCTTACCTACCCGTTCCTATGGTACGCGAGTTACGAAGTCGGCAATCTGCTGCTCGGCGGCAAGGCAACGAAAAGGCAGATCGACCTGACCCAGGGGCTGTTCCATTCTTCCTTCGAGCATCTGTGGCCGATCCTGAAGCCGATGTCGCTCGGCTGCATTCCTGTCGGTATCGCGGTAGCCACCGCCTGCTATTTCCTAGTAAAGCCCATGGTCGAGGCATACCAGCGTCGGCGCCGGCGCGAGCTTCATATGCGACATCGACCCGAGGTAGTCCGCGCCCCGGGAACCGCGCGATGACTTCGCCGCCGGCGATCAGACTCGGCATCAACATCGATCACGTGGCCACGTTGCGGAACGCCCGCGGCGGCCATCATCCAGATTCCTTGCGCGCCGCCAGGATCGCAATCGAGGCTGGTGCCGACAACATCACGGCGCATTTGCGCGAGGACCGCCGGCACATCACCGATGACGACATCGCGAGACTTGCGGCAAATCTGACCGTGCCGCTGAACATGGAGATGGCTGCTACTCAGGAAATGCTGACGATCGCCCTCAAGACCAAGCCGCATGCGGCATGCCTCGTTCCGGAGAAGCGCACCGAGCGCACCACGGAAGGCGGCCTGGAAGTCGCCGGTCACCACAATCACCTCGCGCCCTTTGTCACCAAACTTGGCGATGCCGGCATTCAGGTCTCGCTTTTCATCGTCCCAGAGCTTCGCCAGATCGAGGCTGCGGTGCGTCTTCGTGCCCCTGCCATCGAGATACATGTCGGGCCCTGGTGCGAAGCGCTTGCCGAAGGCCAGACCAAACAGGCTGAAGCCGCGTGGCTGCGTATTGTTGAAGCGGCCAAGGTCGCGCACGACCTCGGCCTCGAAGTGCATGCCGGCCACGGCCTCAACTACGAGACCGCGGCGACCATCTCCGCTGTACCGGAGATCGTCGAGCTCAACATCGGCCACTATCTTATCGGTGAGGCCATTTTCGTCGGCCTCCGCGGGAGCGTGCGCCGCATGCGGGCGGTCATGGACAAAGCCCGCGCAACCTTGCGGCAAACCGACACGGCGCCGGTGAACGGGTAGAGGTAATGATCCTCGGGCTCGGCAACGACATTATCGACATCAGGCGCGTGGAGCGGATCATCGAGCGCTATGGCGACCGCTTTCTCTCCCGCGTGTTCACCGATATCGAGCGCTGGAAATCGGACGGCAGGGCAGGGCGTGCCGCCTCTTACGCCAAGCGTTTCGCCGCCAAGGAGGCGTGCGCCAAGGCGCTCGGCACCGGCTTCCGGCAGGGGGTGTTCTGGCGCGACATGGGCGTCGTAAATTTGCCCTCAGGCAGGCCCACCCTCGAGTTGACCGGTGGAGCGCTGAAAGCCCTCGCCGAGCTTACGCCGGAGGGCTGCCAGGTGCGCATCGACTTGACCATCACCGACGACTTTCCCATGGCGCAGGCGATTGTCATCATCTCCGCCTTCCGCGTGCCCATGCGCGATTGAGTCATTTGCCTCCCAAGCTGGGACGGGCTATAGGGGCGCCCACGGATTCCCCCCATATTCAGCATGCAGAGGAGAGCTTCCGCATGAGCGTTGAGGCCGAAGAGACGCAGGACAAAAGCGGGGTGAGAGACACCATCCGCGTGGTGATCCACGCGCTCATCCTTGCGCTTCTGGTGCGGATCTTCCTGTTCCAGCCGTTCAACATTCCGTCAGGCTCCATGATTCCGACGCTGCTTGTTGGCGATTATTTGTTCGTGTCGAAATACAGCTACGGTTATAGCCGCTATTCCTTTCCGTTCGGGCCGAATCTGTTCTCCGGACGCGTCTGGGCCAAGGAGCCCGACCGCGGCGATGTGGTAGTGTTCAAGCTGCCGCGCGACAATGAGACCGACTACATCAAGCGCGTGATCGGCCTACCGGGCGACGAGATTCAGATGATCCACGGCGTGCTGCATATCAACGGCCAGACGGTGAAGAAGGAGCGCGTCAACGATTTTATCATGCGTGACGGGTTGGGCCGTGAGCGCCACATGGCGCGCTACATGGAGACTTTGCCGAACGGAGTAACCTATCCCGTCCTCGACCTCGTCAATGAGGGGATCGGCGACAACACCGATGTCTACAAGGTGCCCGAGGGCCATTTCTTCATGATGGGCGATAACCGAGACAACTCAACGGATAGCCGCTTCCTCTCCGAGGTGGGCTACGTGCCGTTCGAGAATCTTGTCGGCAAGGCGCAGATCATCTTCTTCTCCATCGACGAGGATGCCGCCTTCTGGCAAATTTGGAAATGGCCGACCGACGTTCGCTGGTCGCGCATTTTCCAACTGGTGCGCTGAGCCTTGCCCAAGCGGCGCGACACAGCCCTCAAACATCTCTACGGACGGCTAGGCTACGCCTTCAAAGATCGCTCGCTTGTAGAGCTTGCGCTGACACACGCGAGTGCGCGGCCTTCGCTCAAGCCGAACGAGGACAATGAGCGGCTGGAGTTCCTGGGCGACCGCGTGCTTGGGCTCGCCGTCGCCGAGCTTCTCACCGCGAGTTTTCCTGAGGCGAGCGAAGGGGAGCTTGCCCGCCGTTTCAATCAGCTCGTGCGCGCCGAGAGGTGTGGCGAGATCGCGCAACGCTGGGAGCTGGGCAAGCTCATCGTCATGA
>Ga0182033_10001837_pt1 | contig 10692 bp, 11 predicted proteins | sample tim00Cox0000000H_FD_125968 | JGI IMG/M metagenome (GOLD analysis project Ga0182033, IMG submission 125968) | Lab enrichment of tropical soil microbial communities from Luquillo Experimental Forest, Puerto Rico - timezero.00C.oxic.00.000.00H | ecosystem: Environmental > Terrestrial > Soil >...
ATCATCGCCGTTGCCCGAAAGCTCCTCACCATCCTAAACGCCATCCTAAGAGATCGTCGGCCATGGCAACCCGCTTGACAAACAAGACAGTCGCTCTCCCCTTGCGGGAGAGGGCAGCGTCCAAATCACAGCAAGTTTGAATGGGTGAGGGGTATCTGCCCCCTCACCCCTTCTTTTCTGTTGCGCCTCTGGAGTTGCCTCTCCCGCAAGGGGAGAGGGCGGCCACAAGCTGCCGCGGCACTCTTCTGACGCAGCAAGACAAGCCCGAGTTCGGGCGGGGAGAGGTCAACCGCGTCTGCGGCGCGGTCTGAGAACAGCTCCCGCGCACTGAGCGTATCTCTGCAGGAGCAGCGGGGCTCGCGATCGAGGGTGCTCTCCATCGATATGACTTTGTCTTTTTCGGAAGCTCGCTCCGCCAGCTGCAAGCATCGCACCGCATACCGTCGAAGCAAATTGCATCATCCTCCACGGCGCACCCCACATCCGTTTGTTCCAGGCTTGGAACCTGGGGCGTTCCTTTTAACTCTGCGCTCGCCAATGGAACCCCGGTCGCATCGGGTGCAGGGAACTATGTTCAGCTTCGAACATTGTCCCGCATGCATGAGCTGTGTCCGAAGCCGGGTCTGACCCGAGGAGTTCTTGCATCGCTCGGCGAAAGCCTGCGCACGATGTATGCGGACCTGGGGACGGCAGTGACCCTTGATCAGTCGGATCTTCTGGAGCGGTTGGAGCGGAGTGAAGGGCCGGAGCAGGGTCAAGTGCTTCAAGGCAGTCGTTAACCGATAGGCGAAAGGAAGAAGATCATGCGCACTCTGCTCGAGCACGATTCGGTGGCGCTTGCAGTCCTCGTCCTTGGGATTGCCGCAGTCGAGCTGCTTGCCCTGAGCTTCTGACCACGCGCTGGCGTCTGTCGGTGTCACGGGCTCGTAGCGCCGGGAAAGGTCACCGGCGCAGTGCTGGACAGCAAAAGCGACCTACCGGCTAGACCTACCGGCTATAAGGCGAGAGCTCTCAACGTCCGTTCCCGCAGCCGCCGAGGGTCGCGTTCGCCCGCCCGCGCGATGTCTATGATGTGCCTCGCCACTATCGCGACCGCCGGATCGCTGCGTTTCACCAACCGCACCGAGCGCAAGGTCTCTTCGAATGCAGTTGACAGAACCGCGATGTCCTCGGGGTCAAACGCAAGAGCGTCTGCCGGCACCAGGGGGATTGGCATGTGAAGCCCTCTCATGCTGTCCCAGGCTCGCCTGACCGAATCAGGCAAAACCAATCCGCCTTTCGATAATGTCGGGAAGATGACGTTGACCGGGGGCGCGGCCTCCGTCACCCCGGAAGAAAGGCGATGCCCGCGCCATCGGCTACCCGTTGCACCGGCGCACCGTAGAGCGCCTCGAGCCGCTCCTGGGTGAGGACCCGCGCGACCGGGCCCTCCGCGAGCCGTTTCCCGGCGCGCAGCAGATAGGCGCGGTCGGCCGCGCGCAGCGCGTGGTTGGGATCATGGGTGGTGAACAGCACGCCGTGCCCGGAGGCCGCGAGCGCGCGGATCTCGCGCATCACCTTTCCCTGGTTCCCGAAATCGAGGCTGGCGGTAGGCTCGTCGAGCACGATGAATTGCGGCTCCTGCGCCAGCGCGCGGGCGAGCAGCACCAGCTGGCGCTCGCCGCCCGAGATCATGGTGTAGGGGCGCTGGGCGAGCGCGGCGATGCCGAGATGCTCCAGCGCCGCCGCGGCAACCTTGCGGTCGTTCGCGCTCGGACGGCGGAACAGGCCGCCGTGCGCGGTGCGGCCCATCAGCACCACCGTCTCGACCGGGAAGGCGAAGGTCGCCACATGCGTCTGCGGCACATAGGCGATGAGGCGCGCGCGCTCGCGCATTGAGCGCCCCGAAAGCGCGCGGCCGTCAAGCCGCACCTCGCCCGCCTTGGGCGCGAGCAGGCCGAGCAGCGTCTTGAGCAGCGTGGTCTTGCCGCCGCCGTTGGCGCCGAGCAGCGCCAGCACCTCGCCGGTCGCAAGCTCGACATCGAGCCCCGCGCCGACGGTGCGGTCGGGATAGCCGATGGCGAGGCCGTGGCCTGCGAGCGTCACGAGCCCGCCTTCTGCATGCGGGCAAGGTGCCCTGAGAACGGCGTGCCGATCGCGCGCTTCAACGGTTTACGAACCAGAAAATCGGGCTGAGCAACAGGCTCAGGAGCAGGCAGGTCATCAGCGCAAAATAGAGCGTCACATTTTCCCGCTCAATCACGATGTCGCCGGGCAGCCGCCCCAGCCCGATCCGGCTCACCGCGTCCTTGTCCACCGCCCCGCCGAAGGGAGCACGCAGCGCGCCGCGCACGCGGCGCAGATGGATCGCGCCGGAGCCCGGGAGGGGCTGCCGGCCTCGAAGCAACCTTCCTTCATCTCCCGCACAGTTGCGCAACGCCGTTTGGACCGGCGATACTCGTGACACAAGAGCCATTTCGGACATAAGCGGCCTTGGCGAGGTCGGTTGGAAATCGCGTACAGGCTTCGATCAGTTTCTGTGCCTGTTCATTCTGTTCCCGCTATCGACATTCGTGAGGATCGGATGCAAGCGCGATTACTACCAGCGAAGATGAAGCCATTCGTCCGGGTACTTCCTGTTCTTGGATGGTTGCCCACCTACGAGTCCAGATGGTTCGGCGCCGACCTTATCGCCGGACTCACGCTCTGGGGGATTTTGGTTCCTGAGTCCATTGCCTATGCGGTCATGGCCCGCGCGCCTCCTCAAGCTGGACTTTATACGCTTGTAGGCTCGCTTCTCGTCTATGCCGTATTAGGAACCACCCGGCAGGGGGTCTCGGCGCCAACCTCCGGGACCTCCATCATGATGGCGGCGGTAGCAGCGCCATTTCTGGTGACCAACTCCACAGAATTTGGGGAACTGCTCATCCTCCTGGTTCTTGTGGCGGGGATCATCTTTCTGCTGTGTGGACTGCTCCGTCTTGGGTTTGTTACCGCATTTATTTCTTATTCGGTCATGACTGGGTTCATTTTCGGGCTGGCGATCTGTATTGCCGTCAGCCAGGCTCCCAAGATCTTGGGGATGCCCAGAGGCCATGGTGAGGCAGTCTACCAACTCTGGCATCTTGTCGAGCATCTGGGGGAGGCTAATTGGGTGACATTCTCCGTCGGGGCCGGGGGCATGGCGCTGCTTTACATCCTCGAGGCGCGCACGCCGCGTCTCCCCGCGCCCCTGGTGATCATGGCCGCCGGAATCCTGGCAGTTTCCGTCTTCCGACTCGCTGACGAGCACGGGGTGCAAATAGTCGGAGCCATGCAGACGGGATTCCCTGCGCCGAAGCTGCCAAAAGTGAACTTAGACGACGTGCTGGACCTGCTGCCGGGCGCCTTTGCGATCGTCCTGCTCGTCCTATCAGCAGCCTTGGGGGTGGGACATACCCTCGGTAGAAAACACGGCTACGATATCGACCCGAACCAGGAGCTGATTGCCATAGGCATCTCCAACTGTACCGCGGCCTGCCTTGGTGGAGTGGTGAGCGGAATCAGCATATCTTCTACAGCCGTCAACGACGCAGCGGGAGCTAAGAGCCAATTCTCCTCGCTGGTGGCAGCGAGCATGGTGTTGTTCACGCTGTTCGCGCTCATGCCTCTCTTCCACAACGTGCCGGAAGTCCTCTTGGGGTGATTGTCATCCATGCAGTGATGCGGATGATGAATGTTGGCGAGCTGAAGCGTTTTTATCAATTTCATGCTGGCGAGTTCGGGCAAGCCATGTTGGCCCTGCTCGGGGTTATTTCTCTTGGGATACTGCCCGGCCTCGGCATTGCAGTGGTGCTCTCTCTGCTTCGGTTCATTTGGGGCGCCAGTCATCTCTCGATCTCTCGGCTGCGCCCGGTACCGGGCAGGGCGCATGCCTACAGCAACCGGCAACACCCCGGCGAAGGGACCGCCATTCCGGGTCTGGAGATCCTGCGATTGAATGGCCCGTTATTCTTTGCCAACGCCCTTCGATTCCGCGATGAAGTGCACTCTCTGCTTTCCGGCGCTACCCCGCTGCAAGCAATTCTTATCGATCTTCATGCAAATTTTGGAATCGATCTATCCTCCACGGACATTTTGCTGGGCTTGGTCGCTGAAGCCGAGAAGACGAAAACGGAGGTTCTTTTCGCCGAGATTGCGGATCCGGTTCGCCACATGTTTCGGCGCTGTGGGTTGCTGGATACGCTCGGGGAAGATCGGCTCTACCCGACGGTGGACGACGGCGTGCAGGATTATTTGAAAAGGCATCCGCGAGCCTGTCGGAATAGCCCAACTCAGGGATAACCCCACCGCTCTCATGATACCTTCCGGCGGCGACCCCTTAGAGCGGAATGACTTTTCTTCGAATCGTCATCCCGCTCTACCTCTTTGTTTGAGCATGTCCTTTTTCGCAAAACCGGTTCCCACTTTTGCGGGACATGCTCTAATGATTTGGTGGCGTCACGCTCTCAAATAGTCCCGTCTCGCTTTCCAGCCATGCTCTTTCCAGCTCATGGCTGATCTCGTCGATGCGACTCGTGATCTCTTTAAGCTTTGCCCGTTGAACCCAGGACCGGCCTTCCAGCATTTCGCTCATGCTCCGCAGCTCCTGAGCTGCGGCGCGGAGCCGATTTTTTCTCTCGGTCATGTCCACGCCGACCCTGAGCACTTCCCGCACCTCTCCCCGGTCGTCGAAAATGCCCTTATTGGCCCAGAATATCGTGACCCGTTCGCCGCTGCGCAGGACATTTTCATGAACACTGAAAGCATAGCGATCCGGGTGGCGCACCAGCTCCGCCAAAAAGGTTGCCATATCCCGGCCCTGAAATCCGGTAAGGGGCGTCAATGTGCCCAACATCGGCTTGCCGATAACCTCCATTCCCGGGTAGCCGAAGAAGCTTTGGCCGTAGTGGTTCAAGAACGTGATCTTGCCCTCACGGTCGAGACTCAAAACAATGGCCCGAACGTTCTCCATCACGAACCTGCATCGGTCCTGGCTCGTGTGGGTCGCGGGTGATGGATCGTCGGCGACTGCTCCGATGGGTACTGGTGCTATCAAAGCGAGGGCAACTGCGAGGCTCCACGGAGATGCCTGAAACAGCCATGCCGGTGTCCTTCCTCTCATTTGCATTCTCCTCTCCATGATAGGACGGTCCTACCGCTCCAACGAATAGTGTCCGGATGGATGTGTTGCAAATGATGTCGGTTGCAGGAAGGGCTGTCGGCCGAGGGCACGCTGGCCGACTAAATCGGCCACATCGCGTTGGCGGTGCGCGCCACCGAGAAATCTACATGCCGAGGCCGCGCAAAGATCTGGCTAACCAGGCGAGCAGGATATTCTTCGGCGCGTCATCGAGCTGTGCGCAAAACCAGCTCGATCTCATAGACTTCAGGCCAGCATTTCCCGGTCACCAGCAAACGGCCCGTATCCTTGTTGTAAGCAATTCCATTGAGAACATAGGGATAGACGAGAGCGCCAGGCTCGCAGTTGAGGCCAGTCAAATCGATCCATCCAATAATCGTTCCGCTCTTCGGAGCAATTATGGCAATGAAGTCTGTCTGCCAGACGTTCGCATACAGCTTGTCGTCAGCATATTGAAGATCGTTGAAAAAGCCAACAGGTCCGTTGTTGTCTGATACAAAAATGGAGTCAACGGCTCCGAATGACTTTGGATCGACAACGACGATGACCGAAGAGCCATTGCTCATCAGCAGCTGCTTGCCGTCGTTGGTCAGGCCCCAGCCCTGTGCAATGTAACGAAATCGCTCCTTGCGGCGCAACGTCCCTTGGTCATAGGTGAAACAAGTGTTTGACAGATACGTAAGCTGATAAATGGTGCCGTCGAGGACCGTGATACCCTCACCAAAATAATTTGGCTCGAGATCGATTTCGTTCAGGATCCGTCCGCTATGCAACTCCCAATGCCGCAATTTCGACTGGCCGTACAGACCGGTGCCTTCATAGACAGCGCCGCTCTCCACAACCAGTCCTTGAGTATATAACGTTCGATCATGTGGATAGACTTGCGCAATCTTGTAAGTGTAGATCGGTATGGCGGATTGCGTGAGAACTCGCTCGCGGGTGACTTGGACATGCCCGGTGTCGTCCATCGCCCTGGTATTCGCGCGCTGCTGTCCAAATGAAACGTGCGTTGCAGGCAGCGTTGGCGCGGCTAAAGGCCCCTTGCTACCGGGACTTGCATCCACTGAGGCTCGGATCTCTCGCTGCTTGTAAGAGAGCATGGTGGTTCTCCCTCATATAAGCAGAGTCGGTCTGCGCAGGGGCTGCCCCGGAACAGGGTTCCCCTGGCGCAGGTTACCCGGCCAGTCTCGGTCGTGCTGTGATGGAAATCACAAAAGGGTGGATTTCGTCGATGGCGCTCACGAGCGGCCTTCATGGGGTACTCGCCCCCGGCGACAAGAATCGCGCGTATCGGTGCAACTTTCAATTGTGCGTTGCGTGCTCGTCATGACCACGTCTTCTGCATGCTGGCCAGGAGCCAGATGAAGAACGGCGTGCCGATCACCGCGGTGAGGATGCCGAGCGGGACCTCGACCTGCGCCATTGTGCGCGCCAGCGTATCGATGAGGAGGAGATAGCCACCGCCGAGGATCGCCGCCGCCGGAAGGAGGCGCGCGAAATCGGGCCCCACCAGCGAGCGCGCCAGATGCGGCACCACGAGGCCGACCCAGCCGATGATGCCGGCCGCGGCGACGCTTGCGGAGGTGACCAGCGTGGCGGCCGCAACGATCGCCGCCCGCAGCGGTCCGGTGGCCACCCCGAGCGCGCGTGCTTCCTCTTCCGGCAGCGACATCACGTTCATGCGCCAGCGCAGGGCGATGAGCACGAGGGCGCCGATGGCGATGGGGGCGAACAGAGGAGCAAGGTCTGCCGCCGTGGTGGCGGAGAGGCTGCCGAGCAGCCAGAATGTCATGGCCGGGAGCTGGTTGTAGGGGTCGGCCAGATATTTCACGAGACCGACGGCGGCGCCGAACAGCGATCCGACCACGACGCCGGTGAGCACCAGGACAATGATGGGATCGCGCGCGCGCAGCGCCGAGCCGAGGACATAGACGCAGGCGACCGCGGCAAGCCCGCCGGCAAAGGCCGTGCCTTCGATGGCGAGCACGCCGAGCGAGAAATAGATGCCGACCACGGCGCCGAGCGCGGCGCCCGAGGATGCGCCGAGAATATCGGGCGACACCAGCGGATTGCGGAACAGCCCCTGGAACGCGGTGCCGGCAAGCGCAAGCGCTGCCCCGATCAGCACGGCGGCGAGAACGCGCGGTCCGCGCACCTGCAGGATCACGCTCTCGACGGCCGGCGAGACATCTGCGCGATGGCCGAGCGCCTTCGCCGCGAGGACATGGACGAGATCGGAAATGCCGACCGGATAGCGCCCGATGGTGAACGCGGCCAGCAAGCCCGCGACCAGCACGGCAAGCGCGATCGCGAAGCCGGAGACCGCGGAGCGGGGAGGGCTCATCCTAACACGTCCTGGTTGTTGACCGTACGCGGCCGTTGCAAGCTTCCTGAAAAACATCGTCTTTCAGTTCCATTTTCAGTGTTCCGTCGTATAGTAGCTGAGTCCATCTTCTGTCGCTTTCTACACCACCGAAGATGGCCTTCAATACACGATGAAGAAGCGACATCCACGGTGCTACCCGACTCGGACGTGGCCCCGGCGGCGGGTTGTGTAATCTTGCGGGCCTCGGCTCGGCGAATAATCTTCAAGGCTTCCAGCCTAGACGGCATCGGAGGCTCCCCAATGCCGCTGTCCCTTTCTGTGCGCACCAAGCCAAAGTGTTTCATCTGAGCCTCAACGACGCCATGCTCGACGCACATGATGCGCGTGACCGAGCGTCGCGGATCGTTGACGCGGCTATGGCCCGACGCGGGGCGATCAGTGCGGCCAACCCGACGGAGCCCGTCGGGCGGTCAACGGGGATGGGCGGCCACCGGCGCGAAAACTCGGCCTAAGTCCGCTTAATAACCGATAGCGGACAGATGGCGGACTGATAGCGGACATTGCGCAAGGTCCGAGTTGTGCCAGACTCGGACATTCACGGACCAGCAAATTGGGTTCGTGCAAGCCACTTGCTTTTTGCGAAAAACTAGGTGTTACATTACCCTCGGGCCGTTGGGGGCCCGATAGCTGCTCATAAAGCGGAGACCGGACCGAAGTCGGCAGCATCGATGCCATCGGTGGGCGCGAAACTCTGACCACCAGTCGCAAACACGGAAACCGGGTGCGTTTAACGCGCGGCTGCGTTAGCAACATGCCTGCTGGCGTGGATCATCACAGTCGCGCAGGTTAACGCCGGTACGGTCGCGTACTAGCCAATCAAGAGCGACATAGGGGCTGAAAATGCTGAAAGCACAACAAAGTAGCACTCGCTGGTGGTCGGCCTTGATGTCCCTGATGGGTACAGGTTTCGCTATGACCCTGATGCTGATTACGTCAAGCAGCCTATTATCTCAGAGCGTTTCACGCCAATTCTGCACCGGCGCGGGCGGTTTGAGCCAACCCCCGTCGGGCTTCCCGCAGCCGCAGGTGCGCCAGTCTCTCAACGGGCTACTACGGACGACCCTTCACGCCTGCATTTCCACGAACGAGATGCTGGATGAGAATCAGGTACCTCCGGTGACTGTGCAATTTAACCCCCCGACTTTCGAAGGGACAATGCCGGGGCCTACATTGTCGGTGAAGCCGGGAGACAAGCTGTCGATTCTTCTGGTCGATGACTTGCCGCCGAACCCGGCGAACCAACGGGCTAACCACTTCCCGCATGACCCAAACTCAATCAATCTTCACACTCACGGGCTCACGGTTTCGCCGTTGCTGTACTCCGACAACATTTTTCGGGAAATGAATCCCGGCACGACAAATAACAACGTATATGTCCACATCCCCCAGGATCATCCGTCTGGCACTTACTGGTACCATGTGCACAAGCATGGATCGGCGACGTTTCAATTCCTCGGCGGGATGGCCGGTTTCTTGATCGTCGAGGGAGGACCGGGAACCCTCGACACAGTGCCTGAGGTTGCTGCCGCCAAAGATGTGCCAATGGCCTTTCAGGTCGTTCGAAGCCTAAACGACGGTAGTGTCGTTTTCGTCAACGAGCTGACGCAACAGTTCGGCACGTTCCCCTTTCCCCCGCCGCCTCCGCCACCCGCACAACAGGGTATCTGGAGCACATACGGCTTGGATGGCGGACCGCCGCTATCAGGCCTACCAAGCCGATATTCCTATACGACAAATGGCGTCGCCAATCCTACCCTGCAAATGCAGCCCGGTGAGGTGCAGCGGTGGCGGCTGCTTAACGCCACTGACGGTGACAACCTTCAGCTAGTTTTGGTGTCGAGCGCAAACGGGAGCCAAGGTCTCGGGTTCAACGTCGTCGCGATGGACGGGATTACGGTGCCGAAAACCTACCCCCTCGCGGCCCTCGACCCACTGGTGATGGGGTCGGGTCAACGCATGGACGTGATGATCAAGGCCCCGGGCGCGCCCGGCACCTACCTCCTCCAGACGCTTGATCCTAATTCGGGCGCGGTAAAAGCGTCGGTTTCACCGTACCGGGATTCAAACTTTCCCAGAGGGATCGCTCCAACGACGAGACCATCTCGGCACAGTTTTGATTTTCCCGGCCCATGTCCCAGGGCGCCTGGTGATGATTGTACGGGAAAACCCTCGTATCCGGTTACGCTCGCAACCATTGTGGTCTCCGGTACGGCCACAAACATGAATTTGCCCGCCGATCCTTTGCCCACACCACAGGGTCTTCCGAGTATTGCGACAATGCTCAACAAGACACCGGATAAAGTGCGCAACGTCGTCTTCGAACTCTGCGGCAGTGTCCAGATGTTCCGACCCGCTGTAAACTTACCGAGTTGTGGTTGGTATTTAGCGAAATACAATGCGACGTTTTGGGGAGGTACCCCGTTCACCAATCTTCAGATGATGCGCGATGCCGATGATGTCGGGGAGCCTAACCCAAACCCCGACCCGAACATGCCACGGATCAATTTCAAAAAAGAAGGATTGTTCGACCCGACCACGCCATTATTCTCCGACATGATCGCCGGGAATTACGAAGAATGGACGGTTTATAATCGTACATTCTCCGACCATCCGTTCCACCTCCATCAAAATCATGTGCTGATCACAAAGATAAACGGAATCACCCTGCCGCTGCCCGAATGGCACGACACCTTGGTTGTCCCTACCGCCATGTGTCCCCCCGGCAACCCTACTTGTCTTGGGCCATGCCAAGCTGAGCCCCCCTCCGGCATCCCCTGTACGGGGGACATCAATGTCGCAACGCCGGGATCGATCACGTTTCGGACGTATTTCAATCCGATCACCGTGGGCTGCTTTGTCGCGCATTGCCATATCATCGACCATGAGGATCTCGGCATGATGCAGCGGATGGACATCCTGCCCGTCCCGGGTCGGGGCAGCGGTTGCAGACTCGACGTAGCTGCTGTTAAGCCAGATTTGCGGAAGCTGCTGGCGGGCTTCGAGATCTGCACTGCACCGCGCTTCAGCAGTCGGAAGCAGTAAATCGGGCTGGCAGCCATCGGCAAACGTGAGCGATTCGGCTCCAAGTCAATGGAGGCCCGCGTCTATCACGGTTTTCCGGGCGACAACGGCTTCCGTCGGCTTTCATTTGGACAAAATGGTTCCA
>Ga0182033_10001840_pt1 | contig 10691 bp, 9 predicted proteins | sample tim00Cox0000000H_FD_125968 | JGI IMG/M metagenome (GOLD analysis project Ga0182033, IMG submission 125968) | Lab enrichment of tropical soil microbial communities from Luquillo Experimental Forest, Puerto Rico - timezero.00C.oxic.00.000.00H | ecosystem: Environmental > Terrestrial > Soil >...
CGCCGACTTTATCGATGCGCTCGGCTTAAAGCGGGCCGTCCTCGCCGGGTATGACTGGGGCGGGCGTGCCGCCTGCATCGTCGCGGCGCTTTGGCCCGCGCGCGCCGCTGGTCTCGTGACGATGGGTGGCTACAACATCCAGAACATTGCCATGGCCACAAAGCCGGTCTCGCCTTTGGACGAATGCCGCTACTGGTATCAGTGGTATTTTCACACAGAGCGCGGCGGCGCGGGACTCGCGGCCAATCGCGGGCCGTTCTGTCGGCTGTTGTGGGAGTTGTGGTCGCCAAACTACCGCTTCGATGACGCGACCTATAACCAAACCGCGGCCTCTTTCGACAATCCCGACTTCGTCGATGTCGTGATTCAATCCTACCGCCACCGCCACGGCGCGGCGCTGGGTGACCCGGCCCTCGAAGCCATCGAGGCGCAACTTGCGCCGCAACCATCAATTACGGTCCCCACGATTTCACTGCACGGCGAGTGCGACGGTGTTGCCGCGCCCGAGGGTTTGGAGGGCCATGCGCCACATTTCGCCGGCGTTTACGAGAGCCGCGTGATTCCGGTCGCCGGCCACTTCCTCCCGCGTGAGGCCCCTGAGGCTGTCACCCAAGCGATCAATGATCTTGATCGGAGCCGCCCCTCGCCCTCCCGCTGACGCAGGCCCCTCGCCGCTCTCCCGGGGCGAGGGCTTCACGGACCTCCGCCCTCGCGCCGCCTGCGGGCTGAGGTGCTACGGCGGTGCTACCTGCAATGTTTAGGATCAACTAAGTCAGGAGATGCAGCATGACATCCAGCCAACTCGAAAAGGCCAATCGTTTACGTGCGTTACATCAAGTGCCTGGGTGTTTTGTGATCGCCAACGCCTGGGATGCGGGTTCTGCACGGATCCTGGCGGGGCTCGGTTTTCAGGCGCTCGCGACGTCGAGCGGCGCTTCGGCCGGTGTGCTCGGTCGGCGGGACGGCAAGGTCACGCGCGAGGAGGCGCTGGCGCATGCCCGCGCGATCGTCGAGGCGACCGATTTGCCGGTTTCGGCCGATCTGGAGAAGGGTTTTGACGACGCGCCCGAAGGTGTCATCGAGACGATCCGGCTAGGCGCAGCAGTGGGCTTGGTCGGCTGCACGATCGAGGATTTCAGCGGTAATCCGCAGAAGCCGCTCTATGATCTCGGTTTTGCGAAGGAGAGGATTGCCGCGGCGGCCGAAGCGGCGCGCAAGCTGCAATTTCCGTTCACCTTGACTGCGCGGGCAGAGGGTTTCTTGCGTGGCAATCCGGACCTCGACGATACGCTCAAGCGCCTGCAAGCGTTCGAGGCGGCGGGCGCCGACGTGCTGATGGCCCCGGGTTTGCCCGACCTCGCCGCGGTGCAGACGGTCTGCGCCGCTTTGTCGCGGCCCTTCAACTTCATGGCCGGCGTTAGGGGCCGATCGTTTTCTGTGCCGGAGCTCGCAGGTGCGGGTGTCAAGCGGATCAGCCTTGCCACGTCGCTCTACCGGGCCGCAATGAGCGGTCTCGTCGATGCAGCGCGGGAAGTCAAAGACAAAGGCACTTTTGGCTATGTCGACACGACAATGGCGACGCCAGAGCTCAACAGCTTTATGGCCGGTTGATCTTCACCATATGCCGGGTATCAACCGCCAGCGTACGCTCAGGACGTAGTCTTCGTAGCCGGGCAATTCGGCGCGCAGCATCCCTTCCTCGGCGATCGTGCGCCAGAGGAGGAGAGGGACGCCGATCACGCCGATCGCAGTGGCGAGCCACGAACAGAGTGCGATGCCGCTGGCCACCGTCGCTGGGATCGCACCGGCGTAGCCGGGATGGCGCACCCACCGATAAGGACCGTTGGTGATGAGGCGATGCCCGCGCTCTCGCTGAATGCGTGCGACCGACGAAAAGAACCGGTTCACATGCATCGCCCAAATGAAGAGCGACAGACCAGCAGCGAACACAATGATCGCGACCGACCGCACTAGTAACGGAATGTGGCCGGACAAGTGAAACCGCCCACGGTCGAGACCGGCAATCGCCCAGTGCGCGATACAAAGCAGGAAGACCAATCGGAGACGAAGACCGACCGGCTTGCCCCCAGGCCGCAGCCGCTCCTGCCCCAGATCCTCGTCGATCAGAAGCAGACTGGCCGCGCACACCCCGCCGAGAACCGCGAGATAAACCCAGAACATCGGAAGATCGATCCGGCCAGCGGCTGCGAAGAGCACGACAGCGACAAGCAGGAGAAATCCGACGGTTTGGGCAAGGAGCGACAGCCGGAGCTTCGTCATCCGCGCAGTTTGCCGCCGGTCGCTTTTTCGACTTGGGCAATGAGCCGCTGCGAGAAGGTTTCGATCTCGGCGTCGGTCAGGGTCCGCTCCTGAGGCTGCAGCACGACGGTGATCGCGAGCGATTTCTTCCCTTCCGGCAGACCCGTCCCTTCGTAAACATCGAACAGCCGGATTTCGGCGACGAGCTTCCTATCCACCCCGCGAGCGGCGCGCAATAAGGCATCAGCCGGGAGATCCCTGTCGACGACAAACGCGAAATCGCGTTCGATCGGCTGGAATACCGCTAACCGCAAGGGCGGTTTCGCGCGCCCGCCTCGCGGCTCCGGCACATTGTCGAGAAAAACCTCGAATCCGGCGATCGGCGCCCGCGCATCGAGTGCTTCTAGAAGCGCCGGGTGGAGCTCGCCAAACGCCCCCAGCACGTTCGGCCCGAGCCGCAGAGTGCCGCCCCGCCCCGGGTGGTACCAGTAGGGAGGGTCGCCGGAGACCTGGACGTTGTCTGCCGGAGCTCCCATTGCGGCGAGGGCGGCGAGCGCATCGGATTTGACGTCGAAGAGGTCGACCTCGCGCGTCGGTGCGCGCCAGTGCCTAGGGCTGGTATGCCCGCCACGTATTCCGGCGGCGACCAGCGCCTGGCCTGAAGGCGTGTCGTCGCGGTAGAGCGGCCCCAGCTCGAACAACGCCGCGTCGGGGAAACCACGGTCGGCATTGCGGCGCGCGGCGGCGATGAGGCCCGGTAATAAAGACGGGCGCATAGCGTCGAGATCGGCGCTGATCGGGTTGACGAGGCGCAGTTCCGGTTTGGCGCCACCAAACAGCTCGGCTTCCTTGGCGGAAATGAAAGAGAAGGTTACTGCTTCAGTCAGGCCGCACCCGGCGAGGGTGCGGCGGACCATCTCCGCTCGTCGCTGCGCCAGTGACAACGCCGGGCGCGACAGCGGTTCTTCCTGTTCGAGTGGCACTGCCGGGATCTTGTCGTATCCCTTGATCCGCAGCACCTCTTCCACGAGATCTGCCTCGCCGATGATATCCCCGCGCCATGAGGGCGGTTCGACCGACAGGTCGCCCCGTGCGATGCTCTCGACCGTGCAGCCGACCGCCGAGAGGATTGCCGCACTTTCATCATGCGGTACATGAAAGCCACCGAGAGCGGCCGGCCGCGTGGCGCGAAGAATATATTGGCGCCGCCGGTCCGGCACCGCACCTGCCCGCACAATCTCCGAGGCTTCACCGCCGCACAACTCGAGCATTAGTCGGGTGGCGATTTCAAGCCCGTGCTCGACAAAAGCCGGATCGAGGCCGCGCTCGAAACGATAACGCGCGTCGCTGACGATGTTGAGCTTGCGTCCGGTCGTAGCGGTGCGGATCGGATCGAACAGCGCGGCTTCAATAAAGACCTCGGTCGTGATCTCGGTACAGCCCGTCGCCTCGCCGCCGATCACGCCGCCGAGGCTCTGCACGCCCGCAGGATCGGCGATCGCGATAATTTCCGGATCGAGCGCGTATTCCTGCCCGTTGAGGGCGTGCAATTTCTCGCCAGCCCGGGCAAAACGGATGGTGAGGTCACCCGCTAGGCGCGCTGTATCAAAGACATGCAGCGGCCGGTTAAGATCGAAGGTGAGGAAATTGGTGATGTCGACCAGTGCCGAGATGGGCCGCAGCCCGATCGACTCCAGCCTATTTTGCAGCCAAGCCGGGCTCGGCCCGTTGCGCACGCCGCGAATATGGCGCCCGAGAAACAGCGGGCAGGCCGAGTAGTCTTCGATATGGATGCCGATCGGTGACAGGAACCGTCCAGGGTCGGGAGCCGTATCGAGGGGTTGGAGGCACCCGAGCCCGGCCGCTGCGAGATCGCGGGCAATGCCGCGGACACCCAAGCAATCGGCACGGTTCGGCGTTACCTTGATGTCGAAGACGGGATCGCCGAGACCGATGAAGGTCGCATAGGGTGTTCCAACCGGCGCGTTCTCGGGCAAGTCGATGATTCCTTCGTGGTCGTCGCCGAGCCCGAGCTCGTAAGCCGAGCACAACATTCCGCGTGAGGCGACGCCGCGGATCACCGTTTCATTCAGCACCGTGCCGGTACGCGGGATGACTGTGCCGGCGGGCGCAAAGACGCCCTTCATTCCGGTGCGTGCGTTGGCTGCGCCACAGACGACCTGGACCCGTGCCTTGCCGGTGTCGACGACACAAACCTTCAGCCGGTCGGCATTCGGGTGACGCTCCGCTGAGACGACGGAGGCCACTGTAAATGGCTCGAGACCAGCCGCACGGTTCTCGACGCCTTCGAGATCGTGGCCCAGCATGATGAGCCGGTCGGCGATCACCTCCAACGGCGCGTCGGTTTCGAGATGCTCTTTGAGCCAAGCGAGCGTTGTCTTCATGCCGCCGCCCCTCCCGAGAGCGGTCCGCGCACCAGCGACGGGACATCGAGCGGCAGGAACCCATAGTGGCGGAGCCAGCGCAGATCGGATTCGTAGAAAGTCCGTAGATCGGGAATGCCGTATTTGAGCATTGCCACCCGCTCGATCCCCATACCGAACGCAAAGCCTTGATATTCGGAGGGGTCGATGCCGCAGTTCTTCAGAACCTGCGGGTGGACCATGCCGCTACCGAGGATCTCGAGCCAGTCGCCGCCGGCACCGATCTTCAGCTCGCCTCCAGCACGCGAGCAGCCAATATCGACTTCGGCCGAGGGCTCTGTGAACGGGAAGTAACTCGGGCGGAAGCGGACCGGCAGGTCATCGACGTCAAAAAAGGCGCGGCAGAACTCGATCAGGCAGCCTTTGAGATGCCCCATGTGGGTGGTCCGGTCGATCACCAAGCCCTCAACTTGATGAAACATCGGCGAATGCGTTGCGTCGTGGTCGCAACGGAAGGTCCGGCCGGGAACGATGATCCGGATCGGCGGTTTCTGCGCCAGCATCGTGCGGATCTGCACAGGCGAAGTATGGGTACGCAGCACAAGGCGGGTGCCGTCGGGCCGCTCCGGCAGGTAGAAGGTGTCATGCTCCTGCCGCGCAGGATGCTCCGGCGGGATGTTGAGCGCCGTAAAGTTGTAGAAATCTTCCTCGATATGCGGACCCTCGGCGACTGCGAAACCCATTTCGCCAAAGATCGCGACGATCTCGTCCACCGTCTGGCTGATCGGATGAATGCGCCCGGCGCCGGCGTAAGGGACCGGGAGGGTGACGTCGGCGCGCTCGCTGGCGAGCCGCTGTTCGAGCGCTGCGCGCCCGAGCAGCGTCGCCGCCTCGGTGAGGGCCGCGGTGATCCGGTCCTTGGCGGCGTTCAGAGCGGCTCCTGCTTGACGCCTCTCTTCCGGCGCCAGCGCGCCCAGCTCCCGCATCGCTAAAGTCAAGGACCCGCGCCGCCCGAGTAGCTTGACGCGGATCTCCTCGAGCGCCTCGGACGACGGAGCCGTGGCAATCTCGCGAAGGATCGCGTCGTTCAAAGGGTTGAAATCTGTCATTCGAAAAATCCCAAGAAAAAGGGGCCGGTTTAAACGGCCCCTGTTCACCATTGCCGGTCTGCCGGCAAAATACGCTTACACGGAGGCCCTCAGCGTTCGGACCCGCCGCTAAATCGCTCAGAAGCGCGCGGGAATGTCATCAGCCGGCCGTACCCGTCGCCGGTGCAGCCGCCAAAGCAGTCAGCGCCGTCGCGGCGATCGCCTGAAACGCCTCGGGCTCGCGGATCGCGATGTCGGACAACACCTTGCGGTCGAGATCGAGCCCGGCGAGCTTTACGCCGTGCATGAATTGCGAATAAGTGAGGCCGTGCTCGCGCGCGCCGGCGTTGATCCGCTGGATCCACAGCGCACGAAAGTCGCGCTTGCGGTTACGCCTGTCGCGGTAGGCATAGCGCAGCGCCTTCTCGACCTTTTCGATGGCCACGCGATAGGCAGTGCTGCCGCGACCGCGGTAGCCCCGAGCGAGGTCGAGGACCTTCTTGTGACGGGCGTGGGTCGTAACCCCGCGTTTGACGCGCGCCACAGCTCACCCCCGCAGATAAGGCATGTAAGTCAGGACCAGCTTGGCGTCCCCCTTCTCCATGGTCGTGGTGCCGCGCCGCAGTCGCTTGCCCTGCGTAGATTTGCTGATCAACCGGTGGCGTTTGTGACCCCAGTTCCGAACGATCTTCCCGGTGGCGGTGCGGCCAAAGCGCTTCTTCGCACCGCTCTTTGTCTTGAGCTTGGGCATCCCAATATCCGTATCAAGCATGCGGCGCCGAGGTACGCCTTCGAAACGCGGCCCACCGCCCATTCGAGCCGCGCTATATAGCGATGCCGCTCGCCGAAAGCAAGCTGCGGCAGCGCGACTGTCGCACTGGAGAGCCGTGATGAATTTCAGCAGAAGGCTGGCCCGCGCGGTGCTTCTTGTGAGTAGTATAAGCTTGGCTGCGCCCGGACTAGCCGTAACCGACGCAAGCGCCGCGCCCGATTCGGATGGCCTCATCCTTGCGACGGTCGTGCTGAGCGGCTCGACTCCCGATCCTGCGCCGCCTTCCCCTACGACCGGGGACGCTCCGGTGGTGCTCCGAGGGTCGCCTTCATCGCCCGTGCGACCGCCTGCCGCCGCCGATGCCTGTCCCTCGGGATACTATTACGATCCGACCTATGGTTGTGTGCTTCCGGGTTATGCTTACACCCCGGACGATTACGGGTACTGGCCTTATTATGGGTTCGACGAATTTTCTTCCGGCGCCGGCCAGCGTCGGTTCCGCAACCGCTTTCCCCAAAGCATCGGTCACGGATTGGCAGTCCGCTTTGGTCGGCGCCCGCTCATTGGCATCGGTCACGGTTTCGCGCACGCCGCGGGGTTCGGCCACCGCTAAGCTTCAGCAAACGTTTTAAGCTGCGGGCTGGGCGAGTCGGCGACGCACAATCCTCTTGAATACCGGGTATTGCAGCGCGCCCGCGGCCACCTTGGCCCACCGCACCCACGGAGACGAACCGCGCCTAGCTCGCGAAACTGAATACAACGAGAATCAAAATTCGTCAGGCCCGGTGCCGCCATCAGCGCCAGCCATAGCCTGCGGTTACCATCGTCGCCTCCGACACGTTCTGCCGTGCGATCGGCGTTATGTAGCGGATCATCCAGGCACGCCGTGTCATCAAAGCGGGGACCGCAAACCGGTCAGCGAACAGTGATGATGCTGTAGCGGGTCCTATTTTGGTGACATGACCATCGTCATCTGGCGGCCCTCCATCCGCGGCATTTGCTCGACCTTGGCGATTTCGTCGAGGTCGTCGCGAACCCGGATCAGGACGTCCATTCCTAGCTCCTGGTGCGCCAGCTCGCGCCCGCGAAATCGCATGGTCACCTTTACCTTGTCGCCTTCCTCGATGAATTTCGTCATGCTGCGCCGCTTGACCTCGTAATCGTGGTCGTCGATGCTGGGGCGCAGTTTGATTTCCTTGACTTCGATAATCTTCTGTTTTTTGCGCGCTTCGTTCTTTTTCTTTTGTTCTTCGTATTTATACTTGCCGAAATCCAAGATTTTACAAACCGGTGGATCGGCATTCGGCGCTATTTCGACGAGGTCGAGACCGGCATCAGCTGCCATGGTGAGCGCTTCGTTGCGTCCTACAACTCCCACCATCTGACCCGTCTCATCGACGAGGCGTACGCGCAGGACACCAATCTCGTCATTGATACGGGGTCCCTCGCGGGTGGGAGTAAGGTTTAGAGGTGGCCTAGCTATGTACAATCTCCTCTTCCAGGTTGATAGGGCCCGTCGCTACCACACACGAACGGCTAGGGGGACGACGGAACTGCCGCTTCCTTCTTCAATCTAGCGACGGCTTCGTCCAGCGCAAGGGCTTCCTGCTCCTGGCCGCCCAGGCGCCGCAATGCAACCGATCGGTTGGCGGCCTCGCGCCGGCCAACGACGAGCATAACGGGCGTCTTGGCGAGGCTGTGTTCGCGAACCTTATAGTTGATTTTTTCGTTTCCGACATCGACAGCGACCCTCAGCCCCGCAGCGGCGCCTTCCCGGGCGACTTCGCGGGCATACTCCGCCGCCTCCGAAGTAATGCTCGCGACGACAACCTGCACCGGCGCCAGCCACAGCGGGAATCGTCCGGCATAGTGCTCGATCAGGATGCCGATAAACCGCTCAAGCGAGCCGAAGATCGCTCGATGCAACATCACCGGAACGTGACGTGCGCCGTCTTCGCCGACATAGCTCACGCCGAGTCGCTCTGGCATCACAAAGTCGAGCTGCAGGGTGCCGCATTGCCAATCGCGCCCCAACGCGTCCCGCAGGTAAAATTCGAGTTTGGGCCCGTAAAAGGCACCCTCACCCGGATTGAGGGCGTAGGAGAGACCTGCGGCTCCTACTGCGTCGCGCAGTCCGGCTTCGGCGTGATCCCAGACTTCATCGGAACCAGCGCGCAACAGCGGGCGGTCGGCAAATTTGATCGCGACATCTTCAAACCCGAAATCGCGGTAGACCGACAGCAGCAATTCGCAAAAGGCGATCGACTCTGCGGTGACTTGATCTTCGGTGCAGAAGATGTGCGCGTCATCCTGGGTGAAGGCGCGCACCCGCATGATGCCGTGCAATGCACCCGAGGGCTCGTTGCGATGGCAACTGCCGAATTCCGCCAGGCGGAGCGGCAGGTCGCGATAACTGTGAAGCCGGCTGCGGAAAATGAGCACATGGCCCGGGCAATTCATTGGCTTGAGGGCGAGCACCTTCTCGTCTCGGCTCTTGGCGATGAACATGTTCTCGTGGAATTTTTCCCAATGCCCGGAGGCCTCCCACAAGCTGCGATCGAGCAGTTGCGGACCCTTGACCTCGAGATAACCCGCGGAGTCGAGCCGCATGCGTATGTAGTTCTCGATGATACGAAACAGCGTCCATCCCTTCGGATGCCAGAAAACGCTGCCGACGGCCTCGTCGCCGATGTGAAAAAGATCGAGCTCACGCCCGAGCCGGCGATGATCGCGCCGTTCCGCCTCCTCGAGCTGGAACAAATATTGATCGAGCTCCTTCTGACTGGGCCACACCGTCCCGTAAATGCGCTGCAGCTGGGCGTTTTTTGGATCGCCGCGCCAGTAAGCGCCAGCAACGTTCATCAGCTTGAACGCCTGGCCGAGATGCCCCGTCGACGGCAGGTGAGGACCCACGCAAAGGTCGAGGAAATCGCCTTGCCGATAGAGGCTGATCTCCTCGTCCTCCGGAATTTCCCCGATATATTCGGCTTTGTACGTCTCCCCAATGTCGCGGAAATAGCGGATTGCGGCGTCGCGCTCCCAAACCTCGCGCGCGATCTTCTCGTCGCGTTTGACGATCTCGCGCATCCGCGTCTCGATCCGGTCGAGGTCTTCGGGCGTAAACGGTTCGTCGCGCGCGAAATCGTAATAAAAGCCGGTTTCGGTTGCTGGCCCGAAAGTGACCTGGGCTTCCGGATAAAGCTCCTTGACGGCCTCGGCCATGATGTGAGCCGCGTCGTGCCTCAGGATTTCCAACCCTTGTGGCGTATCCCGGATGATGATCGCGACCGCGGCGTCCCGGTCGATCACAGCGGCGAGATCGCGCGATCGGCCGTCGAGTTGGATCGCGATCGCCGCTTTAGCCAGCCCAGGCCCAATTGCCCCGGCGATTTCGAGGCCGGTAACCGGGCCCGAGAACTCTAGACGTTTGCCGTCGGGCAGGGTTACAGCGATCGGGCGTACAGCGTCCGTTGGAGCGCAAATGATCTCGTTTTCATTCATTGGGGATACATAATGGCTAAGGTTATCCTAGCGAAGGTCAGGATCCATGTTTGAAATGGACAGCGGCCTACGCCGGTGCGACAAGATCACGCCAGAGCGGTGTCGGTTTCTAAGTGCTTAATCGAGAGTGCTCCAGAATCATTACGAAGCCTTTTCGCCATCATGATCAGACGGTCCGTGGTGTCGCGCCCCGACCTGTCACGCCGAAAGCTGACAGCTCTGACCGCTCAATCTTCCCTAATTCATTAGGCTGCCGCGTCGATCTGGGTCGACTGCGGGAACAACAATTCATCATAGACCTCGATTGTGCGGGCACACATCGCCTCGCGGCTGAAATGGGAGGCGACGTGGGCTATCGTGCGCTTGGCGAACCGCTCGCGATCACCGGCGCTCAGCGACAGCGCCTCACATATTCCCACGGCGAGAGCAGCGGGATCGCGCGGTGGCACGAGCCAGCCGGTAGCTCTCGGCACGATAGTCTCGCGCGACCCGCCGTGATCGGTCGCGACGACCGGCCGTCCCATTGCCTGCGCCTCGACGATAATCCGGCCAAAGCCTTCGGGATCGCTCGAGGCCGAGACCACTACATCGGCGAGCATGTACGCCGCCGGCATGTCGCGGCAATCCTCGACGATGCGAAACAGCCCCCCCATTCCCTGGTGCTCGATCGCCGTCTCGAGCTCGCGC
>Ga0182033_10001852_pt1 | contig 10664 bp, 7 predicted proteins | sample tim00Cox0000000H_FD_125968 | JGI IMG/M metagenome (GOLD analysis project Ga0182033, IMG submission 125968) | Lab enrichment of tropical soil microbial communities from Luquillo Experimental Forest, Puerto Rico - timezero.00C.oxic.00.000.00H | ecosystem: Environmental > Terrestrial > Soil >...
CCGTCAGCCGCGTGTCGATGAAGCCGAAGGCAACGCAATTGACCTGAATGTTGAAAGGCCCCCATTCACGAGCCAGGGCCCTGGTGAGGCCGATGACGCCTGCTTTTGCCGCGGCGTAGTTGGCCTGGCCAAAGTTGCCACGGGTCGCGGAGGTTGAACTGACGTTGATGATCTTGCGCGCCCTGGCCCAACCACGCTCGGCCATCTCACGCTTAGCCGTGTCGCGAAGAAAAGGCGCAGCTGCCCGGATGATGCGAAAGGGAGCGGTCAAGTGGACCTCGAGGATCGCCTGCCACTGCTCATCGCTCATCTTGTGCAGGGTGCCGTCCCACGTGAACCCGGCATTGTTCACGAGGATGTCCAAACCCCCGAAGATCTCCAGGGTTGTCCTGATGAGCTCGCTTGGAAAGTGGGGTGCCGAGACGTCCCCGGGCAACACTTGGGCCCTGCCCCCCGTCGCTCTGATGGCCTCTGCCGTCTCCCGAGCGAAGCTTAGGTCCAGATCGGTGACCACGACGCTCGCGCCTTGCAAGGCCAACAGCTGCGCGGCAGCGCGTCCGATTCCGCGGCCCGAACCGGTGACGATGGCCACCCTGTCGTCGATCCGGAAGGGCATGCGGACTCCTTTCGCCAGCACTACCCCCGACAGATAGGAACCTTGAGTAGTCCAAGAAACAAGCGCTGGTTGGAGGCCAAGAGCCTGGGAATGCCCTCACGCCCGGGTAGCGCGGCGGTGATCGGCCAACAAGGCCAACAGCGAACTCCGCTCCACTTTGTGGCAGTGCGCCGTGCAGAGCGACAGCGCGCCGAGCGACCGCACGAAGTCGTGGACCAGACGCTGGTGACGCAAGGCGTCGGCGGAGAAGCCATTCGTGTACGCCCACGACCAGTCGGAAACCCAGCGCAGCAGTGGCCCGTTACAGCGAAGTGCACCGCGCTGCAAAGGGTGCTCCGGCTTCGTCAATTGACAGAAACAGTCCGGTGCCGTGAGAAAGACCAGGCGACCGGACCGGAGCGCGGCGTCTGGACGCAGCCCTGCTTGACTCAGACTGGCGGCGATGTCCTTGAGGCAACTCGGCCCTGCCATAGCCACCACCTGCTGCCCGATCTGCAGTCCGGCGATCGCGAACTCGGAGATCTCTGACAAACCTGCTTCTCTGCGCACCACCAAGCGACAAGCGCTTACGCAAGGATGAACTTCTTGTACGAGAATAGTCGCAACACCCATGCTCGCATCTTCAACGCAGTCAGGCCTTCTGTCAATTGGCAGCCGCATCAATATATTCGTTAAATAGTCAATTAGCAGTGACGGTACTATTAGATTACCCATGCGATGCAGGTGGCTCTCGCCCTTTGGCGCCTGAGATCATTGTGGCTCCCGTTGTGGTATAAATCCTTGCTGAGCCTTGAGTAGCGGAGGCGGCTTCCTTTGATGAGTCTCTTGGACCGGCGTGAAATGCTGAGAATCGTAGGGGGAGCAGTGGCTCCCAGCGTGCTCCCCCAGCCCCAGCGGCCCCAAGCGAAACGACCCAAGAGAGTGATCATTGCGGGTGGTGGCATCGGTGGACTCTGCTGTGGTTACGAACTGATGATGCGCGGCCACGAAGTGGTGCTGCTGGAGGCGGCGGGCCGGACAGGCGGCCATGTGAAAACCATCCGCGATCCCTTAGCCGACGGCCTCTACGCCGACGTCGGCGCCGAACACTTCACCAAGCCAGGCTACGACCGCTACTGGGGCTACGTACGCGAGTTTAACCTCACGCCGCTGTACTATCCGCACCGAGAGAACGTCCTCCGCTTCTTTAAGGGCAAGATGTACACGGAGGCGGACCTCGCGAACCCCACTGTGCTTGCCCAGTTTGGATTCAATCAGCGGGAGATGGACTACCTTGCCCAGCATCCCTGGTGGGACTTGGCCTCGCTCTACCTAAAGCCCTACCTCGACAGTTTCCACGACGAATATCAGCCCTTCGAAGTCGACCTCGACCAACTTGACCGGATTTCATTTACCGATCTTTTGAAGAGGGACGGCGCCTCGCCGGGTGCCCTGGAGCACATTGGTAATGATGGTTCTGCGCTGCACGTTATTTGGCACGCGGCGATTCTCAAGAGGCGGGGCGTTCCCCTGGCGCCGCCGGTGGTGTATCGATTGAAAGGTGGGAACCAAGTCCTACCGGACGCTTTTGCGGCGTGGCTCGGAGAACGGATCCACTTGGGCGCTCCGGTGACGAGCATCACGCGCGGGGAGACGGGTGTTCGGGTGCGCTACCGCGAGGCCGGGTCCGAGAAGACGACGGATGGAGACTACCTTGTCTGCTGCATGAACGCTCTGGTCCTGCGCCAGATTCCCGTCACGCCTGCATGGCCCGAGTCTAAGGCGTACGCCCTGAATACCGTCGCCTACGACATGTACTCGCGCGTCGTGTTCCAGTCGCGCTCAGCCTTCTGGGAACGGGACCGAGTCAGCCCCAACTGGGAGGGAGCGGACCCGGACCTGAGCGAGATGTGGAGAATGGCCGAAGAGGTGGAAACCCGGCGCGCCGTCCTGGTGGCGACGGCCTCGAACAGCGCTACGGCTCGCGATGCCCTCGACGCTTTCCGACGGATCTATCCCGGCAAGTCGGAGGACATCGAGCAGGCCGTGCTTCAAACCTGGGCGAAAGAGCCCTGGGCCATGGCGTGCGAGACCACCACATATCGTCCTGGCGACCTCACCAAGATGTGGCCGGCGCTCATGGAGCCTGTCGGCCGCGTCCACTTTGCCGGCGCCTACACCGATAACCTGAACTGGGGTCAGGAAGCGGCCACCCGTTCCGCCAACCGCGTGGCTGAAACCATCGACAAGGCCTAGCTAGCTAAGCTAGGCTAGGCTTCTGCAGAGCAGATTTCCGCCCTACGGGCGGGCGCACGACCATGGTCCCCGACCACCAGGACGAAGATCTGAGCCGCGGCAGTTTCACAGACTCTTCAGTCCCGCCGCAGAGCGCACCCCGACACATTCACCAATTCGAACAGCGTTTTTCGCAGCCTGTATTGCCGGGTCATCCGGTAGGCGTCGCAGAACTAGGGGGCTGACTATTGCCCTGGCGGCGATTGCTTGTAGAATTGTCCAGTGAGCGCAGGGCGTCGGCAGCGCGACGGGCTGCTATTCGGAGGTTTTTCCTTGCGGTTTTGGCTACGAGGTCGAGGCATGGGCTGGTCTCCGTTTTGGATTGTGGGTCTTGTTACCCTTGTGCCGTTCGCCGGTTTTCTCCCCCTGGTGTCACCGGGCGGATTTGTGGGCCAAGGCGGATCTCGGGCACGAGTTGGAAATCTCCTGTCCCGAGGACTCTTCCCCGGATTGATCGCGGCGACGATCGATACTGCAACCGTCGAGCATTCTAAGCTTGCCGCGCCTCTGGCGGACTTAGTCCGGGCTTCGCGCGAGGCAGAGCTCGGAGGCTTTCCAGTCACGTCTGGGCCGGGCCTTGGTTTCTACGGAGTTCCGAAATCGGTTACCGACGCTCTTCGTACCCGCCGTATGCGGATCAACCAGGCAGGTGCCGTGCAGGTCTACATTCTGCTTGACGAGGCCAGCGAAGAGAATTTGCGACGACTTCAGGAAGCAGGCGCAGTCCTCGAACTCACAGACGCTCAGCGGACGATGGTCCAAGCCCATGTGTCCGTGGGCGACCTGGAAAAGCTGGCCGTACTTCCTTCTGTCCAGTTCGTTCGCCTGCCCAACTATGGGATTCGCCACACCGGCTCGGTGGATACCGAAGGCGACGCCATTCTGGGGGCTGATCAAGTGCGATCTCTGCTGCACGTGGACGGCACGGGAGTGCGGGTCGGGGTGATCTCGGACGGCCTCAAGGGCGTGTTCGCGATAGGATGCACCACGTGCCAGGGTGCGACCGGTGGCCCCATCGCGACCGGCGATCTGCCCAAAGCCACCGGCACGCGCAACTCGGCGGGCGTACTCACCGCCTCCACTGGAGGAATCACGGGGCAGTCTTTCAGCGCCAACCAAGACCTGGAAGGACTACCGCCGCCCTCGCCTCCCTGCGGGTTCCCAGGAGCAGGAGCCGAGGGCACTGCGCTTCTCGAGGTCGTGCACGACATCGCTCCCAGCGCGCAGTTATTCTTCGCCAACTTTGACACCAGCATGGCCTTCAAGCAAGCGGTGAACTCCTTGGCCAGCCAGACCGACGTCGTCATGGATGATATCGGGTTTTTCGGTGCGCCTTACGACGGGTCGAGCGATGTTTCCGCCAACACGGCCAATGCGCTCAACAGCACCACCAACCCGATTCGTGCTTACTTCACCGCAGTCGGCAACAATGCCGATGAGCATTACCTGGGCGCTTATGTGGATTCAGGAACGGACGGAATGTCCGCCGTCGGAGCCTCGGGCCACTTGCACCTGTTCCAATCGACGACGAACACCGTGGATGTTTTGGGATTGGGACCCCAACCTTATGACAAGATCGAGCTAAATGCGAGCGGCGAAGTGGTCATCTTCCTCACCTGGGACGATCCCTTCGGCAGTTCCACCAACGACTATGACCTATTCCTGGTTCAGGAGAGCAGTGGCCAGGTGGTTGCTTCAGGTACTCGCAAGCAGTGCGAGGGATCGCGGTTTCCGGTAGAATGTCTCGATTACACGAACGACACAGGCGCCCAGGGCTTCTTCCACATCATCATCCAGAATGCGGGGAACCGCGCTGCGGTGAAGAACCTGAACATGTTCTTTTTCGAGCCGGAATGCGCGCAATCCGGGCCCCTCAAGCTGGCGCCTCCGAGATTTGAGAGGCACAATTACAACACCGTGACGAGCAGCATCATCGCCCAATCCGACGCGGGAGGGACGCCGGTAAGCGTGGTTTCAGTGGGCGCGATTTGCTCCGGCAGCAGCCAGGCCATTGCGGTCAATCCGTCCTGCGCGAACGACCCTGACCACACTCAGATCGAGTTCTTCAGCAGCAACGGTCCCACGGCGGACGGCCGCACCAAGCCTGACGTCACCGCCATCGACGGCGTCTCTGTAACCGGGGCAGGGGACTTCGAAAACCCGTTTTTCGGCACTTCCGCCGCCGTGCCACACGTGGGGGGAATTGCGGCACTCTTGCTGCAGGCTGCTCCCTGCTTGCGCAGCGGGGCGGCGGGCGCGAGGGACAACGTAACCGCGCGAATGGCTCTCCATAACCTCATCCTTAACAACGCCGTGCCACTGGGCGGCGCTGTTCCCAATAACATTTACGGGTTTGGCCGGATTAACGCCGTGGCCTCCGCCGACCGAACAGTGCCCACCGTGGGCACAGTGCCTAATGAGACGTTTGCCGGAAACACCCCGACGGGCGCAACGGTGACGATACCCTCTACAGGTTTCTCAGATCCCAACCATTGCCCCCTCACGATCGGCGCCACAGGAGGTTGCAGCGGCTCGGGATCATCGGTGAACTGTCCCTTCGGCACCAGCACCGTTACCCTGACGGCAACCAGTAACGGGGTCACTTTCACCTCTCCGGTTCCTGTTCAGATTACGGTCAGTAACTTCAAGGTTGGCGTCTCACCGGCCAGCGCCAGCGCCGAGGCCGGGCAAGCGGCCAGCTATAACGTGACCGTCGCACCGCGGTCGGGCTCTTTCCCGGGCCCCATAGCGTTGGGTTGTTCCAGCCTGCCTGCCCTCTCCACGTGTTCGTTCTCCCCTGCCAGCGTCACTCCGGGAACGAATGCGGCCACTTCCACGCTGACACTCGCGACCACAGCGACCTCGGCCTTGCGGCCATCGCATTTCCAGGGCTGGAAAGCACCTCCGCCGGCAACCGAGGTGTTGGTCGGGCTGTTGTTGCTACTGGTACTGTTGAGGAGGACGAAAACGGACGGTTCTCCCGAATTCCGAATCCCGAACCCCGAATCCCGGCGCATCGCTTATGCGGCATGCGGCATTTTGGTCGCGTCCCTTCTGCTGCAGATATCGTGTGGGAGTAGCGGAAGCAGCGGGGGAGGCGGAATCATGGTTAATCCTGGGACGCCCGCCGGAACTTACAACATCCGTATCACTGGAACCTCCGGCACACTGGTACAAACGGCGTCGGTGACTCTGGTGGTGCAGTAGGCCGCAGGCAGTCAGAAACTCCCCTCAAAGCGGGTGTGCTGATGAGTGGGTTCCGTCACCACCGACCCAGTTGCTAGGCTGGGTACCGAAGACCTCTACCTTGACGCCGCCACGGGGTTAATCTCGCTCACGGCGGCACGTGTCGGGCGGGAGGTGACTAGCTTGGCTAGCCGCTCAGCTATCGCCCTCAGCCATCTGGAACTGCAACGCCGGATTGACTGCCACCTTCATCCCACAAGCGGACGAGGGCTGTTGTCAACTGATATTCCGCCGTCAAACCAAAATGTTACAAATTCCAGGCGTGGGCAGCATGCCCGCGCTACTTCCGCTTTCGCCAGTGATTCTGAATTTCGCGTCGCGCACCCCAATCGACTTTCCGATTTACAACCTCCAAAAGCGGACAGTAAAATGCTCCCTCGGGTGGCGTAGTGTACCTGGTCAGGCAGGTTTCAGTTCATGTCGGAAATTCTGGCGATTTACCCGGGCTCGTTTGACCCCCTCACGGCTGGTCATCTGGATCTCATCGAGCGTGGAGCGCAGATTTTCGACCATCTTGTGGTCGCCGTGTTAACCAACTTAGAAAAGCAGCCGCTGTTTACGTCCCAGGAGAGAGTGGAGATGCTGCGGGCGGTCACCGCCAGCATAAGGAATGTGTCCGTTGACACGTTTGACGGGCTTCTGGTGGAGTACGCCCAACGCAAGAAAGCCAAGGCGATCCTGCGGGGAGTCCGAGCGTTTTCGGACTACGAGTACGAACTCCAGATGGCGTTGGTGAATCGCCGGCTGGCGCCGGATCTGGAAACGGTCTTCATGATGCCCGCTGAGTCTTACTCCTATCTCAGTTCGCGGCTGGTAAAGGAAATATTCCAGTACGGCGGGTCAGTGAAACATATGGTGCCGGCCGAGGTGGAACAGCGACTGCGACAAAAGTTTTTCCCGCGACCGTCATGAGGTTTGACCCATGCGATTTACCCAACGCATGTCACGCGTCGCTGTTTCGCAGACGGCGGCAGTGGTTGCCAAGGCGGCCAGGCTGAAAGCCACCGGCGCCAAAGTGGTGGACTTCGGTGCCGGCGAACCTGACTTTCCCACTCCCGCGAACGTTAAGCGAGCTGCCGTCCAGGCTCTTGAGCAGGACTTCACCAAATACACCCCTACGGGAGGCATTCCTGAGCTGAAAAAGGCGATCGTGGAGCGCCATGCGCGAGACTTCGGCTCGAATTATGCGCCGGAAGAGTGCCTCGTGACCGTGGGTGGCAAGCAGGCAGTCTTTGAAGCCATCGTCGCTACCGTGGAGAGGGACGACGAGGTCATTCTCCCGGTTCCGTACTGGGTCTCGTATCTGGATATCATCCGTTACGCGGGTGGTAACGCGGTGTTACTGCAGACGCGCGAGGAGGAGGACTTCGCCGTTCGCGCCATAGACATCGAAAGGCTGATCACACCCAAGACGCGGATGATCATCATCGACTCGCCCAACAACCCCACGGGCGCTGTTGTCCCGCCGGAGGAGATGGAAAAGATTCTGGTGCTGGCGGAGCGGCACAACCTGTGGTTGATGTCAGACGAGTGCTATTGCCACTTCATCTATGACGGTGGCAAGCCATTCTCGCTGGGTATCTCCAAGAACCGCGAGAACCTACTTGTGGTCGGCTCGCTCTCCAAGACTTATGCCATGACGGGCTGGCGCATCGGGTTTGCCCTGGGATCCACCGAACTCCTGGCACAGATGCTCAGCTTGCAAAGCCACTCTACTTCCAACGCCAGCTCGATCACCCAGAAAGCGGCCGTCGAGGCGCTCAACGGCCCGCAGGACTCGGTGGCCACGATGCTCGCGGAATACAATCGGCGCCGGGTGCGGATCATCGCCGGTCTACGTTCGATACCGGGCATTCGCTGCTCGCTTCCCAAGGGGGCTTTCTACGTTTATCCGAACGTTGCTGCCTACCTGGATGGAGAAGGCCTGGCTGACACGAATGCGCTCGCTGACAGGCTTCTGGATGAAGCAGCCTTGGCCTTGGTCCCGGGCCCTGCCTTTGGAACCAGCCAGCACGTCAGGATCTCCTATGCGACCTCCCAGGAGCAAATCGATGAAGGATTACAGAGATTGAAAGCCTTCTTCGCGAGGCAGGAACGCATTACGTTGCCCGGCCGTAAGACCCGGCACGGCGCGACTCCTGATTTCTGACTCCTGGCTTCTGACTTTGCTGTCTATGCCGAAGCTTGACATCCCGCTTCAACTTTCCCCCGTCTTCAAGCCGAAGATCTGGGGCCAGCACAACTTGGAGCCGCTCTTTGCCAGACCTGTAGCCAAACCCGGCGATCCGCCTTCCCGGCTTGGGCACTCGGAGCCACCTGTCGGCGCCAATGACTTGATCGGTGAAGTGTGGATCACCGACGAAAGGTCGCGGTTCCTCAATGGTTCCTGTGCCGGCCTCACATTGAAGGAGGCCTCGCAGAAATACGGCGCCGAACTCCACGGTAGCGCCTGGTCGAGCCGCGGCAGGACGTGCTTTCCTCTGCTGGCGAAATACATTTACACCCACGACTGGCTCTCGGTTCAGGTCCACCCAGACGATGACTATGCTCACGTTCATGACCCGGGAAATTTCGGCAAATGTGAGATGTGGTATTTCCTGAGCAGCGACGACAGGGGGGAAGTCCTGTTGGCAGTTAAGGCTGGGGTAACTAAAGAAAGGCTGGCAGCCGCATTCGAGAACGGGACTTCCCGCGACCTCATTCAGCCCTTTCGGCCCGAAGCCGAGGAAGCTGTTTTCGTCCCACCGGGAACGGTGCATGCTCTGGGTCCTGGACTTGTCCTTTTCGAGGTGGAGGAGAATTCCGATCTCACTTACCGTCTCGACGACTTCGGCCGGGTTGGTTTGGATGGCAAGCCTCGACCGCTCCACTGGCAGAAAGGTCTGGACGTCACGCGGGTGGAGTTACCGCAGTACCGCCATCTGCCCCGGCTCGAGTTTCACGAACCTTACGGCTCGCGCCGATGGGTCCTGGCTTGCCGCTATTTTGCGCTGGAAGAATTGATGCTAACCGAAATAGCGTGCCTCGAGGGTTCCGCCGAACGGGTGGAAACCCTCTCCATACTGTCCGGGGAAGGACGCGTTGAGACCGAGGCGGGCTGGATGGCCTATCGCACGGGTGACACTTGGGTGATCCCTCCCGGCGTCAGGAATTACCGTCTAGCCCCAGAGGAGCGCACCCGATTGCTAAAGTTTTACGTTCCAGACATCGATAAGGATTTTCGAAGCCGGCTCGCCGCGCGAGGAGTGAGCTTCGAGCAAATCGGGAGGATCGTTTTTGGTTAATTAACGTGGTCGGAGGAGGCGTGGGTGGCGGATACATGGCGGCGCGATGTATGCGCCACCCGGTAGTTCTTCTGGCTCCTGACAGATGGCTTCAACCTATATGCTCAAGAAAAGCACCCAGCGAGACCCCACCTTGCGGCACGCCTACGCGGTGATCATGGCCGGTGGCAGCGGGACGCGCTTCTGGCCCCTGAGCCGTCGAGAGCACCCCAAGCAACTCCTCACCCTGTTCGGTAAAGGCACGCTGCTGGAGCAGACGGTCGAGCGCATCCGAGGCTTGATTCCAGCCGAGCGGACCTACCTCCTCACTAATGAGTTGCTGCGCGACAAGGTGCAGCGTAGCTTTCCGGACATCCCGCCCAACCAGGTCGTGGCTGAACCGGCGGCGCGCAACACCGCGCCCACCATCGGTCTGGCGGCGCACGAGATCCTGCGGCGCGATCCCGACGGGCTGATGGTAGTTTTGCCTTCTGACCATGTCATCCGAAAGCTAGGCGTCTTTCAACGATGTTTGCGCGCCGCATGCCAGTTTGGCTGGACCGAAGGCCGGTCGGTTGTTCTGGGTCTGAAGCCCACGGGACCTCACACGGGCTACGGCTATGTGCGCCTGGGAGCGAAGGAGGATCGCTTGAACGGCCAGGAGGTCTTCCGGGTCATGCGATTCACTGAAAAGCCGCCCCTGGCTACGGCCCGTCGTTACGTTGCTTCCGGCCGGTATCTGTGGAATGGTGGGATGTTCGTTTGGCGAGCATCCACGGTTCTTCGCAACTTCGAGAAACACCAGCCTGAAATGGCTCGTGGGCTGGCAGAAATCGCCGCGGCCGGAGGCATCCGCTCGCAGGAAACCTTGCGGCGGCTTTATCCCCGTCTCGAGAAGATTTCCGTTGATTTCGCTTTGATGGAGAAAATCTCCGGTGTTTATGCGGTTGCGGCCGACATCGGTTGGAGCGATGTCGGGAGCTGGTCGGTGGCCTACGACCTGAACCCCAAGGACGGGGATGGCAACGTGAGACCGCGCCACAGTTTCTGCCTTGATTCTGAAGGGAATATGATCGTGTCGCCACGCAAGTTCGTGGTGACGGTGGGCGTTCAGGGTCTCATTATCGTAGAAACGGACGACGCGCTTTTGGTGTGTGCCCGGGAGCATTCCCAGGACGTTGGCAAGGCCGTCCAGGAGTTGGACGAGCAGGGACACCACGACCTTCTGTAGTCCCCTCCGCAAGTCAGAGCGGCAGAGCCGCCAA
>Ga0182033_10001854_pt1 | contig 10663 bp, 14 predicted proteins | sample tim00Cox0000000H_FD_125968 | JGI IMG/M metagenome (GOLD analysis project Ga0182033, IMG submission 125968) | Lab enrichment of tropical soil microbial communities from Luquillo Experimental Forest, Puerto Rico - timezero.00C.oxic.00.000.00H | ecosystem: Environmental > Terrestrial > Soil >...
CTCGAACGCGCGATAATGCCGTGGCTGCGCATCGCGGTTGCACCCAAGAGTCGTTCACGTCCGCGAACGGATTAGCCTACACCTGCCAACGCAAAAGGCTCGCATCTTTTAACGCAATCTTCAGCAGCGGCAAGCTTCTCGAAACCAGCCTCAAGCGGCCCGGAGTCCGCAATTTGGCACTGAGCTGCCGGTCCGCAATGCCCGCGCATCGGCCGCCATCGGGGGCAAAGCAGACCCCCTGACCAAACCACATTCGACAACTCGATTTAAGAGCGCACGAGCTAGCTTAGCTAGGTCGTTGGACAAATCTGTCAGCCGACTTGCCCGCCTACCTGTCAGGATAAGGCCCAAAGGAAGATCAGAGCCGCCGCTGCACCGAGTGCGCTGCGCCCAGCATGGAGCACTGCCCAGTGCTCCACTGTGCGTCGAGCCTCAGGCCCGGCGGCTCTGGCGCAGTCGCCATAAGCTTTTTGTTCGTCGGCACGATGACCAGCAGCGTGTAGGGCCAGTTCGCGACGATGACGGCAGCCCAAGAAGCCATCGCCAGTCATAGCTGGCAAAAAAGGCCGCTACGCCCAGGATGCCCGCGAGAATGGCCAGCGGTGCTTGCATGGCGAAGCCGCGCTTGTGACTCGGCTGCCACTCCGCAAGCAAGCCGCGGTCGTCCAGTTGTAGACGTGCGGGTTGCTCCACGACGTTGACGTAGACCGCGGCGCCCGTGAACACGGCAGCGACGATTAGTGCGAGGTGGCCGGCAATCATGGCCACCGTCTATACCGTTGTTTCAACGTTACGGCTCTCGCGCGCACGACCTCTACTACGACAGGCGCAATTTCGGCCACTGCGGAGCGGCCAACAGTGGGATCGGCTGCAACGGCCTCTTCGAGGCCTTGTAGCGCGCAGTGGCCCCACAAGAGCTGGGACGACTCTTCGTATGCGCAGGCGCAGGCTGCCTCCAGGTCAGCCATGGCCGATATTGGCTAACCAAAACCCGGCCGTTGCGGCGGCAGCGAGGCCGCCGATGCCCGCAGCAGCCCAAGCGGCGAGGAGGGCAACGCGACCGGCGCGCTGTGCTTTGGCGGTCTCCTCCCGTATCCGCTCGATCACGGCATTGCTGGCCTCGGCCGCGGCCTCTCTGAGCCGTTCCGCCGACCACACCCCGGCGTCGGTGATCAGCGCCGCGGCCGCGGCTTTTGCCGCTTCGAACTGCTGGAGGCAAGCCGCCGAGACCTGATCCCCCGAGGTCCGCACCGCGCGCTGTAGTTCGGTCCGGGCCTCATCGAGCAAGATTCGGTTTATGGTCGCGGCCGCGAGGAGCGGATCCGCCCGATCGAGGCTTATACCAGTTTCTCTCGCGATCTCGGCGATGAGGCGGTCGCGTTCCATCAGGCTGCTTCGATTAGCCGATCGGGGTCATCTGCTCGAAGATAGGGCGCTTGATCTGCCGCAACCGCTGCTTGGCCATGGCGAAGAAATCGCTGCTACAGTCGGCTTCGGCGAAGGTCATGTTCCGCGCAAGCATCGCGGTCAAGTTTGCTCCGAAGGTCTGCGGGTTGAGCCGGGGCAGGCGGACCGTGCCGATCAGACGGTGCCGCGCTTCCTGATAAACCGGCGTGTCCTCGAATCCTTTGCCGTCGGCGCCGCGCACTTCGCCGTGATGCTCGTTGAGCCACAGCACGATCTCGACTTCCGGCGGGAATTGCCGGACCACGGCGTGAAAGCCGCGACCGGTGTGCACGAGCTCCGGGCCGCCGGCGACAATTGTGTGGACGACAACTCGCTTACCGGCGCCGTTGATCGCGTCGACGACGCCGTCCTGCACCAGGTATCGGCTCATCGGCACGAACGACGTCGCTCCGTTGTCGACCACGAAATGGCTATCCTCGGTTAGGATGCGTTCGACCATCCCGTCCATCTCGGCAATGTCGATCTCCTCGCTCTCGTCCTTGAGGATGCTCACCGGGCGAACTCCAAGCGCTGTGATGTCCTGGAAGGAACCATTCACCTGATCGGTGTCGAGGCAGGCGACTGGTTCGCCACGCTCGGTCAGGTATTGCGCGATGAGGCTGGCGACGAATGTCTTGCCGACGCCTCCTTTGCCCTGGAGCACGAAATGCGCCTTGCGCATCGGCTTATTTCTTTCCGGCGAAGAAGCCGGATCCGAAGAGCCGGTCGATCTCTCCTTCTTTGGCGATCGGGCTGTATCGGAAGGTGCCTCGTCGAGATTGCTCATCTGCGGCATGGGATGGTGGTCTGTCCTGTGGTGCGACTGGTGTCGCCGGAACCGTCGGCGCAACTGCCTCGGAACGATTCGGCGCCGCGGAGCTCGTATCGCTCAGCGGCACCGCCGGCTCCCGGTGTTCGGGTCTGGCCTCAGTGGCGTGCCGACGGACGAGCTTGCAGAAGCCACTATAGCTGATACCGAGTCCTGCCATGTGGCGCTTGTAGATCGCCGTGATTGGCCAACCGGCGGTGAGGTCCGAGGTAATGGCGTCGAGCCGGGCCAACAGAGCGATTCGGCCGGCACCCCATGGTACCCGCGCCGGCTTGCCGCTTACTGGCGAGCCCTCTCCCTCGATCTTTACCGAACATCTTTCCCCCATAGATACACGCTGTAACATGTGAGCGTTGGATTACCTAGCCGCCACATCCTCTCAACTTGAGCAATCTTGTGCCAACTTGTCTGATCTTGTCCGATCTCAGGTGCGGAAGCGCGACCGGGGACAAGTCCACCCGAGTAAGGACGAGTGGGGACGAGTTCGTCCAAACTTTGGATGGCAGGATAGGCGTTGTTGGCCAACAACGCGGCGCCTTACTCGCCCGCGGCTCGACGGTGAAGCAGAAGAAGCCCGATGACGAATGAGACCAGAGACCGGCGCTGCCCGCTTCGGGTAGTCGTGTCAGCCAGTGAACGATCGCGAATCGAGGAACGGGCGCAGGCCGCCGGACTGTCCGTCTCGGCCTATCTGCGCACCGCCGGCCTATGCCACCCGATTCGCTCTAGCTTCGACCACGCGGCGGTCGTGGAGCTGGCGAAGGTGAATGGCGATCAGGGCCGGCTCGGCGGCCTCCTGAAATTGTGGCTGGCGGACCGGCCCGGCATTGGGGCGCCGGAGCTCGACGTTCGCCTGTTGCTCGACCGAATCGCGGAGCTGCAGGGCCGACTGGCCGAAATCGCCGGGCGAATATGATCGCCAAGCGCATCGTCCGCGAGAAAGCTGCCTCGGATTTTGAGCGCCTCGGGGCTTACGTCCTCAACGCCAAAGGGGGCGTCGATCCGGCAAGCTGGTCGCGGCTCGGTGCTTACGTGCTCGACGCGGCGCATCAGGGCGAAAAGGTCGCCTGGGCACGGGTCAGCAACTGCCAATCCGATGATCCTGGCTGGGCGGTCAAAGAGATCTCGGCAACCCAAGCCCGCAACACCCGCAGCCAAGCCGACAAAAGCTATCACCTCGTCGTCAGCTTCCCCGAGGGCGAGCGGCCGACGCGCGAGCAGCTAGCCGATATCGAGGACAGGCTATGCGCGGCGCTCGGTTTCGCGGAGCACCAGCGAGTCTCGGCGGTGCACCAGAATACCGACAACTGGCACATGCACATTGCGATCAATAAGGTGCATCCCCAGACATTCCGGAACATTGAGCCGTTCCGGGATCATTTCCGATTGCAGGAGGCCTGCGCCGAGCTCGAGGTGAAGCACGGGCTTATCCAAGACAATCACACTCCGGAGCGAGGCAAGGCGAAGAAGGCGCGGGGCAGGGCTGCCGACTTCGAGGCCTTTCAGGGCTACCCTTCCTTTCTGCAATGGGTACGGGAGAATGCCGGAACCGCATTGCTGAACGCTCGAGATGGCGGCCAAGGATGGCAAGGGCTGCACCGGGTAGCGAGCGCCTATGACCTCGCAATCAAACCGCGCGGTGCCGGCCTGGTAATCGGCGATCGCAGCGGGCGGCTGCACGTCAAAGCGTCCGATGTCGATCGCGGCCTCTCGATAAAGGCGTTGACTGAGCTTTTAGGTCCCTATGAGGCGCCGGGGGAGCAAGCCGAGGCCAAACAACCACAAGCACGGTACGACAGGCCAGAGCGGACGGGGCCGCTCTACGACGCGTTCAAGCGGGAGCGCGAGGCGGCGATCTCCGGCAGGGAGGCCGCTGCCAAGGCACTGCGCGAGCAGCATCTCACGTACCGCCGCAAGCTGCAGGACTGGTATCGGCAGCGCTTCCGGCAGGAGAAGCTGAACGGCCTTTCAGGCGCGCTGCGCCGGCAGTCTTTTCAGCATCTGATAGCAAAACAAAAGCAGGACCGCGCCCGGCGGCTAGCACGGGAGGCGGAGGAACGGCGCCAGCTTCGGGCCCGACATCCCATTCCGAGCTGGCAGGGATATCTTGAAGTCGAGGCGGCGCGCGGCAACGTCGCCGCCCTAGCAGCGCTGCGGACCCGGATGCGGCGGAAGGATCCGGTCGCGGTGCAACTCGTTGACGCCGAAGAGGCAGCCGAGGTCCGTCATATTATCTTCCCGAAGCTGCGCCCTGTCGTGAAGCGGGACGGCCGAGTGATCTACCGTGCCTCAGACGGCGGGGTCGTGACGGACGAAGCCCGCAATGTCCGCGTCGACCAGGTTACAGCAGGTGCGACGTTGCTCGCCTTGTCGTTGGCGGCTGAGCGATTCGGGGATCGACCACTCGTCGTGCGCGGCACGGACGAGTTCCGGCTTCAAGCGGCGACGGTGGCCGGCCGCGAAGGCCTGGACATCGCCTTTTCCGATCAAGGGCTCGAGCGGCACCGGCGAGCGAACTGCAACGGTCTGACAAAATCGCTTGAGCCCGGCGATAAACCGGGAAATACAGTACATGTTATAACGCGTGACGTGAAGAGGGGGATCGAGGGGATGAAAGGGGCCGAGATTGAAAGAGGCGCCGGGGTTCACAAGCGCGCCCTAGTCGGAATCCCGGCCCTGATGCTTGGCGCCGCGGCTATCAGTAGCGCGGCTACGCAATTTGTCGCGTACCGAGTCGGCTACCATCCGGCTCTGGGTGCGGCTTGGATCGGGCACATCTATGCACCGTGGTCCTGGGTGCAATGGCAAGAAGCGCCATGGGCGGCTCACGCCGAGACCACATTCCGGATTGTCGACTCGACGCTGATGGCCATTGCCACACTCGGCATGCTCGCGGTCATGTGCATCTCGACGGCTCGGCGACGGCGGCCGATCAGGCATGAGGGCGTGCACGGAACCGCGCGCTTCCAGACCGAGCTCGAGATCCGCCGGAACGGCTTACTGCCTCGCCGCGATCACCCCAGCTCCGGTGCCTATATTGGCGGCTGGACGGACGCCCGAGGCCGCACGCATTACCTCCGTCACGACGGTCCCGAGCACTGCATCGTCATTGCCCCGACGCGCAGCGGCAAAGGTGTTGGAAATATCGTGCCGACACTGCTTTCCTGGTCGTCGAGCTGCCTTGTCTACGACGAAAAGGGCGAGCTGTGGGAAATGACCGCCGGATGGCGGGCACAGCACGCCGGCAATGTGGTCGTGCGCTGGGAGCCTGGCGCCGTCGCCGGCAGCGCCGGTTTCAATTTCCTCGAGGAGGTGCGCCTCGGCACACCGCACGAAGTCGCCGACGCGCAGAACATCGCGCTCGCCTTGTGCGACCCGAAAGGGGAGGGGATCGATGCCGCGGATCACTGGGGCAAGACCTCGTTCGACCTCATTACCGCTCTGATCCTGCACGAGCTCTACCAGGCGCGGGCTGAGGGCAGGACGGCGAGTCTCGCCGATGTTGCCCATGCGTTGTCGAACCCGGATCAGAAGTCGGACGAGCTTTGGGAAGAGATGCGGACGAACCGGCATCTCGTGACGGGGGCGCACCCGGTCGTCGCGGCGGCCGGCCGCGACATGCTCGACCGCGAGGCGCGCGAGCGAGGAAGCGTTCTGAGCAGTGCGAAAACCTGTCTGCTGCTGTTCAAAGACCCAGTTGTTGGGCACAACACGAGTCGTTGCGACTTTCGGCTGTTCGACCTGATGAGCCTCGAGCGGCCGGTCTCGCTCTATATCGTCACGCGCGGTGCCGACAAAGAACGACTGCGGCCCGTGGTGCGGCTGCTGCTGACTATGGCGATGCGCGTGCTGATGGGCGTGGAGCTGAAGTTCGAAGACGGCCAGCCGGTGATGCCGCACAAGCACCGGCTCTTGCTGATGCTGGACGAGTTTCCCTCCCTTGGCCGGATGCAGCTGCTCGAGGGCGCGCTCCCGAAATGCGCGGGTTACGGGATCAAGGCATTTCTCGCGGCGCAGGACCGCGAGCAGATGTTCCGGGCCTATGGCGAGCACCAGAGTATCACCGCCAATTGCCACGTCCGCATCATCTACGCACCGAACGAATGGAGTACCGCGAAGTGGGTTTCCGAGATGGCCGGCAATACGACCATCGTGAAGGAGGACGTGACCGAAAGCGGGACGCGGTTCGGGCCACTGAGAAACGTCAGCCGGACCTATCACCAGCTGAGCCGTCCGCTGGTGACCCCCGACGAGATCATGAAGCTGAAAAAGCCGGCCAAAGCCGGCGACGGTCGGATCCTCGAGGCGGGCGAGATGGTCGTGTTCGTCGCCGGCGAGTCGCCGATCGCCGGCACCCAGATCCTCTACTTCCTGGACCCGATATTCGCCAGCCGAGCGGCGATACCGGCTCCACCGTCCGGCTCAACATTCCGGCCCACGATGGTCTTCCGCACCGGATGACCTGCCCGGGAAGCGAGAACGGGTCACGCCGCTGTTATTGGCTCGCTATGAATGCCGGCGGGGCGCTGATGCTGGGGATCGCGCTGGCGGGAGTGGTCGGCTTGCGCGTGAATGCTACGGCCTCGATGCCCCAGGGTATCTGGCAGGTCGAGGCGCCGGGAGCGCTAATCGGGCGAGGCGAGATCGTGAGCGTCTGTCTGCCTCAAAGCCCCGCCCTCAACGAGGCGGCCGAGCGGGGTTACATCCCGGCCGGTGCCTGCCCCGGCGGTCGCGAGCCGCTGGTGAAGCCCGTAGCAGCGGTGGCCGGCGACCGGGTAACGGTCACGGCTCTTGGTATTGCAGTGAACGGGGAGCCGATCGCCCAAAGCGCACCGCTCGACGAGGACAGCGCCGGCCGCCCCTTGAGGCCGGTCCCCGCGGGCGCCTATAGCGTTCCGGCCGGCGAGGTATGGCTTCTGTCCGGACACGATCCGCGCAGCTTCGACAGCCGATATTTCGGGGGTGTGCCGGTGACGAATATCCAGGGCGTCGCGCGTCCGACCTGGGTGGTCGAGTGATCGCCGCTGCACTCCTCGCATGCGCGGCAAATATTGCGCCGGTGACGCTCGAGGCGGTTATCGAGGTGGAGAGCCGCGGCGACGCGCTTGCCCTTCACGTCAACGGCCAGGCAACGCGGCCGCACAGACCCGCGGACGCCCGAGAAACGGCGATGCTCGCCCGAAACTATATCGCGCAGGGATACAGTGTCGATCTTGGCTTGATGCAGGTGAACAGCCGCAATCTGCCGGCGCTCGGCTACACCGTCGAGGAGGTGCTGAATGATCCGTGCACCAACATTCGGGCGGGCGCTGCGGTCCTCACGGCCGACTACGCAGCAGCCGTGCGGGTGCATGGCGAAGGCCAGGCGGCCCTTCAGGCTGCGCTCAGCGCCTACAATACCGGAGATTTCAATCGAGGGTTCGCAAACGGCTATGTGTCCCGTTACTATGCTAGTAATAGGGTGCCCGCCTTGGCTAAAAACGTTCGTTTGGCTACGCTGGCGACTGTGAGGCAAGAGGCTAAACAGCTCCCACCGAACCCGTACACGGCTGAGACTGTAGTCTATTTTAAATACGCTCCAAATATTGAGACTCAGTGAGCGTGCAGATCAGCTCGGCAAACCGGATGGATCGGAGTATTTCTCCTCAAAAGTAGAGGTCGGACCAATGCGCACGATCGGGCGAATGGCTGCGGAACTGCTAGGTGTGCTGCTGGCGGGTGTGGCTTCGTTCTTCGCGGCGATCGGCTTCGTTATGGGAGCCCTGTTCATTTGGGTGTGCGGCATCGTTTCCGGCCTGTTTTTGATCGCGGCGTTGTTTAGCGGCGTGATGTGGCTGTTCACGCGCAACCACCACGCATTTCACACTATGCTCGGGTTCTTTGGCTATGCCGGTGTCCCGTTCCTGCTGATCGTAGTGATGACGTATTATCACGGGAAATGGACTCACTGGCTGAAGAGACATGACCGGCAGGCGCTCGAACGCCCCGGCCGATCGGGAGCGTGCGATCGCATCCAGATGCCTTGAGACCTTCTTACTTTTATCTTGCCCCCTTTCCGGGGCGTGACACGAACGACCTTTGAACTGGGAGCCCCTATAGGTTTACTTCGTAACTAGAATGCCCATGTCTCATACTAAAGTAACCGGTGGAACGTCATGGTCAAGGCTCGGTCTTCTCCGGAAAACGCGTTCGGACGGCAGTCGCCTATCCGCGACGCCTTCATCAAGCGCTCGGCTCATGTCATCGAGCGCCTCGCGGAACGGGCCGACTAGGCCACGCTCGCCGAAGCTATGTCGGCACCGACCGATTTCGGCACCTTGGCACGGGTGCTCACGGATGTCGGTGTCATCGGGACAGCAGTAGCGGAGCTCGATCCTGAGGCGCTCGATCTCGTCCGCGAGATTGAGCATCGCGATAAGCTAGTGCAGCGTGCCGGGGCATGCTTTCGGCCGAGGAGGCCGGCCATCTCCTGCATATTGGGCGTCAGGCCGTCGACAAACGCCGTCGGAACAAAACGTTGCTTTCTGTTCGCCAAGCCGGGGACTGGTTCTATCCCCGGGCGCAGTTCCATGAACACGAGGTGATCTCGGGCATTTCCGAGATCGTCAAGGGGCTTGAGGCTTCAGGTCCTTGGGTGACTCTCGAGTTTATACTGACGTCTGACTCAGTGCTCGACGGCCTCAGCCCGCGGGAGGCACTGCTAAAAGGGGGTGAACTGTACGCGCGCGTAATGACGCTCGTGTGTGCCCAGGAGGCCGGTGACGGCTTTGCTTAAGTGTGACGCCCCGGATCGCTGGAAGCTCCGTCAGAATTGGGGGCTTTTCACCCGATCTTGACGCAGCCGGACTGTCAGGCGGGGAGACTAGTCTCTCGAGGCTCGGCCCGCTCAGCCTGCATCGGTCTTTGCTGTCTTTCGTGGCCGGCCGCCTTTCCGGCCGTTGGCCTGGGCGCTGCTTCGCTTTGCATCTGAAGTCGCTTTGCCGCCGCGGCTTGCGAAGATCGCTGCCATTGCACGCGGCGGCAGCATCGCGGGCAGGATCGCGGTCATCAAGCCATGCACGCTGATGTGGATATCGCGGTCTTCGAGCTCGATTGCCGATCCGTCCGGCCACACCTCGAGTTTTGCCAGATCCTCCCTCGGCACGTCCTGCAGCGCACCGATCCACTCGCGCGGGATCAGAAACCCCGCATTCCGGGTCGTGACGATCTCGATGGCATCGCGGTCGGGCACGTAGCGGACCGCCTGCGCTCGCACTTCTGCCTCCGCTTCCGCTTGGCCTGCGATGAGCGCCGCGGCGTATTCGGCGTCGGTGATCTGGTGCTGCGTCATTGTCGCGTACTCACTTCTGCCGTCATGCCATCGCGAAAAATCACATAAAGCTGCTCGGCGTCAGGGTCATAGCTGGCGTCGGCGATCTGCTTCGCATCCGGTGCGCGTTCTGTGCGAATCTCGATTTTCGCTGCTTGTGCCACGGCCCATCGGTTTGTCAAACAGGTCGTCCGCCTCGTCGTCCACCAGGCCTGCCGGCAATCCGCCAGCCGGGTTTGAACGTCGTCGAGCAGCCGATTTACCACCCGTTGCCGCGGAATATTCTTCAGCGGTGCGATGTTGATCAGCTCTATCGCGTTGTCGACGTAGGAAAATCTCACGCGCGCAATCCAACCCTCGCTACGGTGCCGGGCGTGAACGTGCGGTGGGCAGTGATCGTCGGCAAACACATAAATCACTGCCCGAGTGCCTTCGGAGACGAACACTCGGCTCATGATCCGAGATAACCCGTCGGCGTGGGTTTTTCAAGGTAGAATAGCGGGCAAGGTCAGGGAGATCACGTCATAGGGCGGACGCCGGATTCTGCTCAAGCCAGGAGCTGATATCGTGCCTGGATAAACCAAGACGAAGTCACGATCACTGTCCAGCTAAGGCATTCATCACGTCAGTGGTTTGATCGCCCGACCATGGTCTCAGAACCATGTCCTTACTAACCATGACGACGAAGCGGTAGCCCGGCCTGATCTCCAGAGTATTTGGGATTGCCAACCCAGCGCGGGCATATTCCTGACCGAGCTCGCCGAGCTGCTGCCCGAGCGCACCGGCAGCGATCTGTTGACTATTGTAGTTCTGCCCGTTCACCGCTTGCGGCTGGCTCAGCTGCACGCCGGCGGCAGCGATACTGATCAGCACGGCATTCCCGAGCTTTGCCCACAAATGGGTGTTCACCTGATCGTGGAAGCCGGCATAGCCGCCTTCGTCGGCGCCCGGCATGGAGCCCAGATCTATCGAGCTGGCATCCGGGTAAATGATGCGGTTCCAGATTACGACGACACAAGTCTGCCCTTGGGACACACTATTGTCGTAGGCGCCAATGAGCTTGGCTCCCTGCGGGATCA
>Ga0182033_10001858_pt1 | contig 10656 bp, 11 predicted proteins | sample tim00Cox0000000H_FD_125968 | JGI IMG/M metagenome (GOLD analysis project Ga0182033, IMG submission 125968) | Lab enrichment of tropical soil microbial communities from Luquillo Experimental Forest, Puerto Rico - timezero.00C.oxic.00.000.00H | ecosystem: Environmental > Terrestrial > Soil >...
AGGAGCATCAGATCAAGACACTCCGATCTGATCTTGAAAAGGTTCAGAACATTGTTTCTTCGCTTCAAAAGCAGCTCGACGATCTGATGGACTAGTCAGGGCCGCTGACGGAGACGTTCGCAATGAATGTGAATGCGCGTGAACTCAATATTCGTAGCCGCCGTTCGGCTCGGGGTCGGTACTCTTCTGGCTTCTCACGCCAGCGTACGTCCGAAGCGCGAGCAGATCTTCCTCGCTAAGACGGACAGGTGGCTTGTTGAGGGGCCACCAAACATTGCATCGCGAACACCCGGTTAGGATTTCGCCGCGATTGTCGATGTCAATTAACTCTTGGCCACACAGACAACGCTTGCGGCCACTTCGGCCAACTACCTCAGCGGATTGAGGGAGGCCATGGTCCTTAAAGTAACGATCCCAAAACTGCACTAGCTCATCGATAAAATCTTCGACCTGCTGCCGTTCACCGTCTTCTCGCTCCAGCCAAAGATAGGAAGCGTCGAGTGCATAGGACCGAACCGGCTTGGGTTGAACAAGGCCTTTGTGCTCGCCGGTTATGATCCTGTCTTGCTTGAAATGCTTCCTGCCGTTCGTGATGCGGCCTGCGTCAGCGATGGGCGAGTCGGCCATCTCCTTAAGAGCTTCGCGGAAGGCGCCCAGATCGCGGTGCGGAAAATCGGGGCGACCAGATAGTTCGGGGAACACCCATTCGCAAAGATGATAAGCCGTCATTATGGCATTGAGCGCATGCCGCGGGTCAAGACAACCGCTCTGAATAAAATCCGCCCTCTCTTGGCGAAGCTTCTGAAAGAAATCAAGGGCGGTGTTCAATCCGAAGCTGGACATGCTTGTTGATAGCACGCTCAACCGGACGACTCATGTTCAACATGCTGGGCGTCATCGCTCACGTTCGAGCGCGAGCTAATGCTCGAACGCCAACGTGAAGGCGTCGCAAAGGCGAAGGCCGAAGGGAAGTACAAGGGCAGAGCACCTATAGCACGCGCCAAGGCGCCTGAAGTGCGGCAGCTCCACAAAGACGGCGTGGGTGCCATCGAGATCGCAAGACGACTGCAGATCAGCAGAGCAAGCGTCTATCGCGTGCTTGGACCTTACGCCGCTTGCAAGCCTTGCTGCCAGATCGTCTTCATTACTGCGAAAACGTCTTCATACCGATACCGCTCGCCGGTCTGCAAAACGCTGCCTATGTCTCCTGTCCAAATCAAAAGCGAATCTTGTGTGCCATTGACGGGCGTAAACTCTGCACCCGTCGGCGTGTGGATGATCGCACCGTCTTTGATTTCGAATTGGTCGCGCATCACTTTGGTGCTCATGGCCATTCCCTCTCGAGCTTTGATTCGTCGAAGCGCATCATCGGAGCATGTTGGGATTAAGGAGTTATTTTGCGGCGGCTGGTAGAATAAAGCCCCGAAAGGGGCTTTATTCTTGGAGCAATGAATGAAAAGAAGTTGGCGCGACGAATACCGCAGAAGCGCTTCAAGGCCGAGTACAGGCCACAGAGAGAGGCTCAAAGCTATTGCAGTCGCGATTGCAGACGGGCAGCGGCCTACGGCAGAGAGCGAATTCAAGAACGGTATGAAGGGGCGGCGTAGGAGGCGCTCAGAAGCTTCCGATGAGGTTCCAGATAACCTGGTAACGGGAAGCCTCCGAAACGGCGTTTTTTCCTCAATAAAAACAGGGTGTTCTTCCCAAATCCGCGGCGGGGCTCTGGACCGTGCGAAGCAGCTTGAGCCGATTATTCGTGAGATGCAGAACGAGGGATATTCGATGCGCTGTATGGCGGCCGAGCAGAACCGGAAGGTCAAAACTCCTCGCGGTGGCGATTGGCATCCACACTGAGGGCTCAATTGGTGATTATCTGACTTTTGGCTGACCCGAGAACTCCGGGGCCGGTCGGTTCGGCAGAGTCCCTGAATTCCCGCGGGATCGATTGACTTGAGCGGGCGCAGCACCCTATAAGCCCCGGGATTGCGGACCCCGAAGCGGGCCTTTCGCTTCGTAGAATCGAGCCAGGAGTAGCCCCGTGAAACGCACCTACCAACCGTCGCGGCTCGTCCGCAAGAAGCGCCACGGCTTCCGCGCTCGTATGGCGACCAAAGGCGGGCGCAAGGTGCTCGCGCGGCGGAGAGCCAAGGGGCGCAAGCGCTTGTCGGCATAAGGCCGGCAGTGCCGTAAATCGGTGACGGCCATCGGACGTCTCAAGACCCGCGCCGAGTTTCTGCGTGTGAAGGGTGGATCGCGATTCGTTGCGCCCTCGCTCATCTTGCAGGCGCGCCGCCGTGTTGCGAATGAGGACGACGATCACCATGTTGCGCGCTTCGGCTTCACCGCCACCAAGAGCCTGGGCAGCGCTGTCACGCGCAACCGCGCAAGGCGGCGGCTCAAGGAGGCGGTGCGGCTTGTAGGACCTGCAGCCGCGGTCGAAGAATATGATTATGTTTTGATCGCGCGTTCGGGCACGGTACAACGGCGCTTCACCGAGTTGATCAAGGACCTTGAACGCGCGCTTGCCATGGTGCATGAGCCCTCGCCTGCAAAGCAGCGCTGATCGCCCGAGAACGGACTGGCCTCACTGCCCGCGAGCGGGACGGATGCGGCCCTTGAGCTGAAAGCGACATGGACGAGAATAATCGCAATTTCCTCCTCGCCATCCTGCTGTCCATCGGCGTCCTGTTCGCCTGGCAGTTTTTCTTCGTGCCGAAGCCCCATCCTCCGGCCGAGAAGCCGCCGGTCGAGCAGTCGCAGCAACAGCAGCGGATCGAGCAGGGACCGCCACGTCCAGGGGCTCAAAGTGAGACGCCGTCCGCGGGTGGGCCGACTGCACCGGCAGCCGGCGCCGCGCCCACTCTGACGCGCGAGGAGACGCTGGTGCAAAGCCCGCGCATCGCCATCGACACTCCGGCGCTCAAGGGCTCGATCGCGCTGAAAGGTGGACGCATCGACGATCTTACGCTGAAGGACTACCGCGAGACGGTCGATCCAGACAGTCCCAACGTCATCCTGCTCTCGCCGAAAGGCGGGCCACATGCCTACTACACCGAGCATGGCTTCGTCGGCGGAGACAATGCAAAGGACCTTGCGCTTCCATCCGCCGACACGGTGTGGAAGGCGACGAGCGAAGAGCCGCTTACCCAGAGCGCGCCGGTCACCCTCACCTATGACAACGGCAAAGGCCTCTCCTTCACCCGCACCATCGCGGTCGACGATAAGTACATGTTCACGGTCACCGACAAGGTGGCGAATAGCGGCTCTGAACCCGTCACGCTCCATCCTTACGCGCTCGTGTCGCGCCACGAGACGCCGCAGGTGAAGGGCTACTACATCCTGCATGAAGGACTGATCGGCGTCGTCGACGACGGGCTTCAGGAGATCACTTACAAGAAGGCAATTGAGAAACCGGCCGCGACCTTCAAGAGTAAGGAAGGCTGGCTCGGCATCACCGACAAATATTGGGCTGCCGTGGTCATCCCCGAGCAAGGCAAGTCCTTCGAGGCGAGGTTTTCGGGAACGCAAACCGACGGCCGCGACCGCTTCCAGGCCGACTACCTCATGGCCCCGCTCACGGTCGAACCCGGCGGCACCGCCGAGGCCAGGGGACAGGTCTTTGCCGGCGCCAAGGAGGTCAACCTCGTCGACACGTATGCGGAGAGATACGCAATCCCCAAGTTCGACCTCCTGATCGACTGGGGCTGGTTCTATTTCCTGACCAAGCCGATGTTCTTCGCGCTCGACTTCTTCTACAAGCTCGTCGGCAATTTCGGCGTGGCCATCCTCATCGTCACGTTGTGCATCAAGATCCTGCTTTTCCCGCTTGCCAACAAATCGTACGTGTCGATGAGCAGGATGAAGAAGCTCGCGCCCGAGATGCAGCGCATCAAGGAGCGCTACGCCAACGACCGCATGCGCCAGCAGCAGGCGATGATGGAGCTCTACAAGAAGGAAAAGGTGAACCCTGCTTCCGGTTGTCTGCCCATCCTCGTGCAGATTCCAGTGTTCTTTGCGCTCTATAAGGTGCTGTTCGTCACCATCGAGATGCGGCACGCGCCGTTCTTCGGCTGGATCAAGGACCTGTCGGCGCCAGATCCGACGAGCGTGTTCAGTCTGTTTGGGCTGCTCCCGTTCGATCCGTCGCAGGTGCCTGTTGTCGGCCATTTCCTCATGATCGGCGCATGGCCCTTGATCATGGGCGTCACCATGTGGGTGCAGATGAAGCTGAACCCTGCGCCGCCCGACCCTGTGCAGCAGAAGATGTTCGACTGGATGCCGGTGTTCTTCACCTTCCTGCTCGCGGGCTTTCCGGCCGGGCTCGTGATCTACTGGGCGTGGAACAACTTGCTGTCAGTGATCCAGCAGTCGGTGATCATGTCGCGGCAAGGGGTCGAGATCCCTCTCCTCGAGAATCTCGGCTTCAAGAACAACAAGGCCAAAGGCGGCACCAAGGGCTAGTTCGCGCTAGCCTCCGCCTCTTGTCATTGCCCGCGAAGGCGGGCAATCCAGTAACCCCGGCCTTCGTGCTTCAATTAAAGTCCGTGGTTACTGGATCGCCGGGTCAAGCCCGGCGATGACAATGGAACAGACTGAACTCACTCCGGCCGAAATCGCTGAAGGCGAGGCGCTGTGCAAAGGGCCCTGCGCTTTCGTAAAAGGCGTCGTCCGTATTGACGACCTACCGCAGGACGGTAGGCCCGAGGTCGCCTTTGGCGGGCGCTCGAATGTCGGCAAGTCGAGCCTCATCAACGCGCTCACCGGCCGCACAAGTCTCGCTCGCGTCTCGGTGGCGCCTGGGCGCACTTGTGAGCTGAATTTCTTCACGCTTGGCAAAGACGGGGCGCTAACCCTCGTTGACATGCCCGGCTACGGCTATGCTCGCGCCTCCAAGTCCGAGATCAAAGGCTGGACGCGCCTGATTCGCGAATACCTCAAAGGTCGCCGCGAGCTTAAACGCGTGTTCCTGTTGATCGATGCACGCCATGGGATAAAGCCCAACGACAAGGAGACCATGAAGCTTCTGGATGAGGCCGCAGTCTCCTATCAGGTGGTGCTGACCAAGGCCGACAAGCCTAAGGCCGCTGAGTTGGCGGAGGTTCAAGCGAAGGTCGCGCAAGCACTTGCGAAGCACGCCGCGGCCTATCCCGAGTTGCTCACCACCTCGGTACGCCTAGGCTCAGGCATCCCCGAGCTTCGCGCTGCGGTGGCCCGCTTAGCGCCGAACAGCGTTGTGTCACGAGCCAAAGCGCCGCTATAAGCGGCTCGTGAGCAAGGCCAAGTCATCCTCTGCGAAGTCGAACGAAGCTCCGGCGCCGGAGGCACGCACACCAAGCGCAGCCGTCCCAGGAGTGGCGGACGTGCTCACCTCGGTTCACGCCAAGGCGAAAGTGCTGTCCGAAGCGTTGCCCTTCATGCAGCGCTACGACAAGCAGACCGTGGTGGTGAAATATGGCGGCCACGCCATGGGCGATCCCGCCCTCGCTGCCGATTTCGCCCGCGACATCGTGCTGATCAAGCAGGCCGGCGTGAATCCCATCGTGGTGCATGGCGGCGGCCCGCAGATCGGCTCGCTGCTCGACCGACTCAACATCAGAAGCGAGTTCAAGGGCGGCTTGCGCGTGACCGACCGCGAGACCGTCGAGGTGGTCGAGATGGTGCTGGCCGGATCGGTCAACAAGGAGATCGTCACAGCGATCAACTCGCAAGGCGGCAAGGCGGTCGGTATCTCCGGCAAGGATGCCAATCTGATGCGGGCGAAGCGCCTCGAGCGGCGCTGGCGCGATCCCGATTCGAATATCGAGCAGATTGCCGATCTCGGCTTTGTCGGCGACCCCGCTGCCGTGGATCCCCATATTATCGACGTGATCATTCATTCAGATCTGATCCCAGTGGTTGCCCCGATCGGCGTCGGGCCCGATGGCGAAACGCTTAACATCAACGCCGACACCTTCGCCGGCGCGCTTGCTTCTGCCATGAAGGCAAAGCGCCTGTTGCTGCTCACGGATGTCGAGGGCGTGCTCGACCGGGAGGGCAACCTGATCAAGTCGCTAACTACGGCTGAGGCACAAAGCCTGATCGAAGACCGCACGATTTCTGGCGGCATGATCCCCAAGATTGAGAGCTGCCTCGACGTTATTGCCGAAGGCGTAGAGGCGGTCGTGATCATCAACGGCAAAGTGCCGCATGCGGTGTTGCTAGAGCTGCTCACCGAGCATGGCGCTGGCACCTTGATCGAGCGGCGCAGGCGCGAAAGCGGGGCGAGAGGCGCATGATGATCACAAGGCGCGAGCTTGGCGGAGGCTTCAACCACGTGGAGGCATGGGTGTTCGATCTCGACAACACGCTCTACCCCGCCGACTGCAATCTCTTCGCCCAGATCGACCGGCGCATAAGTGAGTTCATCGCAAACAGCTTCGGCATTCCGCTCGAACAGGCGCAGGCCTTCCGCGAGACCTATTACTACGAACATGGCACGACACTTGCCGGATTGGTGCGGTTGCATGGCGTGTCGCCTGACGTCTTCCTCGATTACGTGCATGACATCGACCTTAACTCCATCACCGCCTGCCCCGAGCTCGCGGCCGCACTCGACGCTCTTCCCGGCCGCAAATTCATCTTCACCAACGGCTCGCGCAAGCATGCCGAGGCTGTGGCCGCGCGGCTCGGCGTCGAAGGCCGCTTCGCCGAGATTTTCGACATCCACGCGCTCGAATACATTTATCCGAAGCCGACACGGGAGGCCTATGAGCGCTTCGTGCGCGCGAGCAATGTGGTCCCGAGCCAAACGGCAATGTTTGACGACCTACCGAACAACCTCGAGACTGCGCACACTCTCGGCATGACCACCGTTCTCGTCCATGGCGTGACCGACCATCCCCAGCACCAGGCTATTGCCGGCTGGACGGAGCTTCCCCCCCACATCCATCACCGCACCGATGCGCTTGCTCCCTTCCTCGCCGCGATTGGTGCGTCGATTGCCGAGACCGACGAGCCCGCGGAAGCCATGCCGCTCTGCGCTCAGTTCTGTTCAGCCTGACCTGACGGCCCTTCATGACCCACGATCACCTCAAGACTTTCATTAACAGCGCCTACGAGCATGCCGTCGAGATCACGCCGGAGACCAAGGGCGTGGTGCGCGATGCGGTGGAAGAGGTGCTCAATCTGCTCGACGGAGGCGAGCTCAGAGTGGCCGAGAAAGTGGGCGGTGCTTGGGTCGTGCATCAGTGGCTCAAGAAGGCGATCCTGCTCTCCTTCCGCCTGCACGAGCCGCATAAGATGGATGGGGGCCCCGACGGCGGAGCTTGGTGGGACAAGGTGCCTACCAAGTTCGCCAAATGGAAGGTGAAGGATTTCAAGCAGGCGGGCTTCCGCGTCGTGCCTGGAGCAGTCGTGCGCCGCTCTGCCTATATCGCACCTGGCGTCGTGCTGATGCCCTCCTTCGTCAATCTCGGCGCCCGCGTTGACTCTGGCACGATGGTCGACACTTGGGCCACGGTCGGCTCCTGCGCGCAGGTCGGCAAGAACGTGCATCTCTCCGGCGGGGCTGGCATTGGCGGGGTGCTAGAACCGCTGCAAGCGAACCCGGTCATCATCGAGGACAATTGCTTTATCGGAGCCCGTGCCGAGGTGGCCGAAGGTGTGATCGTTGGCGAGGGGTCTGTGCTGTCGATGGGCGTCTATGTCGGCCAGTCGACCCGTATCATCAACCGGGCTACCGGAGAGGTCTTGCAAGGCCGCGTGCCGCCCTACTCAGTCGTCGTCTCCGGGACGATGCCAGGTAAGCCGCTGCCAGACGGATCGCCGGGCCCATCGCTCTATTGCGCGGTGATCGTGAAGACCGTCGATGAGGGCACCCGCGCCAAGACCTCGATCAACGAGCTGCTCAGGGATTGAGTTATGCATGGTGGGCGATGACGATAAAATGGACTGAGCTTCTGTTCAGCTTCAGGGGGCGGATCCGGCGCCTCTATTTCTGGCTTACCACTCTCGTCTTCGGGTTCGCAGCCGGAATGCTGACCTCGACCTTCCAATTCATCGCTGAGACCTACGGCATTGGCGAGACCAATCCCGACACTCATCAGTTCGAGCCGACAGGGCCATTATCGATCGCCATTTTCGCGGTGACGCTTGCCAATCTGTGGGTCAATCTCGCGCTGAGCGTCAAACGCCTACACGACCGAGATCGCACCGGCTGGTGGATCGCGGCGAATGTACCTCTCCATCATCGTTGCGGTTGGTCTCGGCTTTTTGACGCTCACGCAACCGGAAGGGCAAAGGGAGCCTTTTAACACCATCGCCGTCATTGCCGTCATCGCAGCCGGCGTGCTCTTGGTCTGGCTGGTCATCGAAATCGGCTTCTTGAGGGGCACTCGAGGCCCCAACCGCTTCGGCCCCGATCCCTTAGCCGATTCCCCAGGCCAAACGCCAAGCAACGCGCGAATCTAGGCTGGATCACTTTCGATCGTTCGCAACAGTCATAGCGTTTTCCACCTGCACTTAGCCCCTTCCGCAGGGGCGCCCTTCGGCCTTACAAAGGTGGGGACCACGGCAGCTTGTCCGCCAAGGGGGGAAACCAATGGATTTGAATTTCAAATATCTGTTCACGTCTTTCGACGGGCGCATCAACCGGGCGAAATACTGGGCGGGAACAATCATCCTCGCCATCGTCAGCATCGTGGCCGGTTTCATTATCGGCGCCATTTTCGGATCCTCTACCCTTGGCGCCATATTGGTGGCCCTTGTCACCATCGCCCTGTTCTACCCGGGATATGCGGTGGCGGCTAAGCGCTTCCAGGACCGCGACAGGCCTGGCGTTACCGCCCTTTACGGCCTTATCCCGGTCCTGATCGCGAGCCTATTGCAGGCGTTCGGGCTTACAGGAACGCCGAACCAACCCAATGCGCTCGGCTGGATCTGCACGCTGGTCACCGTGGGCGTAGGCCTCTGGTTCCTGATCGATCTCGGCATCCTCAAGGGCACGCCAGGTCCTAATCGCTTCGGTGGCGACCCCTTGGCTGCCGTGCGATAGAACGGCCATTCCCAGGCGATGGTCTCCCGCGCCTTCCGCACGAGGCGAGATCATCGTCATCCACTCGTGAAGCCGTGATGGCGTGGTTGGGCTTGCCACGCCGGATGGCACTCGTCATTTTGCCTGCGCAATGAGCACCATCGGCGATAAGGCAGTCGCGATCGCGCAAATCTTGATCCGCTGCGAAAGCGTGACGCCGGCCGACGCCGGTGCGCTCGACGCACTAAGCGAGGCGCTGAAACCGGCTCGCTTCGCCGTCGAGCGCCTGACCTTCAACGACCAGGGGTCGCCGCGGATCGACAATCTGTTTGCGCGCATCGGCGATGGGCCGCCGCATCTCTGCTTTGCCGGGCACACCGATGTCGTACCGCCCGGCGACGCTAAGCTGTGGACCCATCCGCCATTTGCCGCCGAGATCGCCGGCGGCCGCCTCTACGGTAGAGGTGCATCCGACATGAAGGGGGCGATCGCCTGTTTCGCCGCTGCCGCTCTCGACTATGCCAAGGCGCGAGGGCGGGACATCGACGGCACGATCAGCCTGCTTATCACCGGAGATGAAGAGGGCGTGGCGATCAACGGGACGCGCAAGGTGTTGCAGTGGATGAAGGAGCACGGCGAGCGACCTGACCATTGTTTAGTTGGCGAGCCGACGAATGCGAAACGGCTTGGGGAGGCGATCAAGATCGGGCGGCGCGGCAGCCTCAACGCCAAACTCAAGATCACTGGCGTGCAAGGGCATGTCGCCTATCCGCATCTTGCCAGTAACCCGGTGAAGGGGCTGGTGCGGGTCCTCGCTCGCCTCTACGACTCTCCGCTCGACTACGGCAGTGCGCATTTCTCGCCGTCTAATCTCGAGGTGACCAGCATCGATGTCGGCAATCCGACCGTGAATCTGATCCCGGCTCAGGCCGAGGCGCGGCTCAACATCCGCTACAACGACAAGCACTCGCCTTCCTCGCTCGAAGCCTTCTTGCGCGAGCAGGTCGCGCTTGGGCTCTCTGGCAGCAATCATAACTTCAGCTTAGAGTTCGAACCACCGAGCCACAACTTCCTCACCGAGCCCGGACCGCTCGACGCGATCCTGAGCGAGGCAGTGCGCGAGATCACAGGCCTCACGCCCTCGCTCGACACTGGCGGCGGCACGTCCGACGCGCGCTACATCAAGGACTACTGCCCGGTCATCGAGTTCGGTCTCTTGACCGAAACGACCCACAAGGCCGACGAGAACGTGGCCCTTGCCGACCTCGAGCAGCTCACCGCCATCTACCGGCGCTTCATCGAGCTCTATTTCGAGACGTTCGGGGGAACCGATGCCGGGTGACGACCGGCCGATCGGCGTGTTCGATTCCGGCATGGGCGGACTGACGGTGTTGCGCGCGCTGCTCGCCCGGCTGCCTAACGAGCGCTTCGTCTATCTCGGCGACACCGCACGGCTGCCTTACGGCACCAAGAGCCCTGAAACCGTACAGGCCTATGCGCTCCAGGCTACCCGCCTCCTTGTGTCCGAGGGGGTGAAGATGGTGGTGGTCGCCTGCAACACGGCCTCGGCGGTGGCGCTGAGCCCCTTGGCAAGGGCCTTGTCTCCGGTGCCGGTGATCGGCGTGATCGAGCCGGGTGCACGCGCC
>Ga0182033_10001863_pt1 | contig 10647 bp, 8 predicted proteins | sample tim00Cox0000000H_FD_125968 | JGI IMG/M metagenome (GOLD analysis project Ga0182033, IMG submission 125968) | Lab enrichment of tropical soil microbial communities from Luquillo Experimental Forest, Puerto Rico - timezero.00C.oxic.00.000.00H | ecosystem: Environmental > Terrestrial > Soil >...
CTTGTGGACAGAGGACGAGGCCTCGTTCCACGGGAAGTTCGTCAATTTCGACCCGGTTTGGTCCTGGCCAAAGCCGGCGCAGCGGCCGCATCCGCCGATCCTGCTCGGCGGCGAGAGCGACTACACGTTGCGGCGCATTGTCGAATATTGCGACGGCTGGATCCCGCGCCCGGTCGGCGATTTCACTCCCAAAGGGGCGATCGATCGCTTGCGGCCGATGGCCGAAAGCAAGGGGCGGGATCCCAAGTCCCTGATGATCTCCGTATTCCGCGCACCGGCGGATAGAGTGGCGCTTGCCGGGTACCGTGAGGCCGGCATCGACGAGGCATTGCTCGAAATCCCCGATCTGAGCCGCGACGAAATCCTGCAGCTGCTCGACCGCTATACGCCGTTGATGGCAGCATGATCCGGGAAGAGCTCATATTCGTTGCCACTTGCGACATCTCGGGTCTCGTGCGCGGGAAGGGTTTCCCGGCGCGCGAGCTTCCGGCGCGGCTCAAAAAAGGTGTGGGCTGGACCGGCAGCAATCTGATGATGTCGCCATTTGGGCCAATCTGGGACACCCCCTTCGGCACCGCCGGGGACTTCATGATCGTTCCCGATCCGTCGGTCGAAGTGCAGGTCGATTTCGACGACGGCTCGGCGATCGAGCACTTCTTCCTCGGCGACATCTGCAATACCGACGGCACCCCTTGGGAGTGCTGCCCGCGTGATTTTCTGCGCCGCGCGGTGAAGCAGCTGGAGGAGGTGGCGAGCCTGAGGCTCGTCGCGGCATTCGAGCAGGAATTCCTCTACACCGGCATATCCGACCGGCCGGGAGACGCTTACGCGCTCGGCGCCTTCCGCCGCCAGGATAAGTTCGGCGAGACCTTCACCGCCGCGTTACGCGCCGCCGGCGTCACTCCGGACACCTTTCTGGCCGAATACGGCCCGCGTCAGTTCGAGGTGACGGTGATGCCGCAGCCCGCTCTGACCGCGGCCGATCACGCGGTAATCACTCGAGAGATGGCGCGGGCCGCCGCACATCGGCTGGGCCACCGCGTCGTCTTTTCGCCAAAGCCTGATCCCGAGCTCGTCGGCAACGGCGTCCATATTCATATGAGCCTGGTCGATACTGTGGGGCGGCCGGCGACGCACGAGCCCGGCGAGCCGATGGATCTCAGCAAGCTGGCGCAGCATTTCTTTGCCGGTGTGTTGCACCACATGCCCGCCATCTGCGCGGTGACGGCGCCGTCGCCGGTCTCGTATCTGCGGCTCGTGCCCAATGCTTGGGCGCCGACAATGATCGACTTGGTGCGGCAGGACCGCGGTGCCGCCCTGCGCATCTGCCCGGTTTTCGCCGCCGCGACAGCAGCTGAGGTGACACGCCAGTTTCATGTCGAATTTCGCGCGACTGACGCTGCAGCTAGTCCATATCTGGCCTTGGGCACGGTCATTTTCGCGGGTCTCGATGGCATCCGCCGTTCGCTGGCATTGCCGGCATCTGCCGGCGTGCGGGAGCATCTGCCGCACTCGCTTCCTGATGCGCTCGACAAGCTCGCCAAGAGCGAGACCGTCGTCGGCTGGTTCGGCCCGACCCATTTCGACGCTTATATGCGCTTCAAGCGCGTCGAAGCGGAAAAGGTTGCGGGCCTTTCACCGGCGGAGCTCTGTTCCCGCTACGCCGAGGTTTATTGACCCCTGTGATGTCATTCCGGCGCGCGGGCATTGCCCGCGGGCCCGGAACCCATGAACACCACTCTGTACTAAACTTGGCTGCGTCGGTGTCCATGGTTTCCAGGCCTGCCCCACAGGGCATCCCGGAATGACAGTCGTCGCGACGAGAGGCTGATGACCACTGAACCATTGCTTGACCCCGATGAGCCTAGCCCGGTGACGCTCGACAATAAAGCAGGCCGCTCGGTCTTCTTCCTCACCTGCGACCATGCCGGCCGCGCTTTCCCGCGCCGGCTCGATCGCCTGGGCCTGCCCGAGCACGAAACCGTTAGACATATCGCTTGGGATATCGGGATTGGCGGCGTCGGACAGCGGCTTTCGCGGCTATTGGACGCCGCAGTGATCCTGCAGACCTATTCGCGTCTGGTCATCGACTGCAACCGCGACCCCAATGTGCCGAGCTCGATCCCAGAGATCAGCGAAACCACGGAGATACCCGGCAATCGCGGCCTCGGCGACGCCGAGCGAGCCGCCCGGGTCGAGGCGATCTTTCGCCCCTATCACAATGCAATAGCGGCGGCTCTCGACGAGCGCGCCGCGCAAGGCTGCCGTTCGGTGCTCGTGGCGCTGCACAGTTTCACCCCGGTGTTCAAGGGCATCCCGCGGCCCTGGCAGGTGGCGGTGCTGTTCAACCGCGACCCGCGCTTAGCACATTCTTTGGCGGATTTGCTGCGCGCCGAAGGTGATCTCATCGTCGGCGAGAACGAACCCTACGCGGTCAGCGATCTGACGGACTATACAGTCCCGGTGCATGGCGAGCGGCGCGGCTTGCCGCATGTCGAGATCGAAATCCGCCAGGACCTGATCACCGAGCCGGCAGGCCAGAGAGAATGGGCCGAACGCCTAGCGCGGCTCTTGCCCGCTGCATACGATCAATTCCTGCAGCAATGAACACGCTGAGCCGTGAGGTGCCGATCGATCCAGCCCACGCGGTATTGCTGATCATCGATGTGCAGAACTACTGTATTGGTGCGAAGGCCGGCAAAAGCGAATATTTTCGCCAGCGCCTTCGGGACACTGTGCTGCCCAATATCCGGCGACTGCAAACCGCTTGCCGGCGCGCGGGCATCGAGGTGGTTTATTCAGTGATCGAAAATATGACCCGCGACGGCCGCGACCGCAGTCTTGACTACAAGATCTCGGGTATCGACGTGCCGCTCGGCTCGAAGAACGCACACGTCCTCGAAGAGATCGCGCCGGCCAATGAGGAGATGATCTTCCGCAAGACCTCGAGCAGCGTCTTCATTTCGACCAATATCGATTATGTATTACGCAATCTCGGGGTGCGCTCATTGCTGGTCGCCGGGCTCATGACCGACCAATGCGTCGAAAGCGCCGTCCGCGACGCCTGCGATCTCGGCTATCTGGTGACGCTGGTCACCGACGCCTGCACCACCGACACCGCTGAACGTCATCGGCAGTCGCTCATCGGCATCCGCGGCTATTGCCGCCAACGTCGCACCGAGCAACTCTTAAGCGAGATTGCAGCGTCACAAGATTTGAGCCGACCAAGCTAATGCGCTCACCTCAGCCCAATCCCCGCAATCGGGGGGAGGAGAACGCGTCAATTCGACAGGAAACGACCGAGGAAGGCGGGGACGCGGGAGAGTGCATCTCGGGTCGGTTCCCTCGATCCGGACGAGGCCGGCGGCGGTGCGAAACGGCAACTCGCGGCGCGGCAGGTTAGGCCAATCAAAATGGTGATAAGCGCCCCGGTAGATTTGCATTTCAGATTTTGCGCCGCGGGCGGCCGCTCCATCGAGAAGTTCTTTGCACGACGCCGGAGGATTCCCGACATCCTCGGAGCCGACCAAGACCAAAATCGGGACGGCGCTCGTCCATGCCGGTTGCTGCTGGTTGTCGCACGATGTCGGGTAGAAGGCGACTGCAGCCCGGAAGTCACCCTGCGGCAGCTGGGCGGGCCGGGAGCGGCTCTGCGCGGCGATCGCAAAAAGCACCGCGCCGCCACCTTGCGACCAGCCGATCACCCCGACGCGATCCGACCGGACAAAGGGTTGGGCCTGCATAAACAACAACGCGCCATAGACGTCGTGTGGCCGCTTTCGATAAAGTTCTTGGTTGCGGGGTTGTGGCGAGCATGTCTGGCCTTGGTTGCGCGGCCCAAAACTGTCGACCATCAACACGACGTAGCCGCGGCGGCTGAGCTCCCCGGCCCAATCACGTTCGCCGGGTTCGATAAGCCCGTTGACGCGATCGAAGAGACCGCCGCATCCGTGCACGAAAATCACGGCCGGGTTTCTCCCTGCGCCAGTGGGCCGAAGGAGGTGGCCGTCGAGCGTTGTCGACGGCTGTCCCGGGCCGTTGTCCTCCAGTGACGGGAAATGCACCAGCTCCTGCGCCGCGGCGGCTCCGAGCCAGAGCAATAATGCCCCGACTATGAGGAGCGGCGCGAACTGCGACATCGGCTTAGCGCATCGGGCGCTGCGCCGTCACCAGAAGTATGGTTGCCGGAAGTAGCATCTTCCCGCGGTTTGCGTGGGCTGCGAAGGCTTCCGTCATTTCCCGTCTGATCGTCTCGCGAACCGCGGCGTCCGGCTGCTTCTCGTCGATCAGCCGACCCGGGGGTCCCATGATGCAGGCGTGCTCGGCCTCCTCTTCCGGGGAAGAGCCGATGATGTCGGGAGTTTCGCGATGGACCGCGATCGCCTCGAACCCCGCGGTTCTGAGAAATGAGCGCACATAGGCGGGGTCGCTGAACGCCATCGGGCCGGGTGCGCGGGGATCCTTGGGCGCCGGCGGACCCAGATGGCGCAGCGCGACCTCATAGGGGATCAGCCAGTGCCGGTTTTCCTCGAGCGAGGCCCAGCAGGCAAAACACAGCCGGCCACCGGGCCGCGCTGCGGGCAGCAGATTACTGAAGGCCGCAGTCGGACCGGCGAAGAACATCACGCCGAAACGCGATGTGATCAGGTCGAAGCTGTCAGGCTCGAACCGGTAGGTTTGCGCGTCGGCCTGCAGCAACATGATGTTGTGCAGCCCGCTTTCGGCGATCCGCTTCTCTGCGCCGGCCAGCATCGGCTCCGAAATGTCGACCCCGACCACCCGGCCGCGCTCGCCGACCGCCTCGGCGAACGGGATTGTCGCCGCACCGGTGCCGCAGCCGATCTCGAGCACCCTCTCCCCCGCTGCAACCGCCGATCGCGCGAGCAACAGATCATTGACCGCTTGCACGCGGCGCTCGACAAAGCCGCCAAGCCCGACCCAACGCGGACCGGCAACGGTATTCCAATATTCCTGCTGCGCAGCATTTGCTACGGCAGTGTTCTCGCTCATCCCCAAACCTCCCTCAATCCGGCTCGATCGGCATTGTGGCAATGCTCTTCCAGGCGATCGGCGCACCGCATTTCTCGGCCGCCTCGGCCGGCGGCAGCGCCGTATCCCAATGCACTGCGAGAAAACGCCTCCCGGTCACTCCCGCCGCCGCATCAGAGACCAGCCACAGCAAGGGCGGCGCCATAATCTCGGGGCGCAAGAGGCGGCTGCGGTCGGCGACTGCCGCGTCCGGGACGATCCGGGTATCGGTCATGCCGCCCGGGACGAGGACGTTCGCGGTAACCCCGGTCCCAGCAAGGTCGGCCGCCATCACGGCAGTCGCCGCTTCGGCCGCAGCCTTGCTGGCGCCATAGAGAATATAGCCTTCGCGCAGCATCGTGCCGAGACTAGTGGTCACGGTGACGATGCGGCCGCGTCCGGCCCGCAGCATATGCGGAACGACTACACGCGCCATCATCAACGGCGCCGTCGCATTGACCGCGACAAAGCGGCTCCACTGTTCCGGCGTGATCTCCCAGAAGCGCAGCGGGTTGCGCCGCTGGTCGGCGCGGATCGAACCCTGCCCGATCCCGGCATTGTTGACCAGGATGTCGACCCGGCCGGAGGCGCCGAGCACCGTCGATATTATCGTGTCGAACGACGCGGGGTCGGCCAGATCGGCGCGAATAGGCCGCAGCGTGCCGGCCCTGCCCGCCACGGCCGCCTTCAGTTCATCGAGCCATGTGGCTTCCCTGTCGACTGCGGCGACATCGATCCCCCCGTCGAGCAACCCCAAGGTCATCGCACGCCCGATGCCGCTCGCTGCACCGGTGACGATCGCCACTTGCCGCTCTGCTGGCATCGGCGACACTCCCCCGTTCGTTCAGCTGCGCCAACTTTCCCACCCACGCCGGCCCGTGCGCAATGGGGTTTCGTCGGCGGGCCGTATGCCGGACCCTGGCCGGCGGCAAGCCGCGCTGATCGTTCGCTCGCGACGACAATCTGCGGTAAGCTAGGCCAGCGCGGCGGTGACCGCGGCGGGAGACGAGCGTGGACGTCGCAGCCTGGCTCCATAGCCTCGGCATGCAGCAATATGAGCGGGCGTTTCGCGACAACGCGATCGATACCGCGGTATTGCCCGAGCTGACCGCCGACGACCTCAAGGATCTTGGCGTCACCCTCGTCGGACACCGCCGCAGGCTGCTCGGCGCGATTGCCGCATTGCGTGGCGATGATCCAGCGCCTCCGGCCAAATCTGGCGAAGCCGCACTTGCCTCTGCTGCCGAGCGCCGACAGCTGACCGTGATGTTCTGCGATCTCGTAGGCTCGACGGCGCTCTCATCGCAGCTGGATCCCGAAGATTTGCGCGAGGTGATCGCCGCGTATCACCGCGCTGTCGCCGAGAGCATCGCCGGGTTCGATGGCTTCGTCGCCAAATACATGGGCGACGGTGTTCTAGCTTATTTTGGTTACCCGCGAGCGCATGAGGACGATGCCGAGCGGGCGGTCCGGGCCGGCCTGGGCGTGATCGATGCTGTCGGTCGCCTCGACGTCAAATCCGTCAAGCTGGGGACGCGCGTCGGGATCGCCACCGGACTGGTAGTCGTCGGCGATCTGATTGGCGAAGGCTCGGCGCAGGAGCAATCGGTCGTCGGTGAAACGCCCAACCTCGCCGCCCGTCTGCAAACCCTGGCCGCGCCGGACGCTGTAGTGATCGCCGCGAGCACGTGCCGGCTGGTCGGCGATCTCTTCGACTACCGTGATCTCGGCACCGTCGAGATGAAGGGCATCGTCGCGCCGGTGCCGGCTTGGCAGGTATTGCGGCCAAGCGTCGTCGCGAGCCGGTTCGAGGCCTTGCGCGGATCAACTCTGAGCCCGCTGGTCGGCCGCGACGAGGAAACAGACTTGCTGTTGCGCCGCTGGACGCGCGCCAAGGCGGGCGACGGTCAGGTCGTCCTGATCTCCGGCGAACCGGGCCTCGGCAAGTCGCGCATCACGGTGGCGTTGGAGCAACGCCTCGACGCCGAGCCGCATCTCCGCTTGCGCTATTATTGCTCGTCCTATCACCAGGACAGCGCACTCTACCCCTTCATCGACCAGCTCGGCCGGGCGGCGGTGTTCGCACGCGACGATCCGCCCGCCTCCAAGCTGGAGAAGCTCGAAGCCTTACTGACCCTCGCCGGGCCTCCGGACGAGGATGTGACGCTCCTCGCCGATCTGCTGTTACTGCCAGCTTCGGGGCGCCACTCACTGCCGGACCTCAGCCCGCGGCGCAAGAAGGAACGAACACTGGAGGCGCTGCTGCGTCAGCTCGAAGGTCTGGCGCACCAGCAGCCAGTGCTGATGGTCTTCGAGGACGCGCACTGGATCGACCCGACCTCGCTCGAGCTGCTCGACCTCGCCATCGAGAGAGTCGGCAGCCTGCCAGTGCTGCTGATCGTGACGTTCCGCCCCGAGTTTCAGCCACCCTGGACCGGCCAGCCACAGGTGACGATGCTGGCGCTCAATCGCCTGGACCGGCATGACCGGACCGTCCTGGTCGAGCAGATTGCCGGCGGCAAAGCGTTGCCTGATGAGGTCGTCGACCAGATCGCCGACCGCGCCGATGGCGTACCACTGTTTGTCGAGGAATTGACCAAGAGCGTCTTGGAGAGCGGTCTGCTGCGCGAAGAACGAGATCGCTACGTGCTCGATGGCGTACTGCCGCCGTTCGCGATCCCGACGACCTTGCACGACTCACTGCTGGCGCGGCTCGACCGTTTGGCGTCGGTGCGGAATGTGGCGCAAATCGGTGCCGCGATCGGACGCGAATTTCCCTACGCGCTGCTGCGTGCGGTCTCCCGTCTTTCCGAGGACGAGCTGCAAACCGCGCTCGCTCGCCTCGTTGCCTCTGAGCTGGTGTTCCAGCGAGGCCGGCCGCCCGACGCGGTCTATATGTTCAAGCACGCGCTGGTGCAGGACACGGCGCACGGCAGCCTACTGCGGAATGCCCGGCAGCAATTGCACGCGCGGATCGCCGAAGCGCTCGCAGCCCATTCCCCCGAGATGATGGACAGCCAGCCTGAGCTCTTCGCGCAGCATTATGCGGAAGCGGGGCTGGTCAAAAGGGCTGTCGCCTACTGGGGCAAGGCCGGTCACAGATCTGCCGCTCGTTCCGCGATGGCGGAAGCGGCGGCGCAATTCCAAAAGGCGCTGGACCAGCTGGCGCTGTTGTCGGGCGGCCCCAAACGACGACGACAGGAGCTCGAATTTTGCAGTTCTCTGGGCGCGGCGTTGCGCTTCGTCAAAGGCCAGGCGGCGCCGGAAACGGGCCGTGTCTTTGCCCGTGCACGAGAGCTGTGGGAACAGCTGGATTCTCCCATGGAGTACCTCCACGTTCCCTATGGGCAGTCTCGCTATCACGCGTACCGGGGCGAATTGGATTTGGCGATGCGCCTGGACGAGGATTTGCTGCGACTGAGTCGTCGCCGCAACGATCACAGCGGCCTCGTTCTGGCTCACCAAGCCTGCGGTACAGTCCAGACGCTCGCCGGCAGTTTCGCTTTATCTCGATCGAATCTGGAAGCGGGGCTGGCGCTTTATGATCCGGCCTCGCACCGCTCGCTTGCCTATCAGACGGGAACCCACCCCCAGGTGGTGTCGCGGGCGTATTTAGGGATTGTCCTTTTCTGTCTCGGCTTTCCGGACCAGGCATTGGCACAGAGCACCGCAGCAATCACTGAGGCTCGAAGATTGGCTCATCCGGCGTCCTTGGCTTCGAGCTTGATGATCGGTGCCATGCTGTTGTCGCTGGTCGGCGACGACGGAATCCTGGACGCGCGAACGGCAGACCTGGTTGCGGTGGCAATCGAGCAAGGTTTCCTCTTCTGGCGCCCGGTGGGAGCTCTCTATCGCGGTTGGGTCAAGGTCAGGAAAGACGATGTGGCCGAGGGAATATCGCTTCTGCGCAGCGGTTCAGCGGCCTACCGCGCCACAGGGGCGGAGTTGTGGATGCCCCACCATACCGCCCTCCTCGCCAGGGCATGTGAGATCGCAGGGCAAATAGACGAAGCCTTGACCCTATTGAACGATGCGTTGCAAATCGGGGAACGAACAGGGGAGCGCTGGCTAGAGGCGGAGCTCAACAGGCACAAAGGCCAGCTGCTGCTGCGGCTGGGGAATGCCGAGGCGGCCGAGGAACTGTATCGCAAGGCGCAAAGCATCGCCGAGCAGCAGGGGGCCAAGCTCTGGGAGTTGCGCGCCGCCATGAGCCTCGCCCAACTACGCCGCGACCAGCGTCGCAACGCCGAAGCCAGCCACCTCCTGGCACCGGTCTATGGCTGGTTCACCGAGGGCTTCGGAACGCCCGATCTGAAGGAAGCGAAAGCACTGCTCGACGAGCTTGGTTAAATCTCGTCTTGACGTAGAGCCCAACGTCGCGTAGAGACGCGCCCATGAACCGAAAGGCGCTAATTTTGATGTCGGAAACCGATGCTACTTGCACCCCCTGCGGGGGGCCGAAGGAGATTTGTTTGCGCTGAGTAATCTGCGCATGAAGACGGTTTCCAGGGCCCCGCCGGACATGGACGGGGCCTTTCTCTTTTTTGCCCGATTTATGCCCGGCGGGGCCCTGCGATCGAAGGACGTGGGGTCATGTTAGAGGAGCTGTGGCCAGAGATAGGCAAAGCCTGGGTCACCGGAGTGCTGGCCGGGGGCGGGTCGATCCTCGTGCAATGGCTGGCGCCCAAGACGGCACGAGCGCTCAGGCGTTTGCGGGCGGCGAAACATCCGCGTCTCGAGCGCCGGCTGGCGGCGATCCTTGCTGCCGATGTCGCGGGCTATTCGCGGTTCATGACCGTCGACGAGGAAGGCACCCATTTTCGGCTGTTGACCCATCGGCACGAGGTCATCGAGCCCAAGATCCGCGAGCATCGCGGCCGGATCGTCAAACACACCGGTGACGGCGCTCTTGCCGAATTCGCCAGCGTGGTCGACGCGGTCCGCTGCGCATTGGAGGTCCAACGGGCCATGGTCCTGCGCAATGCCGAGCTGCCGCAGAGCCGGCGCATCGAGTTCCGCATGGGCGTCCATCTCGGTGACGTGATTGTCGCACCGGACGACATTTACGGCCACGGCGTCAACCTCGCGGCGCGTTTGGAGGGCCTTGCCCCTCCCGGCGGCATCTGCATCTCCGCCGATACCTGGCGCCATGTGCGGGGGGCGATTGCCGCCGAGTTCGTCGATCTGGGCGAGCAGCGGCTGAAGAACATTGCCGACCCGGCGCATGTCTTCGCCGTCACCTCGGCGGCGTGAGCGTACGAACCAGAGTTTGTCACTTGTCTCGTCATACCAGCGCAAGCCGGTATCCATATCGGCCATGGGTCCCGGCCCTCCCCACGGATCTAGTCCGTGGGCTGAAGGCCCACGGGACGACGGGAATTGCCGGAGCGCTGGCCTTTAGGACATCGCTGGCGTACGCTTCCCGGTGGGCCACGGTCGACGGGAGGCGTGATGCCGGCGCGTACAGGAAAACAATATCTCGCGGGGTTGCGCGAGCAGGAGCGGGAAGTCTGGCTCGAGGGTGAGCGGGTCAAGGACCCTACCACGCATCGCGGCCTGCGCAACGGCGCGCGCGCCATCGCCTCGCTCTACGACATGCAATGCGACCCGAAATTGCGC
>Ga0182033_10001865_pt1 | contig 10643 bp, 10 predicted proteins | sample tim00Cox0000000H_FD_125968 | JGI IMG/M metagenome (GOLD analysis project Ga0182033, IMG submission 125968) | Lab enrichment of tropical soil microbial communities from Luquillo Experimental Forest, Puerto Rico - timezero.00C.oxic.00.000.00H | ecosystem: Environmental > Terrestrial > Soil >...
CGTGCCAATTTCAACCAACGTACGAAACCGGCGATTGCAGGCCTCGGCGTCACCGAAACCGGAATAGGCCGAGATCACAAATGGGTCCGTCCGGTTCATTCCCGGACGGTCCCCACGCGTGAAGGGATATTCGCCAGGAAACCCCAGATCGCGGAGATAGTCGAAATTGATCTGTTCTAGATGGGCGGGCGTGTAGAGCGGTTCGACCGGAAGCCCGGTGTCGGTGACGAATTTCTTGCGGTCCTTAATGCCGGCTGCGGCAGGGTCGAACGTCTCCTTCTTCCAACGCCCGCTTTCCAAACCCACGTCTGACGTGGGTTCGGTTTGCGCCGATGCGAAGGTGCCGGGAGGCTTGATGATATTCATCGCAGTAGTCCTTCCAATCGTGCCGGGTCCCGCGTCGAGCGCGGCATCCGGCTAATCCAGCTTGAGCCCTAGCTTGTTGATCACTGGTTGCCAGCGAGCAATTTCGCTCGCGACGAAACTTTTTGCTTCCTCGGGGGTCGAACTGATCAACTCGATCCCAGGCAGGCGGTCGCCGAGATTTGGGATCGCCATCATGCGGCGCACCTCGGCGTTGAGTTTATCAACAATCGGTTTCGGCGTCTTGGCCGGCGCCAGCAGCACGTACCACTCTGAGGCGACCAGGTCGACGCCCTGCTCCTTGAACGTCGGTACTTCCCGAAGTGCTGGGTAGCGCTTGTCCGACGTTACCGCGAGCGCGCTTAGCAGACCGCCGTGATATTGCTGTAGCGCCTGCGATACGGTGGCGAAGGTCATGGGAATCTGCCCGGCCATGGCGTCATTCATTGCGGGCGTGCCGCCACGATACACGACGTGCGTCATATCGATGCCAGCCTGGATTTTGAGCTGCTCAGCGACCAGATGCGTCATGCTTCCCGGACCGGCCGAGCCGAAGCTGAGCGTGCCGGGTTTCTCCTTGGCATAGGCGATCAGCTCCTTCAGATTGGTTGGCGCAAACTTCGGATACGTGTAGATGACCACCGGAGCACGCGCCAACATGCTGATAAACTCAAAATCCTTCAGCGCGTCGTAAGCCATCGCCGCATGCAGGGACGGATTGGTGGCGTGATTACTCACCGCAACAATGAGGGTGTACCCATCCGGATCAGCCTTGGCAGTCGCCTGTGTGCCGATCATCGTACCGGCGCCCGGCCGCGTCTCGACGATGGTGGGCTGTCCCCAAGCTTCGGTAAACTTCTGTCCGACGATGCGCGCGACGAGGTCGACAGAGCCGCCTGGCGCAAATGGGACGATGATCCTGATCGGCTTTTCGGGATAATTGTCGGCCGAGGATTGCGCCAGTACGACTTCCCCGAAAATTAACGTGGCCACCGCGCCGAGAAACGCCAGTGCAAATGAACGGCCGATCAATCGCGCAGGATAGCCCTTCACGTCCCTCTCCGTTGGTTTGTGCCCCTTAAGCGAGGTCTTAGAAGTTGCTTGAGCTTTGATCTGGTCGGCTGCGAGTCAAGCAACGGCAACGGATCTCGCCGCAACCGCGCTCGCATCGCATGTCCAGCCCATTGTTTCGAAAATATCAACCGCCAATTTTGCGCCGTCGCGCATGAGGCAGAAAACCCGCATAATTAGTGCAGCGTTGCTGTATATTGAACCTCGGGACCGATTAGGCCAATATTGAAATAGAAAACTTATTGTTTCGATTTCGAAAACCGGGGGGTCCGCGTGGACCGCCTTCGCTGTATCGAGGTGTTTATCGAGGTAGCCCGCGATGGCAGCTTTATCGGCGCCGCGCGCCGGCTGGGCATATCGAAGGCGGCCACGACCAAACATGTCGCCTGGCTCGAACGGTCACTCGGCGCAAAACTCCTTAATCGCACGACCAAGCACGTCGGATTGACCGAGGCTGGCGTCCACGCGCTGAGCCAAGGCCAGTTGTTACTTGACGGGTATGAGGAAATCGGCGCCGGCGCCCGTGAACTGATCGAAAAGCCACGCGGTACCGTCCGGGTCGGCACACCACCTTCGTTCGGGACACATCATCTCCTGCCGCTGGTCGCAGAGTTCACTGCAATCTATCCGGATATCCGCATTTTGCTGATGCTCGATGATGGCAGCGCGAATTTGATCACCCAGGGTCTCGACCTGTCGCTACGCATCGGTCCGCCACCAGAGGACGCGGGGCATGTTGCCGTGCCGCTGACTAAGGCTCCGCAGGTCTTGGTCGCATCAGAAGCTTACCTGCGCGCGCATGGTGTGCCCAAAACACCGGCAGATTTGCAAAACCACAACTGCCTTGTGCACACGCTGAAATCGCCGACCAATATCTGGCGTTTCTCCGGAGCAGCCGGGGAAGTCTCGGCGCGGGTGCACGGTACCGTCTGCTCAAACTTCGGCGAGGCGCTCAAGCAAGCCGCCCTGCTCGGCCACGGGATTTCGATGCACCCTTACTACATGGTGTCGGACGACTTGAAAACGAAACGTCTGATCGTCGTTTTGCCGGACTACGAGCCGCTCGAACTCGATATCTATGTCGTGTACCCCACGCGCGAGCACCTCCCGGCGCGGACGCGCCGGTTTCTAGACCATCTCAAGCGTTGGGCAAAAACCCCACCGGATTGGGCAAAGGCCACGCCGCAAGACCAATTCGCGCACGTCGGCGAGCGCTGACGCTTCCCCGCCCGCGCTTTTTATCCGCCGCTGGTTGGCGGTACGAAGGCGGCACTCGTGCCGCCGTCCACCGGAATGGTGGTTCCGGTAATGTAGCGAGCATCGTCTCCCAATAGGAACCATACGACGCTGGCAACGTCCTCGGGCATGGCGACGCGGCCGAGCGGAGACGCCCCCGATGGGCGATAGTCTCCTCGCTGCGACGATGGACTACTGACCGCGCGGATCATCGGTGTATCGACGGTTCCCGGCGCGATAGCATTCACTAAGACGCCGCTCGCGCCACACTCGACCGCAAGGACACGCGTCAACTGACTGAGGGCGGCTTTGGAGCCGGCATAGGCACCACCCCCGATCTTGGGCCGCAACGCGGCGATGGACGACAGTAGTACAATTCGCGCTGCTTCACCGGCCGCTGCCGCTGGCTTCAGCAACGGAAGCGCCGCTCGCGCGCACAGCCAAGGACCGCGTGTATTGACGTTGAAGACAAGGTCGAATTCATCGACTGCCATGCTTTCGAGCGAACCCAGCCGCAAGACGCCGGCGCAGCAAACCAGCGCATTGATCCGGGAATAACGCGATTTTATTTGCGCAAACACCGATTCGACTTGCGCCGCTGAGGCAACGTCGCAAACCAGCGTAGTAAGCTGGCCGGCAAAATTCGAAAATGTGTCGCGGGCGGCCGCAAGCTGGCTTGCGGAAATGTCGAGTGCGACAACGGTCCAGCCCTCGCCCAAGAGTTTTCGAGTGGTGGCGAACCCAATCCCTGAGGCTGCGCCGGTAACTGCGGCAATGGGTGTCATGCGTGAACCCGCTGGGTGCGGTGCCGCCAGTGATACATGGGGACGCCGGGCACCGGGGCCGTGAAGCTCATCAAATGGTCCAGCCTAAGTGAGCCCACATAAGCGGTTTTCAGGTCTGGACCGCCATACGTCAGGCTCGTCGGAAAGAACAGTGTCTTACCGGCAGGATCCTCGTAAACTACATGCGCCAGTCCTTCCGGGGTGATCGCAATGAGGGCGTGGCGGGTGATCTCCGTCACCCACAGATTGCCGGCAGCGTCGAACGTGATGCCGTCGATCAGAGCGCCAGGGAAGATCGGTGACGGCCCAAAAATTTCTGGCTTGCCGAGGCTGCCATCGCGGTTGAGTGGATAGCGGGAGACGTGACCGGCCGTCGTTTCCGCGAGATAAAGATGGCGGCCATCGCCATCGATCCGCACCTCATTGGCAAACAGAATCCGCTCGGCGACACGGCGTGGGCCGTTTTTGTCCATCAAGATGACGTAGCCGTCCGCGATCTTGTTATGCAAAGCGTCTGAGCGCGGGGTTGTCACAGTAGAGACGGTAAGCCAAAGACGATCCTTCTCGTCAATATAAACGAAATTTGCCGATCCGACCGGTTTTCCGTCGAGCGTATCAAGCAACACTTGATGGTGGCCGTCCTGGCTCAGCCGGTAGAAAGCGCCGTGACCGATGTTGGCAACGTAGATCGTGCCGTCGGCGGCCATCGCCAAGCCGTTCGGCGCTCCACCCATCGAACCGATGAGGTCTTGCGTGCCGTCGGGCCTGATGCGCGTCACCGCGGCACGGTCGTCGGAGATCCAAAGCGTGCCGTCAGGCTCAGCGATGATGCATTCGGGCCGGCTGAGTTTCTTTCCAACGGAACGGAAACTATCTGTTTCCAGTTTGAATTTCGCAATGTCCGCCATGCTGCGCTAGCCTCCGACCACCTCAGGCAGATCCACTCACAACTTCGACGGATTGCAGTTGATTTAAATCAATGTGACTGTGTTCAGGTCGACTGAACTGCGATGCGGAAATCCAAAAAGGGCAACAACGATAACAAGGCTATATCCTCAAGGAGGGATGCTCATGACACGAAACGGAATTTCACGACTTGCGATCGCGGCGTTTGCAGTCGCCGCTTCCGCCAGTCTCGCTTGGGGGCAAGCTGAGCCGCTCCGCATCGGAGCGATCAATCCTTATTCTGGCCCGTTGGCTCTGTACGGCGACGAAGTCTCGCGCGGCTATCAACTTGCAATCGATGAGGCCAATGCCAAGGGAGGCGTGCTCGGCCGCAAAATCGAATTGCTGCGTGGTGACGCCAGCAGCCCCCCGCAAGGAATTGCCACGGTCGAGAAAATGGCCAGCCAGGACAAAGTTGAAGTTTTCGTCGGCACCTACATTAGCGCGGTTTCCAACGCGGCGAGCGACTCGGCGTTGCGTTACAGCAAAGTTTACTGGGACACCAACGCGCTTGCCGGCGATCTGACCGAACGCGGACTGCCGAACTTTGTCCGCAGCGGTCCCTACGCCGACAGTTTCGCCGAAGTCTCGGTCGCAGCCGCCAAAGACGTGCTCGCGCCTGCCCTGAATAAGGACATCAAGACTCTCACGATTTGGATTGAGCACGAAGATTCGATTTTCGGCACGTCCATTGCCGAACTGCAGAAGAAACTGATTGAGAAACTTGGCGGCAAAGTCGTCGGGATGGGTGCGCATAATTTCCGCGCCATCGATCTCACGGATTCCATTCTGCGCGCGAAGGCGGCGGCGCCGGATCTCTGGATGGAGACCGGCTACGTACCCGACGGCAGCTTGCTGCTGCGGACGATGCGCGACCAGGGCTTCAAGCCGCCGGCCATCATGATGGTGGCCACCGGCGATACCTTCGAAACGCTCGACGCCCTGGGCAAGGAATATCTTGAGGGCATTGCCGTCGTCGGCTATCCGCGGCCCGATCAGACCGAGGCTTATGGTCCCGGCGCCGCAGCCTATCTGGCGGCCTACAAGGAGAAGTACAATCGCGATCCAATTGCGCCGCAGAGCATGACCGCATATGCCGGCATGCAGATGCTGCTAGAAGCCATAAAGGCCGCCGGCAGCACCAATATGAATGAGCTGCGCGCCGCGGCCGCCAAAATGGATAAGCCGTTGAAGAGCTATGCCACCGGATTTGGCGTCAAGTTCGACCCAAAATTCCAGAACACGCGAGCCTTCCCGACTCTCGTGCAGTGGCAGTCTGGAAAAGTCGTTACCGTCTATCCAAAGGACGCGGCACAGCCCGATGTGAAGCTCGTGAACGTGCCGCGCAAATAATACCAGAATGACGGCAGCAACCGGGCCAACGTGCAGCCGCACGTTGGCTCGGCCTTCTCAGCAAGACGCCGATGGAAACGTTTCTCAACATCCTGATTTCCGGCATCTTGCTCGGCGGCATTTACAGTCTCGTCAGCATCGGACTGAATCTTATTTTCGGTGTCGTGCGCATCATCAATTTCGCGCAGGGCGAATTTGTGATGCTGGCAATGTATGCGACCTATTTCTGTACCACCTATCTCGGGATCAACCCGTACCTGGCGCTGTTCGTGGTTGCACCGCTGATGTTCGTCTTCGGCCTCGCCGTTCAGCGAACGGTTCTGCAGCCGTTGCAAAACGAACCGATGATGCAGATTTTCGCGACCTTCGGGCTTTTGATCTTGTTCGAGAACTCGATGCTCGCATTGACCCGCGGGGAAGCGCGCAGCCTCAGCGGCAGCTATTCGAGCGTTTTGATCGATGTGTTCGGACTCAAGGTCAGCGGCGTGCGCCTCGTGGTCTTCATAGTTGTGAGCGGTATCGCTCTCGCTCTCATGCTATTCTTGCAGCGTACGATGCCTGGCAAAGCCATTCGCGCAGTCATCCAGGACCGTCAGGCGGCGCGGCTGATGGGCGTCAATGTCGAACGGACTTATCTGCTGACGTTTGGTCTCGGTAGCGCCTTGGCGGGCGTTGCCGGCGCACTGCTGGCGCCGATCTACACGCTGTCGCCCTATATCGGCGGTAATTTCATCCTCGCGGCTTTTGCGGTCGTAGTGCTCGGTGGCCTCGGCAGCGTGCCGGGCGCCTATCTTGGCGGCTTGATCGTAGGCTTGATCGAAAGCTTTTCCGGCTACTACGTCGATCCGGCGCTCAAACAAGCAATCTGGTTCATCGTTTTCGTCGCCGCCCTTATCATTCGGCCGTCTGGACTCATGGGGCAGGTCGGCGCGGAAGAAGTCGGCCTGCGCGAGCAAACCTGACATGACAACAAGTACTCTTGCTCTGGCAGGAACGGCGGCGACTCGTTCAAAGTCGATATCGTTGGCGACTTTGGTCGGCCGATATGCCGGATTACTGCTGCTGGCTTGCGTTCCGCTCGGCCTCATGTGGAACGATCCTTACTGGCTGAATATTCTTGCCTACGCCTATCTGTTCGCCGCGCTCGCTTGCGCGTGGAATATTATCGGCGGCTTCGGCGGCCAGTTTTCTCTCGGTCACGGTGTATTCTTTGCAATCGGCGCGTATTCGGTCGCGCGGCTCTATCTCGATCTCGGCATGACTCCATGGCTTGCCGTTTTTCCCGCCGCGGCGCTGGCTACCTTGGTCGCGTTGCTGATTTCTTGGCCGACTTTTCGGTTGCGTGGCCCGTTCTTCGCCATCGCCACGATGGCGATCAATGAAGCCTGTTTTGCCCTTGCCAATTACACCGACCGTCTGACCGGTGGCCCGCGCGGAATCCTGATCCCTTTCCGCGCCGGCCTCTGGAACATGATCTTCATCGAGCGCTGGAAGTACGCGTTGCTCACTTTCGGCTTCATGAGCATCGTTGTGTTGATCACGGCGCTCCTGCGGCGCTCGCGGCTGGGCCACTATCTCCTGGCGGTGCGTGAAGACGAAGATTCGGCGCGGTCGGCCGGGGTCGATGTACTCAGGGTGAAACTGCTCGGGATGGCATTATCAGCCGCGCTGACCGGAATCGGCGGCGGCATATTCGCAATGTACGTGCGCGTACTTGATCCTCCGACCTTGTTCGCGTTGCCGGATATCGGCGTCAAGTTCGCGCTGATCTCGCTGATCGGCGGTATCGGCACCATCATGGGCCCCGTTGTCGGCGCTCTGCTGATTGTGCCGGTTGAAAATTTTTTGCGCGGGACGCTCGGCGGCGCAATCCCGGGCGGCCATTTGATCGTGCTTGGCATAATCCTGGTGTGCGCCGCGCTGTTCCTCAAGCGCGGCATCGTCGGTGAATTCACGGGTGCTGTGCGCCGCATCCGCAACAGGAAGCGGTCATGACCAGAACACCCTTCCTCTCTGTGGAGAACGCAGTCCGGCGTTTCAAGGGGTTGATCGCAGTCGATACCGTGTCGTTCGAGATCGAGCGCGGTGAAATTCTCAGCATGATCGGGCCCAACGGCGCCGGCAAGACGACGATGTTTAATTTGATCACTGGCCAGCTTTCGTTGAGCGACGGCGCTATTGCTTTTCGTGGTGAACAGATCAGCAACTTGCCGCCGCATGTGCGTGCGCAACGCGGCATGGGTCGCACCTTTCAAATTGCCAAGCCGCTGATCGGGCTGACCACGCGCGAGAACGTGATGGTGGGCGCGTTTCTGCGGCATCACCGCTTCGCGGGTGCCTATGAGTGCGCAAGCGAAGTTCTCGCCGAAGTAGGTCTCGAAGCCCGCGCTGAAATACCTGCCGGTGAATTGACGCTCAGTGAGCGACGCAGGCTCGAAATCGCGCGCGCGCTCGCACTTTCGCCTGAACTCATCTTGCTCGACGAAGTGATGGCCGGTCTCAATGCGACAGAAGTGACCGAGGTCATCGACTTGATCCAACGGCTCAACGGCCAGGGGATGACGTTTCTTGTGATCGAACACAATCTGAAGGTCGTGCGCGCCGTGTCGCGCCGCGTCATCGTGCTCGATCACGGCATCAAGATCGCGGAGGGCACCGCGAGCGAAGTCCTCAGCGACCCGACGGTGGTCAAGGCCTATCTGGGAAAGCGCGCCCAATGACTGCCCTGCTCACCGTCGACAAGATCAGCTCTGGCTACGGCGACATCCCGGTCCTGCGCAACGTCAGCCTGCAGGTCGGGGCTAACGAGATCGTATCCGTCGTCGGCGCCAATGGTGCCGGTAAATCGACCCTGTTGCGTTCGATCGCCGGTCTGTTGCCCTGCACTCAAGGCACGATCCGGTTCGACGGGGAGCGGATTGATGGATTGCCGGCCCACCAGGTCGTGGTGCGCAATCTGGTGATGGTGCCGGAAGGCGGCCGGCTGTTTCCTTTTATGTCGATTCAGGAAAACCTCGAACTTGGCGCCTTCAACAGCAGTGCGCGCCCGCAGCTCGATAAAACCCTGGAAGAAGTGTTCACGCTATTTCCAATTCTTTCCAGTCGGCGACTTCAATTGGCCGGCAGCCTGTCGGGCGGTGAAAGGCAGATGTGCGCCATTGCCCGCGCGGTGATGAGCCGGCCGAAGCTGCTAATGTTGGATGAACCGTCGCTCGGGTTGTCGCCGATCATGGTCGAGCACGTGTTCGAGATCATCGTGTCGCTGGCACGCAGCAAGAAGATCGCCATACTTCTGGTGGAACAAAATGTCGGCGACGCACTCGACATGGCGCAGCGCGGTTACGTGGTCGAGCGCGGTCAAATCGTTAAAACTGGAAGCGGACGTGATTTGTTGGCCGATCCGGAAGTCCAACACGCCTATTTGGGTTTGTGACGGCGACGGCTGTTGTCGTCTTCGATTGGATGGGAGGTTGCAGCTGTGAGTTCGAAGTCTGATGGAAAAATCGTCGTTATTACCGGTGGCGCCAGCGGCATTGGCGAAGCTTGTGGCCACGCACTCGTGCGTGATGGCTGGCACGTGGTCGTCGTCGATCTGCAAACCGATGCCGCCAAAAAGGTCGCGCAAGAGCTGAACGGTCACGCTTACACCGCGGACGTCGCCGACGCCGCACAAGTAGCTGCGGTCGCGAACACTATCGAGCGAGAGGTCGGCCCGGTCTACGGGTTGGTGAATTCCGCCGGCATTGTCCAGCACCCGCTACCGCCAGAACAGTTGACGATGGAGGCATGGGACCGGGTAATCGATATCGATCAACGCGGCACCTACGTGGCGTGTGTTGCGTTCGGCCGGTTTATGGCCGTGCGCGGCGCAGGCAGCATTGTCAATATCGCATCAATCACTGGGATGCGGTCCGTCCCGTTGCACGCCTACGCGCCTGCCAAGGCTGCGGTGATTTCGATGACGGAATGTCTTGCGGGGGAATGGGGCCGCTCGGGCGTGCGCGTCAATGCCGTTTCACCCGGCTATACGCGAACACTGCGGGTGCAAAAACAAATCGATGCCGGCGACCGCAACGAGGCATCTATTGTTGCAAATTCCGCAATGGGACGGCTGGTTGAACCGGCGGAGGTCGCAGACACGATTGCTTTCCTGCATTCACCGAAGTCCTCGGCCATCACCGGTGTCAACGTTCCAATCGATTGCGGCTGGCTGCTGGCACCATCCTGGCAGACCTATGGCGGCTTGCGCGCCAAGAGAATCCATCCCTGACCGCCATCTTCCCGAAGGTCACGATGCCGCTTTCTAGAAGGTCGCACGATTCAGCAACCCCGTCAGCAATTCGACGGCCTTTTCGGGCATCTGCACGGGAATGTAATGGCCGGATTCGATGACTTCGAATTGCGACTCCGGGATTTGCCTGGCGACGGTTTGTACGTGCTCGGGTGGCCGCAACCCGTCGTGAGCGCCCGCCACGATCAAAGTCGGGCATCTGATCTTCGCAAAGTCGGCCGTCAGATCAAGGTCCGCCAGCATGCGATAAATGACTGCGAAGCTCGCGGGGTGCACGCCAAGCAGCCTTGCTCGCGCAACTCTATAACGCTCATGATCGCCGCGCAGGACGGCCGGATAAGCCAGATCGAGCAGCGCTTCAGCAATGGAACGCATCCCCTCCCGCTCAGCTTTGTCCGCGCGCGCCAAGGTCGCTGTCCGCAGCTCGGCGGCAACCCCCGTCGCCGGGCTCATTGCCATCAATGCCGCGCTACGCTGCGGATGGCGTGCAGCGAAATGCATCGCTATAGCGGCACCGACGGCACAACCGACGATCGCAACCGACGAGCTGATTTCCAACGCGTCCAACAGCGCAGCAATGTCGTCCACCATCGTCCCGA
>Ga0182033_10001867_pt1 | contig 10637 bp, 13 predicted proteins | sample tim00Cox0000000H_FD_125968 | JGI IMG/M metagenome (GOLD analysis project Ga0182033, IMG submission 125968) | Lab enrichment of tropical soil microbial communities from Luquillo Experimental Forest, Puerto Rico - timezero.00C.oxic.00.000.00H | ecosystem: Environmental > Terrestrial > Soil >...
AGACGCCGCGATAAAACTTGACTTTTCCGCAACATCTTTTGCCTTTCAAGGATTCTAGTGTCCTGTCCCCGAAATAAGCATGTCTTTCGCCCGGCCACTGCCGGATCAGTTGGCTGTTTTTCAAGGCCCGAGCGACGAGCATATCTAAATCGATACGTGAGGAGCGAGCAACGCGGAAAAACAGTCAACCGGACGCGGAGCGCCGCCAGCGGCCGATTCACCCCGTCCTACTTTCCCCTTGATTCCCCCAGTGTTGAGCGACGATGATTTGGAGGTTCTATGCGAGCGTTAGCCGAGATTGGGCAGTTACCGGATCTCCACGGGCATTTCGGGCCATACGGCGGTGTTTTCGTGCCGGAAACGTTAATGCCGGCCATTCAGCAGCTCACTGAAGAATACGAACGTGCCCGGCGGGATCCTGGCTTCAAACTCGAATTGGATCGGTTGCTTAGCTCGTTTTGCGGGCGTCCAACACCGCTCTATTTTGCTGAACGCTTGACGGAGAAGCTCGGGGGACCGCGCATCTTTCTTAAAAGGGAAGACCTTCTGCATACAGGTGCCCACAAGATCAACAACGCTATGGGGCAGATCCTGCTCGCGAAACGCATGGGTAAGACCCGTGTGATTGCGGAGACCGGCGCGGGCCAGCATGGGGTGGCGACGGCGACCGTTGCGGCGCGAATTGGATTGGAATGCGTTGTGTATATGGGCAAGGTGGACATGGAACGCCAAGCTCTGAATGTCATCCGGATGGAATTTCTCGGGGCGAAGGTGGTTCCTGTGACAGCTGGGCAGGCTACTCTGAAGGAGGCAATCAACGAGGCGATGCGCGACTGGGTCACGAATGTCCGGTCGACCCATTATCTGCTCGGGACGGTGTATGGCCCCCATCCCTACCCGATGATGGTTCGGGATCTGCACAGGGTAATCGGCGAAGAGGCGCGCCGCCAGATTCTCGAGCAGGAAGAGCGGCTGCCCGATTTGCTGGTGGCGTGCGTTGGTGGCGGAAGTAACGCTATCGGTCTTTTTTACCCGTTTCTCCTGGACGCGAGCGTTCGGATGGTTGGTGTCGAAGCGGGTGGCCGCGGGATTCGTCCCGGAGAACATGCGGCCCGTTTTCAGGCAGGGCGGCTCGGCGTGCTGCAAGGAACGAAGACCTACCTCCTGGCGGACGAAGACCGGCAAATTCAGCTGACACATTCCGTTTCAGCCGGATTGGACTACGCCGCAGTTGGCCCCGAGCATAGCTATCTTCGAGACATTGGGCGGGTTGCATATGATTATGCGACCGATGACGAAGTCCTCGAAGCGTTTCTGGAGCTTTCGCAAAATGAGGGCATTATACCGGCCCTCGAATCGGCTCACGCTGTTGCTTACGTAATCAAACATGCAAAAGAGATGAGGCGCGACCAAGTGGTTATTATAAATATGTCCGGCAGAGGCGATAAGGATGTACAACAGGTATCGCAGTTTGTTGCCGAGAAGAAAGGGGAGCGATCTGGTGGCTGAGAGCGTGTCTCACGCTGCCGATCCCATTCGCGGAAATAGTCACCCGTGATTGAGATTCCGACAGAAGTACCTGTGATGGCATTGTCCAACGCGGTCCTATTCCCGCATTCGCTGTTGCCCCTCTACATCTTTGAAAAGCGGTACCGAGAAATGTTGTCTTATACTTTGGATGGGGACCGCATGTTTTCCGTGGCATTGATCAGGCGCGGGATAGAAGAAGCTGTTGGTCTTCAGGATTTATGCCCCGTGGCGGGAGTGGGATTGATTCGTGCGTGCGTAGGTAACGAAAATGGAACTTCAAACCTCATTCTTCAGGGATTGGCCCGTGTCCGGCTGCTAGGTTCAGCGCAGGAGATACCGTTCCGAGTCGCCCGAGTTGAACTTGTAAAATCAACGGTCGGCAGTCCAATTGAAGCAGATGCTCTGAGCGCAAAGGTTGTGGAGTTTTGTGCCCGTATTGAGGAAATCGGCGTTCCGCTTCCGCAAAACCTTATGGGGCATCTGCGGCAGATTGAATCGCCGGAGATCCTCTCCGATATCGTTTCGGCGGCTTTCGTGACGGAGCCGTTTCAGCGCCAGCAGCTTCTCGAGGCTTACGAAGTTTGTGAACGCCTGCGTTTGCTGATCCAGTTTTTGAGGGCGCAGGTGGGATGAGGAGAGACATGACCCCGTCCAGTCTGCTTTTCATTTGTCATTCGGACACGAATGAATTAATGCTCAATTGATTGGTTATGATTCGTCATCTTATACTTGGGGCTTCAGTTACTCTCTGTGTGGCGCTTGTGGCTTGTCAGACGACGGGCGGACCGAGGACCGCTGGCCAGGGGAATCGGTACGGATATGGAGTGGCCCCAACGCCGACTCCGAAGCCGGAGAGGTCGAACCCCAGGCCGTCTTCTGAGGAGACCAGTCATGTTTCTGAAGCGCCGCCTCCTGAGGCTTTTCCTACGCCTTCTCCCACACCCCCCGCGCAGCCGGAAAATTATCCTACAGCCTCCAAGATTCCGGGGAAGAGCGGTCGCGTGACCAGTCCGTATGCGCCGAACGCTGGGGAAGTAGATGTGGAAGGGTATCCTCCGGGAGCGGAGGTGAAAGATCCGTATACCGGGAAGATCTTCCTTGTTCCTTAGGGCGGGACGGCGAAACCCAAAGGTGGATGCGCGCAGCGTCGGCATTGTTGGAGTGGGTCTGATTGGCGGATCAATTGCTCTTGCCGCGCTTCGGTCCGGTTATCGCGTCTCTCTGTACGACCGATCGGGCTTGGATAAGTCCGGGGATAGCAGATTTCAAAATGCGCATGTTGTTGATCAATTGAGAGATCTGGCTGCCGAGAGCCGCATGATTATCCTGGCTACTCCCATTTCAGCTATCCCGCTTGTCGTTTCCCGCCTCGTCCCATTCCTGCGTTCCGAACACATCGTTTCCGATGTTGCGAGTGTTAAGGGCCCTGTCGTTGCACTGATCCGTGAGGCGCTTGGTAACAAATGTGATTACATTCCTGTACACCCGATGGCCGGATCCGAAAAATCAGGGGCGGGAGCTGCGCGCCCTGATCTTTTTGCCGGGGCAGTCACTTTCTTATGCTGGGAATTTGCGCGCGACCCGATGAACGCGCGGCTCGTAACAGATTTTTGGAAGAAGTTGGGCGCGAAAGTCTTTACCACAGGCGCCACGCATCACGATGAGATGGTGGCTGCCATGAGCCATCTTCCACACCTCATCGCGGCATTGCTGGTCACGCATGTCGCGGAAAAAGACATCAAAGCACTTGATCTTTCTGGGAGCGGTTTTCGTGATATGACCCGGATTGCTTCGGGCGCACCTGAACTCTGGACTGAGATTTTGTTATCGAACGCCGGCGCTCTGGCAGGCAATCTTTCTACATTTCGCGATCTGATCGATCGGACTCTGCCGCTTCTCGAGCGCAAGGATGCGAAAAATTTGCAAGCTTTGCTCGACGCCGCGAAGCAGAATCGCGATAGGTTAACGCGTTAATATTTTTTTATGTCCGAGCTCCACGTTTTCAGGGCGCCCAAGATTGAGGCAGAGATACGCGTGCCCGGCGACAAGAGCATGTCTCATCGTGTTGTGTTGCTTGCTGCAATGTCCAATGGCACTTGTGTCATCAGAGACTTTCTCCCGAGCCAGGACTGCCAATGCTCTGTCCGCGCGATGCGGGCACTGGGAATTCCCATCGAACAGCCCGATGCAACGACATTGATCGTCCAGGGTCAGCGAGGTCATTTCACAGCCCCTGCGGCAAACATTGACTGCGGCAATTCGGGAACCTTGATGCGTTTGCTCTGTGGAGTTCTGGCCCCTCAACCTTTCGAAACGACGCTGGTCGGGGATGAGTCGCTTTCTTCGCGACCGATGCGTCGCGTAATCGAACCGCTAACGAAAATGGGTTGCACGATAGAGGCTGCGGGCTCCGGGTGGACGGCCCCGCTAACGATTCGCGGTGCCGCCCTTAGTCCGATTCGTTACGAATTGCCCGTCGCCAGTGCGCAGGTGAAGAGTGCGATCCTGTTTGCTTCGATGAGAACACCGGGCAAAACAACCATTATCGAACCGGTTGCGACTCGGAATCATACCGAACAAATGATGTCCTATTTTCTGGTCCGTTCGCAGCGCGAGAAGGTCGGAAACGGGTATTCAATATCCATGTACGGGGACCAAGTGCCGGAGTCGAGGGATTTCACAGTTCCTGGAGATATCTCAAGTGCCGCTTTTTGGCTGGTGGCGGCGGCTGCTCAGGAGGATTCGGACTTACTGGTTCGCGATGTGGGGCTGAACGGGACTCGAACGGGGATTCTTTCGGTACTGCTGCGTATGGGTGCAAGAGTTCGAGAAGTCATCGAGGACTACGACCAGGTTGAACCTGGAGGAGAGATTCGAATTCAAGGCGGGAGGCTTCGAGGAACTGTGATCGAGGGAAGCGAAATCGCGAATGTTGTCGACGAGATCCCGGTTCTCGCGGTTGCCGGCGCTCTGGCTCAAGGAAAGACAGTTATTCGTGATGCAAAAGAATTGCGCTTTAAAGAGACGGATCGGCTGAGCGCGATTGCCATAAATCTTACGGCTATGGGTGTAGAAGTGGTCGAGTTCGAGGATGGTTTGGAGATTTATGGCGGAGCGCCCTTGATGGGAGCAAGACTGAAGAGTTTCGGGGATCACCGTATCGCAATGGCTTTCGCAATCGCCGGTCTCTTCGGGGATCAAGAAACGATTATTGAAGATACGGACTGCATCGCAACCTCCTACCCGGGCTTCGACAAACAGTTGGAGAGCTTTTTGACGCCGGAGGAAAATTTGTCCACGCCTGTTATCAACCCGGCGGAGATTTTGGAGAGGCATTGAGATCCGATCCGGAGTTTTCGGTTGTTGCGATTGATGGGCCTGCGGCTTCTGGAAAGAGCACAGTCGCGCGCAGTCTTGCGCGACGACTTGGCTTTTCTTACATCAATAGCGGAGCGCTTTATCGTGCAGTCGCGTGGCTGGCCTGCGAACATAAACTTCCGCCCAACGAGGCGTGCGCGATTTATTCTCGAATACGGGATTCAGTTTTCGAGCTTAATCTGAACAAAAAAGAGTTGTCTATTCGGATCGATGGAATTGATCCCGGGCCGCGTTTGCGGGATGAAGAGGTGAACAGGACAGTTTCACCCGTCTCTGCGATTCCTGAGGTGCGAGGGTTTCTGGTGGGTCATCTCCGGGAATTTCTCACCATGGATAACCTGGTGATGGAAGGACGTGACATCGGTTCGATGGTTTTTCCTGATACACCTTATAAATTTTATATTGATGCGTCCCTTGAAGTGCGGGCGCATCGCCGGGCGGCGCAAGGTCACAGCGACGATCTTTTCTTTCGGGATCGTGTCGATTCTTCGCGGCGCGCCTCACCGCTCATCATTGCGGAAGACGCTCATGTGATCGATAGTTCCTGTTTGACGATAGACGGTGTCGTCGGTGAAATCATTGGAAGACTGAAGCTTGAAGGGCTTCCGGCTGCTCTCCGTCTCGATTCATGAAGCCGCTTTACTGGTTCTGTCACAAAGCCGTCGGGCTCCTTGCGAGGGTCATTTTTGGTTACCGCGCCTTTGGACAGGAAAATATCATTGAAGAGGGGCCGGCGATTATGGCCGCAAATCATCAGAGCTATCTGGATCCTCCACTGGTTGGGATTACCTGCCAGCGTGAACTCTACTATCTGGCCCGCAAAACTCTCTTTGAAAAAAAATTGCTAGGGCCACTTATCTCACGTGTTAATGCCCTGCCGGTCGACCTTTCACGCGGTGATTTAGCCGCTGTCCGAGCGATTATCAATCTGCTGAAAGAGGGCCACCGGACCGTTATTTTTCCTGAGGGCACCAGATCCAGGGACGGAAAGATCCAACCGGCCCGCCCCGGAATCGGAATGATCATAGCCAAAACTCTTGTACCTGTGGTGCCGATGCGCATCTTTGGTTCGTTCGAGGCATGGCCAAAAGCTGGCAAACTGAGACTCCATCGGCTGACCGTGGTAGTCGGCAAACCGCTCCACTTTACCAAAGAAGATTTTACCACGAACAACCGGGAAACCTACCAAAAGATCAGCGAGCGAGTCCTGGCGAGGATCGCGGCCATCCATTGCCCCAATGGATGAAGGGCGAACGCCGGAATTAATCTGTGGCTCGCTTTTGTCTGCGCTGAATGGTGATGCGCTTTATCCGGGCGTCATCGTTAGGGCTAAAACTCATGACATCCGGATTGTCTTTCAAGGTGTTGTGAACGATCCGGCGATCGTAGGAATTCATGGGTTCCAGTTTCACCGGCCGGCCCGAAATGCGAACTGTATCGGCTACCTGGCGAACGCGTTGCCTGAGTCTGTCATCCCGCATGGCTCGCCAATGCCCGATATCAACTTGAACCCGCGGAGCATTTCGGTCGTTTGCCTGAAGAATTCGATTCAAGAGAAATTGCAAATCCTCCAGCGTTTCCCCCTCGTGACCAATCAATACGTCGCTCTCTGCGGTAAAAACCTGGAGTTGACGACCGTTTTCTGTTTCGACTTCCTGGATTTCCGCCACAAAGCCGAGATAACCGAGCATCGTATCTAGTATCTCCTTGGCTTCCATTCTTCGGGGGAATTCACATACTTACCGATAACTTCTCCTTTTCGCAACGGCGGGACTCTTTGGAACCTTCACCAATGGAGCATCGGCCTGATTTCTTGTCAGGTACATCTGTGCGACAAAGAAGAGATTCTGAACTGTCCAGTATAAAGCCAAACCAGACGCGTAGTTATAGCAGATGAACAGGAAAATGAGCGGCATGAACAAAAACATCCGCTGTTGAGCAGGATCGCCTGTCTTTGGGGTGATGCTCATCTGCCAAATTTGAGTGGCGGCCATTACCAGGGGCAGGATGTTAATCGGGATGCCCGCGACGTGAAACACGGTATCCGGCTGGGATAGATCGCGTACCCAGAGAAACGAGCTATTGCGCAGCTCAATTGCTTTGTCGAGCATGCCATAAAAGCCAAAGAAGATCGGGATCTGCACAAGCATAGGGAGACATCCACCGAACGGATTAACCCCATATTCCTTGTATAGCTTCATGGTCTCCTGGTTCATCCGCTGGGGGTCATCCTTATACTTTTCGCGGAGTTCATTCATAATCGGCGAAAGCTTGGCCATCTTTCGCATCGATTTCGTTGCGGCATTCTGGAGCGGCCAGAGAAGGGAGCGAATGATGATCGTCATGATGATGATCGCCAGCGCATAGCTCTTGACCCACGCATGCAGCGTATTCATCGCGATCAGCAATATTTCGCTGACCCATTTTGCCCACCCGAAATTCATGACTTCAGCCTCGTCATTGGGCAGTTTCGCCAAACGTGTAAACTCTTTCGGGCCGGCATAAATGGTGAATGAGACGGACTTGCTTTCGCCGGGAGCCAGACTGAAACCGGGCACCTGCATGGCGCCTTCGATCCCCCTGAGAGGTGCTTGGTTATTTTCGGTCGGTAGATCGACGGGAACGGCCCAAACCTGCGTTCCAGTTACGTCCTCGGGAGCCAGAATTGTGGCAAAGTACTGGTTGCTCACCCCAGCCCAAAGAATCCTGTCTGCAGTCGTGACATAGACCTCCCTCGGCCCGCTTGTCTGGAAAATACCAAATAACTTACCGGGATCGAAGTAGCTGACTGAAATCGAATTGAATTTGCCGTCACGATACCAGTCAAACTGGGTGGCAAATATGCGGTCGGTGCGATGAATTGGTTCCGCCGCCCCCGTGCTGATGAAATATCCCGGCGTCTCGAACTTCGCGTTGCCTTTGTACGTGAAATTGATCGAAAATTTAATCTGGTACTCGTCTTTGAGCCCCGCTTGTTTTGCGAGCGTGTAAACTTTCGTGATTTCCAGGCCCTCCGCGGTCGTACGGCTAAGGGTCGCTGTTCCCGCATTTGGATCGGTAGAAAGCTCGTATCCGGAATCGTACCAATCTCGTGGATTTTGAGTGATCGCGCCGATTGCCGTTGTGTGGTCCGTGTTCAGTTGCACGAAAGTCCCCTGTTCGGCGGTGTGCCGAAGCAGGGAAACCGTGGAGAGCCCTCCGCGATTGTTTGAGAACCGCAGTTCGGTCACGTCGTTTTTCAGGGTCGCAACCTGGTCGGGAACCGAGGAGACCCTTGCGGAAAGGCCTTGAGCCGGTGAAGCAGCCGCCGCAGGAAGCGCCGGGCTCGGCGTCTGGGCCAACGGGGTGGCGGTGGGAGTCGCCTGTGCGGCTAAAAGTGCCTGCTGTTGCAAATACTTTGCTCTCGCTTCGGCCATCTGGTGCTGCTGCCAATACATCGACGCCAGAAGACCTATCGCGGCGATAATAACTGCAATCCAACCTGTGCGATCCATTCGGTTAATACCTATCTACATTTTTGTTCCCTTGCCGGCGGTACAGGGTCGTAACCGGAGCCCCCCCAAGGGTGACATCGACAAATCCGCTTTAGCCCCATCCAACCTCCGGCGACCCATCCGTGCACCTCGACTGCCTCCACCAGATACTCCGAACAGGTCGGTCGAAAACGACATCCGCTCCCGGGGCCACCCGTTAATGCCGCAAGGAAAGGCGATATGGTAGCCTTATACACTCTGAGTAAGATCGGCAGGATTCGGACCATGAGGCTTTGGCCTTAAAATAGAGGCGCGCTCGGCGAGCCGCAACCAGTCTCGTTCAAGCTCCTGGTAAGAGGCACACGCCGACGAAGCCCGAGCGATCATAACGACCCAATGTCCCCTCCTGAGCTGATGTTGATTTAACCTGAAAATTTCCCTGATCCTCCGGCGTATTCGGTTCCGAACAACTGCTCTTCCTAGTCGCTTTGTCGTAACAATTCCTATTTTCGACGGGAGATCGGCCTCGCGGTAAAGCACCGCCATGATGAGATGTGTTCCAGTCCAGGTTTTTCCGAATGCTCTTACCAGTTTGAACTCGGCGGCACGCTGCAGACGGGACGAACGCGAAAACCGAAGTTTAATCCGCCCAGCCTGCATTGATCACAAATCCTTAACTGTAGCCATGCAAACGCGTTGAATTGGGGAGGATTTGTGATCAATGCAGGCTCAATCTGCCTCAGGCCTCGGTATGCCGGACGAAATGGATTTCAACCCCCTCGGGAACAAGCCGTTTTCGACCACGTTGACGTCGCCGGGCTAAAATCGCTCTTCCACCCTGCGTTTTCATGCGTGCGCGGAATCCAAACTGACGCTTTCGCGTGCGTTTTGAAGGCTGATAAGTTCTTTTCATAGGGGCAAATCCTGGAAGGCCTGAGAGTCGGGAAGGTTAATCAGGGGAAAGAGATTGTCAACCGTCCGCACTAGTTGCGTCCGGCGCGAATCTGGAGCAGCATTCGTCCCGCGCAAACAGCATCACATGGATTCACCAGACGACACGATCGAACTTCTGAAACGGGACGGCTCCCAAATCATCAGTGAACCCGAACTCAGGCAGAAGCTGACAGAAGGCCGCCCGCTTCGAGTGAAATTGGGCGTCGATCCGACCTCGCCCGATCTGCATCTCGGCCACTCCATCGTTTTGCGCACGCTCAGGCAGTTCCAGGACGCCGGACATCAGGCAGTGTTGATCATAGGCGACTTTACATCGATGATTGGTGACCCGAGCGGACGATCTTCCACAAGGCCGATGCTCACGCGCGAACAGGTCATTGCCAACGCCGAGACCTACAAGACTCAAGCCTTCAAGATACTTGATACCACTCGAACGAAGGTGGTGTTCAACAGCGAGTGGCTGGGGCGGATGGCTTTCATGGATGTCATCAAGTTAAACAGTCGAGTGACATTTCAGCAGATGCTCCAACGTGAAGATTTCAAGATCCGGCTTCACGAAGGATTGCCAATCTTTCTTCATGAATTCCAGTATCCGCTCATGCAGGGCTGGGATTCTGTAATGATCCGGGCGGATGTGGAACTGGGTGGCACGGACCAATTATTCAATATTATGGTCGGTCGAGATCTGCAGAAAGATCAGGGGCAACCCCAGCAGGTCGCATGCTTACAACCCATTCTGGAAGGGTTGGATGGCGTCCAGAAAATGAGCAAAAGTCTTGGCAACTACGTCGGTATCGACGAGCCGCCGGCCGAGATGTTTGGCAAGCTTATGAGCATCTCGGATGAGCTGATGGTTCGGTACTACAAGATTCTCTTTGGCGAAACGGTACCGGGAACTCATCCAATGGACGCCAAAAAGCGGTTGGCGTCTCGCATCGTGGAGCAATTTCATGACCGTAGCGCGGCAGAGTCGGCGCTTGAGGATTTTGAAGCGAGATTCGCGAGGCGTGACCTCGCTTCCGCCGAATTGCCAAAGGTGCGGCTGCGCGAACTCGACGAAGATATCGTTTCCGCTGTGGTTGCGGCATACGCACAGGGTTTCCATTTGACGAAATCACGAAGCGAAGCTCGCAGGCTGGTTGAGCAGGGGAGTGTACAATGGCGCGGTGAGAAGGTTAGCGATCCCAAAGCTCGGATTCATTTCTCCGCGGGGGGGATTCTCAAGTTGGATAAGACGCGCGCTGTTCGGATCGATTGATGCCGTATGCATTTCCCGGAGCCTGGAAATTTCGCCCGGGCGGC
>Ga0182033_10001868_pt1 | contig 10634 bp, 10 predicted proteins | sample tim00Cox0000000H_FD_125968 | JGI IMG/M metagenome (GOLD analysis project Ga0182033, IMG submission 125968) | Lab enrichment of tropical soil microbial communities from Luquillo Experimental Forest, Puerto Rico - timezero.00C.oxic.00.000.00H | ecosystem: Environmental > Terrestrial > Soil >...
AGCGAAGTCAAAAACGGAAGTTGAAGATCGCGGAATTCGTGTGGGGCATCCGGCTATCTACACGGATGCTCCCGAGGAGCTTATTCCCGGTCGCATTGTGGGGCGAGCGATCGACAACCGTATCGGTGGCTTCATTTTGTCGCAGGTGCTCGCCAACCTCGGCAACCAGCAACAGCGGCCGATCGCTACGACCTTAATGGTCAACTCTGTCCACGAAGAAATCGGGGGATCCGGAGCGAGGATGATCGCCTATCGTTTGGAGCCGACTGTCGCGATCATTCTCGACGTGACGCATGCGACAGACTCACCGGGGATTGATCGAAATAAGCATGGGTCGGTCAAGCTTGGCGCCGGTCCGACGGTTTCCCATGGCACTGCAAATCACCCGCTCGTCGTCGACAAAATAATAGCGCTGGCCAAAGAATTGGAGATCCCGCTCCAGCACGAAGCGACCTCACGTACGACCGGAACGGACGCGGACGGCATCTACCCGACCAAGCGCGGCATTCCAAGCGCGCTGGTTTCGATTCCAATGCGGTACATGCATTCAACCGTCGAAATGGTCGATTTTGCAGATATAGAAGAGTGTGTTTCTCTCGTGTCCCGATTTGTGGGTAGCGTGTCGAGCGCAAACGAATTCATCCCGAAGCTCCTGTAGGAGAAGGGGTTTGGAGTTTGAGGTTTGGGGTTCGGGTTTGGGGCAGGCCCCGACAAATGTAATCCTTCGTTCTCGAAGTCATCGTTCGACCGTTCGGGAGCTCGGTCTAAATATTAGATAGCCTTTTGTTCAATACATGTATTGCACCAGAGGGTTTACCTATGTTCTCACTGCGCCCAACGAACTCCGAACCCCGAACTCCAAACCCCGAACTCCAAACTCCCCCATGCAGAGCTGGATTGCTGAGATCGCACGTGCCGAAGGAGGCAAAATCTCTTTTGAGCGTTTTATGGAATTGGCGCTCTATGACCCAAACCACGGGTACTATACGCGTCACATTTCTGAAGTCGGACCTTCTGGTGACTTCGCAACGGCCCTGACGATAGGCGATGCTCTCGTTCAAAGTATTGCAAACTGGGTGCGTGCCGAGGCGCGGCAGCTGGAGCTCCCAAAGTTGAATATTATCGAACTAGGTGGCGGCGGCGGGCAACTGGCGCGTGGAATCCTCTGCACGATTCGCCCGTGGGAGCGTGCGCAATATCAGATTGTCGAAATCTCAAGCCCCCTTCAGAACAGGCAGGAAAGAGCGCTCCGCGGTCGCAAGGTTACCTGGCGGAAAACAATTGAATCCGCACTCGACGCTGCTGACGGCCGAGCAATCCTCATATCCAATGAATTTGTCGACGCGTTCCCCTGCAGACGCTTCGAACGAGCAATCGAAGGATGGCGCGAAATTACCCTGAGTCTGGATGCAGACCTGTGGCGCGAACTGTTGGATTTAACCTCGGGAACGGTTGAAAGCTCCGCGTTTTCGATCGAGTGCCCACGTGGCCAACGAGTAGAAACTCTTGGTTCGTACCGGCACTGGCTGAGGAAAATGACGCGCTTTCTCGATCGCGGCGCGCTGCTGACAATCGACTACGGCGGTTCGCCGGCAGAAGTTTATCGTCACAAACCGCGCGGAACGGTGCGCGCATTTTTTCGCCACGAACGGCTGGAGGGAATGAACATCTACTTGCGTGCCGGCCGTCAGGATCTGACTGCTGACGTCAATTTTCTGGACCTGCGCAATTGGGGTGAAGCGCTGGGATTGGCGACCGTGGATTTCGTCAACCAGACAGAGTTTATCCGCCGCTGGCGTCGGCTCGATCAGAAACACGGCAGTGCGGCAGACGACTACCTTTCTGACGAGAACGCTATGGGAAATGCGATCAAGGTGCTACACCAACGCAAATGATATGACACCGAAGCAGATACTCCTAATGCGTCATGCCGAGAAACCAGAGGATCCCAGAGATGCCCATCTGTCTGATGGAGGTCGAACTCGCGCCGAAAAACTCGCGGCTTATGTTCTGACAGATCTGGGAAAGCCAGATTTCCTCTTTGCATCGGCCCCGTCGAAGCATAGCGTGCGCCCTATCGAAACGATCACACCGTTATCGAACAAGATTGGAGTGCCCATTGACTCTACGATCGCCGAGCAGGACTATCCTACGCTTGCTCAAGGCCTCTTAACCGACCCCAATTTCGAAGGAAAACTCGTACTCATTTGTTGGCATCACGGCCATATCCCGGATCTTGCTTTTGCCTTAGGTGCGTCTGGCGTTGATGTTCCAAATCCTTGGGATCCGAGTGTTTTTAATCTGATTTTGAATTTCGCCTACAGCGATAGGTCTCCACCCAGCGTCACTCAAATCACTGAGCCATTCTAACCTCCCAATCGGCTGAAGCTTTCTAGCGAGGCCGTGCCTCAGACAAGCGAGGTATAGGGGTAGGTTGGCGGCCTGGGAGCAGCATCGGTTGGGTGAAGCGGCCTCGCTCATAGAATCCTTGAAAAGCAAGGCCCATCTGATCACCGATGTACGCAAACGGAAAAACTTGACTCATCTGCAATGAGTTTCGCTTTTCAAGGATTCCAGTCAGAGCATCGTCGGCTAAAGTCGACGCCCGGTCAGCAGCGCGCGCCGGTCACCGTTCGTCATACTAATGATTATTTGATGGTTTGAACGCCCGGAAATGTTCGAGCACCTCGGACAATTCCTTGCCACATTCCTGGAGAAGTTCCTCCCTGAAATGATCTAGAAGAGACTGTCCGTAGTCAGACCCCCAACCCACTTCGTGTAACCGTTCAGCTACAAAGGCGGCAGTAGGGAATTTCTTGATCAATTCTGTCAATTCGGAGGATTGCCTCGCGTTTGAACTGAGATTAATCATATTTCACCTTTCCCGACAGCCAAAAGGGCAAAAACGTTACCTTTGTTCAAGGTTAATCGACTCGAAAAAGAAATAGATAAGCAGTTAGATCTGGTTCCGTCGTCTTTGCCACAAAGCCTAATATTCTCATAAAAGCAACAAACGAAGGATGGCCTGCGCTGCCTTTGGCAGAAGCCACGCATGCCAGTTGCCTCCCAACCTCGGTAAGGCGACCAGAGAAACGAACACTTCTTTTCCCTTGAATGTCATATCGGAGATATGTTCCTCTGAACACCAAACGCTTTTATTTCGCCGAGGGCCAGGCAACAAACGCACGATTGATCAGACACAATTTCCATGCAGTACAGTGGTACAGCGCTCCCATCTAATGGATTTAAATGAGGGCCAGCTAACAGCGGTCAGATACGGGGTTGGCGATGGACGGCGGCATCGGCCCCTTCTGATTATCGCCGGCGCGGGTACGGGCAAAACGGAGACGCTCGCTCATCGCGTGGCGCACCTGGTCCTCAACGGCGCGGATCCCCAGCGGATCCTGCTGCTGACTTTCACCCGTCGCGCAGCGGCAGAGATGACTCGACGCGCCGCATTGATCCTGGGAGAGGTGTGCCGCGAGCGTGAAAAAGTTGTGCAAGCCGTCGCCACCGTCGGTAACAGCTGGTCTGGGACATTTCACGGAATCGCGAACAGATTGCTTCGGCTTCATTCATCTGCTATCGGCCTCGATCCCTCTTTTACCGTTCTGGACCGGTCGGACTCAGCCGACCTCATGAATTTGGTTCGCAACGACCTCGGTTTTTCAAAGATGGTAAGGCGCTTCCCAAAGAAGGACACGTGCCTGGCGATCTATTCCCATACGGTCAACACTTGCTGCGAAATCGAGAGAACGCTTCGCGCCGCATTTCCCTGGTGCGCCGGTTGGCCCGAACAGCTGAAAGAGCTGTTCCGGACGTACGTCCTTCTGAAGCAACAGCACAACGTGCTCGATTACGATGATCTATTGCTCTACTGGCGTCATATGATGGAGGAACCTGCCGTGGCGGCAGAAGTCGGGGCGAGGTTCGATCACGTTCTCGTGGACGAATACCAGGACACTAACGCTCTGCAAGCGGCGATTCTTCTGCGTATGAAACCGGACGGCCGCGGCTTTACTGTCGTCGGAGATGACGCCCAATCGATCTATTCATTTCGCGCTGCGACAGTGCGCAATATCCTGGATTTTCCGAAGCTTTTCTCGCCGCCAGCGACAGTCGTGACCTTGGAGCAAAATTACCGGTCTACGCAGCCGATACTCGACGCGAGCAATGCAATAATCGGGTTAGCGGCAGAAGGCCATTCAAAACGCCTCTTCTCGACGAAGCCCTTGGGGGAGAAGCCCCAACTCATCAGCGCTGCCGACGAGATGGCACAGGTCCAATACGTGGTTAATGGCATCCTGGAGCACCGCGAAGGTGGCATCGACCTAAAACGGCAGGCAGTCCTGTTCCGGACCGCACACCACAGCGCGGCGCTCGAGATCGAACTCGCTCGACGAAACATCCCCTTCGTGAAATACGGCGGTCTGAAGTTTCTTGAGGCCGCACATATAAAAGACGTTCTGTGCGTCTTACGTTGGGCGGAGAATCCGAGAGATGCCGTGGCTGGATTCCGGATACTGCAGCTTCTGCCTGGCATTGGACCGAGCGCGGCACGGAACGTGGTTGCGCGGCTATCCGAGAGCAACTTCGCGCTTAAAGCGCTCAAGGGCGTCAGCGTGCCCGCCGCAACGGTGCCACACTGGACTGAGTTTTGCGCCAGCATGGCCGAGCTTGGCGATTCGGCTACTGCTTGGATCGGACAAATAGGTCTTGTTCGTCGATGGTACGAGCCGCACCTTGAGAGGCTTTACGACCACCCGATGGTCCGAGTCGGTGATCTGGAAAAGCTGGAGCAGATCGCTTCAGGATATGCAACGCGTGAGCGTTTTCTCACGGAGCTCACACTCGACCCTCCCGAGGCCACCGGTACCGAAGCCGGAGCGCCACTGCTTGACGAAGACTACCTCATTTTGTCGACCATCCATTCTGCTAAGGGACAGGAATGGGATGTGGTCTACGTTCTAAATGTCGCGGATGGTTGCATACCGTCCGACATGGCGGCGGGTAGCGCCGAGCAAATCGAAGAAGAACGCCGCGTCCTCGGCGTTGCCATGACGCGCGCCAGGTTTCACCTTCGTTTGATCCAGCCTCTGCGTTTCTATCGCAGCCAACAGCATCGCCATGGTGACTCCTATGTTCTCGCTCCGCGTAGCCGGTTCATTCCGGATGACGTTCTCGATCTGTTTGAATGCCGGGCTTGGCCAGAAGAGGCAGTGGATGGCGCGAAACCAGCCAGAACCGACCTATGTGCCGATATTGCTGCGCGTATGCGGGAGATGTGGCGCTGAACACACCACGGAGCCTCGGCCGCATCCCTGTAATGCTTGCTCAATTTGATATCGGTTCCGATCGCCTATCCTACTGAGGCTTATCTATATAGAATCGGTCCGGACTTGTCGCATTTGAGTCTCGGAATATCCCTGGGGGGCGCTCCGAAAGGATTTTGTAGCCGGTCAAGACGAACTCCGGGTAAAAACTGTTCGAAGCGGGCTCGTAAACCGTCTGGCCTGAAAAGTATCCCTGCAGACGGTACTCATAAGTGTTGTCGGAACCAATCGCGCTAGCCTGTCGATCAGGAGCGAGGGTCTTTTGCTCATTTAACATCACAAGCTTTGCCATGCTCCACGGTTGTTGCGGTCTTCGGACGTAACCCCAAAAGAAGTAGTTTCTCCGATAGAAGCGCCGGCCCACAAAGTAATTTCCGGGCGCCTCCGCCGCGATCGCCTGATTGAGGGCCGCCTGCGAACGGGCGTATTCGTCCTGCGTCGTCTCGCATCCCCCAAGCCAGAGGACTGCGATCATTCCGATAAGTATTCGCATTCGCCTCATAACAGTTTCTGAACATAGGTTTCCAGCGCTCTGAGGAGATTCTCTTCATCTTGTATATCCGGCAGGGAGATACCGGAAAAAACCGCCCAGGATTCTACGTGCGTCACCGTTTCACCCGGCGCCACCTTTTTCATGGGTCCAAGGCTCTCCAGTTCCAAAATCTCGTGATTTGTGAATGTCTCGAAGTTCGAATCCATGTCCGGATAAATTGCTCCCTCAATCAGCGGAATCGTCTTCAAAAGGAGCTCCTCATGAAGCACATATGCCACCCATTTTTCCGTGTGGTGAAGGCCGAATTTCAGGGGAGGGCGGGCGCTTTGACTCAGTTTGGTAATCCGCCGGCCCAGGCGAAGCCGCTCATCGGAAAGATCTGTAAAGGGCCAAACCACGATGGTTTGGTTAGGAAGAAAGTCTTTTGGATGGCTGCCGAGAGGAGGCCTTGGTATAATCGCGTATCCATCCTCGGCCATAACAGACAGGGCCCACGGCGCAAATTCCAATGGGGCGCCGCCGCGATTGGTGATCCGATGTTCAACATCAACTTTCGGACCGGACGTTTCCAGCGTTATCACCATCTCTCGAAAAATTTTCTCGGGGTGTTCCATCGTGTGTGAAACGCGGACCTTGTACTCGCTTTCGATTCGATGCTCAACCGCCGAATTATCGAGCACATAGGTCAGACTTCGGCCATCAGCGGTTCGATCGAAATCCTCCGGTGCTGTCCAGAGGCGGTGTCCGCCGCGGATTTTCCAATCGGATTCGTTCGATTTCCCGCTTTGCTCGGCGACGACCTTAAAGACATTTTTCGCGCCAAGCGGTCGGAAGGAAATTATTCGCGGCCCCACTTCCAGCGTAATAATGAGCTCTACGGAGTCGTTGGAAAGCCTAAGATTTTTATTCCAGCCACCAAACGGGACATATTCAGCTGCCATGAGGATGCAATTTGATGTTAGCAATCAGTTTAGGATGTTGGTGCAATTCTGACATCAGAGCTTCGATCGCATGCAATGTTTGAGGACTGATGTGGTGTTCCATCCCCTCGACATCATGGTAGATAACTTCCTCGCTTATACCGAGCATGCGCAAAAAATCGGTCAACAGCTGATGACGGCGCATAATGTTACGGGCGAGCGTTTCACCAGCGGTGGTCAATACCAGGCCGCGATACTTTTCATACTTTAACAAGCCCTCAGCATCCATTCGCTGGACCATATTCGTCACGCTGGCCTGCGAAATCTTTAAACCCTGTGCGATATCCGCGACCCGTGCGTAACCTTTCGTGTTAATCAGATCGAGGATCTGTTCAAGATAATCTTCGACGGCGCTAGAGCGGCTTGAGGGAGCCGGCTTACTTGGCATAAGCAACATTTATCGCTTAAAGAGGCCCCAGATCCAGAGAATACAGAATATAGAATACAGAAGTCAGAAGGACCCAACTCCGAACCCCGAACCAGCCACTTAACAGAACTGCAGCCTGACTGCATTGATTTGCTGATTAAATCCGACGCAGCTGACCAGCGCGTCCGAACCGCTGTAAGCCCGTGTCTGGCGGTTCACCGTCCGAAGTTTGAAACCGGCTTCGAGAGTTCCCGGTATCTGCCGGTGGCGCAGGGCGAGGTCGGCAAGTGCCACTTGAAGCAGCGCACTGGCGCCAAGCGCTTCTCCGAGTGCCGGCTTCGGCGCATACACCGGAACGCAACGGAAAAGCCGGGTAAACACCGCCCTCTCGACATCATCAGCGAACGTGCCGTTTGCGCTACTAATGATCAGGCCAGGCGCTGCTTTGGCATGCCACCTTTCAAAGAATTCGACTGCAACCGCAGCACTTTCGCGGCGGGAAAAAAATGATTGCCCGGCCGAGGATTCCAACAGACGGATAGACCCGGTTCTTCCGATCAGAACCGCCGCTGCGCCTTCCGCAAAAATGGTTCCACCAGAACTGCCGTAAACCTCAAAAAAATCCTTGGTGGTTGCCATTCGCCAGCTTGCAAATGCATCAGCCAGGATCCAATCCGCTTCCTCGGCGCCGACAACAAGGCATCGGTCAAGATCAGGCTGCACTGCCAGAAGTTCTGTCGCGAAATGCAGCGCGCTTAAGCCCACGGACGAATCTCCGACCAAGGTGTAGCACCGTTCGTCGATGCCCAGCAAGGCGGCCAGATGACTGGCTGCCGCGTTATAGACCGTCTCGGGAAATAAAACGGGACTCGCGGCATTCGCACCCTGAGTCACTATCTCGTGGTAGAGCCTGCGCGTGTAAATCACGCCCCCCGAACAAATCGCAAAAACGATCGCGGTCCGTTCCTTTATTTCGGGTCCAGGTTTCAATCCCGCGTCCGCAAATGCATCAAATCCCGCGGCTGCTCCCAGAAGGGAAACTGTGCTGGATCTTCGGAGCCGAGGTTGGCGAGCGGCCTCAGATACAAACTTTGCGGGAACGGGACACCAAGAATATTCGCGGCTGCCGAGACGACTCGCCATTATTTTCCGCGGCGCTCGCTGCCCCTGACAGAGCTGATCCCATGTCTCCCGCGCGGTAGGACCAAGTGGAGTAACGGCACCTACTCCCTGAACAAAAATATTCATACTCCCCTCAGTATAAGCGTTGCATTCGCGCCACCGAACCCGATCGAATTGGAAAGCGCAAATCGGAGGGCCGCCCGGCGTGAGGCGTTTGCGACGACTTTGAATTTCCAGAGCGGATCCGGCTCAGCAAAATTGATATTCGGAGGGAGAAACTGCTCCCGCAACGCAAGGATGCAAAAAGCCGCCTCGATCGCTCCCGCAGCTCCCAACGCGTGTCCCATCATGGACTTGGTGGAACTTACCTGCACGTCGCCCAGAAGCTCCGATATGGCAAAACCTTCGGTCGCATCATTGAATATGGTCCCCGTTCCGTGGGCATTCACATAGTCGATTTCCTCCGAATCGATGCCTCCGGACCGAAGCGCACGCTGCATCGCGAGCTTTGGGCCTATTCCGGACGGGTGCGGCTGCGTGAGATGGTACGTGTCATTCGCCATGCCATAGCCAACAACTTCGGCAACGGCCGTGGCTCCTCTCGCTGTCGCCGACTCTTCAGACTCCAGTATCAGGAACGAAGCACCCTCGCCTAAAACCATCCCGGATCTTTTCTTATCAAAAGGCCGAATTTTCTCCGCAGTCGCTGCTTGCAGCGAATCAAAACCGACGAACACCAGCTCACAAATCGGATCGTATCCCCCGCACGCGACGCATGCCCGGAGCCCGGATCGGACTAACTCAAATGCGTGGCCAATTGCGTTCGACCCGGAGGAACACGCGTTTCCAACGAGCTGCGTGGGAATTCGCAACCCCTGGGCGTTCAACGCATCCAGCACAGGTTTTTGCGGCATGTAATTCCCAACCAGTCGCGCTAATCCTTTGCGCGAGTGTGTGGCGAGTAATCGGCGATAGTACAACTCCCCATAACTCATGCCTCCGCTCGTTGTCCCGACAATCAGCAATTCGGGACATGGTCTTTTGGCAGACTCGCGCGCTTCATGCAAAGCCATGGCCACCATGCGCGCACTCCGGTGCAAACGCAAAGAACTACGCTGTTGCGGAAAGGCGTCCTTCATCCATTCGTCCGGTATTTGCCCGGCGGTCTTGCAGCGGGTCCTGGAAACATCAAAGCTTGCGACGGTCGTCACGGCATCGCGCGCGCAAAGCAAGGATTGTAAATTTGAATCAGAATCGGCACCAAGCGGTGAAACGATACCAAGACCGGTGACGAAAACTCGCCTCAGTGCGCTCGCCATAATGATTATTCTCCCGCTCCTTGTTTGGCCGTCAACGATTTCAAATCGGGTTGACTCGCACCGGCTTTCGCCTTGCCGCTTGCGCCTGCTACATTAGGGACTAGGCTTGCTTCATGGGATCGCATTCGGATTCTCCCCGGCCTCCCGAGTATGCGTTCGACCGTTTCCTGTGGATGATGGCAAACGCCGCAAGATGGAAATGCCCGACTTGCGGCGAGCGGCCCCTTTTTATCCCGTCTTACAAGGTCCGCTCCCTCCAAGACTGGTTTATGCCTCTCGATGGCTGCCCACGCTGTGGCTATCCTTATGAGCGCGAACCCGGATACTTCCTCCTCTCGATTTTCGCCATCAATTACGGCGCCGGTGCGCTTCTGGGACTTCTCATTTATCTGGTACTCGATTTTTGGCTTAGGCTTCCGATCTGGTTGGTTCTGACACTGACCATCATTCCCATGCCGATATTCAATTTTTTCTTCGCCCGGCACTCGAAAGCATTCTTCCTCGCATTTGACCTCTTTTTTGACCCTCACCACGGCGGGGATGACGGCGGCAATCGGCGGATCGAACCGCCCGTATCACCGCCGAAGTCTCCAGGCTTTCAACCGGTGGACAAATTTTAGTCGGCGTTCACAAGTACCTGCGGATTTGTGATTTGCGGAAGGGAATTTTTTTCGCGCGCGTCTCTGTCCCCCGCGAGCGTGCATAACCGGCGGACAGGGTCCGATCTCGGAGCGGACCGTCAACATTGGTCGCCCCGAAACTTACGACCTCACATAAAACCGGTCGCCTCGAAGATGGGACCCGTGCCTTGTCAAGGTCCCTTTTCGATGCGATATGCCCGCATGGAGTGGTTAAACCCTTCAGCACTGTTAGCCTTAATCGTAGTCACACCTTGGAAGATTGTCGGGTGGTCGGGCAGCGCTATTTTCTCGATTCGTTTCTTCCTTCAGTGGATCGCCTCGGAACGCGCAAAGAAAAGCGTCATTCCAGTCGGTTTCTGGGAGTGTAGCGTGCTGGGCA
>Ga0182033_10001873_pt1 | contig 10626 bp, 9 predicted proteins | sample tim00Cox0000000H_FD_125968 | JGI IMG/M metagenome (GOLD analysis project Ga0182033, IMG submission 125968) | Lab enrichment of tropical soil microbial communities from Luquillo Experimental Forest, Puerto Rico - timezero.00C.oxic.00.000.00H | ecosystem: Environmental > Terrestrial > Soil >...
CCGTTCGAGGAACCCCGCCTGTTCAATGCCACAGTTGCACGCGAGCTCCAGTCGATAGGCGTTCAACTTGCGGTCAGCGAGGGTGTGCAACGCAAATGACTGCCAACCGGTTCCGGAATCGAAGCGGAAGCAAGTATGCATGAGCTGCCCTCAATTCTCCGTCGGCGTGCGATCCTCGATGTGATCATTGTCGGCTCGGGACAGGCCGGACTTGCTGCAGGATCTTGCTGAGGTCGGGTTTGGCGCTCTCGTGCCCCGCGTGGTTCTTAGAGACACCGAAGGCCCCTCAGTAAGAAAGCGGTATCCAATGGTAAGCCGTTGGTGCCTCGGCAATGCGGCGTGGCCCGCGGCTCTAATGTTCGCTTTCTGCTGCTGCCTTGAGCGGCTCCACGACATATCGACGCATCCTCGCGAGCACGAGGGGCTTCACAAACGGTGCAGCGAGCCAGTACGGCCACTTCAGTCGAACCGACGCCGTGAGCGTGTAGCGCATGCCTTCGCCCTCGGGAAGGAATTCGTTCACGAAAGTCGCGTCGTAACGTCGCTTGAACTCGACAAGGTCGATGCGCGTTGAGGAGATGTGACGCATGATGTTCACGACCTTCCCCTCAATGTGATCAACCTCGACCACCGTCGTGTCCCCCTCCCTGCGAACGACATGGGCGCCGCGAATCGTCGCGGGAAAGAGGCGCGCCCAGTTGCCTGGATCCCGGTACAGCGCTTGGACGCGATCAGCTGGCGCATTCACATGTTCGCTGACGACGGCGTCGATCATGTTTGACCTCACGACTTGGCGAACGGGTCCTAGGAGAAGAACGCACAGGAGGATTGCCGACGCAAGCCACATCCAGCGTTTTGATCGGCACCTAGGTGACGCAGCAATCATCTTCCCTCGCTCTTTGCGATCGCAGCCCGAGGCCTCTTGTATTCGCAAATGGGGGCTGCTTTGCTAACCTCTTGCCCGCCAGCCCGAACGGTGGGGCGTAGCCGAGTCCAGCGCGCACCCATGTCAGCCCTCGGCAAACGGGAGATTTCCTCTCGCCGTAAGTTCGATGTCAGGCTGCTCTCGGCGGTTAACGGGCAAACGTAGGCTGAGGCCAATGAGCGGGTATTCGTTTGTCTTATTCCTGCACGTCCTTTGAGGGATTGAGTTGTTCGTTGGTCGTCCTCTGGAGGGGACAATTCTTGCTCGTATTTGGTCGGCTCTCCTTGCTGACCTACCGAGGAACATCGCCTTTTTGGTTGCAGTCGCGCTGCTCTTCGAACTGCGGGGGTGGGGACATGGGAGACGTGTTTCGACTTGAGAAGCAGCTGACGAGCAAGGATTCGGGTTGGGCATGCGTACTGAACCGGCCAACTGTGGGCGATTTGCGAGCATCGAAGGAAACGACAGGTCGGCGAGAGTCGGGCTTGCGATGGTTCAATTCTTGAGCGGCGAGACTGCCAATCTGTCTTTTGCCCCGAAATTGGACAGCGGGTGTTGTTGTCCCAGGGCTGTACGGCCTAGTCCGATTCCTAATGCCTTGGGTCTATTATCTTGTCGAGGCATACCCACATGCAAAGGCTCGTCTCTCCACGGCTCCGCCTTTGTTTTTCCCTTCTCCCGGAGTCCACATGTACCACATCTAGTCGTGTGATTTATGAGCAAAAGAATATTGATAATAGAAGATGAGCCTACCTTAGCCCTTCTCCTCCAAGAGCGCCTTGAGAAGGAGGGCTACTCCGTCACAACCTCCCGAGACGGCGAGGAGGGTCTGGCTCAGGCGCTGCGCGAAGGTTTCGACCTTCTCGTCTTGGATATAAAGCTTCCGGGGAGAAACGGGTTTGAGGTTTGCCGTGAATTGCGCCGCCACTGCATCAATGTGCCAGTTTTGATGCTTACGGCTCGCGGCGACGTCAAGGATCGCGTGAAGGGACTGAAGTTAGGCGCTGACGACTATCTGGCGAAACCTTTCGATGTAGCAGAACTGTTGGCGCGCATGGAGGCTCTGCTTCGTCGCGCGAGCAATTCGGCGCCACAACTGATCGATTCCATATTCTGTTTTGGAGACGTCATCGTGGATCTCAACAAAGAAGAGGTTTTGCGCGGCGGCAGGCCCCTTAATCTCACTGCCAAGGAGTTCAGTCTACTGCGATATTTCCTTTCGAAACCAAATGAGCGTCTTTCTCGACAAGTGCTCTTGGAACAGGTCTGGGGATATAACCGGCTTCTGCAAACCCGCACCGTCGATCTTCACGTCGCACAGTTGCGGCAGAAAGTGGAAGCAAACCCAAAAGAACCCCGTCACATCCTCACTGTATTTCGATCTGGCTACAAGTTTGTGCCGTTCCCGTAAAGACGCCGGATTTGTAAGGTAGTTGTATTGCTCTTTCTTACTTAGATTTTACAAAGCTTAGCGACAACAACGAATAGCCTGCGCACGGCTTGTTTCTGTCCATTTACCCGGCCCTTATCCTGCCAACCGCTTGGCGGGAAAGCGCGTCGAAAGAAGTCATAAGGAGTGTGGTCTTGTCGATTACCGGCAATCTGCGTCGCGAGTGGAAGGCCTATTTTTCACAGAGACTGTGGATTGTCGGCGTTCTTCTACTCGTGCTGTGCGCCCTCGCGCTGGTGCAGTATCACTGGATTGATCAGGTCGCGCAAGCGGACCGTCAGCGCGCGAAAACGAACCTGGCAACGGCGCTGTCTGATGTTGAGGCTGACTTTGACATTGAAATCACTCGTGTGCACGTTTTTTTCAAGTTTCCTGGTGTGAGTCCAGCCGATTATTCCGAGCGCTATAAGGAATGGCTCAGCCGCGCGCCTTATCCTAGGTTGATACGGGGAGTCTACCTCCTGGACACAAGAAAAGCTGGCGCCATTCTGGAATCGGTGATTCCGGGGGAACCAGCAATCCCTTTCCCTGAATGGAAAACTGCTTTGTCTCCGCTACTGTTGTCGGGCGGCGTTGCGACTGGATCCCCGCCAAAGGCCGCCGCGTATGCAGGGTTCCCGGGACTGTCGAATCTCGAGGTTATGGTCGACGGCAATCCCGCATTTATTTTTCCCGTCATTCCGGTTATGCCCCGCTCGCCAACGCAACCGTTCACTTCAATGCAGCGTTACAATTTGGCTTTTGGATCAATAGAAATCCGGGGTGGCGGAGACCCGGTCCCACCTTTTCAATGGACTGTAGTAGTTCTAGACACCAACTATTTGACGGCAAAATTTTTGCCCAGGCTGTTGAAGATTCACCTTCCAGGCAGCTCATCAAGCTACGACACTCTGGTTGTGAATAAGGCGGCCGGGACATTGTCCCGAATTGTCTTTCACACGGGACCGGCAGCTTCAGAAACCGAGTTTGGCCTTCCCGACGGTAGCACTCGTCTTTTCGCACTTCGCCTGGACTGTTTCCTACCGCCCTCTTCGACAAGCAGTGTCGGGATATCAGTGACACCAATTCTTCGTACGCGGAACGCTCGGTCCTCCGGCCAAGGCGCGCCCGTCGTGGGTTCACAGGTTCACATATTCACAGGATTGGATTCTCTGTCCGAATTGCTGGCCCCGGTACCACCAAACTGCGGTAGTCCCGCTCAGGCGTTGAGAGACAGCTCCGCAGGATCTTGGGAGCTGCTCGTCCGATCTCGAACCAGTTCGCTCGACCAATCCATGGCGACGTTCCGCCGCCGCAGCCTCCTTCTGAGCGGTAGCGTGCTGCTGGTGCTGGCTCTGGGAATCTGCATGCTGGTTGTCCTGACGGAACGGGCGCGCGCGCTCGCAGAAATGCAGACGGAGTTCGTTCTTGGCGTGTCCCACGAGTTGCGGACGCCAGTCACGGTAATCCGAGTGGCAGCCGATAATCTTAAGAAAGGTCTTGTGGAAAACTCGGAGCAGGCTCACAAGTACGGCGAAATCATACATACCCATGCGTCAGAGCTCTCGAATATGATTGAAGAGACGTTGGCCTACGCACGAATGCAGTCTGCAACATTGACCCGCCACCGTACCCTGGTAGCCCCCGAACAAATGGTCCGAGATGCTTTGGCCGGTAACGAATCGGCCCTTCGCAACGCCGGCATTAAGGTAGAACTGGATGTTGAGCCGTGTCTGCCGCCAGTCAATGCAGACGTTCGACTCACAAAAAGGTGCTTGGACACTCTGATCCAAAATGCCATTAAGTACGCAGGCGCGGGCGGATGGATGGCGATTCGAGCCAAGAAGGTCTGCAGGCCGGAGGGGATGAGAGTGCGAATCTCCGTCGAGGACCGCGGGCCTGGCATTTCTCCTGCTGATCTGCCACACGTATTTGAGCCTTTCTACCGCGGTAAACACGGCGAAGCTTCGCAGGTTCCTGGCATTGGTCTAGGTCTTACTTTGGTGAAACGCGTAGCGGAGGCCCATGGGGGAACAGTGGAAGCCGTGAGTGCCGACGGCGCGCGGTTTTCCATTTTCCTGCCGTTCTCTCGTCTTTAGCCAGAGGTCCAGGAAGCTGCGGGAACCGCGCGTTGCACTCTTCCATGAGAAACTCGCTGCTGAACGCAAGATGCTCCGCCAAGTCCTCACAGTATTTTCGATGCACTCGAGGTTGTGTGTCCCCCTTAGCCGATTTTGCACCCTTCTCACTGTACTTGTAGATTCAGCCTCTCAGGCGAAGCAGCTGACCAACGGTAATCTTCTCCGTGACTCCAACGAAAACCTTGTCTCCGTGTCGACGTGCATTGTCAGGCTCGCAAAAGGTTCCGTGAAGAATCGTAAAGTTGGCTACAGCGCTGACAACCCGGCCGGCTTCCGGCTCACTCTTATTTCCTCGAAATCCGTTAATCGCTCGTGGTGCGTACGAGCGCTTCATCTTGTCGAGGGAGAGATATGGAGAACTTGCATCGGGCTCTTGGATGGAAACGCAGGCTAATCCCCGTTTTTTCAGCAACTCTGTGCTTGTTCAGTGTTGCCGCGTTCACCCAGCAACCTGCAGCGCGCATCGCCACTGAAATTGACAACCGCGACCGCGTTCCCATTAAGGGCAGCAAATCGCCGATGGCCAGGCCCAAAAACGACGCCGGCCGCGTGCCAGGGGAAACCAAGCTGGAGGGCATCAATATCTTCTTCAGCCGCAGCGCCGAGCAAGAGGCGGACCTTGATGCCTTGATTGCCGCGCAGCAGGATCCCGACTCACCGCTTTATCACAAATGGCTGACTCCGGAGGAATTCGGCGCACGCTTTGGCTTGGCCGATTCCGATATCGCTACCGTGGCCTACAACGCTGGCTACCTCTACTGCTCCAGCGATTCAGCCGCCACGCAGATCGCTGGCAGCTGCTCGAACGGCTTTCGCGATAGCAGTAACAACTATCTTACCGTCGCCGGCGGCACCAGTTTCAACTCGCCTATCTTTGCCGGGATGGTTGCCATTTTGGGACAGAAGCTCAATTCCGCGGGACTCGGCGTGATAAACTCCACGCTCTACTCTCTGGCGGCAAACTCCAGCACCTACGCTACTGTCTTCCACGATATCACCAGCGGCAGTAACTCATGTCCTGCCGCCGCGAGCTATTGCTCGTCGGCGGGCGCCTCGGAATATCCAGCCGCCACCGGCTATGACGAAGCCACTGGCCTAGGCTCAATCGATTTTTACAATCTGCTCAATGCCTGGACAAGCTGCACCTCACCGATCCCTTCGACAACCACGCCTTCCGCAGCCACCAGCAGTGTCGCCCCAGGAGCGAATGACGTGATCAACATCACCGTCGCTTCCGCTTGCAACTCGGTCACAACCACGCCCATAGGCACTGTCACCATTGCCGTTGATGGCATCGCGCAGAGTCCATCCCTCTCCTTGGCAAACGGCTCCGCCACTTACACTTTCTCCTCAACAACCACGGGTTCTCACACGATCGCTGCAACTTACTCCGGTGACTCCACTTTTGCCTCCTCCAGCGGCTCGGTAAATATCACGGTGATTGCCAGTAAAACATTCACGCTCTCTGCGACCAATGTGACGGTTTCCGCGGGGAACACTGGCGCTTCGACCGTCACCATCACTCCGAAGAGGGGCTCCACTGGCACGGTTACGTTTACGGTCTCCAGCAGCCCTTCGCTCACGAACGGCTGTTTCTCCTTGCCAAACACGACGGTCTTCGGCAGCAGCGCAGTAGCCACAACCTTGACTGTGCGTACCAACTCCTCAGCTTGCGCAAGCGGCGCCCTGGCCGGCCCGGCAGTCGGCCAGCAAAACTTCGTTAGGGGTGCTCCAAGAACTCTAGCGAATGATTTTCGGCTTTTTTCTGCCTTCAACGAAGCCCAGGCCGGTCTTGCTCTGGCAGGATTGCTCTTGGTCGCCCTTCTCGTTTACCACTTCGGTGGCCATGGGCTCGGTGTGATTGCCGGAGTGTTTCTGCTAGTCGCGATTGGTTTTGCGATATCAGCCATATCGGGTTGCGGTGGCGGCGGTTACGGATCAAACGCTGCGAAGGGAACCTACACGGTGACCATTGTTGGCACCGATACCGGGTCCTTCTCGATCACAACATCAACGACCATGACGCTGACGATTAACTAACTCGAGTGCCCTTGTGCCAACCGGCGTTTCCTAAAGGGTTGAGGTGCGACTTCCACAGGTTATTAGGCCTTGTGGCAACACCGTGAAGGCAAAGGCAGCGCTGAAGAAAGGAGCTCGTCGTAATGAGTGCGCCTTACAGGTTTAAGGCCGCCCGGTCCAATCCTGAGTTAGCCGGCGCGAGCATCCAGGTGGAATTAATCATGAAGAGTGAATTAGCCGCCCTCCTGCCTGTTGTGGAAGAACTTAAGCATTTCGTCAGAAAATCTGATTGTGTTCCCGGGCAGGAGCGAGATGTTGAAGTCGCTTTGCGAGCAGCCCTGAGCAATGCCGTGCTACAGCTGCGGGTGTGGACCAGGTAAGGAAGTATCCATCATTATCGAGGATGAAGGACAAGGCTTTGACACGACTGCCGTTTCGTACCCCGCCGTTGTCGAGAGTCCGAAATCCCACAATCAGCGACGAATTCAGCTGATGCGAATGTGCATGGATGAAGTCCATTTCGAGCATGGAGGCAGAGAGGTCTACATGCGCAAGCGGCTGCCCTCAGTCTCAAACCCACACTTAGTTTCTTACCGGAGGCTTGCAACGTGCTTTGGTGATGCTATCGCGCTTCACCGAAATGACGGAATTTCTCCAACAAAAGAAGAGTCTATAATCTTTAGGACCGTACGCGTCAGCCCAGACGCTGCTCTATTCATGCGTAACTACCAAGGCGTCTCCCGTAAGGACAGGGATTTCCTTCTGCTGGGAATCCTTTGCATTTGCCTGAACGATTGACACCTTCGAAGAGCCCTTGCGCACTGCACGCACGACCACGGAGAGCAGGGTCCCATTGCCGCTTACTCCGGCGGTATTTGGCTGGCGCGTAGCGGAGATCATAGCTTGGCCGTGTTCCTTGTCGACGCTCTCGACGAGAGCAACAGCCTGATCTCCTTCCGAGAGAAATCCCCCATGGTGCACATCCTCTATGCTGATCATCTCCGGATCGTACTGGAGCAGAAGCGGCACGGAAAACAGATCCTTCACATTCTCGGCGTTTAAGTCGATTGAGGCCTGCTCTCCAACTTTCAAGTTGATGTTCTCAGGCGCGAGCCAGATACGGGCAGGTAGCTCCGCTTTTGGATTCCCCGTCGCCGCGTCGAGTTGCGTTGTCGCCGGAGCCGGGCTCCCCGTTGAGCCGACGGGAACATTTACCGGCGTGAGAATATCTTCCTTGTGGCGCACTTGAACGTTCGACTCGGTGCCGACGCCGACTGGCCGCAGATCCGCTTGGGTCAGCGCCGGGAGTCTTACGATCCGCGGGACGAGCACGATCAAGACTTCGTTCTCCTGGCGATCGCTGCTCTCGCTGGAGAACAAATACCGAAGGATCGGAATACGCGCGAGTCCAGGCCATCCGCTGATGGCCTTGGTGTCGAGATGCTCGAACAAGCCGCCGAGGATGCTCACCTCCCCTTCCTTCAGGCGAATGTCATGCTCGATCTTGCGCTGGCTAATGATCGGCTGCTGGATGCCGCCAATGGTGGCTGTTCCCGTGACGGAAGATACCTCGATGGATACCTTCATGCTCACTTCTCCGTCCGGATGAATGCGCGGGGTAATGTCAATGTTCACTCCCACATCCACATAGGTGAACTGCGTGTTTACGAGCGGATTGATGGCAGCGGTCGTTCCGGCCTGAAAACTTCCGGTGGCGACAGGTACGCGGTCACCAACGCGGAGCTTGGCAGGCTGTCCGTCAACGGAACGAAGCTCAGGATTCTGGATTATGTGGGACGTGCTGTCCGTGGACAGCGCATTCAGGGTAGCTCCGGGCAGAGTGACGCTGTAGTTTGTGGCCAGATGTCCAAGCTGGCTTAAAGGTGACTTCGTGTTACTCGAGGAAGAACTGCTCGGTGGTGCGTAGGTCAAGGTCGCAGTGCTTCCCGGTTGGATACCCAGTTGATACACCTTCTCGCGCCGCGCCTGCAGCACCTCCACCTGGATAACAACTTCCGGTTTGGCGTTGTCCACGTCGTGAATGATTTTCTCTGCGAGGGCAAGCTTATCAGGAGTGTCGCGAATGATGATCGCGTTCTGGGAATTTAGCTGCTGGATGCGCTTAAGGTCAAGAAGTTGCCGGAGCCCGCTGACAATCTCCGTGAGATCTTGTGGAAGCACCGTGTTCGACAAATAGTAGGTCTGCAGCACCTGTTCTTCGTAATCACGGCGCTTCTGTGGCTGATCCGGAATGACAAAGACGATGTTCTGCGTGACGGGCTTCCAGAACGCCTTCGCTTCGAGCGAAACGACATCAAGTGCTTGCTGGATGGTGAGATCCGTTAGTTCCACGGAGAGGCGTCGCGCTGGAAAGTCAGCATCGAAGATCATGGTCAACCCGGAGAGCTTGCCAATGGTTTCGTAAACGATTCTCGCGTCGTTTGACATCCTGATGGTGATCGGTGAATTCGATAGTGGCTTCAGTTTGGGCGGACCGTCAGCCAGATCCTGCGAGACTTGTCGTGTCGCACTCTGGCTGGTAGAAGCTCCCGGTGCGCTAAGCCCAGTAACCGCAAGACTCACAGCGAAAGTAACCAACCCGCTCAAAAGGAAGCGCAAACGAGCAATCAGCATGGCTCCAAACGCCAATGCTTTGCAGTCAGCACTGCCGTTCTCCTCTCCTGGAAAATTTTCTTGGGGGTGCACTGCTCGTTGCAGTCCGCCAATACAGAGTCACTGGGCCCTTTGCAGGGCTTGTTTTCGGCCGCGCTAACGAATCTCAATTCTGTTTGAGACCACCAGAAAAAGAGAACGACACGGGCCCAGCAGGGAGCAAGGGAGCGGATGGCAGGAAAAAGGGATGCGGCAAGTGTTCCACGTTTTGTTTCTGCTCCGCGCTTAGCTGACCATAAATCTTGGACTGTGCTTTGGCATCAAGAGCCAGGATATCGCCGCAGATGTCGGCCACATTTCTAGCGAGGTGATCGATCTCAGCATCCGGCGCACCAGTCTTCTCGGCCGCCAGCAGGTTTTCGGAAGCCTGTTTCAGCTGCTCAACCAGAGGCTTAGAAGCTGCCTCCTCCTCGTCGAGGACCGTTTTGGCGCGCTCCTGCTGGCTTGCCGTCAGTTCAAGCATGCTTGTGAGGGCAGCAAGGTGATTTGGTCCTCCCGCTGAGAGCGTTACGGGGCGCCCTGCAAGCCCCTGTACTGAATACTCCTGGGGAAAGGGAAAAGCCTTGGCTGCAATAATCGTAAGACCGGCAAGGACAGCGGTTGTCGCGAGTCTTATAAAAGTTCTCTTCATGACGTAAACTCCTTCGCTCACAGATAGAATCTGCTCAACCACACAAGACGTATTTATCCATCGGAGCGTTGTGCTTGGTCTGTAAGAGTTGGGTAAGCAATAGGCTTACAAGTGCCGTACAGTGTGTAAGGTGTAGTATGAGGTTGATCATTTGGTTTTGGGTTCGGAAATGATTACGACAAAGAAATTGGGGGAGCGGCACACATTTGTAACCAGTCGGGAATACCGTCAGAAGCAGGTCAACGGATTTTTCAGTTTGGTCCGTGAGCATCGAAGATAAACACGGGCCCGGGAGGGAGCAAAGGAGCGGAAGGCGCGAAAAAGGGATGCGGAAGCTGTTCTACCCTTTGCTTCTGCTCTGCGCTTAGCTGACCATAAATCTTGGACTGTGCCTTGGCGTCAAGAGCCAGGATTTCGCCGGAGAGACTCGCGATATTTCTGGCGATTTGATCAATTTCGGACTCCGGCGCGGCAGCTTTCTCGGCCGTTGCCAAGCTGTCCCAGGCCTCCTTTAGTTGCTCAACAAGAGGCTTCGCGGCCGTTTCCTCTTGGTCGAGGATCGTCTTGGTCTGTTGCTGCTGGCTTGCGGTCAGTGAGAGCATCTTAGTGAGGATTGCAAGTTGATTCACGCCTCCTTCTGAATTCACCATGGGGATCCCTGATTGGAAATTCTGTGTTGAGTACTGTTGAAGTGACGGGAGGGCCCCAGCTGCCGCAATGGAAATGACTGCAACCGCGGTTATGCCAAGCTTGAGTAGGATTTCTTTCATGGGTGATGCTCCTTTTCCCTTCGGGCTGAATTGCTGCC
>Ga0182033_10001875_pt1 | contig 10614 bp, 9 predicted proteins | sample tim00Cox0000000H_FD_125968 | JGI IMG/M metagenome (GOLD analysis project Ga0182033, IMG submission 125968) | Lab enrichment of tropical soil microbial communities from Luquillo Experimental Forest, Puerto Rico - timezero.00C.oxic.00.000.00H | ecosystem: Environmental > Terrestrial > Soil >...
CGCGCCGCAACCGAGAAAGCTACCCACGAACTCGAGGAATTGCAGCAAGAATTTGCGGCTAGCGGCGCCCCAGAAGAGTGGAGCGCAGAGCAGTAAACCAGGTATTGGCACTGCCGCATGCGGCAACAAACCGGGTAGACAGTAGACGGTTGACGGCATATAAAGCCGGGCGGCCGCACCAACGCCCTAACCAGAAATTGTTGAATGTGTGGGGCGAGCGCATTTTGCCGCGGGGCTGAAGAGTCTGTGTGAAAACTGCTGGTTCTGTATGCTGTCTACTGTCTTCCCGGTTTGTTGCCGATATGTAAGGCCGCGACTCCGCCCATAAAATTCCGATAGCAGACATTTGTGAGACCGACGGCACCCATACTTAGCGCCAAAGCATCCTGGTCTGGAAACTGGCTGGCCGACTCGTAAAGATACCGATAGGGACCGCGAACTCCGGCCACCCAGTCGCCAATCCAGGGTAGCAACGTAGCGAAGTAGAATCGAAACACCGGACCAAAGACCGGCCACTGCACGCGGGAGAATTCCAGGATAGCGATAATCCCTCCCGGCTTGAGGACTCGCAAGATCTCCTGAAGTCCCATGGCATAGTTTGCCAGGTTACGGAAGCCGAAAGCACTGGTCACGAGATCCAATGAGCGGTCAGCAAACGGCAGGTTGAGAGCGTCAGCCTCGACGAGGACAACTCGCCGGAGGCCTTTCAACAAAGCCGAACGCGAGAGTTTCCCCTCCGCGCGTTGCAACATCGGATGGCAGAAGTCTGTGCCAACCACCGTTCCCGCCGAGAAGCGCGCGAGCGCCAGTGCCAAGTCGCCCGTACCACAGCAGACGTCAGCGGCGACCGATCCCGGCCGTGAGAGCACTTCTCGCAACGCCTGCGCAGTCGCCCGGCGCCAGGTGAGATCCAGGCCCAAAGACAGGAAATGGTTGAGGAAATCATAGCGCGGTGCGACCGAGGCGAACATCCTTTGAACCGCTCGGCCGGTGGCCTGGAAGTCGTCAGGCGACCCAAGTGGGCTTCCCATATTGGAAACTTGAAACTGGAAATTGGAAACTCGCCAAAGATGCGGTTGCGACGGGGTGAAGACGAGCTTCGATTTTCAGTGCCCCCGACCGGCAATCAGTCATCAGCAACAAAGTCTCTCTGGGCACCGGCTTTGGGCCGCGCCGTGTACTGGGAAGCGCGCCTTTGCAAGTTACGGAACGCGATGGCCGCCGTCGACAGGGGCACTCCGGTGACGATCCTCACCCTGCCGATGCGCTCCGGAATCACCCAGTGGATCTCGCCTCTAACGGACTTCTTATCGTGTGGCAAGAGCCGAGCGATCTTGGCCCAATCCAGATCGCTGATCGGAGGCAGGGGACCCACCTTCCGCACGAGCCGCGCCATCCGCTCCTCTTCGGCTGCGCCAAGAACATCCAGGCGCCGCCCCAGTCGCAACACGGCCAGCAAGCCCCAGCCCACTGCCTCCCCGTGCAGGAAACGCCGGTAGCGAGTCACTTCCTCCAGTGCGTGACCGAAGGTGTGGCCCAGGTTAAGAACGTGGCGCAGCCGCTTTTCGCGCTCATCGCGGTTCACGACGTCGACCTTCACTGCCACCGCCCGCTCGAGGATCGGCTCGAGGGTTTCGAGCTTATCGGCACGCAGAAACTCGCAAGTCTCCTCGAGTCTGCGGAAGAGAGGGCCTCCGACCAAGATCGCATGTTTGACCACTTCATACAGGCCGGAACGGAACTCGCGTGGGCCGAGCGAGGTCAGCACGAGAGGATCAGCAACCACCAGCCTTGCAGGATGAAACGTGCCGATGAGGTTTTTCATACTCTCCGTGTTAACCGCCGTCTTGCCTCCCACCGCGCTATCCACTTGGGCGACAACCGTCGTGGGCACTTGCACGCAGTCGATGCCGCGCATATAGGTGGAAGCGAGAAACCCTCCCAGGTCACCAATGACTCCACCACCAAAAAGAAGCAGCAACGAGTGCCGGTCGGCTCCGGACTTCAGCAATTGGGACGCAAGACGCTCGACCATTGCTATCGTTTTTGAGCCCTCACCCGCAGGGATAAAAACCGGCTGCACTTTGCCCAGACCACTCTCGCGGTGGAAGCATTGGCCCCAGCGCTTCCACAGCCCTGCTTCGGTCAACACAAAAACTGAGGAGTAGCGTCTGAGGGGGAAACGCCGAAGCGCTCGCCAGGCGCCACGTCCCACGACCACGGCGTACTCAAAATGCCTGGAGTGCACCTTCAACTCTTGCATGGAGGCAATATAGTATCAGATTAAAGTTCGACCCCTTCTTTCAAGCCGCAAACGGGATGTAGGGGTACCCCTGGTGGGTGCCAGCCCGGACGACGATCCAAGCCAGGGAAAGGACAACCACAAGGGTTGCCCCTACGATGATGCGCTGCGAGTCGATTGAATTGAACAGAGTGGATCGGATGGATCGGACCATTGCGGTGAACACCAGCGGCAGGTATCATTGACGTTGAATGCCAGTCGAACGCGATCAAGAAGTGGATTTCCTCGTCATCGGCGGCGGTATTGCCGGCATGCGTGCTGCTATCGAACTCGCCGCCGCCGGGCGGGTGTTAGTCACCAGCAAGGGAAGCAGCTTTGAATGTCGGTCATCCAGCGCTCACGCCGGCGCCGCGGTGGCACTGGGCGAGGACGAAGAAGTGTTTCTCCGCCTCCACGATTCACTTCGGGCAGGCGACGGCCTATGTCGTGAAGAAGCTTTGCGTATTCTCGGCGAGGAAGGCCCAGAGCAGATCGAGAAACTCATTGAATGGAGCACACACCTTGACCGAAATGGGACCAGACTCGCATTCGCCCCGAGGAGCGAGCTTTCTCGATCTCGTGTGCTGCACGCCCAGGGTGATTCAACGACCACAGCGATTAGGCGTGTCCTGATCGCCAAGGCTAAGTCCTTAGGTTCCATCCAAGTGCGAAGCCGCGCCCCCAGTGTGGACCTGCTGGTGTGCGAAGATCAGGTCTGTGGCGCGCTATACCTTGACCAGAACACCGGCGCGTTCAAGCGAGTCCGTGCGGGCCGTGTGTTGCTGGCGACGGGCGGGCTGGGGCAAGTGTACCAGGAAACTACGAATCCGCCCTCGGCTTCGGGTGATGGCGCTTGCCTGGCTCTGCGCAAGGGAGCACTCCTGGGTGACATGGAATTTATTCAGTTCTATCCGACGGTCCTTTATGCCAAAGGCGCTCCGCGCTTCTTGCTCTCAGAGGACCTGCGCACACAGGGCGCCAAGCTCCGCAATATAGAATTGGAACGCTTCATGACGCGCTACCATGAGGCTGGCGAACAGGCTCCGCCCGACGTCGTTTCACGGGCCATCATGCTTGAGATGCAAAGGTGCCGGAGTGAATTCGTTTATCTGGATATGAGCCGATTGAACGCCGAGCGGGTGAAGAAGCGTTTTCCGAGAATCTATGCCGCTTGTCTGGAACATAATATTGACATCACCGCCGATCTGGTTCCTGTAAGCCCGGCAGCTCACTATGCGATAGGCGGCGTCGCCACAGACCTTCACGGCTCGACGACCCTCAAGGGTCTGTACGCTGCCGGAGAGGTTGCCGCCAACGGCCTGCATGGGGCCAACCACTTGGCCAGCAACGCGCTGCTGGAATGTCTGGTGTATGGCGCGCGTGCTGCTTGCGCCATGATCAAAGGACGCCCGAGTTTTGACGTGCCCAAAGCCACTTCCCGCCCCCAGGCCGTCCCCGTCGACCCTCGTCACTCTCCCCGGGCTATCACCCCCGTCGACCCTTCAACATTGGCCAGCGAAGCTCGCCGCCTTATGTGGGAACACGTAGGGACTATCCGCAGCGGCCGAGAGATCAGCGAAGCCGTGGGGCGACTGGACGCCTTGGCGGCGGCAGCGAAGGCTTGCGCGTGCGGCCCCCCCCACCTCGAAGCGCAAAACTTGCTCGAGCTTGCGCCCCTGATTGCCCGATGCGCAGCGGCGCGTGAGGAGAGCCGGGGAGTGCATTACCGGGTTGATTTTCCCTTGAAGCAAGAAGCGCTCCCATCCCTGCATTCATACATCTCCACGAATTCACCCGTGTACTTCGCCCCCTGAGAGGCTGCTATCACGCAAACGACCGCCCCTGTTGTGTTCGGAGATTGCCTTGAATTTATTCAGTCGCAGTCGGTTGCAAGTCAGATTCCTGTTGTAGTGACCGTTGCTACTTGATTTGTGGCGACCTTTCCAGTTCTTCCAAAGTTGCGGTCACCACCCGACCGACTATAGTCAGGCTCTGCGCGCTACACTTGTCCACCGTGTCTTGCGCAGTGTGCCAGTAACTGTTGCGGGGGCCGTAATCAAGGTCGATGACGTCAACGGCAGAAACTCCGGCGTTGACAAAGGGATTGTGGTCGTCCTCGATGGCGCCTGGCAAGGAATCGATAAAATACTTGGAGTAGCCGAGGCGGCGGGCATTGGCGAAGATCATGTCGTTGAGCCAACCAGTCGAATTCGAGTCGCGGTAGATATCGAGCTTGGCGTCCGCAATCAAATCGACGAGGATCATGGCCTGCACTCGGCCCAGTTCGCCAGCTGACGCGAGTTTCTGCTCCAGATGCCGGCTGCCGTAGCGGCTGTCGGTCGCAGACCAATGCTCCAAAGCCTCCTCGCCGTCAAAGAACACCAGCCAGTAGGTCACAGGGTTCTTGCGCCGACCGAGAATTCGCGCCAGTTCCAGCAGAAAAGCTGCGCTCGAGCCGCCATCGTTTGCCCCCACAAATGTAAACCCGGTGGCACGCAGGGTGTCGTAGTGCCCGGCCACCATCACCACTGAAGACCGCGCACCCGCTATTCGGGCGATCACGTTGGTCATGGGAATATTGCCCACCGGGGTTGACGCCACAAAACTATCCTCTTCCACTTGACAACCCGCGAGCTTCAACTGGCTCACGATCCATGCTCGGCTTTCCGCCAGCGCTTTAGAGCCGGGCGGTCGGGGGCCGAACGCGACCAGACGCTTCAGGTCCTCGAAGGCGCGTTCGCCGTTGAAAGCCAGTGAGTCAGTATCCGGACGCGCGGCAGGAGCGTGGGAATTACGCGGCTGATAGGCAAGGCGCAAGGACGGGACCGGAACCCGTAGTGCAGGCGAGACGCCCGCGCTACGTCCCACCGCCAGGCCCCGGACTGACAAAGCTGTGAGTACTGGGGCAAGAAACAGCAACCTCTTGAATCGGTAGGTCGTCACGTGTTACTTTCCGACGCCGCCCTTCTCCGCTTCTTCAAATAGACCAGCCAACACAAGCCGATGCTAAGCACGTAGAGTCCCACCATTGGGATCCAGATAATGAAGAGCGTTGCAAGGTCAGGAGTGGGAGCGATTCCCGCAGCGAGCACGGCGGTGACCAGGATGGCGTAACGCAGATTTTTCACCAGAAACTTCGGGGTCACGATGCCGAAGATTGACAGAATCAGGATGACGACAGGTAATTCGAAGACCACACCGACGCCCAGGATAATCGTCGTGGCGATGCTGAGGTACTCGTTGATGGTCACCATGGGCTGGAAGCTATGGCCGAACTGTAAGAGAAACTTCAGCGCGGGAGGAAAGGCCAGCTTGTAAGCAAAGGCTCCGCCGGCAATGAACAAGCTGCTCGTCAAAAGGACAAACGGCCAAACATAGCGCTTCTCATGACGATACAGGCCGGGCGAGACAAACAGCCAAAGCTGCAGCAGGATGTAAGGTGAAGCCAGGAAGATTCCGCCCACAATGGCGATTTTGATGTAGAGGTTAAAGGGGTCGATAGGGTTGGTATAGACCAACTTGTCGGACAGGTGCAGGCTGCGCAGCGTGTCGGTGAGCGGTCGTGCCAAATAGCCATAGATTTGTTCGTGGAAGTAAAAGCAAATGCCGAAGCCGACGACGATAGACAGGATGGCGCGTATGAGCCGTTTTCGCAGCTCCTCGAGGTGCTCGAGGAATGACATCTGCTTGCCATTGAGTTCGTCTTCCTCAGGATCGGGGCGGGGAGTCCTGGTGGGCGGGTTCTGAATGGTTGTGCCCATAAGCAGGGGTCGATTCCGAAGCTGCTTCCGAACTGGTGGGAGCCCGATCCAGGTTCCGGATTTCTTCTTCCAGCGAACTCCTCAGGTCGTACGATGCGCGGCGTAGCTCGGCCAAGCCCTTTCCCAGCACCCGAGCGATCTCCGGCAGCTTCTTGGGCCCAAATAACAGAAAGGCAATGAAAAGGATGAAACCAATCTCCGCAAATCCGCCGCCCACGTTATGGACCTCTGACGTTGATGATAGGAGACGGTGCGAGGCTTGTCAAGGCAATGGCAGGCAGCCAGGCAGCGGGTGCTACAAAAAGCAATAAAAAGGAGAAACAGTGGCTCCTCCCGCCCTCGGAAAGGCGGAAGCCTTTCCGCAAGTCAGAGCGGCAGAGCCGCCAAGGACTTTCCCTTTCAGCCTCCATTCTACAAACTACAGCGTACCTCAGTCCCTCTTTTCGTGGCCATCCCTGGGGGCCTTGGCCTCGCAGCCATTCATCGAAGCTCCTTACCATCTCGTCCAGCCGGTGGATGATCGCGCCTTGCGACTCGATCACCTGGCTCAATGTGCCAATCGCGGAGCTCGTTGTGCCGATGGCGGACGTGACGGTGGCATTGAATTCCGTGGCTGACTGGACAAACGCCGTCGTGTTAGTGGCCAGTTTCTCGACAATCCCTTCAAGCCGCTCGACGGTGTCTTCCAGCCGTGTAAGCCTCTCTTCGATGGTCATCAGTCCTTCCCTTCGAGCGCCTCGCGCACATAGCGGTTGAATCGGCTAGGTATCCAGTCCTTATTCGCCAGACCGCACAGGAGCCCGTGCGGGGAATGTAACACAAAAGGGAGAGGAGTAGTCGGCTTCCGTCCGGTGTTAGAATCCAGCCAGGAGCGACTGCGAATATGAAAAAGGTAGGCAAGTTCTTTCTAGGGTTTTTCTTGGTAGTGCTGGTGCTGGAGATAGTGGGCGTGACACTGCGGCATTTCGCGCGCCGCATCCCACCCCACACCGTGCTGGCCCTGCGCATCGAGGGCGATATACCCGAGGAAGTGCCGCGCGAAGCTCTCACCCAGATCCTGCAAGGTACGCCCACCACCGTGACCGATATAGTAGAAGGTCTGGACCGGGCCCGCACCGATTCACGCATCGAGGGTATAGAAGTCCGCGTGGGTGAGTCCAGCATGAATTTCGCCAAGATGCAGGAGATTCGCGAGAAGATCCGCCAGTTCAACCAATCGGGGAAATTCAGCATCGCCTACCTGGAATTGGCCACCGATGGCCCCTACTATGTGGCCTCGGCCTGCCGCACGGTTATACAGCTCCCCAGGTCGCTGCTTTACCTGCGCGGCATCATGGCGTCCACCACGTTCTACCGCGGCGCACTCGACAAGCTGGGCATCTATCCCGACCTGTATCACATCGGTCACTACAAAAACGCAACTAACGTTTTCACCGACAAGAGCTTCACGCCGGCTCATCGGGAGGCCACCCAGGTGCTGCTTGCCGACTGGTATGGTGATTTCCTGCGTGGCATCGCCGAGTCGAGAGCCATGACGCCGTCCCAGGTAGCCGACGTCATCCAGAAGGGCCCCTTCAGTTCCAAAGAGGCGCTGGCTGCCGGGCTGGTGGACCGGATAGGCTATGGTGACGAAGCCCGCGAGCTGGTCCGGCAGAAGAGCCACAACAGCGAGTGGCGCCTGAGCCTGCAGGAATACCTGCACCGCACGGACCGTAAAGGCAGGTCGAAGCTGGCAGTCATTTACGCCACCGGGCTTATCGCCCCGGGCCGGAGTCGTGAGGAGGTAATGGGTTCGGACACCATCGCAGAAGAGTTCCGGCGCACCCGCTCAGACGACGAGATCAAGGCCGTCATCTTGCGGGTGGACTCCGGCGGCGGCTCGGCTTCGGCCTCCGAAGTCATTCGCCGCGAAGTCGAGCTCACGCGGCGCCGGAAACCTGTCGTGGTGTCCATGTCGGACGTGGCTGCTTCGGGCGGCTATTGGATTGCTATGTCGGCCAACAAAATCGTCGCCCAGCCAGGGACTATTACCGGCTCCATCGGAGTGCTGACAGGCAAGTTCAACCTCGGCGGACTCTACGCCAAGCTTGGATTGAGCAAGGACTACGTGAAGACCACCGAGAATGCCACCCTCGATTACTCCTTCGAGAACTTCACTCCCGCCCAACGCAACGCAGTTCTGCGACTGATGCAAGAGACTTACAGAACTTTCATCGAGGGAGTGGCCGAGGGCCGCCGCATGCCGGTGGAGGCAGTTGACAAGATCGGCCAAGGGCGCATTTGGACCGGCGAGCGTGCCCGCCAACTCGGCTTGGTTGACAGCTTGGGCGGACTGGATACCGCGATTGCCGCAGCCAAGGAGTTGGCTCGGATTTCCTCCGGCGAGCAAGTGTCCCTGCTGCGACTCCCCGCCCCGCGCTCGCTCGTCGATAATCTGCTTGATCTGCTCGGCGGCGAGGACACCCGGGAGGGTATGGTGGCAGCTCGTTTTGCGCGACTCGCAGTTCCTTCGTGGCTGAAGGGTCTGCAGGCGCTTGAGCGCGAGCCGGTCTGGGCGCTGTTGCCGGCCGTGCCCCAAGTAGAGTGACGGAGGGAAGGGGAAAAAGGGGAAAAGGGAAAAAAGTTGAAAGGGCAGAAGGGAAGGCCACCCTCACACCTTCGACCGTTTCCCCTTTCCCCGTTTGCCCTTTTCACCCTTCGTTACTCCGGCTCCTCGAATCGACGACCTTCGGGAACGACGACGACGATACCGGTATCGGTCACGTGGTATTTCTTGCGGTCCTCTTCGAGGTTATAGCCGATCTCAGTATGCTCCGGAATGTGAATATGCCGGTCGATGATTGCGCGGCGAACGCGCGAGTAGCGGCCGATGTCGACGTGGGAAAACAGGATGGAACTGTCGATCTCCGTATAGCTGTTCACACGTACATCGGGAGAGAGTACGGAGTTCGTCACCCGGCCGCCGGAAACGATGGAGCCGTTGGAGACAATGGAATCCATGGCAATGCCCATGCGACGCCCTTCCAGGGCGAACACAAACTTGGCGGGCGGATATTGGCGCTGGTAGGTTCGTAACGGCCAGTCCTTGTCGTACAAGTTGAAGACGGGCGTGACCGACACCAGGTCCAGGTTGGCTTCGTAATAGGCCTCGATGGTCCCCACGTCCCGCCAGTACTGCGCCTCCTTCTTATTTTCATCGACAAAGTTGAAGGAATAAACGTGCCAGCCGCTGCCGATCAATCTGGGTATCACATCCTTGCCGAAGTCGTGACTCGAGTCGGCGTCCGCCGCGTCCTCGATCAAAGTTCGGATCAGCGCTTCGCGGTTAAAACAGTAGATGCCCATGGACACGTGGCATTTGTTCGGATCGTGAGGCGAAGGCCTGGGGTCTGCGGGTTTTTCCTGCCAGCCAAAGATCTTGCCGTCCCTGTCCTGCTCAATCACCCCAAACTGCCCGGCTGCCGTGGCTCGGTCAAACTCGATGGTCCCGATCGTCACCTCCGCGCCGGCATCGACGTGCTGTTTCAGCATCAGTTGATAGTTCATTTTGTAAACATGGTCGCCAGAGAGAATCAGCACGTACTTGCACGGCTCGCTGCCCACCGAGTAAAGATTCTGGTAAATGGCGTCCGCCGTACCCTGGTACCATTGCTCGCTCACGCGCTTCATGGGCGGTAGGACCTGGACAAACTCCCCCAGTTCGGTGGCCATGATGCTCCATGCCTCGCGCAGATGGCGGTTGAGGGAGAGCGCCTTGTACTGGGTGATCACGAAAATGCGGCGCAGGTCGGAGTTCACGCAGTTAGAAAGGGTGATGTCGACAATGCGATAGATGCCGCCGAAAGGCACGGCCGGCTTGGCACGATCACGCGTGAGCGGGAAAAGACGCTCGCCCGCCCCTCCGGCCAGAAGACAAACCAGCGTATCGTGAATCATGATCTTCGACGCTCCTCGAGTCGCCAGTTAGCAGCCTTGAAAGTCAGCGCTATTCTACCTCAGATCGAGAACGTGTCTATCCTCGAAGATAGACCCGCTATCCATTCGGCCACGGTCGCCTCGCCTCTCCCTGACCGGATTCATCCGCTTCAGCTCGCGCCCTAGTTCCCATGTCTTTGGCGGTCAATCATTTTGCCCTTATTTGCGCGAGCCTCGATAAATTCGTCTTTCGGCACCGTTATTGCTTCGTTGCCGTCTGTAGCTCGGGCTCACGGCCCAACCGACGGCCTTCACCGGTTAGTCGCTACCCGGGGGGATTCGCTCCTGGCGAGCCGAGCCTGGGCAAACCAAAAGGAGACTAAAGATGAAGATTCAAAGATATGGTTGGGTCCGCGATCTGCCGGACCATCGCGATTTTATGTATAGTGTGCCGGTGGCCACGCTGCAGGCCTTGCCTTCGAGCGTCGACCTGCGTCCCCACTGCCCCCCTGTTTACGATCAGGGGCAGTTAGGCAGTTGCACCGCCAACGCCATTGCCGGGGCACTGCAGTTCGACGAGATCAAGGAGCACAAGAACGGGCACTCCACTCCTTCACGCCTTTTCATCTACTATAACGAGCGAGTGATCGAGGGTAC
>Ga0182033_10001876_pt1 | contig 10613 bp, 7 predicted proteins | sample tim00Cox0000000H_FD_125968 | JGI IMG/M metagenome (GOLD analysis project Ga0182033, IMG submission 125968) | Lab enrichment of tropical soil microbial communities from Luquillo Experimental Forest, Puerto Rico - timezero.00C.oxic.00.000.00H | ecosystem: Environmental > Terrestrial > Soil >...
GGCCCATAAGCCGCGCATACCGCATTGGCCTGCGCTTGCACTGGATCGCCGCCGCCAAAATCATTCGCCTTCGCATCCTTACCGAGGGTGGCGAAGAGGGCAGCCGCGCAGCTGCAAATGAAAAGAAAACCTGTACGAAAGACCATAACAACCTTGATCGATTGGCAAATGCGGGCGGTCACATGTGGATTTTGGCTTACATTGGGGCGATATAGTGATGTGAATGGCTTCCGACGACTCACATTCTATTCGGAAAGTGTTGCAAATCGTTATCCGTTTATACCAAGGATCGCAAAGAGCGATCCTTGGTTCCTTTCTCGAATTTCCGCTTTTCAAAGGATCGGCGGAAATTCGAGAGTGGGACCAACGGTCATTCTTTATGACCGTTGGTTACCCTGAATCCGAAGGAATTCAGGGTTCGTTTCCGGTAAATCGCTGACGCGATGGCGATTTACCGGAGTAGCACCGCCTGTTCCTCCGGAACGGCGGTATATACGGATTCGCATTTTTGCCTTCAGGATCGCCAATCTCCCAAGGCCGACTGGACCAAGGCCAGCGCAGCGACGGCGGCCGTATCGGCGCGCAGAATGCGCGGCCCGAGCGATAGGCGCAGGACATGCGGCAGGGCGAGGAGCGCCTCCCGCTCGGCCGGATCGAACCCGCCCTCCGGTCCGATGAGAACGGCAAGCGGTTGCTCCTTTTGCGTGTCAGTGAGACCGGCGAGCGCTTTCGAGGGGCTGCGCACGGGTGCATCCTCATCGCAAAAGATCAGCAAGCGATCCTTGTCGAAGGCGCGAAGCAGCGCTTCGAGCTTCAGGGCCGGTGCGATTTCCGGGATGACCAGAATGCCGCATTGCTCGGCGGCTTCAATCGCATTGGCCCGCATCCGCTCGAGGTTTATTCGCTCAGTCTGGGTGCGCCGGGTGAGGACCGGGCGCAGCAGGCTCGCGCCCATCTCCACCGCTTTCTGCACCATATAATCGAGCCGCGCATGTTTCAGGGGGGCGAAAAGATAATGGAGATCCGTGCTCGACTCTTGCGGCCGCACGATCTCCTCTGCGACAAGCGCCACCACCTTGCGGCTTGACGCCTCAAGGCGCGCGCGCCATTCACCGTCAGATCCGTTGAAAATCAGGATCTTGGCGCCCTCCGGCAGGCGCAAGACGTTGCAAAGATAATTCGCCTGGCCGCGATCGAGATCGACGCGCGCCCCAGGGAGAAGCGGCGCATCGACATAGAGACGATGCGCGGAAAAATCATAATGGGGCATGAGATACGCACTCGGTTGAGCGATTTTCCTGGTGAGATCCTGAAATTCTTGGGGTTGTGGGTATACCCTGAATCCTCTGAGGATTCAGGGTTCGTTTCCGGTAAATCGCTGACGCGATGACGATTTACCGGAGTCGCACCGCCTACCCCGAAGGAATGGCGGTATATATTGAACAATTGGCGGTTGCGCTTGCCTGAAAGTTAACGGTTTTGCTATGAAAGGCGAAGGCGGATATTGGCGAAAGGCTTCTGAACCTATGATGGCGGATCGGCTCATCCATGCCGCGCAATGGACTGCGGCTTTTTTATCCTTGGGCGCGTGGCTGACACTCGCCACCGCGGCGCTCGCAGAAGATTGCGCCACGGATATAGGCAATCTCAACAAAAAGCGGCAAGGCGTGATTGAGCAGCTGAACGCGCTTGCCACCAAAGGTGGCAAGAAACAGCTCGATCCCGTCGCCTCATGTCCGAAATTGCGCAATCTTGTTGCTGTCGAGCATGAACTCGTCGCCTATCTCACCAAAAACAAGGATTGGTGCTCGATACCCGACGACGCGATCGAGAATATCAAGGCAACTTCCGGCAAATCGGCCGCCATTGCAAATCAGGCCTGCACCATAGCGGCGCAAATGAAGAAAGCTCAACAGCAGCAGCAGGCAGGCGGCCTCAACGCGCCGCAGGGTCAGAAACTTCCGACGGGACCGCTTTGACTTCGTCGCCGGTTGGACCGCAGCCCTCCGATTGGGTGTCTTCAGAGCCGGGCGTGCTTCCTGATTCGGTCCAGGGTCAGCTGATCTTCAGACTGGCGCCGAAATCCTGGCATCCTTTTCTCCAGCTTGCCCGGATCGATCGCCCGATCGGCTGGTGGCTGTTGCTGCTGCCTTGCTGGTGGTCGAGCGCCCTCGCGAGCCTGGTCCAGGGGGTGCTCCCACATGGGTCGCATCTCTTCTTGTTTTTCATCGGCGCAATCGCGATGCGCGGTGCCGGGTCAACTTATAATGATATTGTTGATCGCGACATTGACGCGAAAGTGGGACGGACCCGCTCGCGGCCTTTGCCATCGGGGCGGGTGAGTGTCAGGGCCGCGAAAATCTTTCTCGTGGCGCAATGTCTCGTCGGCCTTGTGGTCCTTTTGAGCTTCAATGCTTTTACGATCGCGCTTGGCTTTGCCTCCCTTTTTTTCGTCGGCATTTATCCCTTCATGAAACGGATCACCTCCTGGCCGCAGGGGGTTCTTGGCTGTGCCTTTGCCTGGGGTGGATTGATGGGCTGGGCGGCGGCTTTCGGATCTTTGGCGCCAGCGCCCATCTTCCTCTATCTCGGCGCGATCCTTTGGACGATTGGCTATGATACGATTTATGCGCTCCAGGACGTCCGCGACGATTCGCTTGCCGGTGTGAGGTCCACGGCGCGGCTCTTCGGCGATCATGTGCGTTTCGGCGTCGGCCTGCTTTATACTGGGGCGATTCTTTCTATCGCTGCGGCCTTGATCGCGGCGGGCGCTGGTTTCCTGGCTGCCGCCGGGCTGATCCTCTTCGCCTTGCATCTGGCCTGGCAGGTGCATGAGATCGACCCGGGGGATGAGCAAAAAGCACTGCGTCTGTTTCGTTCCAATCGCGACGCGGGGCTTTTGCTCTTTGCGGGCCTCGTTTTCGAAGTCCTTCGTTTGGCAATCCTGCGATAAAGCCAATTGTTTTGAAGAAAGGTGATCAGGGCCGATAGGCCATTGGTCCGCATTTTTCGAGGGACCTGTATGTTGAAAGGGGCTCTGATCTTTTTTAGCATTTCATTGCTGGCAGGCGCGTTGGGCTTCACCAATATTGCCGACCCCGCCGGTGGTGTCGCTCGCAAGCTGTTTTTCATTTTTGTCGCGATCTTCATCATCTTCTTTGAGCTCAGCCTCCTGGCCGGCGAGACGATCCTCTGATCGGCGGGAAAGACACCCTGACCCCTCAGGATGTCCTATGCCACAGATCATAAAGCATGACCTGCGGTGCCACTCTCGAATTTTCGGCTCAACGCTAAGGAAAAGCGAAAATTCGAGAAAGGAACCAAGGATCGCCTTTTGCGATCCTTGGTATACCGCCGTTCCGCAGGAACAGGCGGTGCCGCTCCAGCAAATCGCTCTCGCGTAAGCGATTTTGCTGGAAAGGAACCGTGAATCCTCAAGGATTCAGGGTATATTAAAGGAAATTCTCAAACGAGATGGGCTGATAGCCGGCGCGCTCCATCTCGATCACGAAAGAGACGCTGCGTGCGATCAAGCGGTCGCGCTTGGTCATGCCGGCGCAGTCGGCATCCGTGGATGTGGCGACTTCGGCAAGTTGCGCGCCCTTGCTCACGGCGCTGGCATCGCGGGCGAGACCGCGCAGACGCCCGCTCCCTGGGGCCTGAATAGGAGTCGTGCCGATCCATCTGACAACTTCGCCCTCTTCGACAATATCACCAAGAAATTTGGCAATATGGAAGAGGCCGTGATGGGGCGCGTGAACGATCTTGCCATCGGGAAAGGCAGCATCTTCGTCCGGGTCGCGCACAGGGATTGAACCGCTGCGCAGGACTGCACCAGGGTCGCGCTTGCCAATGTCGATGACAATGTCGCAATCGTCGCCGCAAGTGAAACCCGGTCCGAGGCCAATCGTAATTTCGGCGAGGCTGCGCACGCGTTGACGCGACTTGCCATTCAGCGGCCGCGCATCGACGAGGACATCCCAAGGCCAGCGATCCGTGACCTCCTCGAAATTATGCCAGAGGATCGGAATAAACATTCCGCTGCGCAGGCCCGCCAGAAAATCCTTGCTTTTGTCAGCGCGGCGCGCCTCGACACCCTCGAAGGTGCAGGTTCCATCCGTCCAGGCGTCCGCAAAAGCCATCCGCCGCCGGATTGTATCGGGCGGCGAGCTTTGATTAATGGCGACGGCATAGCCGGCAAGGTGCAGCTTTCTGGCAACGGCGGAAGCCAGTTCGTCTATGCCGAACACGAGGACGGAAGTTTCTTCGCTCATCGAACCATCATTTGTGTGTCGATTGATATTATATTCCGTGAACTCCGGAGAAGTTCGAGGTTCCTAACCGCCATTCGCTAGCGCGGCAAGCGAATGAGCAAAATTGCATGAAACCTGCCGATCCTCTTCGTAATACCAACGGTCATAAAGAATGACCTTTGGTGCCACTCTCGAATTTCCGCCAACCCTCTGAAAAGGCGGAAATTCGAGAAAGGAACCAAGAGCCGCTCTTTGCGATACTTGGTATAAGCCTTGGCATAGACCCATTTGCAACGCCAGCTTCGCGCGCGAAATGCACGCGGTCAATATGCTCCTTTGCGCAAAATCCAGGCTGTCATAATTGAAAAAACAGCAAGACTGGCGCAATTTGGTGGCAAAGCATTCAACTGCTGCTTTATTCAGCGGCGAGAGTTGAATGGGCGCCGCACCAGGCTTCGAGGTCCAAGGCCGCCCTCGCGCTCATGAGCCGTTTTTTTGCCTCGGCCTTTTCCGATCCGCGCAGACGCTTGCCTTCGGGCGAGGCAATTTTCCCGGCGAGCGGCGGAAACAGCCCGAAATTCACATTCATCGGCTGAAACGAACGCGGACCTGCATCAATGACCTCGATATGCCCGGCGGTAATGTGATTGAGAAGGGCGCCGAGCGCCGTGGTCACGGGCAGCGGCCGAAAATCCACGCCCTTGCGTTCGGCCGCCGCCATGCGCCCGGCGACAAGGCCGATCGCGGCGCTCTCGACATAGCCTTCGCAACCCGTGATCTGCCCGGCAAAGCGCAGGCGCGGATCGACGTTGAGCCGCAAGGACGAGTCAAGCACCCTGGGGGAATTAAGGAACGTATTGCGATGCAGCCCGCCGAGCCGCGCGAATGACGCGCTTTCGAGGCCGGGAATGGCGCGGAAGACTTGTGTCTGCGCGCCATGCTTCAGCTTGGTCTGAAAGCCCACCATATTATATAGGGTGCCGAGCGCATTGTCCTGGCGAAGCTGGACGATCGCATAGGGTTTGACCGTCGGCGCATGTGGATTGGTAAGGCCCACCGGCTTCATCGGCCCATGCCGCAAGGTTTCGGGGCCGCGTTCTGCCATCACCTCAATCGGCAGACAGCCGTTGAAATAGGGTGTGCCTTCCCATTCCTTGTATTCAATCTTGTCGGACGTGAGCAGGGCATTGACGAAGGCGTAATATTGCTCCTTGTCCAGGGGGCAATTGATGTAATCCGCGCCGGTTCCGCCTGGGCCCGCCTTGTCGTAGCGGGATTGGAACCAAGCCTTGCTCATATCGATCGAATCGCGATGCACGACAGGGGCAATTGCGTCGAAAAAGGCAAGGTCCGCTTCGCCGGTGAGCTTGGCAATGGCCTCGGCGAGCGCGGGCGAGGTCAAAGGCCCGGTCGCGATAATGACGTTATCCCACTCCTTCGGCGGCAGGCCGTCGATTTCCTCGCGCACCAGCTCGATCAGCGGCGCTTCGGAGATCATCCTCGTGACGAAAGCGGAAAAGCCGTGGCGATCGACCGCCAACGCGCCGCCAGCGGGCAATTTATGCTGATCGGCGGCACTCATGATCAGCGAGTCGAGTCGCCGCATCTCGCGGTGCAAAAGCCCGATGGCGCTGGTTTCGGGATCATCTGCACGGAAGGAATTTGAACAGACGAGCTCCGCCAGTTCCGCCGTGTGATGCGCCGGAGTCGTGCGAAGCGGGCGCATCTCATGAAGGATGACGGGAATATTTTCACGCGCGATCTGCCAGGCGGCTTCCGCGCCGGCGAGGCCGCCACCGATGACATGTATGGGCGCTGCAAGGGGCGCTGAAGTTGAGGATATGAGAGACATGCGCCACAAATTAGGGACGTGTCGCTGGGAGAGCAAGCGGCGCACCGCAAGGGCACCAAAAGGAAACGCCCGCCGGGGGAGGATCGGCGGGCGCTGCTGGCGGCGAAGGGGCTGGGGAGGAAACCTGCTTCGCAGCGAAAAAGAGGGTTAGTGACGCGCGCCCTCGCGGACGACGGTCTCGATATCGGCGCTGTTGATGCCGATGCGCCATTGCTGAATCTTTTCAGCGAGGAGTTTTATCGACATCGTTGAATTCCTTTCAGCGGGGGCGTTCACCGCCGCCTCTGATGCAATGCAATATAAACGCATTGGCTTTATCGACCAGCGACCTTTTCGCTGATCAGGTATGCAAAAATAGCATGACTAGCAATGCAAACAATTTTCAGAATAAAAATTTACCAAAAATTTACCTTCGCGCGCTGCACCTGTTCGCATAGCACAAATGGATTATCGGAGATGAATCGGACTGGAACGGGTCGGCTTTTACCGCCCAAAAATTTCATGGCTGCGTTTAGCGCATAGGTGCGTTGCGATTTGAATTGGGCTGATCGCAAGCGTGAGGATGCGTTCGGGGCCATTCAAAAAATCAGCGCAGCAGCCGTCTGCCAAACGTCTCTCACTCCGCCGCCTTGCCTTTAGCCGAAGGCCGCCGCTCCAGAACTTCCTTCAAATAGCGTCCGGTGTAGCTCTGCTTCACCTTCGCGATCGTCTCGGGCGTGCCTTGGGCGACGACTTCGCCGCCGCCGTCGCCGCCTTCGGGGCCGAGATCGATGATCCAATCGGCGGTCTTGATGACTTCGAGATTATGCTCGATCACCACCATTGTATTGCCTTGCTCGACGAGCTGATGCAGCACTTCCATGAGCTTCGCCACATCATGAAAATGCAGCCCTGTGGTCGGCTCGTCGAGAATATAGAGCGTGCGCCCGGTCGAACGGCGTGAAAGCTCCTTGGCCAGCTTCACCCGCTGCGCCTCGCCGCCCGACAGCGTATTCGCCTGCTGGCCGACCTTCACATAGCCGAGCCCGACACGCGCCAGCGTTTCCATCTTGTCGCGGATCGAGGGCACCGCCTTGAACAGAATCGCGGCCTCCTCGACCGTCATGTCGAGCACATCGGCGATCGACTTGTCGCGATATTTCACCTCCAAGGTCTCGCGATCGTAGCGCTTGCCCTTGCAGACATCGCAGGTGACATAGACATCGGGCAGAAAGTGCATCTCGATCTTGATCACGCCATCGCCCTGGCAGGCCTCACAACGCCCGCCCTTGACGTTGAACGAGAAACGCCCCGGTGCATAGCCGCGCGCCTTGGCCTCGGGCAGCCCGGCGAACCACTCGCGGATCGGCGTGAAGGCGCCGGTATAGGTCGCGGGGTTGGAGCGCGGCGTGCGTCCGATCGGCGATTGATCGATGTCGATCACCTTGTCCAATTGTTCGAGCCCATCGATACGCTCATGCGGCGCTGGATGTTCAAGCGCGCCATTGAGCCGCCGCGCCGCCGCCTTATAGAGTGTGTCGATGACAAGCGTGGATTTGCCGCCGCCGGAGACACCCGTAATGCAGGTGAAGAGGCCCAGCGGCACCTCCGCCGACACGTTTTTCAGATTATTGCCGCGCGCCTCGACGATCTGGAGCTTGCGCTCAGGGTCTGCCCTGCGCCGCGCGCGCGGCATGGCGACCTCGCGCACGCCGGTCAAATATTGGCCGGTGAGGGAGTTCTTGTCGGCCATGATCTCGGCCGCCGTGCCTTGCGAGACGATTTCGCCGCCATGAATGCCGGCGCCGGGGCCAATATCGACCACATGATCGGCGCTCAAAATCGCGTCTTCGTCATGTTCGACAACGATGACGCTATTGCCCAGGTCGCGCAAGCGGCGCAAGGTTTCGAGCAGCCGTGCATTGTCGCGCTGATGCAGGCCGATCGACGGCTCATCGAGCACGTAGAGCACACCGGTGAGCCCTGAGCCGATCTGCGAGGCGAGCCGGATCCGCTGGCTCTCGCCGCCTGAAAGCGTGCCTGAGGCGCGGGCAAGCGTCAGATAGTCGAGGCCGACATCGACAAGAAAAGAGAGCCGGTCCCGGATCTCCTTCAAAATGCGCTTTGAAATTTCCTGCCGCTTGGGGTCGAATTTTTCGGGCAGGGCCTCGAACCAGCCGAGTGCATTACGCACCGAAAGCTCGGTGACCTGCCCGATATGCCAGCCGTCGATTTTGACGGCGAGCGCTTCGGGCCGCAGACGAAAGCCCTCGCAAGCCTTGCACGGCGTCGCCGTCATGAAGCGCGAGATTTCCTCGCGCGCCCATTCGCTCTCGGTCTCGCGATAGCGCCGCTCGAGATTGCGGACAATGCCTTCGAAAGGCTTGTTCACTTCATAAGCGCGGCTGCCGTCCTCATAGGTGAACCGTACCGGCTCCTGGCCGGAGCCATAAAGCAGGACGTTCTGGATTTTTTTATCCAGCTTCTCGAAACTTGTATCGAGCCGGAACTTGAAGTGTTTTCCCAGCGCTTCCAGAGTCTGAATGTAATAGGGCGAACTCGACTTTGCCCAGGGCGCGATTGCACCCTTGCGCAAAGTGAGCTTGGGATCCGGCACAATGAGGGTCGGATCAACCGTCTGCTCGACACCGAGACCGCCGCAGGAGGGGCAAGCGCCGAAAGGATTATTGAAGGAAAAAAGACGCGGCTCGATCTCAGGGATCGCGAAGCCCGATACGGGGCAGGCGAATTTCGAAGAGAAAACGATGCGCCTGGGGAGGCCCTTTTCATCCTTCTCGTCGGCATATTCGATGATCGCTATGCCATCGGCAAGTTCAAGCGCCGTCTCGAAGCTTTCCGAAAGGCGTGCCCTGTTATCGTCACGGACGGCGATCCGATCGACCACCACGTCGATATCGTGCTTCAGCTTCTTGTCGAGTGCCGGGGTGTCGGCGATTTCGTAGAATTGCCCGTCGATCTTCACGCGCTGAAAGCCGCGTTTCATGAAATCGGCGATTTCCTTGCGATATTCGCCCTTGCGGCCGCGAATGACCGGAGCAAGCAGATAGAGCCGCGTCCGTTCGGGCAGGGCGATCACCCGATCGACCATCTGGCTCACCGTCTGGCTTTCGATCGGCAGCCCGGTCGCAGGCGAATAGGGGATGCCCGCGCGTGCGAAGAGAAGCCGCATGTAATCGTAGATTTCAGTGACCGTGCCAACGGTGGAGCGCGGGTTTTTCGACGTGGTCTTCTGCTCGATCGAAATTGCGGGAGAAAGCCCGTCGATTTGATCGACATCGGGCTTTTGCATCATCTCCAGGAATTGCCGTGCATAGGCGGAGAGCGATTCGACATAGCGGCGCTGGCCTTCGGCATAGATCGTGTCGAAGGCGAGCGAGGATTTGCCCGACCCGGAAAGCCCGGTGAAGACGACCAGTTTGTCGCGTGGAATGGTGAGGTCGATATTCTTGAGGTTATGTTCGCGTGCGCCACGAATGACGATCGTGCGCGCATCGGCGATCCTGTGCGGCAAGGCATGTGGCTCCTTCGTTAAGGCCGCATCGAATTGTGCCTCGCGGTCTTGTCCGGGGGGAGCTGATGGCTTGGGTTTCTTCATAAAATCGTCTGAAATGGATGAACAAGGGCCGACTATCAGGATCAGCTCTTTCCAATTTAAGCTGTTACCATGCCATTGCCATAGCTTTTTGCGAAAATCCCCTGTCGCGCCCGTGGTCCCGAGATAAGGGTTCCTATTGGTGTCCTTGAGTTGCACCGTTCCTCGAAACAGCGGTATTGTTGGGAAAACTCGCGCCGAGCGGTTATTAATTCAAAGCAAGGGCTTAACCAGCCCGCCGTATAAGAACTAAGGGGGGATGCCATGGTTGCGGTTTCGGCCGGCCAATTAGCCACGCCTGTCCACAAACCTTTCTACAAATTGCTATACGTACAGGTCCTTGCGGGAATCGTGCTGGGGGCGCTGTTTGGATGGCTCTACCCAACCCTTGCGACTGCGGACTGGGTGAGAGCGCTGGGCGATGGATTCGTCAGGCTTATCAAGATGATGATCGCGCCGATCATTTTCTGCACCGTGGTCTCCGGTATTGCGCATGTGTCCGATGCGCGCAAGGTTGGCCGCATCGGGATCAAGGCGCTCGTTTATTTCGAGATTGTTTCGACCTTTGCCTTGGCTATTGGCCTACTCGTGGGCAATATCATCCAGCCGGGCTCCGGATTTTCCGGCAAGGTCGATGCGGCGGCGGTCGCTCATTACGCGAAAGAAGCAGAATCGCACAATACGGTTGAATTTCTCCTCAATATCATTCCGGACAGCGTAGTAGGCGGCTTTGCCAAGGGTGATGTTCTGCAGGTTCTCCTTTTCTCGATCCTGTTCGGCTTCGCGCTTCTGGTTTTGGGTCAGCGCGGCGAGACCTTGACGCGTCTGATCGATGATATGGCGCATGCGATCTTCGGGGTCGTCGCCATTATCATGCGGGCCGCGCCGCTCGGTGCATTTGGCGCGATGGCCTATA
>Ga0182033_10001891_pt1 | contig 10569 bp, 10 predicted proteins | sample tim00Cox0000000H_FD_125968 | JGI IMG/M metagenome (GOLD analysis project Ga0182033, IMG submission 125968) | Lab enrichment of tropical soil microbial communities from Luquillo Experimental Forest, Puerto Rico - timezero.00C.oxic.00.000.00H | ecosystem: Environmental > Terrestrial > Soil >...
ACGTTTGGTGATCGCCACACTCGACAGGCGGGGCGCCGTGTAAGGCGCGGCGATCGCCGCAAGCTTGTCGCGGTACTCTTCCGAGAGCGAGGCATCGTTGAGTCGGCGGATCAGCCGGTCGATTGGCATCTCCTGTGCGGCGGCCCGCACCTGGGCCGCCAGATCGCGCATTCGCATCCGGGGGTGTTTGTCCTGGGCGCGTTTTGGTCTTCCGGCACCGGGTCTATGACCGCCGCGGGGCATGGCACCGATGATAGTTGATTGTTAAAATCAATCCAGCCAGCAGCTTCAGCGACGATGATTGATAGGCGACTCGATCGTCCGGTAGCCGCGGCACCCTTTTTCCCCCGTCCGCCACGCGGTTGTGGGCGACCTCACGCCCCCAGCGGTCGTCGCCGTGTCGACCTCGGCACCTGGGCGAGCCCGGGATCGCCGCGCACCAGCCGCTCAAGCTCGGTCAGCCGGCGCAGGATCATCGGCCCGTGCTCGCCCTCGTCACGGCGCTGCTGCCGCAGGCTGGTCAGAACTGCATCTTGAGCCTGTAACAGCGCGTGGATGCGGTCGAGACCCGCCAGCACCCGCGGGTCGGCCGCGGCACCGGGAAGAGGATGCTTTCGCGGACGCCCTGCGCCCGGCCGCCAACCGCCGCGGCCAGTTCCGGGCCCGAGCCCCATTCGCCTACCTCTGCTCTGATTTCGGAAATATCATCCGCCCCTCCGCTCGGCGGTGATCGTCGCGACAATTGTTGTCGCTGCGGGATCATTCGGCCACTGCCTCACCGCCCATTCGGCAAGTTCCAGCTCATCGTCGAACGCCCGCACCATGACCGGCGGCCACTCCGCGACCAGCCGCGCGGTCACGGCCGAGCGGAGATCCGCGGCACCGGCACGATCCCCGGCACCGGCGAGCAGCGTAAACAAACCCCCTTCGTCAGAGCCGACGACCGCGAAATAGACCTCGGGCGTCGTCGTCACCGCCCCGTTTGGCCGGGCAACCAGCGGCCCGATGCCGATCTGATGATCGACGCCAGCGTCGAGCAGCTCCTCGATAATCCCCTCGACGATGGCGGGCTGGCGGCCCTGGCGCAGCCAATCCGGGCGGGCGTCGTACGCCATGGTCGCCGGCGGCACCTTCGCTTTTTTCCGCCGCCTGCGGACTTCGAGCAGCACCAAGCTTCCCGCGGGCAGCGCATTCGCAGCGGTTTCGGCGTGCGGCATGGATTGCCCTTCCTTCCGTGCCGCAGCCCGCAGCAGCACTGGCCCGGCGCGCTATTGGGCCGGGGTTTGGTGCAGATCAGAAGAAATCCACAATTCGGACACCTTCATAGCGCCGCCAGCAGCCGCGCGATGACCGGCAACGCCGCCAGGCCCGCCAGGCCGGCGGCGTAGGCGACCAGCAGCACGCCGACCGCCGTGGCGAGCCAGATCTTGCCGGGTTTTTTCTCCAGCTCGAGTTCCAGCCGCCCCAGCCCGGCGGTCAACTCGGCCTTGGTCGCCAGATGCGGCAATGCCGTGTTCAGCCGCTCATCGATGCGCACGACCGTCTCGTCGACCCGGCGCAGATGCTCGTCGAGACTGCGCAGGCGCTCATCGAGGCTGCGCATGGCGGCAGTGCTGTCCCGTGCGATCTGCTCAAGGATCGCGACCCGCTCGTCGATGTTGCGCTCGCTCACGCCGCACTCCCGATTGGCCGCGCGGGGGCGAAGATCGCGGCTTCGGCCGCGGCCAGCCTGGCCTGATCGTCCTCGGCATTCGGCATCCAGTGCGAATAAACGTCGAGCGTCATCTGCGAGCTGGAATGCCCGAGCATGGTCTGCAGCCGCTTCACGTTGAAGTTCTGATCGATGCAGAAGCTGGCAAAGAAATGACGCAATGAGTGCAACGGGTACTTGACGCAGCCGAAGCACTGGCGCTGCAGCGGCTCCCAGCCGCGTGCGACGATATTGCCGTGCGTCTGCACGCTGCCGGTGCTGGTCGGAAACACCAGGCCGAGCCCGCCCTTCGGACAGGCGAGGCGCCACTCGCGCAGGGCGTTGACGACCAGCGGCGCCATCGGGATCGCCCGCCGCCCTGCGGCTGATTTCGGCGGGCCGATCTCGCCCCACAGATTGGCGCGCTGGCGGATGTGGATCACCTTCTGCTCAAGATCGACCGCGTCCCAGGAGAGGCCGCGCAGCTCCGACGCGCGCATGCCGGTGAACACCAGCGTAACGAGCAGCGGGCGCCAGCGGCCCTGTGCGGCCTCGATCAATGCGCCGATCTCGCTCTTCGTCGGGACATCGACGCCGACCGTGAGTTTGCCTTCGGCGCGTTTCTTACTGTCGATCGTGACGGGGCTCGCGGTGTTCTGCGCGACCAGCCCTCGCCGCATCGCCTCGGCGACGATGCTCTTCAAGCTGGCGAGCACCTTTTTCGCGAGGGCGCGGCTCCCGGTTTCGAGCAGCTTGTCGCGAAAGAGTTGGACGACGGGGGTAGACAGCTTGGCGAGCTTCACGCTGCCGATCAGCGGTGCAATGTGAAACCTGACGTGGCCGGTATACGCGGCGATAGTCGAGCGCTCGAGCTGCTCCAGCTCGGCGCGCTTGAGCCACAGCGCCGCCGCCTCGGCGACGGTGATCGAGGCGTGTTCAGGGGTGTGGATTCCGCGGATTACCTCTCCCTCGACAAGCACCAGAAAGGCCTTTGCGTCCTTCCGGGCCTTGAACCCGCGATTATGCCTTCGCCCGTGCTGGTCCTTGTACGCCGACACCCAGCGGACCCGCTCCTTGCCGTCCTGGCCGACCCAGGTGCGCTTGTAGACCGATGCCATGCTGTACCCTCTTCCCGCCGTGTGTGGCTAGATTTAGTATAGACGACCGAGTGCCGTAAGGCTATACCTTATCTATGGCCGCCGATGCCCAGGGTGGGAAATTACGAGACGATCTCGGGCGAGGAATTGCGGGCGCGGCTCGAGCATCTCGGCCTGACCAATGTCGAAGCGGCGCGGCGCCTCGGGCTCAGCGAGGACGGGCTCTACAAGGCGATGCGCGGCAATCGGGTTGGTCGCCAGACCTTGATTATCCTGGGTTATCTCGAAAAGGAGCAGCGCGCCGACCGCCGCCTCCCGCAGGTCGGAGAAGAGGCCGGCCAATAGACCCGCGAGCGCGGCGGCGAGCTCCTCGAAAGAGTGGAATGCCGCCTCGGGAACGGGGTCAGCACGATTACGAGCGCCAGTGACCGGAACGCTACTCGATCCCCTCGTGGGCAAAGTTCAAATGGCGCCGCTCCGCAGACCTCGATGTCCCCCGGAGCGGCTGATCTGCGCCGTCGAGGTGTTGCGCGATCAGCTCGAAGATGCGCGGCCCGCCTGTGGTGGCGACGATGGTTTCAAGTGACCCGCGTCAGAAATCGATAGGGAAGCTCGCCAGAGGGCGGGAAGGTCGAGGGCTACCAGGTCGAGAAAATCGGATTGGCACATTCCTGGCCCCCCACGGAGAATTTCTCGGCTCTGCGCCAGGGCGTGTTATTGGCCTGCCGTATGCGTACGGTAGTTCTGCAATCGCGTCGTGCGCAGGCCCTTCACGCCGTGCTGGACGTAGCGCGAAACCCAACAAGACAGCTCCTCTTCCGCAAGATCGAAGCGCGCTCGGGCGACCAGCCCGTCGAGATTACCGGCGAGGATCGCCCGCACTACCATTGCCTTGCGCATAGGGGTCCAGCGCGCCGGCGGTGCGCTCGCCGCCAGCGGCGACCAGGTCTGCTCGCTGATCCGCTCCGTGCGTCGGCTCATGAGAATCGGCGGCGGTGTGCCGCAGCCGCGGCGCTGAGCGTCATCGGCGCACCGCAATAAGGCTTCACGGCTGCCCGCCGTCATGCAGACATTTGTGCCCTTGGCGCTCAATCACCCGCTTGTCGCAGCTCCCAAAAGCACATTTGCGTTGCTCGTCGTCGAGTAGCCGGCAGGTATAGGGTCGCTGACCTTCGGCGGTACGCAGGTTGGTGATCATCGTCCCAACAGTCACTGCGAAATCGATGGCGAGGGTATGCCCGAGAATGGCGAGGCGGTCATCCCGACCCGCGCCGAGGTGCGCCGCGACTGCCAGTGGCGTGCCTCGGGCCATAGCGTCGTTGTCCATGTGTGCCGAATCACGATCGAGCTGTCGCGACCTCGCCCGCGCAGCTGGCAGCGTGAGCTGGAATGCCGGCAGGACGCCCCTTCCAGGCCGCCCACCGCCCGCAGGGGATCAACGAGAAGATCGGCACCACCATCATCCACCGAGCGGGGCGGCACCAGCGGCAATCGCGACAGAGCGGTAGCTTTGCCACCAGGTTTAGGCCGAGCACATTGATCTGCGTGATCACGGCCCGGCTGGTCGTCGCGACGGAACAAGATCGTTGCATTTGTTGCAAATGAAGATGGCCGGCCCGGCGATCCAGCTTGTCGACCTCGTGTTGGCTCGGTGGGATGACCCTTTCCCCTGTCGGTCTGGCAGTACGCCAGTCCTGCCCAGCGCGGTCGGAGGCGTGCATGCGATCACAGCAAAGGGTATATTTTCGGGGGTTGCGCGCGCCGGCAGAGCGCCCGGCTGGCGCACGCCAGCAAAACGGAAGGGGCCATGAAGCTCATCACCAAATGCGTGCTGCTGTTAATGCCGACGCTCGTCTTAGTGACGCCGGCGTTTGCGCTCCCGCCGACCGCGTTGAGCGATTCGGGACAACCGGGCAGCATTATCATTTATCCCAAATTCGTCAATTTACCCGCGGTAAACGTTGACGGGATCACGGTTCCGCGAACCGAAATCGAGATTGGTGCGATCTGCCTGCCCGCCTTCCTTGCCGCGGGCAATTCCTGTGCCGAGCATCAGCCGGTAACGGTCCTCTTTCGTTGGGTTTGCCCCGGCGCCGAGGGTGTCAACTCCAACATCTGTCCGGAAGAAGATTTCGAGGTCAATCTAACGGCAAACGGCAAGCTCGCCTTCTCCGCCGATGGCATCCCGATCAACAGCAATTCGCCATTGGTTCCCGCGGCGCCATGTCCGCGCGGCTATTTGATCGGGTCGGCGCAAAGCGATCTGCCGATCAAGTTCGACGGGCTGATCGGCAATGCCATCATTCGTGGCGAAAATCTCGTGGCCGGCCCCAACGCGGGCTCGAGCACCGGGATCTCGGCCTATCAAGCGATTACGATCCAGGCCGGCACCGGAATCACCGGACTACAGATCGGCGATGTCAGGTTTGACAAGACGGCGGCCGGCGATCCGCTTCCCAACGTGCTCAGCAAGACGGCTCTAATATTCCTGACCTTAAATGTCCTGGCGAACCAACCGAACGACCCCACCTTGGTCAACCTCGACTTCTGGAACGAGAGCTTAGGGAACGCCGTGGGGAGCACGAACCCGGCTTTCGAGCACTTGACCTCGACCTCCGTCGAGTTCTTGTGTTGGGTGCAGGTGCCGCTTTCCGCGCTTGCCGGCGGAAATCTGACGCAGGCCTTCCAAGGTACTCGGAAAGGTGTCGTGATTGCCGGCCCGGCGCAGAAGGTGCGGGACGGCAATGCCCCCGGAGACACCCCCGGCCCGGTGACCCTAATCGGGCTGGTCGAGACCGTCGAAGGCACTGCGGCCAATGGTTTCCTGGAGCGGAAGTATAATTTTAACATGAGCACCAACGGCGTCCCGCAACCGATTGCCTTTGTGCCTCTGCCCAACTTTCCTTAGTTGACGGGTCGGGCGATCAGACGCGAGGGGGCCGGCGATAGTGCGGATCAGAGGCACGGTTGTTTTGGTCGTCTCCAACTCCGGCAAAACAGCAAAGCTTTTCGCAATGACCGTGACCACGCTTTATCACCTGCTGTAACGCCACCAGATAAGGCTCGGATGTGTAATGGCTGCTTGCGGGAAGGAAGGAAAGCCCATGCCGGATGGTGAAAGGCGCTATCCGTGGCGCCGCATAGTTGTCGCCGGGGCTGTTGTCGCGCTCGCCTGGTCGGCCGCATACGCCAAGGACTCCCCGACCTCCGTCAAGGAGGCAGACCAATATATCGCACAAGGAGACCTCAAGGCCGCCGAAATCACGTTGCGCAACGCGGTCCGCGATGCGCCACAAGATCCCGTATTGCGTGCGCGTCTTGCCGAAGTGTATTTGCAGGAGGGTGATGCTTTTTCCGCCGAGCGCGAGGCGCGCGCCGCCCGCGAACGCAACGGCAATGAAGTCGATTACTTGCCGGTGCTGGCGGACGCTCTGCTCCGCCAAGGAAAATTTGCCAACCTCATAGATTTAGTTCAGCCGGGCAACCGCGATCCGATCCTCGAGAGCAAAGTCCGGACTGCGCTCGGTGCCGCGGCTGTGGGGCTACGCGATCAGGCCAAAGCCGAGACATTGCTGAGCGAGGCGATCAAGCTCGATCCCGGCGCCGCGAGGCCGAAAATCCAGCTTGCGCGCCTGTTGACGGGAACCAAACCGGCCGAGGCCGACAAGCTGATCGACGAAGCGATCGCCGCCAACCCGCGTTCGGCCGAAGCTCTTCAGGTCAAGGGCGAAATGTTCAGTAGCCGGGGCGACCAAGAAGGTGCCCTGCGGCTCTTAGACGAGGCGCTGAAGATCAATCCCAAGAACATTTCGGCTCATCTGGACCGGGCCGATGTCAACATCGCGCTCGGAAAATACAAGGCAGCTGACGAAGACATCGATCCCATTCTGAAGGCTTCTCCGGACCAATTCGAGGCCAATTATCTGCGCGGGTTTTCGCTCGCCAAACAGCAAAAGTATGCCGACGCGGATCGCATATTCGATCGCATCAGTCCCGGCTTCGACAAGCTTTGGGCAGGTTACTATCTGCAAGGAGCGACGAAACTCATGCTGGGGCAATATGCCCAGGCGGAAACGAGCTTGAGCAAATATCTCGCCCATGCGCCCGACAACATGATAGCGGCGCGGCTCATCGCGACCGCGGCGTTACAGCAACAGGCGCCATCACGGGCGATCGAATATCTCAAACCCTTAGTCGACAAAACGACGGCGGACGCGGCGACATTGGCGGTGCTGGGAAGCGCTTATATGGCGGATGGCAAACCGGACCTCGCGCTGCAGCAGTTCGAAAAAGCTGCCGCTCTTGATCCTGATAATCCGGCCATCAAGACACGCATCGGCGTATCGGAGATCAATACAGGTCAAAGCGAGCAGGGTCTCGCCACCTTGGAACAGGTGTTCGGCACCGAGGCGGGCGCGCCAATTGCCGGCCCCGCGCTCGTGATCACCGAGTTCAGAGCTCGGAGGTTCGACAAGGCGGCGGAGGTCGCCAGCTCACTGATCCAGCGCGACCCAAAGAACCCGATCTATCACACCCTGCTGGGGGAAGTCCGCGCCGCTCAGCAGGACTATTCCGGGGCAGAAAGCGCGTTTCGCGCCGCTCGGGCGATCAACCCGAATCTTTCAGCCGCCACACGCGATCTCGCGCGAGTTTACGCGGCTACGGGTCGCACGGACCAGGCGAGAACTCTCTATAACGATCTGCTCGCCAAAAACCCCAATGAGGTTGCCGCCCTTCTCGGCCTCGCGGACACGTACATAGCCCAGCAGGAGTGGACGGAAGCCATCGACGCGCTCAACCGCGGACGCACGGCGGCGCGAAACGATCCGACGCCCGGACTCAAGCTGGTCGGCATTTACGAGATGCGCGGAGACTGGACCAATGCGAAGACCCTGGCGGCGGAGCTCGCCGTGCAATTCACGGGGAACGCGAATATCCTCGACACCCAAGGACAAGCGCAGCTCGCGGCCGGTGATACCGACGGCGCAATTTCCAGCTTTAAGCGGGCCTACGCGCTGGCTCCGACTTCCGCATCGATATTGTCGAAATATCTCGGTGCGCTCAATGGCGCGAAATACTTTGCAGAGGCCCATGGAGTCTTGGAGGAAGCCGTTGCGCGCGACCCACAGAACTCCTCCTTGAAGGCTGATCTGATCCGGGTCGAACGCGAGATAAATGGTCTAGACTCCGCGGTAGCGAAGGCGCACGCCTCAGCCGTGAGCGATCCGAATAACGACATTTATGACCTTGTGTCGGCTGAGCTTTACGAAAAGGCGGGGCGCAGGCCGGATGCGATCGCTCTGCTCGAAAAGGCGGCGGTGGCAAGACGATCCGATGAAAACCTGTCGATCGCTCTCGCGCGACTCTACTATCGCTCGGGAGATTTTCCCAAAGCTGAGGGTGTGCTGGCGCGGCGGCTCCAGGCAGACCCGAATAGTATTGCCGTCGGCACCGCCATGGCACAGCAAAATTTGGCAGCCGGGCGCTTGCAGGATGCCAAGAAGCTCTTTGCCGACCTTCTCGCACGGCAGCCTAACGATGTCGGCGTTCTGCTCAGCCTTGCCGAAATCGCGACCACGGAGAGGAATTGGCCGGAAGCGACGGATTACACCAACCGGGCCCGCGCGGCCAAGCCAAGTGATCCCGCACCAGGGATCGTACTCGTCAATCTGGCGCTTTTGCGTCAGGATCCGAAGGGCGCAATGGCGACGGCGAGCCGGATTGCCGAAAAATTTCCGACCAATACTGATGTTCTCGATGCCAAAGGGCGGGCGCAGACCGCAGCCGGTGACACTGAGGGCGCGATCGCTACCTATAAACGGATTTATGAGCTCTCGCCTAATTCAATTCCCGCAATGGCGGACTATCTTGCTCTGTTGAAAGGGGGAAAAGAGTTCTCGACAGCGCGAGCCGTACTGCAAGACGCGCTCGCCCGCGATCCCAAGAATGGCACGGTGAAGGCGGACCTGATCCGCGTTGAAGCAGAAATCGGCGGTATGCGTGCGGGCTTGGCAAAGGCGAAGGCCTTTGCCAAGGAAGATCCGGGAAATCCGCTCTATGACATCGTTTCCGCAGAATTATACGAGAAGGCCGGACACCGGGACGACGCGGTCGACCTGCTCGAAACGGCCGTCGCGGCCCACCCGTCTGTCGACGCCCTGATCGGCGCACTATCCGGCTTGTATGCGCGGACAGGGGCTTCCGCTAAGGCGGAGGCGGTCTTAAACACTCGCTTGAAGGTCGATCCAAAAGACACGGCGATCCGTTCGTGGTTGGCCTTTCTCTATCTCGAGCAAAGAAAATACGACGACGCGATTACCGAGTACGCGCGTGTTGTCGCCGAAGGCTCGAGCGACCCTGCGACCCTGAACAATTTGGCTTGGCTTTACCAACAAAAAGGTGATCTAGCGAAGGCTCACCGTTTGGCGGCGCAAGCGGTGGCCGCCACTCCGCGGGCACCCCTGCTGGAGGATACGCTGGGATGGATCTTGGTGGCCCAAGGCGAGGCCGACAAGGCACTGACCTACCTGAGCGCTGCCAACCTCTCGGCTCCAAAGAACCCCGATATTCAGTATCACCTGGCCGTCGCCCTTAACCGGATCGGTCGGACCGGTGACGCTCAGGCAATGCTTGAGACCTTGCTCGGCTCGGGCGCGACATTCTCTGACAGAGCCGAGGCGGAAAAACTCCTGCAACAGCTTAAGCACGGCTAGCTAGCTAGGTGAGCGGCATCGATTGATCGGACCCGCTCTTACAAATCATGGCCTCGAAGGCTCGGCCGCGCCGAAATAGGGCGCAGCCCGGTTTTTGCGCTCGGGCCTATCGCAGCCTCGACGACGCCGGATTGTCGAAGAGTAGGCACTGATACGGTGCGTCGGGATTCACGCTCCACGGCAGATGGAGCTAATCGGCGATGTCGAGCAACCGGTCGGGGCAAACGATGCTCTGTGTCATTGGTACCGGCTCAAACGAGGTTCCCGTCGGCTGCCAGAATGCCCGCCGATCAGCTAGTATCCTTCAGGGCACGAAAGCCGTCGAGACCGGGACGCCGTCGGTGCTCATGTTAAAATTATACTTACGTTCCAGGAAATCGTTGGCCGCGGTGCCTTCGACGGTCTCGACCAGCCCGATCAGGGTCGCCGGGCCCGGCAGGTCTCCGGGAGCGTGGCCGTCTGCTATCTTCCCCGCCGGGCCGGCAATGACGACCCCGCTCCGAGTGCCCTGGAAGGCCTGCGTCAGGCTCCCGCCACCCAGCGCGGAGAGCGGTACCTGGGTCCAACACACGAACTCAACAGCGGTCGAGGTCAGATGCTCGAAAGCCGGGTTGGTGCTGCCCACGGCGCTGCCCAAGCTCTCGTTCCAGAAGTTGAGATTGACGAAGGTCGGGCTGTTCGGTGCGTTTGATCGGATATCCAGGGTCAGGAAATTGAGGTTTGTCTTGCCGAGTATATTGGGAGGCGGCGAGCCCGGCGCCATCTTGTCGAACCTGACATCACCGATCTGTACCCCGGTGACCGCCATGTAATGGCCCGGAGCGCCATCAAAGAGGGAGCGGTCCCGGTTGATTGGCAATTGGGGCCAGACAGGCCAATGCCGGGTCCGCTGGGATCGCAATCACGTTATACGCCGAGAGCCCGGTGCTCATGCCCGCGTGGGGGCCGGCGACAAGATTTGGATTGCGGATGACGGCGTTGCCGATCAGCCCGTCGAACTTGATCGGCAGGTCATTGGCCGGGTTGATCACCCAGCCGATCAGATAGCCGCGCGCGCAGGGCGGCGCCG
>Ga0182033_10001897_pt1 | contig 10555 bp, 17 predicted proteins | sample tim00Cox0000000H_FD_125968 | JGI IMG/M metagenome (GOLD analysis project Ga0182033, IMG submission 125968) | Lab enrichment of tropical soil microbial communities from Luquillo Experimental Forest, Puerto Rico - timezero.00C.oxic.00.000.00H | ecosystem: Environmental > Terrestrial > Soil >...
AACCGGGCGGCGGTCTCCACCCTCAGCGGGAAAACGCCGCGAGGCGCTTCGACTTCGATCTTGCCCAGGATCGAATGCGAGCGGCGCTCGACCTCGGCTGCCATTTCCGTGTCGGAGAGCAGCGAGAGCCTGGCGACTTCGGCTGGATCGACCACGAACACCAGGCTCGAACGTCGTCGCGGCAGCGGCACCAGCGTGAAGGGACCAGCCTCGGCGTGGAATTCAGTCGAGGTATCGTGGTGGGGGCGGCTATGACCAAGGTTGAATGCGAGCGCGGTCTGCGGGTAGCTGCGGCCTCGCATGTCGATGCTGGCGGCGGCCCGACACAACGAGTGCCGTCCTTCGGCGCCGATTGCCAACCGCGCTGACAGCGCGGCGCCACCGTTGCAGCGGACGGTCACCTGCTCATCGGCGATTTCGACCGCGACGGCTTCATCTTCGATACGCCGAAGCGCGGCAAGTTCGCCGGCACGCGCTTCCAGCGCGGCAACGAGAAACCGGTTTTCCACATTGTAGCCAAAAGCATCGAGGCCGATCTCGCTCGCGGCAAAGCAAACTTCCGGCGCGCGTAGGAGTCGCGGCGTGTCGTCGACGATCCGCATCACCCGAAGCGGCGCGGCATGCTCGCAGCAAAGTCGCCAGACCCCGAGTGTGTCGAGCGCCTTGACCGACCCTGCGAGCAAGGCGCTGGTGCGAACATCTGACGCATTGGGCGACCGAGCGATCAGCACGGTCTCGACCCCGGCCGACGCGAGTGCGATCGCGGCTGTCAGGCCCGCTGGCCCGGCGCCGACGACTGCCACTTCCGCAGTCAAATGGTTCATGTCACCTCCACTCACTCGAGCCGCCTTCACCCCCCACAACATCTCCCCTGAAAACCCGGGACGACGATTCGATAACTCCCATTTGGGAACTTGGCGCGGTCGTGTGCATTGTCGGACTTTCGATGCCCGCCCCTGCGCGGGGCATGACAACGGCTAGCAAGACCGTATCATCTGCGACGTTCCCGTTGTGGACTTGCAAATAGATCAGGGACTTAGCGCGCGAGGCGGGAGAACAAACGTTCTCTTTGCTACCGGATTGCTACCATTTCACCGCGGCATTGATCGCGGCCGCCGCCTTGCCGTCGTCCTGCCGGAAGCGGTGCGCGTAGACGTTCAACGTGATCCCCGGCGTCGCGTGTCCGAGGCGCTTGCTGATGGTCGCGATGTCCACGCCGGCATCGATCAACTGTGAAGCGTGCGTGTGCCGCAGGGCGTGAAATGTAATCTCGGGCAGACCGATGCGGCCAGCGAACCGGCCCCACTCGCAACTGACATCGATGGTCGCGAGCGGACGGTCCTCGATGGTCGCGAACAGCAGCGCGTCATCGGGCAGCTTCCCGAGGCCGAGTTGCAGCCGTAGCTCAAGCTGCGCCTTGCGGTGCTTATGCAGCGCCTCGACCAGAATGTCGGGCATAGTGATGTCGCGCTTGCCGGCCTTGGACTTCGGCGCCTTGAACCTGATGCCAAACGCCTTGGTTTGTTCGAGCGTTTCGACAACGCGGAGCACCTTGCGATCAAGGTCGACGTTGGTCCAACGCAGCGCCAGCACTTCGCCTAGCCGCAAGCCGCCGAACAGCGCTACCAAGGCGACGGCGCCATAGCGCCAACCTGGCAACGCGGCCACTAGCGCAGGAATGTCGCGCACTATCGCCTGTTCTGTGCCCTCCAGCTTGGGCGCGGCCTGCTCTTTGCAGACGTTGCGGCTGACTAGGTCGTTTTTGGCCGCGTCCCTAAGCGCCTTCGATAAGACTCTGTGCGCATGGCCTATGGTGCGGGCGCTCACCGTGGCGCGTAGCGCCGTATGCCATTGCTCGATGTCGAGCGGCCGCAGCTTGCGCAGCACCTTGGCGCCGAGATGTGGCGCGATCTGATGTTTGAGAAGCTGCCGCTGGCGCTCTGCTGTGCGCGCGGTGATGTCACCGGCGGCCTCCCATTGGTCGATGCGCGCGCGCACGAAATCGGCCACCGTGGCCTTGCTCGGTTCGATGTAGTCGCCCCTGCCGGCGGCGGCGACAAGCTCAGCGCATTTGACCTGCGCCTGGCGCTTCGTGCCGGCGAAGCTGTGCCATTTGCGCTTGCGCTTGCCCGTGACTGGATCGCGCACGTCGAGGATGATTGCATAATGACCGGGCGAGCGTTCGCGAATGTGCCCCTTCATTTCTCTTCTCCGTCATCCTTCGGTTTGCTGACTGAGCTTTTGAGAGCGGCCAGGGCGCCATGCGCAACTTTCTGTTGCGCCCTCATAAGCCCACTGAAAGACCTGAGCGTCCCCTCGATCCTATCGAGCCTGTCCACCAGCGATGGACTCGTTTGATAAAGTGATTGGTTCAGCAGGTAGATGATCTCGGCATTCAATGAGCGTCCGTGGCGGCGCGCCGATTGCTCTAGGTCGTGGCGCAGGCCCTCAGGCAAGCGCACCATCGTTGGGTGCAGGTCGTCTGGCTTGCGCGCCATGTCGAAACTCCCCGCGATGATGCACCATGGCACAGAAAAATACTTTTCACAATGAAAAACTAGCACTTGACATTGGACGGCAGACGGCCCAAATGCTTTCAAAGTGTAAAGCGGCTGATTTGCCACAAGTCGGGGATACGGCGGATGGATCAAATCACGAAATTGCTTAATGAAAACGCGGTGTTACCACTCTGGCCGGAGGCCGGCAAGGTTCTGGGACTAAAGCGCGGGGTGACTTACGAGGCAGCTCGATCGGGCGAAATCCGAACCATACGGATTGGCCGCCTCTACAAGGTTCCTACCGCTTGGCTGCGCCAGAAGCTGGGCCTCGATGGGCCGGGCGTCGGAGCATGAAGTTCTCGCACTATCGCGACGCCTTCATATTGCTGGCATCACGGGACGAAAAGACGGGCGATCAGGTCTATGGCCAGCCCGGCGCAAAGATTGTCGTCTATGGCCAATGGTCTTGGCCAAGCATGTGCTTTTGGCTGATTCCAGTCGATTGATCAAAAAAATCCCCGGCCACGAAGGACCGGGGAAATTGAAAGGTTCTGACAGTGAAGAGTATGCCATTGCGCCGCAGGAGGCGCAATAGAAAGCGTGATTTGAATGCTATCCGTCGCGCAGAAATCGTCCGCCATGCCGTTCATGTGGGCGCGATGGACACCGAGGATCGGGAGCGATGGTTAGTTGCCTATGCGCTGCACAACCAGGGCGCCAAGGATCAGGTTTGGGGCGTGATACGGGCCGCTCAGAAAATGGGCGGCGAAATCACCAAGGCCGAGGCGATTGCAATCGTAGACGAAGCGGATGCGATTCCGCACGCTTGGGGAGCGGATCGTTTAGCCAAACACCTCGGCCTCACCTATGACCAACGGCGAACCCTGCGCATCACCACGATTGGGAGCGTCGATGTCAAGAAGCGCGACCGCAGGGAAATCCGCAGGGTCCGCGACAAGGTCAAAAAGGAGCAGAAGCGCCGTGCCAATGGCGCGCGTCCGCGGGCCGAATACGAGGCTAATTCAATAACAGCGCAGGCCAGGGCAGAAGGGGTAAGTCGCACGACGATCTATCGCCGCAAGCGCTCCGAACAGGCCAAGAACATGCCAGATGTTACAGGTGTGTCGGCAGCATGTTTACTTAGTGCTGAGGATGGACCTGTCTCACCGGCACGGGGAGCAGGGCCATCCGAGGGACACTTCGTGTCCAAGAAAGAATGCCCGCGTAGCGGGCGCGGCGTAGCCGCAACAGTAGGAGCAAGAGGACTTTCGTCTTCGCAGACAGCGACCACGATGGCTGCCGATATACATGCGTCATTACCTTTGGAGTTGAGGCTTTTGGCGCTTGGTTTGCCAATGCCTGAAGGTTTGGCGAGAGCGGCTTGATGATTAGTGGCTCAAAATCGCCCGAAAGGGCAAACGCGGCTAGAAAAGCGCAATACTTGCGCAATTTGGCCCAGCGCCCCGAAAAGCCCGCATTGGGTAATGGCCGCGTTCAAATAGCCGCGAAAAGGCTTTTAGGGCTCATGGAAGAGGTTTCGACGGCCGATATAGCACAATGGAGCCACGCGCGCCGTTTGCTGCTTAATGGGCTTGCGCTTGAGCCGCAGCACTATCGAGCTGTGCGCCGTGCGCTACGCCAGGTCGGCGCTATCCCATGCGGGCGGGGCAGGGGCATGGGCAGGCCAACGGTGTGGCGCATGGGTGATCGGCCTCGTGAATGGTAGCAAAAGCGGTAGCAAATGGTGTCTAAGTCATTGAAATCAAATGGGCGTTGAGCGGTCTGGGCATCCGATTGCGCGGGAATGCGAGGGAAGCGGCGGCCGACGGGGGAATATCCGCGGCGACCCCCCGGGGGTGTTTTTCGCCTGGAAGAAAGCCGGCCGGGTGGATCGGGGCCACCGGTCGACACGTACGGCCCAGGGGGGCCCAATCAGAATTTTTGGAGTATCGAATTCCTATATTTTCGGAGGACTAAAATGGCGGGATTTGTCTATCGTTGCTATTCGGCGGGTGGCCGCTTGTTATATCTGGGCCGGATCGCAGAGCACGGGGCAATTGCGCGCGAGCAGCCAAAATACCATTGGGGAAAAGCCGGTCATTCTTTTTCGGCCCGTAAAAATAACAAAGAAAAGAGGATGGCGGCGGCGCGCGCGTTGATAGCTGACATAGAATGGGGGAAAGGTCCTTGATTGCAACATTGAAATCACAAGAGAATTCTATTTCGGGGCACGATTTATGTCACCTGTAAAATGGCGATGATGTGGTATGCTCAAATTGGAAGATGGGAAATCTAATCTAATGGCAAAGCGGAAGGGGTCGGGCCTTGCCCGACGGCCCAAAGGCCTTTTAGGCAATGGCCGGGGCGGCCCGGTTGTAACCTGAAACCATGGAGCCCGAATCTGCCAAACGGCAGCGGTCCCGCGAGCGGGCAAGGAAGCGGAAGGCCCGCTGATTTTTGTCACCTGACGGGCATGCTAGAGTATTAATGGAGCACCGGGGGCGTAGCATTGCCTATTTACCTACAAATCTTGAAAGGCTTTCATGACTATTGCCCTTCGGCAGAGATGCCGAAACCAGCATTGCCGGTCAAAGCTGCCAGCGCCAGTCGAAAACCATCATCACGCCTTCTGCACTCGCGGCTGTTTCGAGTCCTTCTACCGGAACCGCTGTCTCGTCTGCGAAGACTCAATGCGGCGGAAGCGGGAGAGCCAAAAGCTCGGTAGCGGACACAAGCTTTGCGAACGGGAATATCGGAAATTTCCCCGTGTTTACGATTTTCCCGCCCATAAGGTCCCCAAGGTCCAGATTTCCGACGAGGGGTCCAGAAATGCCCATTCTACGGGCATTAAATTCGGCATCGAAGGCCACCCGCCCTCGCATCACTGCCTCCGCGAATGGTGGTGGGGCGATCCCGGCATTGGCGACCTGTCTCTCTACGACAAGGGCGGCCTGACCCTGGCTCGCATCGTACTGGAGAACGGCCGCTACCACCTACGGGCGCCGGTCACGTGGTCGCGCGTGTCGTGGCCCGATCTTGAGGGCGCCAAGCGGGGTGCTGAAAGCTTCGCCCTGGTGACGATGTCGCTGGACGCGGTCGATCCGAAGCTCGCCGCTCGCATCAAGCGGGATAATGAAACGGCCCATCCGATGGGGCCGCCGCTCAATCGGCGGCCATCGCGCGAGACGGCGGTCTATTCCGATTGGAAGCCAAGCGACAAAGGCGCAACGCGCATCGCACCAGATATTCCCGCCTTTTTAAGGAGGGCGTAGGAGCTAATAAATGCCGTTACCGCCCTCTACCGGGCACCCCCGTAGCGGGCAGCCGATATCGCAGACGTCGCCGGCACCAGCGAGGTATTCGCTCCCTGGCGCTTCGAGCCGCCGATGGGGCTGCTCAAGTCTCTCCCGCCGCTACAGCCCAGGCATATCAGGTCGCTAATAGTATTGCTCAAATGACCGCGCAAGAGGCTGCGCTATATACAGATATTCAAAGGCATGAGCAGCAAGTTTATAAACTTTTCCCCGAAGCGACCAGCTATGAGAAATTCGAGGAAACGAGGAAATCCAACCCCGCCCGGATCGAGGCCCTGCGCCAGGAAAAGCTAAGGAGTGACGCGGCAAAGCAGCAACTACAGGCGCTCACCACTAATAGGCAGGCCGCGCAACAACAGATTGCCTCCCGCCAACGCGAGCAGGAATTCCAGGCTCACGATAATTCTTTCAATGCGTGGTTGGCTGCTTCCCACCCGAATTTCAGTAAGGGGGCGCCTCGTGCGCAGCTCACGGAGGCGGTCAAGGATTATTTGCGCACTGACCTGGGTCTAACGGACCAAGAAATCAAAATGCATTATTCCCAGACTGGTTTGCTTCGGAGCGCCAGCGCCCAAAAGGCGATTTGCAACGGGGCTCTCTGGAAGATGTCGCAGGCCCGCGCGCGGGAAGTTGCGAGCAAGCGAGCGCTGCCCCCGGTGGGGCAACGTCCCGGGGTCTACAGGCCGGCGGGGAGTGCCGCTCTTGAAGATGTGGCCGCCCTTACCAAGGCCCTTGAAAATGCACACGGCGAGCGTGACGCATTGCGGATTGCCACCAAATTGAGCCGCGCCCGAAGAGCCGCGGGTATCTGACGAGGAAAAAAGACCATGCCGACAATTTATCCACTCCTTGGGGATCCGTATGAAATCACCGCGGACGAAGACGCCAGAATGCGCGAAACGTACAAGGTGGCGTTCGAGGACTCGCGCAAGCGTAGGGAACAAGAGACAGCAGACGCCAGGCAGGCCGCAGACTATCGGGCGGGACTCGACGCCATCGACAAGAATCTGTCCGCGCACTTGGGCCGGGAACTAAAGCTGGAAAACGCCAAGACCCGAGTAAGGGCGCAGCATAAGCAAGACTTCAAAGCGTTTCAGGCTTGCTGTGCCAAATGGGGATTGCCCGACCTACCAGCACCGCCGCAAGCGGTTGCAGTATTCCTGTCTGAGGAATCCGAGCGTGGCGCAGCCCATGTCTCGCGCTTGGCCCGTTCAATCTCGATTGTCCACACAGCTTGCAACTTCTCCGATCCCACCCGGGACATTCTTGTGCGCGCGCTTTTGAGGCTCGTTCGCACAGACAAATCATCGCCTCACAAGAAGGAACAGAAACATGGCTAAAGACCCCCTTCCCGACCAGCGCCGACAGAAGTTCACTAGCGGCACATATCGCGGCGCCTATTCCCAATTGGAGACGGATCGCACGTTCACCAAGTTCACCTCGAAAGATAGCCTCGAATCGAGTGGCGTGGTTGGCTCCGTTGATGCCCCCGATGTTGGTGGCGTAGACGACGGCCGCGGAAGTCCGAACCGTTAAACGCTCACAAAGAGCGAAACTGCGCTGTTCCTGATCTCAGCGCTAACTAAGGCCGCTGCGTGCGTCTTGTTGGGATGATTGTGCTCCTAAACCAGGATTGCGAAAGCGCGGCGGCCCCTCCCTAAAAAGGCTTGGCGCTGGCTTGCTTCGCGGCCGCCCAAGCCGCCGGCCCGTCCGGTCGTCGCGGCCGGACGGCCGGTCCCAACTTGGAGACGTTATGAAGAAATCAAACAAGCCCTCATTGGCTGACCGCATCAAGGCTATTGAAGACGAGACAGACGCCGAGCTTGACAGATTGGCGGAAGAATTGCGGCCGTCTAATGTTCCCGGACCCTCGCTGAGGCAGATGTGGTTGGCCCGAACGGGGGGCAATGTACTTAAAGCCTATCTACTAGTAACAGAAAAAGGATTATGAGATGACGATACCAGTATACGGAAAACAGAGAACCGTCACGGGCAGTTATAGCGGCCAGTCCGTCGAACGCAACACTTCCAAAGTCGCGGGCGATGTGCCGTGTGATTTGTCGACCCGCGACCGCGTGCGCGATGCCGGGGGCGGATCCGATTACAATTCCCTCCCCACCGACCGGCCCGGGTACTATGGGGGTCCGGATGGCTTCCTTATGGGAAAGCAGATTAGCGGCATTGACGAGGCCGACCCCGACGGCAGCCGCGCCCTGCAAAAGGGCTGGCATCGCAAGGCCGGCTTTTCGGCAGAGGTCAGCCGTGCCGGCAACCATCCCAGCAAGGGCACGACCAATATGAAGTCGCGCGGGACGGATACCGCCTCGCCCGGTCAGGGCTCTCCCGCAAAAGCGTCCTTCTCGTGGGAATGATGCCGACTAAATATTTCGAGCGTGGGAATACTATTGGCGCTGCAGGTCGGCCCAAGGGCGTCAAGAATAAGCTTGCGACGACCGTGCTCGCTGACCTCCTCGACGTGTGGGACGAACCCGTCACCCCAGGTTCTGACATCACCCGGGGCAAGGCCGCGCTCCGCGTCATGTCTCGCACGCACCCCGATAAGTTCGCCCAGCTCTACGCCACTCTGTTGCCAAGGGAGCTTTGGGTGCAGCCCGTTGCTGCCGAATTAGATGACGACGAGCTGGACAAAGTGATTGAAGCCATGCGCCAGCGTGTAATCGAGGCCCGTGAGGAGCGTAGCCTCGATCAAGCAGCGCAATTCAAGCTGGTGGAACATGTCAGATGACCCCGAAAAAATCGCCCTTGCGCTAAAAGAACTCGAACAGGAACGAGAGCGCAGGATAGGCGACAAGCTCCAAAACGGCACTGCCGTCCGCGGGTCGGTAGGCAGGGTAATCGGAGTCGCTGACAACAAGCACGCGGCTCCAGCCCGAGATGAAAAGGGCCGTGAAATCTTCTACGAGGTTGATACGATCATCACAGGCGTGCCAAGGAGCGGGCGGGATACTCCCGGCCTTCCGATGCAAGCGAGCAACGCGCAATCCGCCGAAGATGATCTGAGGCCCGACTACACCTCGCACTTGAAGAAGACCTACGCGAAGCCACCCCCGCCCCGCCCTAAGCCTCCGGCAGAGGCAGTCAAGCCGCCTGAGCCCGGGCCCATTCAAACGCAAGTGCGGGCGCCATCGCAGGATGGAAAGGACCCAGGAGAAGTAATCTCCGGTTGGTATGACATCCAAGTTGGGCAAAACGGACAACAACAAATTGTCGTTTGGGAACGCAGCGGTGGCGCTCCGGTTGGGCGAGCGGCCTACAATCCCGGCGATGATCCGAAAGTGATTGCCCGCCGCCTGTTGCGGGAAAAGAAGCGCGGCTCAAGCGGTTTCTACGGGCCGATCAGCTACAGCACACATTGAACAGGGCGCGCCGGAGTTTCAGGCCTCCGCAGCCCTTAGCCCTGGCTCGTTGCTTCCCCTCCAACGGGCCGGGGCACCCCTTCATTTGAAGGGCGGCCACCCTCTTTCGAGGTCCCACAGTGGTTTTGACTGTGGGGGTGGCATCACCGGCGCGCCGCCTCTACTTGCTTCTCAAGAAGAAAATGAGCGGCCAAGAGAGGATCACACGAATCCATTCGCGCAACCCGAGCGCACCGGGATAGTTCGCGTGCACCAAAAAAGCCAAGATCAGCCCGGAGCCAAGGTAGAGTCCGACCGCCGCACCACCGCTCCAGATAGTCGTGCTCACGCGGTCCGCCGTCGCCACCAGCCGAGAAGGCCACCGCTCGCAAACACCGGCCCCTGCCCTGAACAAGCCAGTTGCACCCTGAACTCTCCGCTGATGCGAGTACCGGATGGGGAATCCATTGGTTGGGTGCGGTGCAGAGTGTAATGGTCGAACATCAGGGCGTCGCCGGGCTCTAGCTGTGCCACGAGCCGATCATGATGAACGAAGTTCTGATCCACCCACTCATCGGTCCGCCCAGCGCCACTACCTGACGGGGGATTAAGTAGCGGAAGTTCCCGCATAAAGATATGCGACCCCGGAATGACTTCGAGCGACGGCAGCGAGCGACCTACGGATACCAGCGGAATCCAGATATTCACGCATGGATCGTATGACATCGTGCCAGCGCCGTCAGAGTCAATGTGCCAGGGGACGTGAGTGCGGCTCTCGCGATGGCGGCGAAATACGCAAATGTTGGGAATGAGTTTACACGGGCCAACCTCTTTGGTGGCCCGCGTCTCGACCATACCTAGGAACGGTATGAGCTCCTGTTCATCGATGCCGAACTGCTCAATGAGATGGACGCTGACCCCACCCCATGCCCTGACGCGCTCCTGGGCATCAACGTGCGCCGTGCCGTTATCCGCCGCAGCATAGGCGCGCTCTAGCAAGCCTTTGAGTGATGCGGCTTCTGCCCCACTCAGAAGTCCGCGCACAACGGCGACGCCTTTTGCTTGAAGTTCTGGATTCATCCTAGGCTGATTTTGGCCACCCAAGAGTCGCGTTCAAGCCCACGCTTAGCGCGTACGGATTAGCGCATGCGGTCACTCCATCATCATGATGTTGCGTCGTGAAGATTTATGTTGCCATACCATAGCATCGGAGCGGGGCCTTTTTGTTGCCCTGCTGCGATCTGCGCGTTAATGAGTACACGGCTTAGTGTGGAACAGATGCCCTACGCCGTGCGCAGGCGCCGGCTGTCCTCGATCACTCGCGCACCTTGTCGCAAGGTGATGGGCGTGCCCGGCCAGCGTTCACAGGCGGCGCGATAGGTGGCGA
>Ga0182033_10001899_pt1 | contig 10545 bp, 9 predicted proteins | sample tim00Cox0000000H_FD_125968 | JGI IMG/M metagenome (GOLD analysis project Ga0182033, IMG submission 125968) | Lab enrichment of tropical soil microbial communities from Luquillo Experimental Forest, Puerto Rico - timezero.00C.oxic.00.000.00H | ecosystem: Environmental > Terrestrial > Soil >...
CGGCTTTCCCTCGAGGAGGCGCGGCTGCTCCAGGATATTGCCGACCGGCCTGCCAATGGTGAGTTTCGCGTGCGCCTGAATTTGCGGAAACTGAGCGAGCAGGCCATGGACCAATTGAACCGACTGATGGCAGATTCACCGGGAAGCTGCCCGGTGGTATTTGAGTTGTGCCGCCCGGACGGCTCGGTGGCGGTCATGCGCGCGCGGCAGCGGGTGAATCCTTCACCTGAATTGGTCGAGGCGATCCGGCAAGTCTGCGGTGATCATGCCGTGGCTTCGGTGGGAGCATGAGAACGAAAGAAAAAGACAAGCTCGAAAAACGGCAGGCCGAACGGCAGAAGGTAATCGAGCATCTCGAGAAAGACGTCGAGGAATTGCGGCGCTTGTCGGGCAATGGCGACGGAGAAGCGGACTCCGAGCTGGAGCGCATCCGCCAGCAAGTCGCCGAGCTGCGGCGGGAGTTTTACATCCATCTGGGGCCGTGGCAGCGCGCGCAAATCGCACGGCACCAGCAGCGCCCGTACACGCTCGACTATGTCAATTATCTCTTCACCGACTTCATGGAGCTGCACGGCGATCGCGGTTTCGCCGACGACAAGGCCATTGTGGCCGGGCTCGCGAAATATCGTGGTCGGCCCGTGGCGGTGGTCGGCCACCAAAAGGGACGCGATACCAAGCAGCGCCTCGCGCGCAACTTTGGCCAGCCGAAACCGGAGGGTTATCGGAAAGCTTTGCGCGTAATGCAACTCGCGGCCAAGTTTGGGCGGCCCGTTCTCAGCTTCGTCGACACGCAAGGCGCGTATCCGGGGATCGATGCGGAAGAACGTGGGCAGGGCGAAGCCATCGCCAGGAACCTGCGGGAAATGGCGCGGTTGCCCGTGCCGATCATTGTGACCGTAACGGGCGAAGGCGGCTCGGGTGGCGCGCTGGCGATTGCCATCGGCGACAAAGTCAACATCCTCGAAAACAGCTTCTACTCGGTGATTTCGCCGGAAGGTTGCGCCTCGATTATTTGGCGCGATGCGACGAAAGCGGAGACCGCGGCAGCGGCGATGAAAATTACCGCGAAGGATTTGAAAGACCTGGGAATCGTGGACGAGATCGTTCCGGAACCCGACGGCGGGGCGCACACGGATCACGAAGGAGCGGCACGCTTGCTGGACCACGTCCTGGACCGGCAGCTCGTGGCGTTGACAAACGAGCCCATCCGCGTATTGCTCGGCCTGCGGTACGAGAAATTCCGCAAAATGGGTCAATTCTTCGACTTGCCGAACGGTTAGCGCCGCCCGGCGGGTTCATCCGGCGGTCAGTCTCCTAACCATCGGCAGTCGCGTAGCGCCGCGGCTAGTCGCAGGATGGTCGGACCGATGAATCTAACCCGTCGCCTTTTTTGGCCCCGTAGCATATTGGAAACGCGCGCGGCGAGTGTCGTTGTGCCCTCCGGTGCTGCGTTCTACTCTGTGGAAGCCCTCAACCCAGGCGAGGCGCAGCGAACAAGAGCTAGTGGCTCTGCCAGGTCGATCGGGAGAACCTTGCAGGTTTGTTTTCGATGAACCTTGCGGTTCAACCTGAGGATCTGGCCAAGTCCAGGGAGAACAGGAACCGTCCATGTCGGAGCCCTTCCGTCCTTACGAAAAACTGGTTGACATCGTTATCTTTGGAAAGAAGTTTCAGGTGCCGGAGCGCAATTCGTTGCTGCGCTGCTTCCAGTTCCTGAGCCCGGAAACCATTCCCTACGGGCGTTTCTGCTGGAATCAGGATTGCCAGTATTGCCGCGTGACCTGCCAGTTGCCCGACGACGACGAGCCGCGCGAGATGATCAGTTGCAAATTCATCGTCATGCCAGGCATGGAAATTCTCGAGATGAGCCAGGAATTGAGGTGGTGCCTGCGCGCGAAGCTGCCCTCCGACCTGCCTGTTTCGTCTTAAGCAGGAGAGGTTGCCTTGGCTACGTGTCCCCCTGGTCTGACCCAGACCTCGCCAAACCGACACCTCTGCAATATGGTCCATGGTAACGAGCCGCTTCCGCTCCTAAGACAATCTGCACCACATGCGTGCGGCTCGACGGCGAGGGGCCAGCGGAAGCTAGTCGTTGCGCAGGGCCTGCATAACGTCAACGCTGGCAGCGCGGGCTGCCGGCAAGGCAGACGCGATGACCGCAGCGGCCAGAAGCACAACAGCCGAGCCAACAATCGGAAACGCGCTGGGCATAACTAGGTCAGGGAAATAGCGCTCCGCAAAACGCGCAAGCAAATACCCGCCGAGTCCACCTGCAACGACTCCCACAACGGCCATGATCACGCCTTCTCGAACGACTTCGGCGAGCAGGCGCTTTGGCGGAGAGCCCAGAGCGAGGCGAATCCCGAACTCGCGCGTGCGAGCGCTAACGGAAAAGGCCAGGACGCCGGCGACGCCGACGAGCGCGATCGTGAGCGCCACGCCCGCAAAGATGCCGAAGACGACCGTATTCAAGCGATTCGGCGTCAGGACCTCGGCACGAATGTCTTCGAGCGTTGCGGCGCGCTCCACGGGTTGCTCGGGGGACATGCCGCGAATGATGCGTGTGACCGGTGTAACGAGTGAATAGGGATTCGCGCTGGTGTGAATGAAGAGGCGTCCGCCAAACATAATCCCTTTGCCAAAGACGCTATAGATGGTGAGGGTAGGCTCCGGAACGACGTGATCGTCGTCAATATCGGCGGTGACGCCAATAATGCGCTCCGGCTCGGACTTAAACCCGGGAAGGAATTGCAACACCGGATCGGTCCAATAGACATGGCGATCGATGGCGTCCTGCCCGGGGAACATGCGCTTGGCAAGGCTCTCACTGATGATGACGACGGGCTCCTTGCTTTGGCTGTCGAGGTCGTTGAAATCGCGGCCCGCGAGGGTGGGCACGCCGAGCGCGGCGAAAAATCCGGGAGAGATGGTGCGGAAATGTGCGCGAGGATCATTTTCCGGGCTAGAAACGTGACCGTCTGCGGAGAATTTCAAGCCGGGGCCGTCGCCGCCGGTATCGCGCCAGGGAACCGACACACCGTAAGCGGTCCTAATCACCCCCGGGAGATCATCCACGCGGCGAATCACGTCTTTGTAGAAATTGACGACTTCTTGCGGCTTCTTTCCGTACTTCATGGTGGGGACGTTGATGGCGAGAACATGCTGCATATCCAGGCCGGTTTGCGCGGTTTGCAAGGAGATGAGCGTTTTGAGAAGCATGCAGGCGCCGGCGAGGAGCACAAAGGACGCGGCAATTTGGACGACGGCGAAGCTGTGCAAGCGGCGGCTCGTGCCGCCGGTGATACGGACGCTGCCAGTAGCGAGCCCTTGAGTTTGCGTAGTGTTGGCGGTAGGCAGACGCGGAACGTAGGCGAGGAGCACGGCCGCGATAATGGCCAGAATGGCGCCGACCCACAGCATGCTCGAGTCTACGGTGAGGTTCAGGGCACGAACAGAAAAGCGCGAGGCGTACCGGGCAAGAACGTCGAGCAGCGGACGCGCGATGATTACGCCCAACGCAGCGCCAGCGGTACAAAGAACGAGACTTTCTGCCAAGAGCGTTCGTCTCAAGGCGCTAGCGCCGGCGCCAAGGGCGGCGCGGATGGTCAGTTCCCCTTCGCGGCGAACCGTGCGGGCCAGGATGAGGTTGGCCGCGTTCGAGCAGGCAATGATGAACACCAGGGCGGACGCGGCGAGAAGAACGAGGAGGACCGTGCGAGCACCGGAAGTAATCTCGTCGCGGAGGAGCTTCGCGTCAATGCGGTAGTCGTCCCGAGCCGGATAGTCAGCGGCATGGTCTTTCTTCATCGCGGCGTGGACCAACCGCAACTCCGCGCGAGCCTGGTCGAGAGTCGCACCAGGAGCGAGTCGGCCGAACAATTCGGTCATGCGGTGAACGCGGCCAGTAACCATGGTTGCAGATAGATGATGCTCGCTGGTGACCACGTTAGCGATGATTTCCGTGTCTTGCGGATAAGGAACGCAGGGTTCGAGAACCCCGATGACCGTGGCCGGACGCGCGTCAAAGCTATCGAGGCGAACGGTTTTACCGATGACGGACGGATCCTTCTTGAATGCAGTGGACCAGAAACGATAGGTCAGGACAACTACGCCAGGGGCTTTGGGGCCGTCGTCTTGTGGGCCAACCAGACGCCCAAGAACGGGGTGGAGACCCATGACCTCGAAATAGCTGCCGCCAACAACTCCAGCTCGAACTTCGCGAGGTTCACCCAGGCCCACCATTGTAAAACCAATCACCGAGAAGTCCCCAAATTCCGAAATCGTCTTGACGCTAGCCTCAAGGTCCTTGATATCGGGGACGGAGAACAGCGCATTCTCCATGCCCATACCGGTTGCGCTCTGGCGGATATAGACAAGGCGGTTCTCGTCAGCGTTTACCAGCGGGCGGAGGAGAACGCCACGCACGAGGCTGAAGATGGCGGCGTTGGCGCCGATGCCGAGGGCCAGGGTGACGATGACAGTTAGGGAGAGACCTTTGGCCCGCATGAGGGAGCGCAAAGCGAGTCGCAAATCTTGCACGAACTGCATCAGTGCATGCATCGGTCACCCCATACAAGGTGCGCAGATTTCGATATCCCCTCGGAGCTTGGCGGAAATAGAGTTTTCAGCCCGAAGAAGGCAAGGTCGTCGCTCGAAGCCTGCCGGGAGCGGCTTCCCATCCCCTTGGTCGATAGCGCCCCCAACATCCGCCTAAGACCATAACGTGGCTCGCGCGGTCCTGTTTCACAACCCGAAGACCGGCGCGGGGAGGTGGAACGCCGACCGCAGTAGTTGTAAAGTGGGCTCTGGCGGCAACTTGGGTTGCAGCATGAGGGTGTCGAACTCAACCGATTTGTGGTGCGACGGGTGCGGGCAGGCGGCCTCGGCCGAGCATATCGCGCGAAGATTGCGGCGGCTCGAATGGGCGACGCGCCATCGGCCCGTGCACATCCATACGCTTTTGTTGGGCGGCGTCGCTCCTCGTGAGGACGCGGAGCTTCTCTATGCGCCGGGCGACGAATTCCGTGGAGAGGCTGCCGATCTGCTGAGAGCTGTGGGAATTTCCACCGCAGGAAAGGCGCCGGCGGACATTCGTCGAGAATTTCAGGGGGCCGGATTCTTTCTGACGCATCTTTTGGAGTGTCCGGTCGAGCAGCGCGTGGTGTGCGATGTCCAGACGGGCCGCGGGGCAACCGATCCGACCACTTTGCTCCGTGCACATCTCCCGTCGGTCGCCTCACGAATCCGGCGTTCCCTCAAACCGCGGCGTGTGGCCCTGGTCACAGAGGTCCCGTCGGCGGTTGTCGCGGAAATCGTTTCGATGAATTTGGGCTGTCCGGTTGTATTGGACGACGGGAGGCCATTTCGATTTACCCCGTCGACCGGAGGGGTGACTAGCTCTCGGCTCCAGGAGATCCTTTCCGAGGCAGAGAAGGCCTGAACGGTAGTACAGCGTGAGGACCGTGCGGCCGATCCTGTACTTCATGGCATCACAAGGAGATAGACCAGTGTTTCGGCTGTGGTAGAATCGAGTGGGAAGAGAAGGACATGAAAAAACAAGCAAAGTTCGGCGTAGGCATCGGAATCATCGTGGTAGCGCTGGGGTTTCTCGCCTGGCTCGGGTACGGCGAGAGCAAAACCTATTACCACACCATTGCCGAACTCGAAACTTTGAGCGGATCCGCAAGGACACAACGGATGCGCGTTGCCGGTACCGTGGAGGAAGGGAGCATCCGACACCTTTCTGGGCGCATTGATTTCGTGCTGGAAGGAGAAGGAAAGGCCCTTCCGGTTACGTACATTGGCGCGGATCCCTTGCCGGACACGTTTGCGGACAAGGCGCAAGCCCTTGTGGAAGGCCGCCCCGGCCCGGACGGCCGGTTTGTGGCGGAGCACGTTCAGGCGAAATGCGCCTCGAAGTATGAAGCGGCCCCTGGAAAGGACAACAAGGGCGCCGCTGCAAGTTCTACCCAGAGAAGCAGTATGTAAGGAGACCCGGGACGACCGGGGGAGAGGCGGGATCGCTGTGGATGTATTTGGTTCCTTTGCGCTCCTTTTGGCTTTTGTGTGCGCCGTGTACCCCGTTGTCGGCGGCATCGCGGCGATCGTCACACGCCATCCGCTCCTGGTGAAAAGCGCGCGCCAGGCAGGAATGGCCACCTGCGGTCTGATTTTCCTTGCGACCTTTAGCCTCGAATACCTGTTTTTTACCGACAATTTTTCCATTGCCTACGTGGTTTCCCACAGCAACCGGGACCTTTCCACGTTTTATAAAATTGCAGCGCTGTGGTCGGGGATGGAGGGCTCGCTGCTTTTTTGGAGCTTCCTCCTGGCCGTCTACGTTCTCTCCGTATTGATCGCCTACCGCAATAAGAATGGCGAGTTGATGCCGTATGTCGGCGTGGTCATGGCCGGCGTGCAACTCTTCTTTCTGACGCTGAACAATTTTGTGGAGAGCCCGTTCAAGGCGCTGGCTACGCCCGGGGCAGGGGGCGTGATGAACTTCATCACGCGAGCCGACGGCAACGGGTTGAACCCGCTTCTGCAATACCCGGAGATGGTCATTCATCCCCCGAACCTGTATTCCGGTTATACGGGCTTCACCATTCCCTTTGCGTTTGCTCTCGGGGCGTTGCTGGCGCGCTACCCGGGGGAGAAGTGGATCCACTTGACGCGCAAGTGGACGATGATTGCCTGGATGTTCCAGTCGATGGGAATCCTTCTTGGCGCGCACTGGGCGTACGCGGTGCTCGGCTGGGGCGGGTACTGGGGCTGGGATCCCGTGGAAAATGCCTCGCTGCTGCCCTGGCTGACGGGCACGGCTTTTCTGCATTCGGTGATGATGCAGGAGAAGCGCGGGATGATGAAAGTGTGGAACGTGTGGCTGGTTTTTTGCACTTTCCTGCTATGTATGCTCGGAACATTCCTCACCCGCAGCGGCGTAGTCAGTTCGGTACACGCGTTCGCGCAGTCGAACATCGGGCCTTGGTTCGTTGCCTTCATGGGCATCACGCTGGCGGTGTGTTTGGGCGCCTACTTGAAGAACCGCGATTACCTGGCAAGCGAAAACCAACTGGATTCGGTAATCTCGCGCGAGTCGAGCTTTCTGTTTAACAATCTGCTTTTCCTGGTGGCATGCGTCGCGGTGCTTTCCGGCACGCTGTTTCCCGTCTTCTCGGAGTGGTTCACCGGCAACCGCATCAGCGTCGGTGCGCCGTACTTCAATCGAGTGAATATTCCCATCGGGTTGTTGATTCTGTTTCTGACCGGGGTCGGACCGCTTCTGGCGTGGAGAAAAACTTCCAGGGAAAGCCTGAAACGGAACTTCGGCTGGCCCGTGCTGATCGGCTTGCTGGCAGGCGGGGTAGCTTTCGCTTTGGGATTCCGCGCATACTATTCGCTCGCGAGCCTGATCCTGTGTGTCTTCGTGGCCGCCACGATTTTGCTCGAATTCTACCGGGGCTCGCGAGTGATTCGCGCGCGTTCGGGCGCTTCGTTTGCCGCCTGTGCGATTGACTTGACCATGCGCAACACGCGGCGGTATGGCGGGTACATCATTCATATGGGCATGGTGTTCGTATTTTTAGGGCTGGCCGGGACGGCGTTCAACCGCGACGTGCAAAAGAGCATGCAAGTGGGCGACTCCATGCAGATTGGCCCGTACACGCTGGTTTTGCAAGCGACGGACAGCAAACCGGAAAAGAACTACACGGCGCAACGCATGATGGTGGAAGTGTTGCGCGGCAACCAGCCGATGATGATGCTGTTTCCCGAGAAGCGGAATTTTCTCACCAACAAAGAGAACGGGACGATGGTGGCCATCTACTCCACGCTGAAAGAAGATTTGTACGTGGTGTTTGCCGGGATCGATCCGGATACGCAACAGCCGGTGATCCACGCGTATCTCAATCCGCTCGTGAAATGGATTTGGTTTGGTGGCGTCACGGTGGTGTTTGGTACGCTGATCGCGCTCTTGCCAAATCGCCGCTCGGTGCTCGTGTTGGCACCCGCACAACAACCCTCGACAGTCGAGCCGGTGCCGCATGGCGTCGTCGCCTCCCCCATTTTGCGAGAAGGCCATGACTAGAAACCGCGCGCTCCGCCGAACCCTCGTTCTGCTGGGGATGGCCACGCTGCCATTGATTGTTCCGGTTGGGGCACAGCAGTTTTCTGATCGTGCCAAGAAAATCGGCTTTCAACTCAAATGCATGTGCGGCTCGTGCAGCATGACGGCGGCGGGCTGCTCGCATCCCGGTGGCGAGTTCTCCGGCCCGTGTCCCACGGCTAAGGGAATGTTGCAGGAAGCCGATCAGCACGTCGCCAAGGGCGAAACCGACGAGCAGATCGTCCAGGCGTTCGCGCAGGAATTTGGAACCACTGTGTATGCGGAGCCGCCGAAATCGGGATTTAGCCTGGTGGCCTGGGCCATGCCGACGGTTTACCTTGTGCTCGGCGCGCTGGTGGTGATTTTCGTGATTTCGCGCTGGGTGAAAAAGAACGCGTCGGAAACTACCGCCAGTGCCGTTCCGGCACCGCCCATAGCACCGGAACTTTTGGAACGCGCCAGGAAGCTGGCTGAGCGCGCGACGGAGGATTGAGCTTTGGCGGCGACTCCTCTCTTTGCAGCCATGCTGGCCGACTCGGGAGACTGGGCGGTTCTCGGAGCCTGCCTGATGCTCGCCGTCGCCGTCGCGCTTTTCATTTTCTACATTCAGCCGGACGCTTCCGATCTTGCGCCGCACCGCACGAAGTTGGACCAGCTGCTCGAACGGCGCGACACGATTTACGACAATCTGCGGGATTTGCGCTTTGAATACCGCTCCGGAAAATATTCGGACAACGACTTTGAGGCCATGAAAGCGGCTTTGGAAAATGAGGCGGCGCTGGTGCTGTCAGAAATCGATCAAGTAACCGAAGCACAGGTGCGGCGCCCGCGCGGCGCCCATCCCGCGGACCGGAGTGCGCAATGATACCTCGGACGGCCCGTCTCGGTCGAGCTGCTGCGCTGGCCTTCGCGTGGGGCTTGGCGTCAGTTGGAACGGCGCAAGCGGGCACCGTGCGCGGAGCGGTGAGAAACGGGACCACGGGCCAACTTGCTGCCGGCGTGGAACTTACCCTGGTGCAGCCGATGGGCGGCATGAAGGAGCTGGCGCACGCGAAGAGCGGTCCGCAAGGCGAATTCAGCTTTGACAGCCCGAATGTCGGCACGCAGCCGCTGTTGATACAGGCGATGTATCGCGGCATCCGCTTCAATGCCGCCATACCGCCGGGCAATAGCAACGCCACCGTGCAATTGGACATCTACGAACCCTCCAAGGATCCCAAGACGATTGACGTTACGTCGCACTTCGTGATCTTCCAGTCAAACGGCGCGACCTTGAAGGTCGCGGAAGAATATCAGGTCGAAAACAAATCGCAACCGCCGCAAGCGTATTTCCGGGCGGATGGAACGTTTGACTTTGCCTTGCCGGAACAGGGAGAACTGGAACGCGTGGATGCGGCCGGACCGGCGGGAATGCCCGTACAACAACTTCCGATCGACAAGAAGAAGAATCGCTACTCGATCGCGTTTGCGTTTCGCCCGGGCGACAATTCGGTGCGTTACTCCTACGATGTCGCGTATCCGGGCAACACCGCGGCGCTGAAGATTCCGACGGTTTATCCAGGAGGCAGGCTTTTGCTCGTCGCTCCACCTACCATGCAGGTTACCGGTGAGGGGTTTTCGGCGGCTGGACAAGAGCAGGGGATGAATCTGTACCTGCGGCAGGACGTTCCGGCCGGAACTCTAGTGGCCGTGAATATTTCGGGCACGGCGCCCGCCGCTGGCGCAGCGGCGGGGTCGGATCAGGTGCAACAGGGCCGAGACGCCCCGGAAGGCGGCGCAGAGATTCAACCGGTGCCAGGCAGGCTGGACGCGATGAAATGGCCGTTGCTCGGCGGATTTGTGGTGGTGTTTGGGGCGTTTGCGTACCTGCTTTCTCGCAAGATGGTTGTGCCGGTTAATGGCGTAGAAGTCGCCGCGGTAGCCGGGGGAGCCGCAACAGGAAAGTCTAAGAAGCCGAAAGCGCAGCCCGCAGCGCCTGCGCAAGTATTACCCGCTGCACCGACGGCGAAAGCTACGAGTTTGTCGGATGTGGATGCGGCCGTTGGCACGAGCCTCGACGCGCTGAAAGAGAGGCTCTTCCGGCTGGAATTGCGACACCAGGCGGGAACGATCACCGAAGAGGATTACGCGCAGGAGCGCGCGAAAGCGGAGAAAGTCTTGCGCGACATGCTGCGAGGCTGAAAGGCTCCCCCAGAACGCCGTCGGCCTCAGCAAATTCCGGAGCGCCGAGGGCTGGTCAAGGTTAAAGGGCTGAGGTTCAAGTCGGAATAGCAGTGGACCATTTGTCGGCACGGTCTTCGATGACACGTGATACCCCGACTTTATAGAAATACCAAAACAAAGAGCTTAGGATTGGCAGTTCGTAAGTATATGAAAACAAAGGGCGGCGTTACCAAACATCGGGGTGTGTTGCGGCCCATCGGCATCCTTGAGGCTGCCCG
>Ga0182033_10001904_pt1 | contig 10537 bp, 12 predicted proteins | sample tim00Cox0000000H_FD_125968 | JGI IMG/M metagenome (GOLD analysis project Ga0182033, IMG submission 125968) | Lab enrichment of tropical soil microbial communities from Luquillo Experimental Forest, Puerto Rico - timezero.00C.oxic.00.000.00H | ecosystem: Environmental > Terrestrial > Soil >...
TCCGTCCACTCATCAAAGGATGCTATCGGAGCCAGCCCTGCGGAACGCAGCGATGCAAGCCTGTCCTTCCAAATCGGCCGCAGCCGCGCTCATGAGCACGTCGATGCGCCGCACCCGCTCGCCCTGCTGCGCACGCGCCGCGAGCGGCCACGCCGCCGCGCCGCCAATGAGCATAATGATCTCGCGACGATTCATTCGATCACCTCGTCGGCGCGCGCGAGCAGCGTCGGCGGCAGTTCGAAGCCGATCGCCTTCGCGGTCTTGAGGTTGATGACCAGTTCGAACTTGGTCGGTGTTTGCACCGGCAGGTCGCTTGGCTTCTCGCCCTTGAGGATACGATCCACATAGCCGGCCGCGCGCTTGTACTGGTCGATTTGATCAGGCCCGTAGGAGGCGAGGCCACCGTGCGAAGGGTAGTAGCGGAACGGATAGACGTTCGGCAGGCGGAGCCGCGTGGCTAGTGCAATGATCTGATTGCGATGAATGAGCGCCGACGCGCTTGCCGTCACGATCAGGCCGCCGTTCGGCTCGCGGGCGAATGCAACGACGGCGCGCTCGATCTCGCTGGCGTCGCGCGTATGGATCGGGCGCAGCTCGACCCCCCGAGCGACGGCGCCACCGAGTCGCCTGCTATTCCCGCGGTCAGTATAGCTAGTGTCGATGACGCCCGGGCGCCGGCGTCGCCTCGCCCACGCGATCGCTCTCGAATCGCAGCAGCTTGACCACGCGATCGCGTACCGTGCCGGACAGTTCCAGCCGAAGCGCCCAGTCGCCGTACATTTCGAGCGCAATGCGCGCCCGATACGTGCCCTTGTCCTGCTCCTCGGTCGCCTTCACCGGCCGCATATTATGGGCCGCCGGCATCGAAGGCATGTCCGCTCCCACCGTCAGTGTGAGGCCCGACAAAGGTTCGCTCGTGCGGGCATTGGCGAGCTTGATAATGCAGTCGTATTGGAGCTTCTCGGCCGGCTGGCAGCTAACGTCGGCCTTGGCCCGGATCTGCGCATGCGCGTTTTCGAGACCGCAAGGCGCAAGCATCGCGAGCGTGGCTATGACGTAAGATGCCGACTTCACGGCCATCCTCCAGTCGCTCAGGCGCTGTTTCCCCTCGGTTTCAGGCTTGACCGCCGTGCCCATAGGGAAACTCGCCGCCAGCCACGGCCGATCTTGTGCACCACCATCTCGTCGAGCAAACCGCGCGGGCGCACGATCAACAGCAAGGCAACGAGCCCGCCGAAGATGATCATGCGATACCCGGCCAATGCTCTTATGGATTCCAGCAGGCCGATGTCGATCAGAACGCCAAGCAGCGGACCGAATGCGGTCCCCAGCCCGCCGATCAAGCCGTAGGCGAGGCTGTGAACGCCGAGCATGATATCGAAAATGCGTGGCTCCACATAGGTCGTCAGGTGGGCATAGAGCCCGCCGCCAATTCCGGCGAGCGTCCCAGCGATCCCAGCGGCGAGCACCTTGCGGCGCGCGACGGGAATTCCCTGCAATTCGGCGAGTGTTTCATCCTGGCCGATCATCCGGAAGATGACACCGAGCCGCGAGCGTTCCAGCAGCAGCAATCCCAACATCGCCGCCGCGAGCAATGAATAGATCAGCAGCAGGAACTGAAAGGCGTCGATGTTGTGGTCGAAGATGTAACGAATGTTGCGAAATCCGTCGGTCCCGTTGGGCCCGATCAACTCGCCGTCGATCGAAATCTGATAACGGAACAGCTCGAAGAGAATCCGCACCATCTCCGCGAACGCCAAGGTCGCGATCGCGAAGTAGAGGCCGTGCAGCCGCAGCGTCGGCACACCGACAAGCAGCGCTGCGGCACCGCTGACCGCTGCGCCCCAAACGAGGGCCGCTGCTAGCGACCAGCCCCACAAGGCGGTTGCTATTCCCGCGGCATATGCCCCGATCGCGAAAAAGGCTTGCTGGCCGAAAGAAATCTCTCCGGTCAGCAGCAGTAGATAGGCTGACAGCGCGACGAACGAGATGACGCCGATATTGGACAATACCCCGATGAGATAGTCGTCCATGGATCAAGCCTTCGGCGGCATCGCGGGTTCGGGCGCGCGGCCGAGCAATCCCCGCGGACGCACCACCAGAAATGCAAACAGCACGACATAAGCGACGAGATCGCGAATCTGCGGCCCGAAGTACCATTGGCTGTTAACCTCCACGATGCCCAGCAGCAATCCGCCGACAACCGCGCCGGGGACGGATCCGAGTCCCCCGATCATCATGGCGATCAGGCCCTTCAATGTCGCCCACATACCGAACATCGGCGTGACCTGCTGGTCGACCGCAAGCACGAGGAAGCCGGCAGCGCCGCCGACCGCCGAGGCGCCCGCGAATGTCAGCAGCACGGCCGTCCGCACATTGATCCCGACCAGATGAGCCGCGACCGGGCTGCCAATGATGGCGCGCAAGGCAAGGCCGAAACGCGTGTGATAGAGCGCGAGATGCACGGCCGCCGCCAGTGCGAGCGCGCAGACCAGCATGATGAGATGATCGACTCGTACCAGGAAGGGCCCGAATTCGAGCGGCGCGACGGTTGCGAGCGGTGGAAAGGGATAAGTATGGCGGGGCAAGACCAGGATCGCCGCCTGCTCGAGCTGCATCCAGATCGCGAAACTGGACACCATTGATGCGATGGCGGCGCCGGCTTTCATCGGCGCGAAACAGAGCCGCTCGACATAGATTCCGGCGATCACCGCCCCGAGAACCACGGCGCTCGCAACCGCGAGCGGCCCGGCCCCGTAGTACAAATAGAGGACGGTTCCGAAATAGCCGCCAATCATGATGGACGGGCCATAGGCCAAGTCGAGCCTGCGCATCACGCCGAAAATCAGGGTGAAGCCGAGCGCCAGCAGCCCGTAGGACGAGCCGATCATCACGCCGTCGAGGGTGTTCTGGACGAGGTCGATCATCGGCCTCTACCGCGGTTGCGTCAGCCGGCCGCGCGGCGCGTCCCCAAATAAGCGCGTTGGACGACCTCATCTTCGGCCAGCTGGCCGGGCATTCCCCTGAACGTGATGCGCCCCTGCTCCATCAGCAAGAAACGATGAGCCACCTGCAGGGCCATGTGCGCGTTCTGCTCGACCAGGAAGATGGTGGTTCCGTCGCGATTGAGGTCGCGGACGATATTGAATATCTCCGTGACGACAAGGGGCGCGAGCCCCAGCGACGGCTCATCCATGAGCAGCACGCGCGGCCGCGACATGAGCGCGCGGGCGACCGCGAGCATCTGCTGCTCCCCGCCGGAGAGAGTGCCGGCCAATTGCTCGGTCCGCTCGTTCAAACGTGGAAAGAGGGCATACATCCGCTTGAGATCGGCATCGATGCTGACCTTGTCGTTGCGCTGATAAGCGCCCGCGAGCAGATTTTCGCGCACGCTCATCTGCGGGAAGACGAGCCGGTTCTCGGGCACGAGCGCGATGCCATGCGCGACGATTCTGGCCGGCGAGAGTCCGACCAGTTCGGTGCCGGCGAGCCGGATCGAGCCGCGGCGCGGATGTAAGAGACCGGCAATTGTCATCATCAACGTGGTCTTGCCCGCACCGTTGGGGCCGAGCAGGCAGGTGATTTTTCCAGTCTCGACCTGCAGCGACACGCCTTTCAGCGCGTCGATCTTACCGTAGGCGGTGACGAGGTCGGATATGTCGAGCATCTCAGTCCTCATGCGACCGCGGCGCTGCCGAGATAGGCCTCGCGCACCGCGGGGTCCGCCTGAACGAAAGCAGGCGTTCCTTCCGCGATCTTCTGGCCGAAATTGAGCACGGCGACGCGGTCTGCCACCGACATGACCAATTCTACATGGTGCTCGATCAAGACCACGGTGATGCCATCCTGGCGCAGCTTGCGGATTCGGCTGTCGAGTTGATCGACTTCCTCGGCGTTCATACCCGCTGCCGGCTCGTCGAGCAGCAGCAAGACGGGCTTCGCAGCAAGAGCACGGGCGAATTCGAGCCGCCGCTGCTCGCCGAATGCCAGATTGGCTGCCAATTCATCACGCTTGTGCGCAAGATCGAAAAACTCGAGCGTCCGGTTGATCTCCTCCCACGCGCCGTTCGAGCCGCCAAACCAGCGGCGGAGAAAATTCTGGTTGCGCTGCTCGCCGGAATTCTGCGCGACCCAAAGATTCTGCCAAACCGTCAATTGTCCAAACAGGCGTATATTCTGGAACGTGCGTGCAATTCCAAGCGTCACACGCGCATGCGGCGGCAGCCGAGAGATGTCGGCACCGTTGAAGACGACGCGGCCTGCGGTGGGGGGAAGCAAACCGCATATGAGATTGACGATCGTGCTCTTGCCCGAGCCGTTCGGGCCGATCAGGCCAACGATTTCCCCGCGCGCAACGGCCAGATCGATGCCGTCGACCGCGCGGACGCCTCCAAAATGCTTGGTGAGCCCCTGCAGATCAAGCACCGTTGCCATCCTTCCTCGGGACGATCAGCCGTTTGAGGGCAAGCACGGCCCCGGCGTCGAGCAATCCGCGGGGGCGCACATTCATCGCGAGCACGATCAACCCGCCGAACAGCAGATTGCGCCAATCGCCCATGAAGCGAAGACCTTCGATCAGGAAGCCCTGGACGAAGACGACGGCGAGCAGGGTTCCGAACACATTGGAAAGACCGCCGAGAATCGGATAGGCGATGGCGAAGGTCGCCAGCACGACGCCGAACTGCAGATGCTCGATATGCGTCGTGTAATGCGCGAAAATGCCGCCGCCGATGCCAGCGATGACGCCGCCGATCGTCATCGCGGAGACCTTTACGGCAGTAATGTTGATGCCGGCGCTTTGTGCGGCGAGCTCATCCTCGCCGACCGCACGCAATACGGCGCCGGCGCGCGATCGATCCAACCACCATACGCCGGCCATCACCAGGGCGACCACCGCCCAGATGAAGAGCATCACGTCAAGCGTCGTCCAGCCATGCTCGGGAAAGTAGCGGATCTGGCGGAAGCCCTCGGCGCCGTGGGGACCGAGTTTGAGATTTCCGGCCTGCACTTGATAGGTGAAATTGAAGAAGAACAGACGCACGGCCTCTCCGAATGCGATGGTCGCCACCACGAGCATCAGGCCCTTCACCCGCAAGGCGGGGAACCCGACGGCGCAAGCCATCACGCCGGCGACCACGGCAGACGCGCCGAGGGCGGGGACAAGCGGCCATTGCGCGAGCACCGTAAGCATGCCGGCGACGTACGCGCCGATCGCAAAGAAGCCGGCCTGTGCGAGACTGACCTGGCCGGTGAGCAGCACGCAATAGGCGGACAGTCCGAGCAGCGTATGAACGCCGATGATCTGCATAAGTCCGAGGTAAAAATCCATCGGGTTGTGCCCCGCCTTCAATCCCGCCCAACCGGCATCGCAAACATGCCGCCCGGCCGGAAAATGAGGAAAGCGAACAGCAACAGCATGATGTAGAGATCGCGCTCCGATACGCCGCGGAAGAACTGAAAAGCGTTTTCAAGACCGCCGACCACGAGACCGGCGATGATGGCGCCCGGGATGCTCCCGAGCCCTCCGATCACGGTGACGATCAGCCCCTTGACGGTCAAAGGCAGCGAAAGCAGCGGCGACAGCATGCCGATGGCCGCCCCTGTCATGGCTCCGGCAATGCCGCCGACCACGCCGGTAATGACGAATGTGACAACGTTCACCCGCGTGATGCTGATGCCGCAGAGCTGCGATGCCGTGGGCTGCTGCGACACGGCGCGAGTGGCGAGGCCGAGCCTGGTTCGATAAAGCAACAGCAGCAGGACAACCATGCACGCACAGCTCAGAGCGAAGACGAACATCAGATCGCCGCGCAGATTGAACGGCCCTGCCGAAACGATCACGTCGGAAAACAGCGCCGGATAATTGAGCGGAACGCCGGCCGTCGTGTGCACGATGATTTCATCGATCAGGAGCAGCAATCCGACAGTGGACATCAGGGTTGCCAGCGGGTTGGCAAGCGGAATGAACTTGAAGCCGACGAGATAAACGAGGCCGCCGATGACTCCGCCTGCCGCCGCCGACGCCAGGAATACGAGGATCGCGGGCGCCTTGATGCCGGCGACGATCAGAAGGCTCGCGTAAGCGGCTCCGATCGAGGCTGCGGCATAGGACAAGTTGATCTTGTGCATCACGCCGAAAACGAGCGTGAAACCAATTCCCAGCAATGCATAGGTCGCGCCGAACAGCACGCCATCGGCAACCGACTGCACAGCGTCGATCAGGTCGAGCACGTCCACGTCAATGGCCGCAACTGGTCAGTACCGATGAATGATTGACAGCAAGGCGACTGATTGACAACAAGGCGGCGGACCGCCGGTGCGGCCCGCCGAAATGCTCGGGCCGCTTCACGACGATGGCTTGTGCAGGACCAGCCAGCTTCCGTCCTTGGCATGGACGTAGAGGAACGGCTTGATTGCTTCACGATCAGCGGTGCGTCCGACCTTGCCCAAGAGGCCGTTCGTCTCTTTCAACGCCGCTAGGCCTTCGCGCATCTTGTTGCGGTCGGCCTGCACGGTGTCGGGCTTCGCCAAGATCTTCTGCTGCTCGATCACATCCTTGAGGATGAACATGATCTCGTACGCCGCGGCGCTGTGCAGATCGGCGCTTCCACCGAACTTGGCGACGTTCTCGGCCGCTTTCTTGGCCTCCGGCGTCACCGGCGCGAAACTCGTCGGAATGATGATGCCTTCCGCTTGCTTGGCGCAGCCCTGCAGCGTTTCGATGCTGGACGAGCTGGTGAGGCCGATCAGGAGCTTGGGCTTCACGCCTTGACGTTCCATCTCCTTGAGCACGCCGCAGGTTGTGAAGGGATGCGCCGATATCGCGACGATATCGGCATTGGCGCGCTTCATGTCGCGGACCTGGGTCGAGAAGGTGGTGTCGTTGAGCAGCCATTCGGATGTACCGAGCAGCTGGAAGCCGTTGGCGTCGGCTTGTGCCTTCATGACGCCGTAGGTTGCATTCGAATGTGCGAAATCTTTCTCGACGCCGCCAAAGATGGTCTTCAGGTCCGGATGCTGCGACTTGATCCACGCGAATAGCGACTTGTACATCTCGAATTCGCTCGGCACGTTCCGGAACGACCACTCGGAGATTTTGGCAAGTCCGCCCTTAGCGGCCACGTCGGCGATGATGGGGAATTGCAGGCCGCTATCGGACGCATCACCCACTTTCTTCTGCAGGATCCCGAAAAGCGATTCGGCCACGTTGGAGCAGGTCGGCCCGACCGCAACGAAAGCGTCGGTCGAGGCAATGCGGCGCACAACCGAGATGCCTTCCTCGGCGTTGCAACGGTCGTCGAGGAATTCGACGGTCAGCTTGGCTTTGCTTCCGTCGCCCAGCGTGACGCCACCGGCCTTGTTGATCTCCTCCGCGCCGGCTTTCATCGCCGCTTCGCTGTTGATGCCGAACACGCGGACGACGCCGGACTTGGCGCCGAAGCCGGTGATCTTGACAGTGCGATCCTGGGCAACCGCGCCCTCGCTTGCAAATAGCGCTGGGACCGCAAGCAGCGTCGCAAATGCGGCAGTCAGAACTCTCATGGGATCCTCCACCTGAAGCGTTGAGCGATTTTTCACATTTCTTGTTGGTAGGTAAGCCTAACATATGTTCGATCGGTTGCGCCACGAAGCATTGTCGAGCCGCGAGACCGATTCGAACGGCAGCTTCGATCCGCAAGCGCGGAAGAAAATTCAACGAACTGCAGCATGCAGGCTGTTATGATACATATCGAAGCCAACGTTGAGCGACTTAGCCAAATCGCGCTAAGGGAGGAAGAATGTGGCCCAACCAGCCAAGCCAAAGCCAACCGGAAAGCTGCTTCGCAAGGCAAAGACCGGTGGTCTCCGCCGGTCGCGCAAGGCGTCGCTGAGCGGGAGTCGGCGCAACACCGGCAGCGGGCGTGACATCTTCAGGGCCCTGCGACCGAACGCCGCAAATTTCGCAACCCTCACGCCGATATCGTTCCTGCCGCGATCGGCCGAGATCCATCCCGAGCGCATCGCCATGATCCACGGCGCGGATCGTTACAATTATCGGCAGGTCTACGAGCGAGCGCGGCGACTGGCCTCGGCGCTTGCGCGCGCCGGTATTCGTCCCGGCGACACTGTTTCGGCGATGCTTCCCAACGTGCCCGCCATGGTCGAAGCGCACTACGGCGTGCCGATGCTGGGTGCCGTGCTGAACACGATCAATACCCGCCTGGAACCTGCAACCATCGCCTATATCTTGCAGCATGGCGAGGCCAGGGTGCTGATTACCGACCGGGAATTCGCAGCACAGGTCGGTCCCGCTTTGGCGAAGCTCGAACGGCGCCCGCTCGTCATCGATGTGGACGACGCGCTTTACTCGGGGTCGGGAGAGCGGCTCGGCAGGATCGAGTATGAGGAATTCATCGCAAAGGGCGATCCGAGCTTCGCGTGGACGTCGCCAGCCGATGAAAGCAGCGCGATCGCGCTCAACTACACCTCCGGCACCACGGGCAATCCGAAAGGCGTGGTCTATCACCATCGCGGCACGTTCTTGGAGTGCGTGGGAAACATCATCGCCTGGCCGTTACCCCCGAAGCCGGTCTACCTGTGGACCTTGCCGATGTTCCACTGCAACGGTTGGTGCTTCCCGTGGTCGGTGGTCGCGATGGGCGGCACCCATATCTGCCTGCGCAAGGTTGACCCGGCACTCATCTTTTCGATGATCGCGGAACACCGCGTGACGCATATGTGCGGCGCGCCAACCGTCCTCAACTTGCTCACCTCCGCGCCGGCGGAGCAGCGGCGCAGGTTCGACCACCTCGTCGATATCCAGACCGGCGGCTCGCCTCCCCCGGCCAAGGTGATCAAAGGCATGGAAGAGCTCGGCTTCCGTGTCACTCACATCTACGGCATGACCGAACTGCAAGGTCCGTCGACGCTATGCGTGCCGCAGGATGGATGGGGGAAACTGCCACTCGAAGAACGGGCCGCCCTGACTGCGCGCCAGGGCGTTCGCTATCCGGTGGTGGAAGGCCACATGGTGGCCGATCCAAAGAGCCTGCGACCGGTGCCGCAAGACGGCAAGACCATCGGCGAGATCATGGTGCGCGGCAATACCGTGATTCTCGGCTATCTCAAGGAACCCAAGGCGACTGCCGATATATTCCGCGGCGGCTGGATGCGCACGGGCGACCTCGCAGTCGAGCACCCCGACGGCTATGTCGAAATCAAGGACCGTGCCAAGGACATCATCATCTCAGGCGGCGAGAATATTTCGAGCGTCGAGGTCGAAATCGCGCTCTACAAACATCCGGCAGTCCAGCTTGCAGCCGTCGTAGCGCGGCCCGATCAGAAATGGGGCGAAACTCCCTGCGCCTTCGTGCAGCTCAAGCTGGGCGCCAAGGCGAGCGCAGAGGAAATTATTGCCTTTTGCCGTGACCAACTCGCGCATTTCAAGGCGCCCAAGTCGGTCGTGTTCGGTCCGCTGCCGACGACCGCAACCGGCAAGATCCAGAAATTCGTCTTGCGCGAACGCGCGCGTGCGCTTGAGTAGTCAGTGGTCAGTAGTCAGACGGCAGCGCGCCTTGGTGATTACCGCCCACTGATTCCGTTTCCGGCTAGATCAGCACGCGCACCATCACCCGCAGCCCTCCGAGCGGGCTATTCGACAAATGATGTCGGTGAGAGCCGAGGAGGTCGCGCGCGATGCCGAGCCCAAGCCCGATGCCGCGAACCTGGCCTTCACGCCCGGGCGCTCGAAGGCTTCCCTACCGGTTTTGCCGTCGTGAACGCACGCGCGGCGTTGGGTCATTCGATGACCTCGTCGACGCGGGCAAGCACCATCGGCGAGATTTCGAGACCGAGGCCTCTGGCAGTCTTCAGGTTGATAGCCAATTCGAACTTGGTCGGCTGCATGACTGGAAGATTGGCCGGCTTCTCCCCCTTCAGAATGCGGCCAAGTTCATCCGAATTGGGACCATAGCTCAGCAACTGCCCAGCCACGACTGCGATGCGATCACTGGAGATCGTGGGTAGCGCATGTCGGAGAGCCAGCAGCGCAATGTATTCGTGCCGACTGGAAAGGAACGTGTCGGAGACGACCATGAGGGCCGCAGCCCCTTCTTGGACGGCGGCCGTCAAGGCACTTTCAATTTCGCTCTCGGTACCAGCGCTGACGAGAACGATGTCCAGCCCGAGGCGGTACGCTGCCGCCTGCGCGGCTTGGATTTCGACTTGCGAAACCGCCATGCTGCCCGGGCTCAACAGCAAGGCGACCTTGGTCGCGGTAGGAAGAATCTCTCGCACCAGCTCCAGCCGCTTTGGCAAGAGCTCTTGGCCGAACGTTGTGATCCCGGTGACGTTTCCTCCGGGCCGGTTCCAACTGGCGACGAACCCAAGTTGGACGGGATTTCCGGCGGTTGTGAAGACGATTGGGATAGTCTGGGTCGCCGCCATTGCCGCCCGGGTGGCGGGGTCACTGTCAATGGAGATGATGACCGCGATATTGCGACCGGCAAGATCGGCCGACATCTCCGGCAGTCGATCAAACTGACCTGCTGTCGAGCGA
>Ga0182033_10001906_pt1 | contig 10534 bp, 11 predicted proteins | sample tim00Cox0000000H_FD_125968 | JGI IMG/M metagenome (GOLD analysis project Ga0182033, IMG submission 125968) | Lab enrichment of tropical soil microbial communities from Luquillo Experimental Forest, Puerto Rico - timezero.00C.oxic.00.000.00H | ecosystem: Environmental > Terrestrial > Soil >...
AAGGTGGTTTCCGGCCCAGCCGGAGAGTTCCGCTGCCAGAGCCTGAATTGATCACGTAACCTCATCCAAAGGCAAATTTCCCGCTAAAATTTGTGATCAATGCAGGCTAAAGGGCTTCCTCGCCTTTTTCCCTCGTCCGAATTCGAACCACTTGATCAACCGAGGCAATAAAGATCCTTCCATCGCCGATCTTTTTGGTGCGGGCCGCACGAAGGATCGCGTCCACCACCCTCTGAACCCGCGCGTCCGAAACCACAACTTCAAATTTCACTTTGGGCACGAAAGCGCCGTTGTACTCGGTCCCTCGGTAGGTAACCGGCTGCCCTCTCTGGCGGCCAAATCCTTTGACTTCCGTGATGGTCATCCCCTCGATTCCCGCCTCGGTCAAAGCATCCTTGACTTCATCCACTTTAAACGGCCTTACGATCGCTTCGATCTTCTTCATCCGAACTAGCCTCAAATATTTGGAACATCGATAACCGCGCTGTCAAAGATGATCCGCTCGAAGACCACTCTCAAGCTAAAAGCCGGGGAGACGGAGCACGGAGGGAAATTCCTTTGTGCCCTTCAACCTAAGCGTCTTGCCGCTTGCACAAGCGGTTGAACAAAATCCCTGATCCGCTTGGGCAGCTCCGGGTCTTTGGCGAATTGGCCGATCCGGCGCACAATCGCGCTGCCAACCACGACAGCGTCCGCAAGCTCCGCAACCGATGAGACCTGTTCCGGATTTGAAATTCCGAAGCCGACAGCTACCGGCAGGTCCGTTTCACCCCGAATTTGCGCTACATGTTCACCGATGTTTTGAGCCAATTGATCGCGCTCGCCCGTAACACCCTCCCTGGAGACATAGTAGATGAATCCGCTGGCTTTCGCGACGATCTGTTTCATGCGCACAACGGAAGTGGTAGGAGCAATCAGCCGGATTCGGTGGATCAGTTTAACCTTGTTATCGGCGAGCAGCGTTTCATCCGGAGGCAAATCAAGCAGCAGTAGACCGTTGACGCCCGCTTCGCAGGCATCGCGCTCGAAACGTTCAAATCCGTATTGAAACACGGGATTGAGATAACTGTATAATATTATTGGCAACTGGCACTTATGCCTGATTTTACTTACGGCACGGAGTAGCTTCGGAAGCGTCGTACCTGCGGCCAAAGCGCGTTGTGCACCCAATTGATTTGCTTCACCGTCAGCCAGAGGGTCCGAGAAAGGAACGCCAATTTCCTGAAAGTCGACTCCTGCCTCGGCCAGCGACAGCGCGACCTCCACCGTGCCTTCGAGCGTGGGGTCTCCACCGGTAATATAGGCCATGAACCCCGGCTGCTTCCTTGCCCGCAAAGAGGCAAATGTCTGATCAATGCGGTTTTGCATAAGAGGATCGTAATGTCTAAAAATACGGCCAGGAATTGCCACAGCTTTTCTGGTCCCCGTCCTGGAAAATAACATAATTTTCCTCGTAGGCTCGTGTACCGTCCTAGAAACGCTCAATTTTCGGTGATGAATCAGGAAAGGCCGCGAGATCACTCGAAGGATAGTTTTGGCGACATTGCTGCGGTGGACTTTGCGGCAGCCTTGATCGCCGGGGGCAAATCGCGACGCATGGGAACCGACAAGGCGCTGCTGACAGTTACCTGGCGGGCCCAACAGATGCCGCTCTGGAAACGTCAATTGTCAGTTCTCGAGGAATTGAAGCCGAGGCAGTTGTTTCTTTCGGGCCCTCAAAGAACCGGATCGCATGTTATCGCGATTTCTGACCGCTGGACTTCTGCTGGACCGTTGGCCGGAATCGCAACATGCCTCGAGGCTTGCGCACACGAATTCCTACTGGCTTTGGCGGTGGATCTGCCCTGCATGGAATCCGGGTGCCTGAGGCGGCTATTGCTTCATTCTACCAATGGTTGGGGCGTTGTGCCGGTCAGGAAGGGGCGCTATGAACCGCTGAGCGCCGTCTATCCCAAGCGAGCCTTGGGTATAGCCGCCGCAAGGCTTGCCCGCTCCGAACTAAGGCTTCAAGAGTTCGTGCGTGAACTTGTTGCTGCCGGACTTGTTCACCCCTGGCCTGTACCGCTTGAAATGGACGATCAGTTTACAAATTGGAATTCCCCGAGCGAGGGCGCGCCTCAGACTGGTGAGAAGCCGGGGTAGCAGGGCGTCGCATTGGGTCTCACAAATACCTGCGGTTCTGTGGCTTTTTCTTGGACCGTACGCCCATATTATTTTTTTGCGAATGAGACACCGCGCTGTGATGGGTCTCGGTAGGGTCCGATCTCCGAGCGGACCGTGAGAATTGCTCGCGTTTAACTTAGGACTTCACCTTGAAGTCGGTCGCCTCGGAGATGCGACCCTACCAGTCCGACATCCATGAACGTCTAACCCATTGTAAATCAGGCCATTTCAACACCAGTTCTTGGAGAAACTGACCGTGAAAATATCTCTTCGCAAAGTGCCACTCTCCCGCAACCTGGCAAAACACTGCCGGGATGCCGCCGGCAAAGAGTGCTACTCCTCGTCGTCGCTCTCCATTTCAGGTTGGAGGCGATCGATACGGATCACCTTTCCGTTCTCGGCAACATGCAATTCAAGCTCCGGCACGCCACCAAGATCAATTTCGATCTTGTAGATTGTTGTATTCGCCCAGGTGTAACTATCCGCGCTTTTTGCGATTCCATCTCCTTTCTCCATCTCCACAGTTTCCTGCACCGCGCGGGGCAATTGCCCAATTGGCACTTCATCAGCTAAAAGCGACCCTGCCGTTAAAACCCCGAAAATGACAAATGCCCGTAGACGCATCGGGCAACTTACCCAGCGAAGGGAAAAATCCAGCGGAATTCGGAAGGCACAAGATAAAAGATAGAATACAGAATACAGAATAAAGAAGGACCCAACTCTCCCAACTCCGAACCCCGGAACGCCGGATCCCCAAGCCTCCACCGATCATGTTTGCTGGCATCGGATGGGCCATTGCCAGCCATAGCCCTGGGGCTGAAGGGCGTCCGCTCCGTTGGCGCCGTGAAACCGGCGTTGACATCGCCGCACCGCGGCTACGCGGGAAGCCAGAAGAAACCCGGATCTGTGAACCTCGAACTTCGAACCCTGGCTCTCCCGCTACACGGCGGAAGCCCGCGCCTGAAGAACCTCAGAAACTTCGGTTTGGACGCGTTGGCACACGGCCTCGATCTCCGGGGACGGGGAGAGAGTCACAATTACCGATTTGGATGTCGGAGTATTGCTCTTATCCGCCACGCTGCCGACCGGAACCAGCACGTTAGCCTCGGGAAAATAGGCCGCGACGCAACCACGAGGAATCGAATAGGGCGCGACGAGAAATCGATCCGCATGGCGCTCATTGCCTTCGAAATGGCTCGTGATATCGACAGGTTGGCCCTGCACAAGTCCTGCCACCCTCATATCCTCCGAATTCATGAAAATGACTCTTCGCCCGTTGTAGATGCCGCGATAGCGATCGTCCAAACCATAGATCGTTGTGTTGAACTGATCGTGACTACGCATCGTCATCAGAACATACTGGCCGGGATCAACGGAAAGAAAATCAATCTGGTTGACGGTGAAGTTTGCCTTTCCAGTCGATGTAGGAAACTCCCGCCGGTCCCGTGGGGGATTTGGCAAATAGAAGACTCCTTTAGATATCCGATGATTGAAATGTTCGAAGCCCGGAATCACTTGCTCGATTTCGTCCCGAATCAAATTGTAGTCGGCGGACCATCCCGACCATTCCAGCTTCGGTCTATTTCCTAAAACCGCCTCCGCCAACCGCGCCACAATTACAGGTTCGCTGAGCAAGTGTTCGGAGGCAGGCGGCAAATGGCCGCGTGAGGGATTAATGATTCCCATGCTGTCTTCGACAGTCACAAACTGGTCGCCGCCCGGCTGGTGATCCTGTTCAGAACGACCAAGACAAGGCAGAATCAGAGCCGTCCGACCCGTCACGAGATGCGCCCGGTTCAGCTTCGTTGAAACATGAACAGTGAGCCGGCATCGTGTCAGCGCTTCGGCCGTGAACTCCGTGTCTGGAGCCGCGGACAAGAAATTTCCTCCCAGAGCAAAGAAAACCTTAATTTGGCCGCGATGCATTGCTTTGATGGTCTCAACGGTATCCTTTCCGTGGTGGCGCGGAGGCTGGAATTGGTAGCGCCGAGCTAGCCTGTCGAGGAGAGCAGGAGCGGGTTTTTCCCATATCCCTACAGTACGGTCTCCCTGAACATTGCTGTGCCCCCTGACCGGGCAAGCCCCCGAGCCGGGCTTTCCGATATTTCCTCTGAGCAGCAGAAAATTAACGATCTCTCGAATGGTGGAAACGGCATTCTTATGCTGCGTAAGCCCCATTGCCCAGCAACAGATGATTCTATCGGCAGCGAGCGCCACCTCGGCAGCCTGCCGAATCTGGGAACGATCCAGACCGCTGCTTTTGGCGATCTCCTGCCAGTCCGCCTTCTCCAGCGACGAGATCAGTGCATCATAGCCGGTCGTGTGGCGAGCGATAAACTCGTGGTCGAAAATTTTTCCCGGTTGCTTCCTCTCCTCGTCGAGAAGCTCTTTCATCATGCCTTTAAAAAGGGCGAGGTCCCCATTTATTTTCACGGGCAACCAGAGATCTGAAAGGCCGGTACCCCTGCCGATAAAAGTGGTTACCGTTCTGATCGGGTTTTTGAAATTTTGGGGGTTGGGATCCTTGAACCAAAAATTTCCCGTCTCAGGTAGTGGATTGATGCTGACGATTCTAGCTCCTCGTTCTTTCGCGTGTTCCAACGAGGTCAGCATGCGCGGATGATTCGCTCCCGGATTTTGGCCCACGATGAAGATCGCGTCAGCCTTCAAAAAATCATCCAGTGTGACCGTTCCCTTGCCAATGCCAATAGTCTCCGTCAGAGCGGCACCGCTCGATTCGTGGCACATATTCGAACAATCGGGGAGATTGTTCGTGCCGTAAAACCGAACAAACAACTGATAGAGGTAGGCGGCCTCATTGCTTGTTCTGCCCGAAGTATAAAAGGCGGCTTCGTCAGGCGAGCGAAGGTCGTGGAGTTCCTTTGCCACCATCGCAAAAGCTTCTGCCCAGGTAATCGGTTCGTAGCGATCGCTCGATTCGGTCTTGAGCATTGGATGAGTCAGCCGCCCCTGCTCATTGAGCCAAAAATCTGAACGCTGCGATAAATCGCTAACGGAATGAGCACTGAAGAATTCCGGGGAGATCCGTCTCCGGGTCCCTTCGTCTGAAACGGCTTTGGCACCGCTCTCGCAGAATTCGGCTACATGCCGGTGTTCATCCGGACTTGGCCACGCACAGCTCTGGCAATCAAAACCGTCGATTTGATTCAGCTTAAGAAGTGCCCTTGTTCCCCGAACCACACCCATACGACCCCACACAAAACGCAGCGATTGTCTGACTCCTTCGATGCCCGCAGCGCTCCTGTGGGCTTTACCCAGCTTGACACCTTCGACTTCGATCGGAGTTTGCGCCCCAGGAATGGTCTCTTCTGTATGTAATAGCTTTTTTTCGGCTGGTTCCTGCTCAGGCTCAATCGGATCGTCTCTCGTTTTGTGTCTTGAAGGAGCCGCCGGCATTTCGTCAATAGGACGGGAAGGCATAGGTCTTTACGATTCAGTTTTCGACGCCAGGCCTGAAACATCCGTGATCATCGCATCCGAAGATGTGACCCGATCCAAACCCGAGTATAAATTAAAGCGATTTCCCCTCAAAAATCCAACGAGCGTGGAACCGTACTTGCGCGCCAGTTCAACCGCCAAGCTCGAAGGGGCGCCGACTGCGGCCATGAATGGAATTCCGCTCATGATCGATTTTTGAACGAGCTCAAAGCCCCCGCGCCCACTGACAAACAGGAGAAAATCTGAAAAATCCTGTCTGCCAGACCGAAGCTCGGATCCAATCAGCTTATCTACTGCATTGTGGCGGCCAACATCTTCGCAAATGCGGACGAGGTTGCAGCTTGAGTCACAGAGAGCCGCGGCGTGAAGCGCACCCGTGGATTCGAAAATGGGCTGCTTTTCTTGTACCATTTGCGGGACGCGAAGCAGAGCGTCAACCCGCCACCGTGGCCGCGCGGGTTCGAGATGAATTTCACGATTCATCTCAAGTGCCTGCAGGGATGTTTTCCCGCATACGCCGCAACTCGACGAGGTGTAGAAGTGCCTTTCGAGCCGGTGAAGATCGACCTCGGAATTTATCGTCAGCACTACCGACGAATCAGGTCCTGTTTCGAGGTCTGTGATCGCTTCTGCGGCATGAATGATTCCCTCCGTGTAGAGAAAACCAATGGCAAGTTCTTCGTCCATTCCTGGAGTACGCATCGTGATGGAGATCGGCTTACGAATGAGAAGTCCTTTGCGACGGAAGCAAACCACGATCTCAAGGGGTTCCTCGACGGCGAGTTGGTCAAGAATGCTAAGAGTGGGCTGGTTCGCCATGTAGCGCTGGACCCCAAAGCCCTGAACACCAAAGTGTTTATTCTGCGCGAGAGGGGACATGTTGCCGGACAACAAGAACTTAGACGTGTTCGCCCCGCCGGGCAAATCCAGGCAGGAGTGAGGTTGTAAGTTCGGGCGACCAATGCTGACGCTTTCGAGAGAGCACGGACGAAGAATAGTTGTCTTTGTGCCCTCAAATTCCGGTTTTACTACCAATTCAGGTAGAACTATCCTCCAGGGTGTGGCCACCACCGATTTCGAAATTCGTCATTTGTTTGTTTCTAAGGGGCACAACTTTGTCGGCCATCACCAGAAGGTGCCGGGAACCCACGGCATGACAGAAGTGGAGCAAATAACATGCATTGCCGGCAAGGGGATCGTCGGAGACAGGTATTTCGGCTTCAGAGACAACTACAAAGGTCAAATCACTTTCTTCGAACAAGAAGCGCACGAACAGCTTTGTGCGCAGTTAGGCGTGTGGGATTGCGGCCCTGAAGTTTACCGCCGGAATGTAATCACCGGCGGGGTGCGCCTGAACGATTTGATCGGCATGGAATTTGAGGTCCAGGGGGTCCGCTTTTTTGGACGAGAAGAGTGCCGCCCTTGCTACTGGATGGATTTCGCATTTTCGTCAGGAGCCGAAGACGCGCTGAAGGGTAGGGGAGGATTGCGGGCAGAAATTCTTACCAACGGTCATCTGCGGCGCACGAGCGCGTAAAACTTGAACCGGGGGGCCTGGCTCACTCGCCATTGTGGAGAACTGTAACGCAACGCTCACCATCAACGAGATCTATCGCTCGATCCAGGGCGAGAGCACTTGGGCGGGCTTACCTTGCGTCTTTATCCGGCTGACATTCTGTGATCTGCGCTGCACGTATTGCGATACCGCCTATGCCTTTTACTCAGGCAAGAAGATGAGGCTGTCGGAAATTGTCGAACGGGTCCTGGCTTTCGATTGTCTGCTGGTGGAGATCACCGGTGGTGAACCGCTTCTGCAGAAGAATGTTCTTCCGTTGATGAAAGAGCTCTGTGACCGTCAAAAAACTCTTCTCATTGAAACGAGCGGAGCCCACGACATCTCGCAAATCGATCCGCGGGTCCATCGGATTATGGATCTCAAGACGCCCGGAAGCGGAGAATCAGAACGCAACCGATACCAGAACATCGCTCATCTCACCAAGAGAGATGAAGTCAAGTTTGTGATTGGTTCCCGCGAGGATTATCTCTGGTCCAAACAAAAAATTCAGGAGTTTCAACTTGCAGAGCGGTGTGGAACTGTGCTTTTATCGCCGGTTTTCGGGCGAATCGAGCCGCGCGCCATCGTGGAATGGATGCTGGAGGATCACCTTCAAGTGAGGTTCCAATTGCAATTGCACAAGTTTATCTGGGCGCCTGAAACCAAAGGCGTATGAAGGCCAGACTCACAAGAGAATTTTTCTTTGAATCAGCACAGACGCTGCCAAAAACACCACCCGGGCATAAATGCGCGAGGATGCACGGTCACAGTTTCAGAGTTGAAGTGTCAGTCGAAGGCCAGGTCAACGCGGAGACTGGTTGGATTTACGATCATGCGCTGATCGGTGAAGCAATGAAACCGATTGTGGCGCAGCTGGACCACGCGTACCTCAATGATGTTCCTGGCCTGGAAAATCCAACCATCGAGTTAATGGCTGCGTGGCTCTGGCAAAAACTTGCTCCTTGTTGCCCGGGTCTATGCGAGATCGTTGTTCACGAAACCCCGACCGCGCGCTGTGCCTATCGCGGCGAGTAAAAATGCGCGAGACAAATACCTACGGAACGAATGGCCGCCGTCCATTAGATTCCATACTCGTTTACAAGCTACTGTGGATAAGCTCTTAACAAAGAATTCCTGGAAACTAATGGACATCTCTGGATGTTACCACTACTGTTACCAGCACGTGGCCAAAACCAATCTCGCCGTCCCATCACGGTCTCCGAGATCCAGGACATTCTGAGGCTAGCTGATCCGGAATGGCAAAGCCTGATCAAGTTTGGCCTTTAGACTGGCCAACGGCTAGCCGATTTGGCGTCGCTCACCTGGAGCAATATTGATCTGGACAAGAACCAGATCAGATTCGTCGCCCGCAAGATGGGCAAGACCGTCCTTCTGCCTATCGCAGCACCGCGCTGCGAAATCACATTCTGATGCTGCCAGCTTCTGATGACCCAAAAGGGCCAGTGCACGAAACGAGCCTATAGGACATTGGAAGCCCAGGAAGGCAGAGCCGGCACCCTGTCAAACCAGTTCGCGTCCATCCTGGCGCCTGCTGGCTTCCGCCGCCGCCAGATCGGAGCGGTACAGGGAAGGGTCGTAACGGGAGACAATCAAAAATGAGATTTCGTTTCATTCTCTGAGGCACACCGCTGTGTCGCTACTCAAGGACGCGGGAATCCCTGAGGCGGTCGTTATGGACTGCCTGGAGCGTGCGCTCGATCTGGCGCAGGGTCTTGGCCTTTCTAGCGGCGGCCTCGTATTCCTGGGCGATCAGGATCGCCTCGTGCTTGTTCTGGGTCCGCCTGCCTGCTGAGCCCGCCACTTGTACCAAGACAGCCTTATTTGCTTCAGCGGATTTTTAGCTGATCGGGAACTGCTGCCTTCCAGCCTCGATGTAGACCGAGTTTCAGCGCGAATTTTCCTTTCTGCGTAATGGGCACGAAGTAACGCGGCAATTTTACCTCCTCGAATCCGCAAGAACGCTTAAAGTCCGTCAACGTGGAATCGGACCAGAACGCATAGACCAAGTAAGGCAGCTTCTTTCTAGCGCATATCTCAACGCTCTTGGCTATCAGGGCGTTATTTGTTGCCTTGTCGCGATGATGAACCATCGAAATAATCTGCCCCAACACCCCGTAGTTTCCCGCGTTGCCTAACATGATAAACCCGATTAATTCGTTCTGGTGATAGGCTCCTATTAAATCCTCCCGAAAAAGAAATCGCGAGAATTGGCTTTTGACGGTTTCAAAATCCTTACCGTAGTGCCAAAATCGTCGCCCTTGGCGGATGGGCGTCTCGTTAAAGATCTTAACCACACCATGCACAAAATCGTCATCAAAGGCGGCTTCTCTCACTTCGACCCCCGCCTTCTGACTCTTGCGCATCTTGTTTCTGGCGACACTCTTAATTTGCTTGTTCAACCAGTAGTCGTAGCCTTCGATTCGAAGAGCAGCAATCGACTCGCACTCCATATGGAATGGATATTTTGGTTCGATGTTCGGCAACCGCTGCCAAAAGGTAAAGATATCAGGCTTGAATCCATGATTGGCTCGCAAACTGTCGATCACCTCATCGGGATCCTTCAAATCTTCGTACCAATCATAATCCTTATCGAGGCCGACCACGGAAATCGGGCCTCTTCTGCTGACTGCAAGCGTCTGCCCGCGAATATCGACATACTTCAAGTTGACAGCCGCACCCTTAACAATCGTAGGTCGACTAACAAATTCAAGTCTTTGCGGGACCATTGAGCAAATCGATTCAGATATAAAATTTTTCGTTAAATTGAGGAGCGATTCGGCTACAACGAGGCCGTGGGGTTTCGAGCAGGTACCACTCAAATATTCAAGCCCCTGACGGCAAGCCGAATGCTAGAGTTGTCTCTTCATATTATGAATACGGCGCTATTTTACTCCAGCCGCATGCATTTGTCGCCAGCGAATGCATGGAAAAAAGTCCTTCCGGTTCTCGAGAGCGCCACTCGCCATGCTGGTGTCCTCACCATCAACTGCCACGACCGAAGCATTGCCCCGGAGCGGCTATGGGGGGATTTCTATTGCCGGTTGCTCGACTGGCTCGAAGAGCGCGAGCCCTGGTTCTCGACGGCGGCGCAGGCGGTCTGCTGGTTTCAAAGACGCAGGTCGGCAACATTCGAATCCGTCGAGCGGCAGGAAGGGTCAATTCGAATTAAGGTGAAGGTGCCTCCAGACTTGGACCTGCCTCCCATGCGGCTGCGTATTTACGAACAGTTGGTCTTATGGCCTCAGCAAGGAGGTTCATCAAGGCTTGGCGAAGCCTACCCGCGCGTTATGCCTGCGTTGGTAGGGTCCGATCTCCGAGCGGACCGGGGACTCGGAA
>Ga0182033_10001907_pt1 | contig 10534 bp, 15 predicted proteins | sample tim00Cox0000000H_FD_125968 | JGI IMG/M metagenome (GOLD analysis project Ga0182033, IMG submission 125968) | Lab enrichment of tropical soil microbial communities from Luquillo Experimental Forest, Puerto Rico - timezero.00C.oxic.00.000.00H | ecosystem: Environmental > Terrestrial > Soil >...
GAAGTTCATCAGGGCGCTTGACCGCGAGCTGCAGATCTTCAACTACTTTATCGAGAGCGTCATTGAGAAGATCCGCGCTACCTAGGGGATGCCGGTCCCACAGGGGAGCTTGGTGTTGAAGGCGGCGCTGCGAGCCAGTTTGGACACTGTGCCGTGAGCTGACGCCGCCCTAAACGCGAGCCCACTGGAAATCGTCCCGCCAGATGCCTGCACCCCGCATCCCCCGAACGATGGCCCGCCCTACGCCTAAGCCTAAGCCTCATTTGCGTAGGCGGCCGCAGCACCTTGCTTTTGTCCGTCAACTCCCCTGCGTCGCCTGCGGCAAAGCCGCGCCGTCGGAGGCCGCACATGTGCGCTCGGGAACCCATGGTGGTGTAGGGGTGAAGTCTGGCGATCGCTATGCGGTTCCGCTCTGCATCGCCTGCCATGCAAGGCAGCATCGCATCGGTGAGCTTACCTTTTGGTCTGCACTCGGCATCGATCCACTCAATGTGGCGCTGCGCCTATGGACTATATCGGCGGATATCAAGGCTGGGGAGCGCACTGTGTTTCGGGCGCGTCAACAAATCGATCTGGCGAAGCCACTTCCCGAGGGCGCACCTTGGCTCTAAAATCGGCCCTGAGGTGTTGACGTCTATACTTCTGGTAGAGTGTGTAGTGCCGTAGTGTAGGTTATGTGAGCACCGTAAATTTCGCGAATGGCTGAGGATGCGGAGAGCCGGATTTCATCAGTTTGCTGTCACCCCCGTGCGAGCGGGGATCCAGGGCGGCAGATGCGGGCCTCAGTGGCACTCTCAATACTGGACTGCGCGTGAGGCTGCCGATTACAGCAGCGTTCGGGCGCAGGTTGACTGATGCTACTGGTTCTTGGTGCCGGCGGACAGGTTGGGCGCGCGCTCGTCGAGCGCATCGGTGATACAGCGCTAGGGCTGGACGAGAAAGAGTGCGACATTTGTGAGACAACGAGTGTCGCACGGGCGCTGTCGGCGGCGGGACTGTCGGCTGTCGTCAATGCGCCGCCTATACCGCCGTAGATCGCGCAGAGAGCGAGCGCGAGCGTGCCTTCGCCGTTAATGCCGATGGCGTGGGCATCGTGGCCCGCGCGGCGGCGCGTGGATTGCCGGTAATCCATCTGTCGACGGATTACGTCTATGTCGGAACAAAAACGGCACCTTATCGCGAGGATGACCCGTTCGGCCCGATTAATGTTTACTTCGCTTCGAAGGCGGCGGGCGACAACGCCGTCAAGGCCGAAAATCCGGCGCACCGGGTGCTCCGTGTTTCATGGGTGTTCGGCGTCTACGGGACCAATTTTGTGAAGACGATGTTGCGGCTCGGCTGCGAGCAGCGTGAGTTGCGCATCGTTGCCGATCAAATCGGCGGCCCCACCGAAGCACGCGATATCGCTGACGCTATCCTGACAATGGCGGCTGCCTGTTGTCGGCCGGCCTTTTCGGCTTGGGGACCTACCATTTTTCCGGTGCGCCGAGCACCAGCTGGCACGAATTCGCGGACGCGATTTTTACACGTGCGCGTCCGCCAGCGCCGCGGCTTTATTATGCCTATCGAGAGCCGGGACTATCGGACTATCCCACGCAGGCGCAATTCCTCTCTCGACTGCAGCCGGATTCGTCGGATTTTTAATCTTGAGCAGCCGGACTGGCGGATATCCCTGTCTCCGCGTCCTTAGGAAACGCAGTGAAGGGGATCATACTCGCTGGTGGGACCGGAAGCCGCCTCTGGCCCATCACGCGAGTGGTCAACAAGCAACTTTTACCAGTTCATGATGTGAACACGGTCGCCAAAGGTATCGGCGACCGCCGACCACTCATCCACCTAAGGTTGCTTAATAATTGGCGACAGCGCGCGGCAGAAGAAGGATCTCCGAACCACGGGCTATACGTGGGCGGAGTTAGCCAACCGGGTAATCTAGCCGCTGCGCTTTGCTGACAGCGCCGCCGGCCATATGGGCACGATCCGGTCAGCCATGTTGAGCGTGGAGCGCCGGTGCGCCACGATGAGGCGAGTAATCGGGAGGCGGCGGATGGCTTCGTTGATTGCTCGTTCGTTCTCCTCGTCGAGATGGCTGGTCGCCTCGTCAAGCAATAGAATGCGCGGCGCGCGATATAGCGCCCGAGCCAACACGACGCGCTGCATCTGGCCGCCAGAGAGAGAGCTCCCCATGTCACCCACCAGCGTCTCGTAGCCCATCGGCATATGCACGATCTCCTGGTGTATGGCGGCGAACCTGGCTACCTGCTGGACCCGCTCTAAATCGGGTGAAGGGCTGAAGCTAGCGATGTTTTGGGCAATAGAGCCGGCGAACAGGCGGTCGTCCTGGAGAACGCAGCCAATCTGGGCGCGATACCCCTCGAGCCCGATGGCCTGAAGCGGAACATCATCGATCAGCACCGTGCCGGCGGTGGGGCGCAGGAGACCCGCGAGAATTTTCAGGAGTGTTGTCTTGCCCGCACCCGAGGGCCCGGCGATTGCGACGCATTCGCCGGGAGCAACATCGAGGTCGAAGTCGGTGATCACCCTAGGTTCGTTATCGCTATAGCGGAAACTGATGCTCCGCGCACTAATGCCGGCCTTGGGGCTGATGACCGTCGCGGCTAACCCGCGGGCACCGCTGGTGCTGCCCTGCTCAGGTTCGGCGAGGGCAATATCGGCGATCCGCTCGCCGTGCACAGTTAAAGTACCGAGCCGCACGATCGTATCGAGACATTTGCCGACGCGTTGGGAGAACTGGTCCTTGTACGCGAGGAACGCCACCAGCATGCCGACCGAGAGAGCACCTCCCATCACCGCGCGCGCACCGAAGAATATGACGACGATCCGATCTAGCCCGAACAGAAAGGTGCTGAAAATCGTGAAAATCAAATCGATCTTGCTGACGCGCAACTCGGCGCCGACCCGGTCTACCAGATAGTTATTCCATGTCCCCTGGCGGCGGTCACCGATTGCCAGCGCTTTGATGCTCGCCATTCCGCGGAGGGACTCGAAGAAGTGAGAGCTTTCGCTCGCAGCATAGACTATCGCCTCCTCATTGGCTCGCCGGTAGAGCCGGTAGGCGAAGCAGCGCGTCAAGGCGTAGACGCCGGTCGTGGCGATGGCCAGCCCAGCTAACCAAGAATCGTAGAGACACATGATGGCCACCAGCACCAATGCCATCCCCCCATCGACCACCGGTGAGATCGAGGCGGTGCTCAGCGTCTGCTGGATTTTGTCAATCGAGGCAAAGCGCGATGCCAGATCGCCCGCATGCCGACGCTCAAAGAAGCTGAGAGGCAACAAAAGCAGGTGCCGGAAGAGGCTCAATTTCCATTGCAAGGTCAGGCTGGAGCCGGCGACCATGATGGCCCAAGAACGCACGAAGTCGATGAGCGCGCGAAAGGCGAGCACCAGCCCGAGGCCAAGTGCAATCAACGTCAGCAGGTCGCGGTCGTTGGAAACGACGACGTCATCGAGCACGAGCTGGAATCCTATCGGGACGGCAAGGCCGATAACCTCCAAGACCAGCGACATCGCCAACACCTGGATCGCGGCCGTGGCAAACCCATCGGTACGGCGCAACAAGTTCCAGACCTGGACCCGCGCTCGCTCGGTCTTTCGCTCGAAACCTTCGGCCGGCCAGCTTTCGAGAACGATTCCGGTAAACCTCCTGTTAACCTCCTGGGTCGGTACGTCTCGACGACCCACGGCTGGATCATGGATGACGACGCCGCGTCGACGCACCCTGACGAGCACGACGAAGTGGTTGTGATCCCAATGCAGGATACAGGGCAGCCGCAGCCGTCGTAGGTGCGGTAGCTCGGCACGCAGTGCACGTGTAGCAAGCCGCATGCTCGACGCGATCCGGACGAGGTCATGGAGGGTCGTCCCCCTGAGCGATACGTTATAGCTTAGTCGCAGCGCCGGCAGATCGACGCGGTGGCCGTAGCGCCCCGCGATCATCGCAAGGCACGCGAGGCCGCATTCGGCCGTCTCCGTCTGCAGAATCGATGGCGTTCGGCGCCCAACTATCGCGGAGGCCCGCAGCATGCGGTCGGAAAGGTTCATACTACTTCCCGGCTAGAGCGTGTGCGTGGCGCGGCGGAGGTCGTATAGCGGTTCAAATATCCACTGATAGAGCGGCCGCCGATCGAGCAGCGCATAGGCCTGCACCTCCATACCAGCCGGCAGCTTGCGCTCCTCTCCATAGACGCTGACAAGCTGACTGTCCGGCTCGACGATGACCCGATAGAATGGGCCAGGCTGTCTGGCGGGCGACACCCCTTCCGGCGGACCTTGCTTGGTGGGCTGCGCCCCACTCAGCAGGTTCTGCACTTCCTCGGGGGTCAGGGCGGCATCCGCGATCGCGACCACGGTACCCCAGTGCTCGCCGAATTTCTGATAGGGGAACGCGCTGTATCGCAGCAGTACGCGGTCTTCCTGGTGGATGAAGCCGATCGCGCTGCTTGGGGCAAGGAGCTCGGCGTGCATGATGGCAGGTTGGGGCACGATCTTGAGCATCGGCAAACCCGTGCTAACCACTTGGCCCGCGTGCGCGACGATCGCCGTGACCACACCGGCTTCCGGCGCGCGTATTTCGATCGAACGACGTGCCTTGCTGTTGGCAAGCCTCTCATCGATATCAAGAATCTTGGTCTTCAGCGCATCGATCTCGTCAGCCGTCGAGATCGCGACGGTTGAGAGCCGGTATTGCGCATCGTTTAGCTCTCCGATCAACCGGAGCCTGCCGCTCTCGAGCTCCTGCAGCTTGGACTGCGACTGCATCCAGGCTTGTTGGCGTGCATCCATTTCATTCAGCGATGCCTGGCGGCGTTCCACGAGGCTGAGGAACAAATTATATTCCTTGTCGATTGTCTTGAAGAAGCCTTGATGCATTCGAATTTGTCCGCCGATCTGGTCGATCTGGACTTTCAGGTTCTCGATTTTCTGCTGCAGCTGTTTTTTGGTCTCTTCGCTCATTCGCGTTTTGCGATCGATCTCTTGTGTGAGCATTTCCCGCGTCGCGGTCTCCACGTTGATGATCTGCTGCTGCGTGTTACCCTCCTTGGTGGAGGTATCTAAATCCAGCGTGTATAGCCTGGCTCCTTTTTCAACAACTTCGCCTTCGCGCACCCTGAGATCCTCGATCCAACCGGCAGCTGGTGAGGAAATCGCGATCAGACCGGCGCTTGGTACGACCACCCCCTGCATATCCACCCGGCGGGCGTAGCTACCCAATGCGATCAGTGCGGCGATTGCTGCTGCAAGCGCCACTGACGCGAAACTGAGGAATGAGGCGGGAAGGCCCAGCGCTAACGCCGAGCGGCCCTGCCACGCTAGCTCGCGCGCCCGCAATGACTCCGGCCGAAACAGACCTTGCCGGGGATCAATGTGTGTCATCGCGCCCTGCTAAGCTTTGGAGGTTGCCTGCGCGACGGTTCGCGACCGGAGTCCCGATGAAGATGATACTTGCAGCCGAAGAAACCCAGGTGCTTGAACAAGAAACGGAACTATAAAAGATGAGGCGATGCATGATCAAGATCGTGCTCGACCTTGTACAGGCGATCGAAAACCGCACGGAAGGTAGCATCGCCAGAGGCCTCTGCGTTCAGGCCGCGGGCGAGGTCAAGGTTGCGCATTGAGGGAAAGGCTCTCGCCACGCCCATTGACGAACCGGAATTCGGCCACCTCATCACGAAAAGATTGGTCCTCCTGCAATACACCATCGGCCTCTTGGCAATCCGAGCGCCAGCTTGACAGACGCATCTTACGTCGATCACCGGCGAAAGAACGCATTGGTTAAAAAAACTCTTGTCATCGTCGGAAAATTTTGTTAATAGAGAAGTTGGCCGCGTGTCGATCGAGCCCGATCGATGTGTTCTCCGGCCCAGCGACCGCACCCCTATATAAACGCAACTCCAAGGAGAAGACGCCATGGACAGCATGCGTGAACTTACCGATATCGAGCTCGAGAGTGTCAGCGGCGGGCTGGGAGTCGCCGCGGGGGCGGCCGGGACCAACGGATCAGGAGCCGGGGCTATAATCAGCTCCGTCGGCTTCCAGTTGGTTAATCCTTTCGTCGGCTCGGTGACTGTCGTCGTTTCCACAGCTTTGGCGGGCGCATTTGGGGAGTGACGTCTTGCGCACGGCGACGGACAGGCCGCTGTGGTTCGCATCACGGGGCAAATCGTCAAAACATGCTGATCGAGGCCGCCTCCGCACGCGCGATAGCTAATGAACCTCAGCTTCCGACGGTGCGTGTTGCCGATGGCGGCGCGAACCGGGGGACGGGAGCTCAAAGGTTAGCATCACGCTGTGTCTGCGGGCGGTTGTTCGCCGATCCGATCACGGCCTCCAGCTCTTCGCGGCCGCCCGACCAAGCCGGACCTCTGTACCCCTCCTTATCCCCGTACCTCCACATCCGCGGACGTCTCCCAATTCTACATGTGATCTGTACTTGCCCCCGGCGGGCAGGCGAAGCGAGCGGCAGATGGAGCTGACCCCGTGTTGGGGTCAGCCTTTCGGCTATTTACACACTTACTGAAGATTAAACAGAGGCCCGTTATTCGGGAGGAAGTTCGATGTATTCAACACCTGAATTCCGGCAACGTGTTCGCCGTTGAATGGTGTTACGTTACTGGGGCAGCCGGCCGCCGCCGCGTCATCATGCGAGTTGAACCAGAGGCCCAAGTGATAAATCTGAACCGGGGGGGTCGGCGGGTTGGTCGTGGCATTATCGCTAAACACTTTCGGTGCCAGCGCGGCGCCGGGTGCCACGATGAAAGTTTCGATATTGAAGCGTCCCCTGAAATGTTGGACGCCGTTACCAGCATCATTGGTGTCGATGTCCCCCTGGTACCAGGATAATCCAAACGGAGCATTGGGAAGCTGGATCACGAAAAAATCGAAACCGGTGTTCGGGGGCAGGCCCGACACAACGACAGTCATGTCTTCGGCCTCGCCGTCTGATGTGATCGTGACCTCGCCATGAGCGTTTGGTAAACACGCCTGGGCACCCTGGGAAACGACCATATCGAACGAAATCCTGTTCGCGGCCGCGGGCGTCGCGGGGGTCGCGGCCGCGGGCGTCGCGGGGGTCGCGGCCGCGGGCGTCGCGGGGGTCGCGGCCGCGGGCGTCGCGGGGGTCGCGGCCACAGGCGTCGCGGCCGCGGGGGTCGCGGCCGCGGGCGTCGCGGGCGTCGCGGCCGTCCCTATCCCTTGCCCGTTGGTGACCAGCACGACCGCAGCGGCAAACAACCAGGGCGAAAACCACCTCATTTTGGCCTCCAAGTCATGTTGGTCTACGCGCATACCTCACATCAACCTCCTGGCTAAAGTCAACTCATCTCTCCCTCTGATCTCTCCAGCGGGATACCGCACCCGTCTGTCCTCTATAAGAAATAAGGGTTAATCCCGCTCTCCCCCTCGGCTTGCGGCGGTCTTGCCCCGGCGAGGCGGAAGGGCATGACGATGGGAGAGGGACGGCTTGAAGAGGGTCGGCCAATCGAGCCGGCCCTGCCGCTCGCGGCGGCGCGCGCCATTAAGATCGACGGCGATGCTGTCACCCACCTGGGGCGGCGTTATCGCATCTGGTTGAGCCCCCCGATCGAAGGCAAGATCAACACCGGGTGCTTTGCCGCCGACGCTCCCGGGCGCTGGTATTTCAGGTTGCAATCCGAAGTCGAGGAACACACTAACTGCGGTTCCGGAGGTCGGCATCGATCTCGGCTTGAAGTCGCTTGCGGCGCTTTCGACCGGCGAGAAGATCCCGAACCCGCGGCATTACCGCAAGTACGAGCGCGCGCTGGGTAAAGCACAGCGGGCACGCAACAAGAAGCGCGTGAGAGCGATCCACGCCAAGATTGCCATGCCCGACGACGTCATCTGCACGAGCAATCGACGCGGCTCGTGCGAGAGAATAGGCTGATCGCCGTCGGCAAGACTGGTCCGCTCAACGTAACGCGTGACTTGCCGGCCGGGAAGGGCGGCCGCCACATCCGCAAATCTATTCTCGATGCGTCGTGGTCGTCCTTCCGGCTGATTATAGCAGCAGGCACGGGCACGCTACGTCGAGGTCGACGAAAAAGACAGTTCCGGCAACCTGTTCTGTGCGCGGTGCACGCAGCGGCCCTAAAGGTATCGCAGGTCTGCGAGTGAGAGTCTGGGATTATAGTGGTTGTGCCGCTCGACATGATCGGGATATCCAGGCCGCTCTCAATCACCTCGCTCGGGGTAGAACGTTACCCTCCTGCTGAGGAAATCTCTGGCCTTTACGGCAGGGAAGACGTTATGCGTGAGCTTACAACGTGAAATTCTGTTGACAGCGTCGCGCAACGGCTTAACCATATTCCGCCGGCGCCTCGGTCCAGCTGCGATTGATGCGTTCTCCGGCGCGATAACGCTACCCGTTACCACAACTCCAAGGAGAGGACACCATGGACAGCATGCGTGAGCTCACCGATACTGAGCTTGAGAGTGTCGCAGGCGGGCAGGCAGCCGCCGCGGCGTCGGCTGGGTTCAACTCCGCCGCAGCAGGGGCGGGCTTTGGCCCCGCTATGTTCACTGTGATTGCGTTGAGTGGCGCAAACGTGTCCGCTACCGCGGGGCTCGCAGGAGCCGCGGCGGGCGCCGCTGCTGACTGACGCCCTGCGCCGGGCGGCGGGATATGTTGCTCCTTTAGCGCCGCCCGGCGCATGGAATGGGGTCTCCGGGGGTCTGGGCGTGTTCCAGGCCCCGGACCTCTGTAAAGCGTCTTTTCGATCGTTCGCTTCCTGAAATTGCGATCAGCTTGGGCGATCTGTCGGCGAGAGATAACCCAGCGTGCTATGGGGCAGAGTGCCGCTCATGTCGTTCTCTAAGCGACCAGGAATGCGGTCCGCGCTGTGCGTGGAGCGCATGAATGCACGATGTCCGCGGATGCGACCGGGTCAAGGCCGAAAGCCGGCGCAGGCGGTGGCGCGCAGCCAGTCTGGACGCGAGCGCAGCCGTGGACCACCACTATCAACTGCTCCCTGTCCGGTTATTCGAGGCAACTTAAGGTGGTGAGACTCCCAAATAACAGCCGCAAGGTTGCAATTACCGCGGCGACGCTTTCGGTGTTGATCGCGCCCGCGCCTTTCGACCGCTCCGCCGCTTCTCCGTAGCACCAGAAAGAAAAGCTGGACAGCCTGGCAGCTGCCAGGAAGCTAATTGCCACGGAGCCCAAAATGGCCAAATCACCTCGCCTCTTTGGGGATCGGGGAAATGTCGGCTCAGCGCCACGGCCCGGTCGTGTGTGAGAGCATCGAGTTTGTTGGCGCGTCACTAGGCATCGCCATTGTCATTGGCGTCTGTTAGCATTTCTGCCGCGATTTGTACCGCGACGTGTAGGCTAAGAGAGCGGCTTGATGCTCGACCGTGACAGGCTGGCCAAGATCCTCGGTTTGTTGGGCTCCGACAAAATCGGAGAAATGGTGTCTGCCGCGCAAGCAGCCGATGCGCTCATCCGCAACGCCAACACAAGCTGGGCGGAGGTGCTCAAGCAGACCGCCCTCGATGACGACGCGCACGCGCTATTCGCCGAGCTAAGGCGGGGCGCCGAAAATGACAAGCTCCGCGAGACGGTCATGCGACTGTCGGCCGAGAATCACGCCCTGCGCGAGCAACTGGCCCGAAGGCTGGCGCACCGCATTCTGGACCGCGTGAAGCAGAGTGGCCAAGCGCTACTCGTGCTCGCCATCGCATTAGGGAGAATCGCATTTCTTTGCCGTCAGCTCGCTGCTCGATTTCGTAACAACGAGTTCCGCACTCAGCGCGTCGTCGGTCATGGTCTGTTAGCTGCCGGGATAGCGTTAGCCGTAGTCATTGTCGCCTTCTTGTCGCTTCAGGACGTCGCGATGATTGGTGGGCCATCGGTACGCTCCGGAACCATGGCCTTGTCGGGGCAAGAGGCCCCTGAGGCAGCCGGCAAATTGAGCCGATTACCAGCGGAGGCCGAGTGGCGCGGGAACATTTCCGACCAATCATCAAGTGCGGCGATGGTGGCAGCCAATACGATGCCACAGCCGCCACCGCCGGAAGCTGCGGTTGCCCCGGTAGAAGATTCGGCAGGCCAGCCAGCAATTCCTGCCGTCGCTGCTCGAGGCCATACAACGCCGGAGGCGGAAGCGCCACCTTTTGTTGCTTCACCTCCTCCGGCAGAGGAACAGGCGACCCCGCCAGCCTCATCAGACACCACCTCGCCACCACCAACGCAACCCCCGCCCAACCGACGGCTGTCCGCCGCAGAAGTAGCTTCGCTCGTAACGCGCGGCGATGCTTTTCTGAGCACCGGAGACATTATATCGGCACGCTTGTTCTACGAACGTGCGGCCAATGGAGAAGATGGAGACGCGGCGCTACGGTTGGGCGCGACCTTCGACCCCGGTTTCCTGAGCCAGACTGGTGCTCGCGGTGCTTTGAGTGACCGCACTCAGGCCTCGTCTTGGTATCGCCGCGCTCTTGACCTCGGCAACCCCGCCGCGCAAGAACACCTGAAAAATCTCGAACGGCAGCGCGTCCC
>Ga0182033_10001910_pt1 | contig 10531 bp, 6 predicted proteins | sample tim00Cox0000000H_FD_125968 | JGI IMG/M metagenome (GOLD analysis project Ga0182033, IMG submission 125968) | Lab enrichment of tropical soil microbial communities from Luquillo Experimental Forest, Puerto Rico - timezero.00C.oxic.00.000.00H | ecosystem: Environmental > Terrestrial > Soil >...
AAGTTCCAAATCGTAATGCCCCCCAAGTAGAAGAGTGTTGGTGGCAATCCGTCGGTTGGAAGCCGCGCCACCTGATTAAAAACAATCGTAAAAACGACGGTAGTAAGTAGGGGTTGGAGAAGGTACCAAGCCGGCCCGAGAACCGTCTGCTTGAATTTTAGAACGAAATCGCGCCGTACCAGCATGACCAAGAGGTCACGATACTCAATTAGACCGCGAATATCGGGATTAAGCCAACTTTGGTCAGGCCTGATCCGAATCTCATATAAGGAATTTGTTGCCGGTTCCATAATAAAGCGAACGAAGAACTTAAACCGTTATGCAAAGAAAGGCCCCTTGGCTGCAGTCGACATTTGTTTCCCACGCCAAAGCCGCCCCGTATCCTTGCTGTATTCTGCTATGTGGTTTCTCCTTTCCGATCTTAAGAAATGCGACAGTTTGCCGAAGATATTAAAGGAAAAGTTTAAATGAATTTGCGCACTTACACGACGGCTGGTTTTGATCGGGGTGCTCCCAAATGGAAGGAGATCCTCTGGACGCTATTTCGTTGCATGCTGTTTCTAACCCCGATTCCGTATCCCTCCGGTATAAAGGCGAGGGCCCTCCGTTTTTTCGGCGCGAAAGTCGGAAAGCGTGTCGTTATCCGTTCTATGGTAAATATCAGTTTTCCGTGGCGACTCGAGATTGGTGACGATGTATGGATCGGCGACGGGGTATGGATATTGAGCCTGGCGCGCATTATTGTGGAATCCAACGTTTGTATTTCGCAGCGGAGTTACCTCTGCAGCGGTACTCATGATTACCGAAAAGACACCTTCGATCTTATCACAAAACCAATTTGCATCCGGGAAGGAAGTTGGATTGCCGCCGGGGCCTTCGTCGGACCAGGCGTGGAAGTCGGGCGAAGTGCGGTAATAAGCGCTGGGAGTGTTGTGGTCAGGAATGTGGCTGCTCACACATTCGTGAGGGGCAACCCAGCCGAGGTGGTTAAGGAAGTGGTGCGCTGTTCCTAGCATGCCAGCTCGCCCTTTTGAACCAATACGCTCCGCCGGATGGCCGGCGGGTACACAGACGCAGGGGTTAAGTTTTTTCCGCTTTCCCTCTACGTGCAAGCTGGATCGATCAAAATAATGAAACTGCTTTTAGTTAATCGGCATTTTGGGCATCCCCAGGTGCCGACTGGTAGGATGCTCGCAGATGTTGCTCGAGAGTTGGCGGACAGAGGGCACACGGTGACGGTATTCACGACGCTGAGTTCGTACGCTGGACGACACGCCGGCGAACGGATCCCCGCCGGTCTTCGCATTCACTACGCCTGGAGCCTCAAAGAGCGTTACAGGCTGCTAAATTGGCTCATTTTCCTCATTCAGGCCTTAATTGTGACGCTTGTTTCGGAGTGGGAACGCTGTCTCATTCTTACAGATCCGCCTTTTCTTGGATTGTGCGCCTTTTCAGGAACCAGATTCGGCTTTGCTCGGAGGCGGGTGTATTGGTGGACGATGGACCTATATCCTGAGTCATTGTCCGCGGCTGGATTAGTTCGTACCGGAGGTGTAATAGACCGGGTCCTGCGCCAGATTAATGAAATTACGCTACGTCATACCAAGGCTGTTATCTGTCTTGATTCGGCACAAGTCCGGCGCCTCATTGAATACCGATCGTTTAGATCATCGCCGCGCTTCTGTCGCGTGATCCCGCCCTGGGATGATCGACCAATCGGAATGTCCCTTCGAAAGGATAATCGATTCTTGATCAAATACGGACTGTTCGGAATGCGCGTCGCTTTGTATGCGGGCAATCTGGGTCAAGCGCATTCTTACAGGGACATTCTGGCGGCGGCCAGACTATTGTCACAACAGGGGAGAACCGATTGGCGGATCGTGTTCGTGAGTAGAGGAGCGAAGCGCAAGCAGTTGGAAGCGGCTGCAAGCGAAGTGCCAGGCGTTTTGGTTTTGGATTACCAGCCGCCAGAGCTGACCGCCGATCTGCTATCAGCTGCTGATGTCCATCTGCTGACGATGAGTCCAGGGTGGGAGGGAATAGTTGTCCCAAGTAAACTCTACGGGATGCTTAAAACCGGTCGTCCTATTCTGTTCATTGGTCCGGACAACTGCGGTACCGCTCAAGAGATCACCAGCAGCGGTGCAGGCGTGATTTTGGCGCCAGAGACTCCGTCTGGAGTTATTGTTGAGACATTGGACCGACTTTATGCGTCTCCGACGCAGTTTCCAACTGACAACAGCTACGCACGAATCACCGAGGTCGCAGATTTCCTGACTGAAGGAGTAGAGTCCAAAAGCGATCACCCGTACCCTAGTCCTGCAATCACTTGAGCCGGCGACGAAAGACCTGAAAATGCGGCTCGCCCGGCAAGGTCGGGCTTGCCTGATCGATCGCAAGCGCTGATCAAATTAACTGTCGCCTGAAAATCTTAGCTGGAAGGCGTCCGTTCGGTCGGCGCCGTGGAACCGATGCTGTCATCGGCGCACCGCGGCTCGCCGGAGGCTCGCCCTACCGATGCGGGCCACGGAGATGTCACACGGTAGGGCAAAAGCTCCGCTGAGCCGCCGCCGAAAGACTTGAAATGCGGCTCGGCGGGAGGCTCGACCTACCGACCGCTTCCCAAGGCGGCTCGCGGCGGGTGACCTTCTTGCAAATTGCACTACCTTCTATTGTTACAACAAAGTAACAGCTGAACGGTAGCCGCCAGGCGGATCTAAGGATACTTGATTACTTGATTCTATCGAACTTTCGATTAGAAAGGCGGGTAGAAACCGTGAGAAACACGCTTCGATCTGTAGCTTTGCGTACGATTCCGCTTAGGGAAGCAGGTAACGCCTGTCAGCCCGGTTTGCAATGGAGAAGGACCGCCCAGCACAACGCCTGGGGTGGTACAAAGAGCGTGCCGAGTGGTCTTCCGTTTGCGTCAAAAGAAGAGACTAAGAACTGGGCAACCTTAATCGCAGCTCAGTCGAGGCTCAAACTCACCCATTTTGGCCAGAATCCAACTGCCGGCAGTTTCCGAGCGGAGACGCACGTCGCATTCGAGAACGATAACTCGGCATACCATGTCTGGATTCTGCCAGAGTTCAACCTGATCCTTCTGGACGTGTTCCACAAAAGTCTCGAGACAGACAGACAACTTTTCCGAGGAGAACTTACCCTCAGTTCGCTCGAACGAATATCCCGGATTTTAAACTCACCCCAGTCTTCGAACCTCATGGATGGACTGAGCCTTAACTAAGGGCGACGGCAAAAGCGCGGGGCAACGCACATGGCTGGCGGCGACCTTCGATCATCAGAACCAGCTGCGTTTCTGCTCTTCCAAATCAAGGGCCAAGCTACGAAGTCGAACCGAGATCGGCAGCATTCTTTCCTATGAGCGCTGCGTTGGCCCGGCGCGCATCCAGCTTGCGAAACATTCGGCTCTTCGAAAACCGAGTAGCGTCAGGGCAAGTCGGTATTTCCACGGAGCAGCCGGGCCAATAGGGTCGATCAGGCCCGCAGCCTTTTGCTGCTGATAATAGGAAGCGGCCACGGTCAGGTCTTGCGTGGCGAGCGTGCGTGCCATTGCAAAGATTCTACGGCCCGCAACTTTTTCAAGAGCAGGTGTCAAACGGCCTTCGGAACGCAGCCAGGCGATGAATTCATGAATCAGATCGGTGATGCCCATGATCGATGTTCGTTTGTCGCGACGGCAAGCTGTGTCCTCGGACCAAATTCGATAGACGGCTAAGGGTGCATCGACAAAATGAAAATTGAGTTTTGACTTAATCGCCCTTGAGTAGAGTTCATAGTCTGTGTTGCGTTTGTAACCTTCGTTCCATGAGCCAATCCGGACGAGAGCCTCTTTCTTCCAGAGGCATCCTCCGGTTTGGGGCATCATCCAGCCGAGCCAAAGAGCCAACAGGTCTGAGTCGCCTGTGATCGGTTGCACCTCTTCCGCGAGCCGCTGACCGCCTTTCCAGGTTTCAAATACGACCGGACTATAAATTACCTCGACTTCCGGCGGAAGCTCCCGCGAGAGGAGCTGGGCTTCGATCTTTTCCGGTTTCAGATAATCGTCGGCGTCTAAAAACTGGACCCATTCTCCTTTTGCTATCCGAAGAATATGATTGTTAGCGGCGCATTGCCCGCCATTTTCCTGACGAACGTATTGAATTCGATCTCCGAACGTGCGACAGATTTCTGGAGTTCGATCCGTTGAACCATCGTCAACGACAATCACCTCTTTGTCCGTCCAGGTTTGGTCAAGTGCAGACTGGATCGCTGCTGCGATCCAGGTTTGGCAGTTGAACACCGCTATGCCTATGGTGATCTTCATTAGGTCGAATCTTGGCTGAGATAAACTGGTCATAATCGGCTCGGCTAACGGGGAAGCTAACTTCTTGACCCAGAGCAGAGCTCAGGATAATCGCGTTGGCTAGTTCGACTGCATTGATGCCTTCGTTGCCAGGGCAGACCAGTTTGGCTTTGCCCGCCGCAGTGAGCGCGATGTTTTCGTAAAAAAGTCCGAGCAGTTCGGGAATTGAACCGACCAGTCCCCCGCCCAGTTCCTGGGTTTCTCCCTCGATGTCGCTCCAATAATTGGCTTCCGAACGGGTGGCTTCGCGAATGGATCGACGCAGCCTGGTTACGCGCAACGCCCCACCTTCGATTACCATCCGGCCGCGGTCGCAGGTGATGACAGTTTGGGCCACCGCCGGGCATTCGTTTGTGCTGACATGAACGTATCCGTGTGCCCGGCCGGGATGGCGGAAGACCGCGCTTGCGCTATCTTCTACTTCCAGCTCATGCAGGGACGCATCGCATTGGCCGCTAACGCTTTCCGGCATGCCGCACAGCCAAGCGTAACGGTCTAGCACATGTGTAGCTTGGTTCACCAGAACGCCGCCGCCCTCACCTTTCCAGGTGCCTCGCCAGGGAGCGCTATTATAGTAAGCCTCCGAGCGCCACATAGTCTCAATCATCATACAGCGGAGCAGCTCGCCGAGTTCGCCTTTGTCAAGGATTCGCTTGGCCTCCCGGTAAGCCGGCTCAAAGCGGCTCTGATGCACAACGGCGAATATACCTTTACTTTCCCTCGCAGTGCGCAGCACTTCGTCGGCCTGGCTTACTGTCACGGTCAATGGCTTTTCGCAAATGAGATGTAATCCGGCACGGAGTGCGGCGATGGACAACTCGGCGTGGTGCCAGTGCGGCGTCGCAATGATGACCCCATCCAGCTCGCCGCTGGCAATCATCGGTTGCGGCCCGTCAAACCACTTGCAGCCCATCTTTTCGGCGACGGAACGGCCCTGTGGGTTCTGGTCGGTCACGCCAGCAAGCGACACCAGAGGGTGTTTCGCCAACGCGTCCGCGTGGTTCTTTCCCTGGATACCGACTCCGATGATACCGAACCGAAGCATGCGCTGTTTCTCGGCAACTTCGATTGCCGGAGCGGTTTTTTCTGCGGGCTGGGTCGCATCCTCCCTGAGCGCCACCTTCGCTCGCACCGTCCCGCGGGCATAGTGGTTCTGAACCTTGCGCAGGGCGGCGGCAATCCCAACCATGTCCGACTCAGTCCCGAGGAATACGTTGTGCGCGATATAAATGAGCCCTTTGACCGCGGAATCGGCAACCGGTGTTGGCATTGTGCGAAAATAGTCCGGTCGCTTCGCCATCAGCTTTTGCATCGCCGGCTGGTTAGCAATGGTGCAGTCGTATGCGCGAGAGATCGGCGCACCCTCTGCTCGCAGCACTTTGAGAAAATCGGGCAACAGCAAGCCGCCGCAATACTCCGGGTGGTAGCGCATGGCGAACATGTGCATACCGTGTTGACGTACGCCAGGACGAACAGCCAAAGGCTCGACGCACGGCACGTCCTCGATCATTTCCCGGAGCCTGAAGAAGTTTTTCCTTCGTATCTCCTGCTGACGCTCGAATGTACGGAAACGCTCCAGCAGCACCGCCGCCTGGTACTCGGTTGGGCGGAGGTTCCAGCCGAGTTCGACGTGATGAGCCCACCGGTCGCCTCCACCGAGGCGCGGGCGGCCCGCCTCGTGCATCACGTAAGCGCGCTCAAATACCTCATCGTCGTTGGTGGTGAGCGCACCTCCCTCGCCGCACGAGAGGTTTTTTGCCGACTGAAAACTAAACCCTGCGGCATCGCCCAACGAACCTGATCGGCCAATTTCCAGTGCGGCTCCGTGTGCCTGCGCAGCATCCTCCACGATCTTGAGATTGTGCCGCTTCGCGATTTCTAACAGCGCTGTCATGTTAGCCGGCTGGCCGAACAGGTGAACGGCCATGATTGCGCGAGTCTTGCCGGGAATAATCGCTTCCTCCACTCGTTTTGGGTCGATAAGTAGCGTATCCGGGTCGACGTCGACAAACACCGCGCCAAAGCGCCGGTCGAGGGCCGCTGTTGCACTTGCAATAAACGTAAGGTTGGGAACGATGACTTCGCCCCCGTAATCTAACCCGTCGTGATCCAGCACAGCTGCCAGTGCCACCCTCAACGCATCTGTGCCGTGGGGGAGCAAGATGCAGTGGCGACAGCCGCAGTATTCCGCCCACATCTGGGCGAATTGCCTCCCAAGCGGTTGTGGCTTACCCTCGATGCCACTCAGAAAAATGCCCCGCAGCCGCGGACGGACACGCAGCAGCCAAGGACCGAGTTTGCCCGGATTACCATTCGTCCATGGCCGAAAGCGCAGATCCCGCACGGGCTCTCCCCCGCGCACGGCTAGTTCGCCAGTTAGTCGCCGAGGTGAAGGCGGTAGACGCCCGATTGTTTGGCGCGCAACCGCAACGGCGAATTTCTTGGCCGCCGGCGGCAATACCGAAAAAATCCGCTGTGTGTTCAATTTCATAATTTTCCCCAGATTGCTAATCTATTCGTTATTTGTGAGATTTGTAGAATGCCCTCGCCTCCTCAACGAGATTGTCGAAACACTCGTAATGCATTGGGATGAAGGAGGGCGCGGAGGAATTTAGCGCGCCGGCCCCGGTCCGCGGCTTCCAGGGCCTCGATGAACACGGAGCCCTCCTTGGTCAGTGGCTGCTCGCACGGCCGGCAAAGTGGGCAGCTGCCGCCCTCCGGGTGTACCAGAGAGCGCACAATGCTGAGCAACCCCTGCTGATACGGGTGGCCGTTGATCTGGCACCCAATGGAACGAGCAGCAATTCGATCAAAGCTGGTGTTGGCGGGGGCGAAACTGCGGCTCGCTGCCGCAAACATTGGGAGATCCGGATCCGAATCTCCGACGGCCACCGTCTCCAGTTGAGGTTGGCCGACCCAGTCGAGAAGCGCCGATAGGCCACGTCCTTTATCAACCTCGCGTGCCAATATCGTCGTGTCGATTCCTGTCTGATGAAAGCATAGCCGGTCCACTTCCAGCGATGCCATCAGCTGTTGAATCATGGGAAGGGGCAGGGGCACAGGCGATCCGTTCGCGAAGGTGTGGGCGCGGATAGAGTAGCGATACGCATCGTTTAAGAAAACCCCTGGCAGTTGTTCCAGTGCCTGGCTGATTTTCTCTAGCTGAGCCAGCGACTCCGGGGTCACCAAAACGCGACCGCGTTTGCCGACGGCATCCCAAATGTAACTGCCATACTCGGCCACCGCCCCAACAAATCCGTATGCTTCGCAGTAATGCCGGACTTCTGCTGAATATCTGGCCGTGTTGATGGCGATAGGAAAATCATGGGCGTGGAGGAGGGAGATGGCACGAATGCCAGCCCTGGTCGTGCAGGGAAAACCGAAAATTCGCCTGTCCAGGACGCCGTCGATGTCGAGCACGATGAGAGGCGAACGCCATGACAGGCTCTTTGGCGGCAGACATAAGCCGCCGCAGAATTTAGCGGTCTGGGTGGTCAGGAAATTCCACGCATTTAAATACTGCTGGTTGGCCTCCTTTTGCCGGTCCGCTCCTTTCGACTCCCTGAGTAATTTCAGCGCGGAAGCCATCGCCCAGGTTCCAGCGAGCAATTTATGAAGATAAAGCCGGCGTTGCACGTCGGTATCGTCCGATTCCTCAATGTAACGACTGATCAAGAGCGCCTCTTCCTCCGTTGAAAGATAGAGGTGTAGAATCGCCTCGGCGAGGTCGTAAGCGGGGTCGACAACGTTTACTTCGTTTTTCCCCATCCCGTGGTGTTCGAAATCCGTTTTGAGAATCGCAGAGTGCCCGGAGATCCATTCCGATCGGTGCATCTTGCCATCGATCAGTGTCGGAACTGAACAAGGTTGTTTGGAGAGGCGATCCCGGAATCGGCCCCGCATCAAACTCGCGATAAAACCGCCTCCGTAGGCCTTGCGAAGTACTCTGTCGAGTAGCTCAAACCCTTCGCGCCGGCCAATCCGGTATGAGTTGGCTGTGGAGCTTTGCGACAGGCGGAGCGAGCGCACTCGTGCCGCACAATAGGACGCGGCAGTCTGGATCCAGTTATCGCGATCTGCGGTACTAATTGCAGCGTTCTCGGTTTGGGGAATCCACTCTGTGTAAAGGATGCCGTCTCGCAAACCGAGGACGGGAGGGGTGAAACGGGCCAGGAGGCGCCCCGCAAGGAATGCGTGGTATCCAAGCCATCCCCAACCAACGCTCTTGGCCAGCACGTACCGGGTTTCCGTCCTGCCGTCGGGTGTTTCAAGGCGAACCTCGAACACACGCTTGAGCCGCGCACGGTTTGGGTCAATGGAGGAGCGGGCCATCTGCGCGTTGTACCCGTCAGCTATCGGACTGCTCACAACACGAACGCTGGAATATTTCTCCTTCCGAAGATATTCAGCCAATCGAACTTCCACCGTCCGTGGCTCGAGCAATTTGTATTTGTGCCATCGTTCTGGTTCAAGAAACAAAGTCCAAACCCCAGAGAAGCGTTTATCCTGCCCTGCGTCGGCCCATTCTCGCCTCAGCGGACGGATCGGAAAAAGGACAACGAGTCTGCCGGCTGGAAAACCGGTTTGCTTGATGAGGTCGATTGCCACGGCGATGGTGTCACCGGTTTCGGGCGGATCATCAATGATCACCGCGGTGTCACCTCTACGGGCGCATTCGGCCAGCTTTTCCCGTTCCGAGTCCCCAAAACCCTCAGACGGCCGCACGGTCACAATGTCTACAGCTTGGTAGCCCTGACTCCTTAGGAAAGCGCGGAGCAGGGGCGCAAAAAACGAACCGGCGGTACGGAGTCCGATGACTAAAAGCGGTCGCTGGCGATCTGGGAACCTCGTCACGAATTGCTTCCCCAGAGCGAGCACATCGTGAGGTGTCAGATCCTGTTTCCGAAACGCCGAATTGATGTTGGTGGGCCGTGCCCATAGTTTCGGCGCCGGCGGCTGCTGCAGCGATGCCCTGAGTTTCTTGGCAGCAGCTGCGACGGTGGACGGTTCCGGCGCCTCGTCGGTGGCCGAGACCTGGAGAAAAGCATCTAGCTTTGCCTGCAAGTCCTCTCGCCATTGCCGGACGCGCCGCATGTGGCGGCGGTTCGTGGTCGCGACAAGTTTTTCTATTCCAGAGAACGCCTGGCGGGCAAAGGGCACTACCGATGCCAATTTAGCCGGCATCCGCAGCCTGGAGGTGCACAGGTAATCGTCGATCGCGTTCAGCAACGCGCAAGATAGCAGAAAGACGTTAGTCTCAACTTCCGCGGCCTGCCATCTTCCCCGAACTTTGCCCACGCGCTCGAGTTCTTCGCCGAGCCGTCCGATGGCGTCACCGACGGTCAGCAGAGGACTCAGGCTCCAACGATAATCCTTGTAGAAATCGTATTCCGTGTCGAGCATGCGTTCCTGGGCCGGCGCATCCGTAGCGCCCAAAAAGCTGGAAGACTGTTCCGTGTACTCTTGCATAGGATTCCAACGATAATCCTTGTAGAAATCGGATTCTATGTCGAGGACCGGTGCTTCTGTAGCGCTCAAAAAGCTGGAAGATTGTTCGCTGTGCTCTTGCATAGGATTTTAATATCGTCCGGGGGTTACTCGAGTTAAGCGTTTTCGCAGCGCATTTGGCTCAGGCTTGCTTTGGCGGTGTGTTGAGCCTGTCTGCGCGCCTCGGCCGGCATCCGCACAACTCGCAAACGTTCATGTCGCCGGTCATTAGCCGATCCGGTATCCCGCCTGGTCTGCGTTCCCCGATGACAAGACCGGACTTATTCCGGTCGAAGCACCAGCGCCGTGGCCAGATCAGTACCCAAACTGACGAGCAGAAGCCGCCGGAAGTTCCTTGTTCGCGAATCCAGCATTGCACTGACCCCCGCTAGCGTGACACCCATCACCAAGATCACTGGAATATTCGTTAGTCCCACTTGGCGAAGGACATCCGGAATCAACGTTACATCCCCTTCCATCCCTGCATACGAACTTCCTCCGGGAATTCCCATGGAAGTAAAGCCCGTCGGCAGCGCGATAACCACAGCGCCGGGTCGCTCTCGCGTCTGCGCCATAAACTGCGCCACATTGGTCGAAATGAAATGTCGCAGACGCTGCCTTTGTTCCGGATACTGACGGCTCGGCACCTGCCAAGCTTTTGGCAAAAACCCGGTGTCCCGT